>Ga0134123_10001771_pt1 | contig 14060 bp, 15 predicted proteins | sample KB303_FD_96460 | JGI IMG/M metagenome (GOLD analysis project Ga0134123, IMG submission 96460) | Terrestrial soil microbial communities without Nitrogen fertilizer from Kellogg Biological Station, Michigan, USA - KB3-0-3 | ecosystem: Environmental > Terrestrial > Soil > Unclassified ...
ATCGAAACGCAGGCGGGCGACGTCACGGCGTTCGTGCCGACCAACGTCATTTCGATTACCGACTGGCAGATCTTCCTCGAGACCGACCTTTTCAACGCCGGCATCCGGCCCGCCATCAACGCCGGCATCTCGGTGTCGCGGGTCGGCGGCGCGGCGCAGACCAAGATCATGAAGCGGCGCGACACCGGCGGCGGCGTTCGCCTCGCGCTCGCCCAGTACCGCGAGCTGGCGGCGTTCGCTCAGTTCGCCAGCGATCTGGATGAAGCGACCCGCAAGCAGCTCGAGCGCGGCCGCATGGTCACCGAGCTGATGAAGCAGGCGCAGTATCAGCCGCTGCAGGTGTGGGAGATGGCGCTCACGCTGTTCGCGGTGAACAACGGCTACTTCGACTCGATCGACGTGAAGAAGGCGCTCGGCGCCGAAAAATCGTTGCGCGACTACCTGAAGACCAAGTACGCCGCCATGGTGAAGGCCATGGAGGACAAGAAGGATCTCTCGGCCGACGAGGAAAAGGCCCTGAAGAGCGCCATCGAAGACTGGAAGAAGAACGGATCCTTCTAGGAAAACGCCTCGATGCCCGGCACCAAAGAAATACGGATGAAGATCCGGAGTGTGCAGAACACCCGGAAAATCACCAAGGCCATGGAGATGGTCGCCGCCTCGAAGATGAGGAAGGCGCAGGAGCGCATGCGCCACGCGCGCCCTTACGGCGAGAAGATCCGCAACGTCGCCGCGCACATCTCGCACGCCAATCCGGAATACAAGCACCCGGCGCTGGTCGATCGCGACACGGTGAAGCGCCTCGGCCTGATCGTCGTCACCACCGACAAGGGCCTGTGCGGCGCTCTCAACACGAACCTGCTGCGGATGGTGCTGACCGAGTACAAGCGGTGGCAGGCCGAAGGCGAGGAGATCGAAGTCTGCGCCCTCGGCAACAAGGGCCTCGGCTTCATGCAGCGGCTCGGCGCCAAGGTCGTTTCCCACGTCGTCCAGCTCGGCGACCGGCCGCAGCTGGAGAGGTTGATCGGCCCGGTGAAGGTGATGATGGACGCCTTCATGCAGGGACACACCGACCGCGTCATGCTTGCCTACAACCGCTTCGTCAATACGATGAAGCAGGAACCGGTGATCGAGCAGCTGCTGCCGCTATCCGGGGAGCGCCTCGGGGCGCCGGAAACCGTGTGGGACTACATTTACGAGCCCGAGGCGCGGTCGGTGCTCGACCAGGTGCTGCGGCGCTACGTCGAAGTGCTCATCCTGCAGGCGCTGGCCGAGAACATGGCTTCGGAGCAGTCGGCGCGCATGGTGGCGATGAAGTCCGCCTCCGACAACGCCGCGACCCTGATCGATGAGCTGACCCTGGTCTACAACAAGAACCGGCAGGCGGCCATTACCAAAGAGCTTTCAGAAATCGTCGGCGGCGCAGCCGCCGTATAGAGGACAAAGGCAGGAACACCTATGGCACAAGCACAAGGCACCATCGTCCAGTGCATCGGCGCGGTCACCGACATCCAGTTCGATCGCGAGACCATGCCGGGCATCTACGACGCGCTCCTGCTGGTGGAGGATCCGAACAATCCGCTGGTCGAGAAGGAGCTGACGTTCGAAGTCGAGCAGCAGCTTGGCGACGGGGTAGTGCGCTGCATCGCGCTCGGCTCTTCCGACGGCCTGCGCCGCGGCATGAAGGTGACCTCGACCGGCGGCCCGATCTCGGTGCCGGTCGGCACGGGTACGCTCGGCCGCATCATGAATGTGCTCGGCCGCCCGATCGACGACGTAGGCCCGATCAAGTCCGACAAGAAGCGCTCGATCCACCAGATCGCGCCGAAGTTCGACGAGCTGTCGCCTTCGGTCGAGCTGCTCGAAACCGGCATCAAGGTGATCGACCTGATCTGCCCGTTCTCCAAGGGCGGCAAGATCGGTCTGTTCGGCGGCGCCGGCGTGGGCAAGACGGTAAACATGCTGGAGCTGATCAACAACATCGCCACCCAGCACTCGGGCCTCTCGGTGTTCGCCGGCGTTGGCGAGCGCACCCGCGAGGGCAACGACTTCTATCACGAGATGACGGAAGCGGGCGTGGTCAAGCTGGACAACCTGCCCGAGTCCAAGGTTGCGATGGTGTTCGGCCAGATGAACGAGCCGCCGGGCAACCGCCTGCGCGTCGCGCTCACCGGCCTCACCATGGCCGAGAGCTTCCGCGACGAGGGCAAGGACATCCTGTTCTTCGTCGACAACATCTACCGCTTCACGCTGGCGGGCACGGAGGTCTCGGCGCTGCTCGGCCGCATGCCTTCGGCGGTGGGCTACCAGCCGACCCTGGCCGAGGAAATGGGCCGCCTGCAGGAGCGCATCACCTCGACCAAGACCGGCTCGATCACCTCGATCCAGGCGGTGTACGTACCGGCGGACGACCTCACCGACCCGTCGCCCGCGACCACCTTCGGCCACCTTGATGCGACCCTGGTGCTGTCGCGCGATATCGCCTCGCTCGGCATCTACCCGGCGGTGGACCCGCTCGACTCGACCTCGCGCCAGGTGGACCCGAACGTGATCGGCGAGGACCACTACAACACCACCCGCTCCGTGCAGGCGACCCTGCAGCGCTACAAGGAGCTGCGCGACATCATCGCCATTCTCGGCATGGACGAGCTCTCGCCCGAGGACAAGCTGGCGGTGGCGCGTGCGCGCAAGATTCAGCGCTTCCTCTCGCAGCCGTTCACCGTGGCGCAGAACTTCACCGGCACTCCGGGAAAATATGTGTCCCTCAAGGACACGATCAAGGGCTTCAAGATGATCGTCGCCGGCGAGTGCGACGCCCTCCCGGAGCAGGCGTTCTACATGGTCGGCGCGATCGAGGAAGCGTTCGAGAAGGCGAAGACGCTCAAGTAAATGGCGAACGCGACGATCCACATCGACGTCGTCAGCGCCGAAGAGAGCATCTTCTCCGGCGAGGCGGAGTTCGTCGTCCTTCCCGGCGAGGCAGGCGAGCTCGGCATCTACCCGCGCCACACGCCTCTCATCACGCGCATCAAGCCCGGCGCGGTGCGGATCACGCCGGCCGGCGGCGGCGAGGAGCAGCTGATCTTCGTCGCCGGCGGCATCCTCGAGGTGCAGCCGAAGCTGATCACCGTGCTCGCGGACACCGCCATTCGCGGCAAGGACCTCGACGAGGCGAAGGCGAGCGAAGCGCTGAAGAAGGCCGAGGACGCCCGCGCCAAGGCTCAGGACAAGCAGGAAATCGCCGCCGTCGAGAGCGAGCTGGCGATGCTCGCCGCGCAGCTCTCGGCGATCCGCAAGCTGCGCAAGAAGTAACCGCCGACGACAGCTGTCGTCGGAGTTCTACGGGTAAATGGGTCGTCGCTGCAGCCCGACTTAGTCCGGAGAGACCAAATCCTGCTCCAACGTTCGCGCGCATCGGCTGGAACAATGGACCCCAGCCAGCGCAGGAGCCAATCCGATGAAACACATCCTCGATTCCGCCTTTCAATACCGTCCGAGCTTCGACACGGACGTCCGCAAGACCTTCGAGAAGGTGCGCCGCCAGCAGCAAGCTCGCGAGCGCGAGCAGAGCAGGCCCAACGCCGAGATTCAGGTGAAGGTCCTGAAGCTCGAGCAGCTGAAGAAGGTCGCCAGCAGCTAGCCTTTTCGCTTCCCGCGGGGCGCTCGGCTATAGTGCCCCGCGAGTGATCGACGTCCTCGTCATCGGTGGCGGCATCAATGGCGCCGGGATCGCGCGCGATGCGGCGGGACGAGGCCTGTCGACGCTGCTGGTCGAGCGCTCCGATCTCGCGAGCGCGACCTCCTCATCGTCGTCGAAGCTGATCCACGGCGGGCTGCGCTACCTCGAGCAGTACGAATTCCGCCTGGTTGCCGAGGCGCTCGCCGAGCGCGAAATCCTGCTGCGCGTCGCCGGCCATCTGGTTTGGCCGACGCGCTTCGTCATGCCGCATGTTCCCGAGCTGCGGCCGCGCTGGATGATCCGCATCGGGCTTTTCCTCTACGACCATCTCTCGCGCCGCTCGCTGCTTCCCGGCTCGAGCGCGGTGCGGCTGTCGGGTCCCTATGGCAACGGCCTGAGGCCGGAGCTGAAGCACGGCTTCGTCTACTCGGACTGCCGCGTCGACGATGCGCGCCTGGTGGTGGCGAACGCGAGCGATGCTCGAACCCTCGGTGCGCGTGTGCTGACCGGAGTGGAATGCGTCGCAGCGAAACGCCTGAACGACGGCTGGCGCGCGCGCCTTTCGAACGGCGAGGAAGTCGACGCCAAGGCGATCGTCAACGCCGCCGGCCCGTGGGTGAAGCGGGTGCTCAACGGGACCCTGAACCAGCCCTCCGGCGACGCGGTGCGCCTGGTGCGCGGCAGCCACATGGTCGTGCCGAGGCTTTACGAGGGCGATCACGCGTTCATCCTGCAGAACGACGATCGCCGCGTCGTGTTCATGATTCCCTACGGCGATCTGCACACGCTGGTGGGCACGACCGACGAGCCGCAACAGGAGGCCGAGTCGGCGCAGCCGACGTTCGCCGAAGTCGACTACCTGTGCCGCGCGGTGAATCGCTACCTGGCGAAACCGGTGCGGCCCGGCGAAGCAGTCTGGCGTTTCGCGGGAGTGCGTCCCCTCTACGACGACGGCTCAAGCGATCCCTCGGCGGTGACGCGCGACTACACGCTGCGCGTCGACGACGACGCGGGTGCGGCGCCGGTGCTCTCGGTGTTCGGCGGCAAGATCACGACCTATCGGCGCCTGGCGGAGGAGGCGCTTCACCGCCTCGCGCCCTACTTCCCTGGCCTGCGACCCGACTGGACCTCGGGTACGCCCCTCCCGGGCAGCGAGTTCGGCACGCAGTCCCGTGCCGGCGCCCGAGATGCATTCTTCTCTCGCTACCCGGCGATTCCCACGCCGACCCTGCGCGCCATCTTCCGCCGTCATGGCACGCAGGCGGACAAGGTGGTCGGGGATGGCAAGCTGGGAGAGGAGTACGGCGCCGGATTGACCGAACGCGAGGTCGGGTATTTCAGGGAGCATGAGTGGGCTCGCAGCGCCGAGGACGTGCTGTGGCGCAGGACAAAGTGCGGCCTGCTGATGACCGAGGCGCAGCGGCGGCGCGTGGAGCAGGTGATGGGCCGATGAAACCCCTCGCGCAGCTCGATGCGCGCGCGATCGACGCGCTGCTTTTCGACATCGACGATACGCTCACCACCGAAGGCAAGCTGACCGCGGCGGCGTACGCCGCCCTCGAGAATCTGCATGCAGCTGGGAAACGTGTCGTTGCCGTCACCGGCCGGCCGGCCGGCTGGTGCGACCACATCGCCCGCATGTGGCCGGTGAATGCGGTGGTCGGCGAGAACGGCGCCTTCTACTTCTGCTTCGCCGAGGGCCGGTTGCACAAGCGCTTTGCCGACGACGAGAAAACCCGCTCCGCAAAGCGAGCTCGCCTCGATGCAATCGCAAAGGCGATCCTCGCGCAGGTCCCAGGCTGCGCCATCGCTTCAGACCAGCCCTACCGCGAGACCGACCTCGCGATCGACTATTGCGAGGACGTGCCGCCCCTGCCGCTGGAGAGCGCCGAGCGCGTCGCTGCCTTGATGCGCGGCGCCGGCCTGACGGCGCGCGTGAGCTCGATCCACGTCAACGGCTGGTTCGGCGACTACGACAAACTCGCCATGACGCGGCGGCTGTTCAGGGAGCGTTTTGCCACCGATCTGGAGCGCACGAATCGGAGCGTTGCCTATGTCGGCGACTCGCCGAACGATGCGCCCATGTTCGAGTTCTTCGAGAATTCCGTCGGCGTCGCCAACGTTCGCCGCTTTGCCCTGGCCCTCGGACCGAAATACATCACCCAGGCGAGCGCCGGCGCGGGATTCGCCGAGCTGGTCGCGCACCTGTTGCGCTGATGGAATGGCTCGCGTACCTGGGAATCGGCGCGCTGGTCGGCTTTGCCGCGGGGCTGCTCGGCATCGGCGGCGGCGTGGTGATGGTGCCGCTGCTCGTGTTTGTCTTCACCGCGAGCGGTGTCTCGCCGGATCAGGTCCTGCACATCGCGCTGGGAACGGCGCTCGCCGCGATGGTCTTTACCTCCATCTCGAGCATGCGCGCGCATCACGCGCACCACGCGGTCGACTGGAAGATCGCTCGCGCCATGTCGCCGGGAATGCTGGCGGGGTCGTTTGGCGCCGCGCTGGCGGCGGGCTTTATTCCAACGCGGCCGCTGGCCATCGGCTTCACGGCGATGGTTTTCTACGCCGCGACCCAGATCCTGCTCGACTTGCGGCCGCCGGGGAGCCGCGATCTGCCGGGCGCGCCGGGCTTGTTCACCGCCGGCGCGGTGATTGGCGCGGTCTCCAGCCTGCTTGCCGCGGGAGGCGCGTTCATGACCATCCCATTCCTCGCCTGGTGCAAAGTGCCCCTGCGCCGCGCGATAGGCACCGCGGCCGCCAATGGGCTGCCGATCGCGATCGCGGGGACGGTGGCTTACGTGATCAACGGCATCCATGCCGAGGGACTGCCGGCGATGAGTATCGGCTACGTCTATTTGCCGGCGCTCGGGCTCGTGGTCAGTACCAGCATGCTGGCGGCGCCGCTCGGCGCGCGCCTCGCCCATCGCCTGCCGGTGAAGCGCCTGCGCACGATTTTCGCCCTGATGCTCTACGGTTTCGCGCTGAAGATGCTCGTCGGTCTTTGGTAACCTAGGCCCATGGCCGGTCCGCTCTCGCATATCCGCGTTCTCGATCTTTCCCGCGTTCTCGCAGGCCCGTGGGCGAGCCAGAACCTTGCCGATCTCGGCGCCGAAGTGGTGAAGATCGAGCGGCCCGGCGTCGGCGACGACTCGCGCGCGTTCGGGCCGCCCTGGGTGAAGGACGCGAGCGGGCGCGACACCAAGGACTCGGCGTACTTCACCTCCGCGAATCGCGGCAAGAAGTCGATCACGCTGAATATCTCGGCGCCGGAAGGCCAGGCGATCGCGCGCGAGCTCGCGCGCAAGAGCGATGTCCTCCTGGAGAACTACAAATACGGCGACCTCGCGCGCTACGGCCTGGGCTATGACGACCTGAGGGTGCTCAATCCGAAGCTCGTCTATTGCTCGGTGACGGGCTTCGGCCAGACCGGCCCCTATCGGGAGCGGCCGGGCTACGACTTCATGATCCAGGGCATGGGCGGGATGATGAGCGTTACCGGCGAGCCGGACAGCCTGCCGGGTGGCGGGCCGCAGCGCGCCGGCGTGCCGATCGCCGACATCATCACCGGCATGTACGCCTCGATCGCGATCTGCGCCGCGCTGGCGAATCGCGAGCGCTCCGGGCGCGGGCAGCACCTAGACCTGGCGCTGCTCGATTCGCAGATCGCGCTGCTCGCCTACCAGAACACCAACTACTTCTCGACCGGCGAGCCGCCGAAGCGCATCGGCAACCTGCATCCGAACATCGTTCCCTACCAGCCGTTCCGCACCAGCGACGGCGACGTGATCCTCGCCTGCGGCAACGACAACCTGTTCCGCAAGTTCTGCGAAGCGGCCGGCTGCACCGGGCTCGCCGCGGATCCGCGTTTTGCCACGAACGGCAAGCGCGTCGAGAACCGGGTCGAACTGACGCGGTTACTTCAGGAAATCTTTCTCAGGAAAAAAACCTCCGAGTGGCTGGAGCGGCTCGAGACAGCGGGTATTCCGAACGGGCCGATCAACAACATCGCCCAGGTGTACGCCGAGCCGCAGGTAAAGGCGCGCAACGTGCGCGTCGAGCTGACGAACGCCAGCGGCGTCAAAGTGCCGCTGGTGGCGAGCCCGATGCGGTTTTCAGAAACGCCGGTGGAATATCGCCTCGCGCCGCCGGCGCTCGGTCAGCACACCGAGGAAGTGCTGCGCAACCTCGGCAAGAGCGATGCCGAGATCGCGCAGCTACGCGCGGCGAAGGTGATCTAAGGCTAGTTGTCGACTTTCGCGCCGGCGTCCTTGACGACCTTCGCCCACTTGGCGATCTCGCTGTGGATCAGCTTGGCGAAGGCATCGGGCGACTCGCCGCCCGCGGTGGCGCCCTGGCTTTCCCACACCTTCTTCAGTTCGTCTGACTGCATCGCCTTCACCGTCTCCCGGTACATGCCGTCGAGCGCCTCTTTCGGCGTGCCGCGGATACCCCAGAGGGCGTACCAGGTGGTGACGACGTAGCCGGGCAGGCCAGCTTCCTGCATGGTCGGCACGCTCGGGTCGACGAACGAGCGCTGCGTCGTCGTCACCGCCAGGGCTTTCAGCCTGCCGGCCTTGATCTGGGGCGCGGAGGTGCTCATGCCGTCGAAGGCCATGTCCACTTGCCCGCCGATCAGGTCCTTCATCATCGGCCCGGCGCCGCCGTAGGGAATGTGGGTCAGGTTGACCCCCGCCATGGTCTTGAACAGTTCGCCGGCGAGGTGGTGCGTGGTGCCGTTTCCGGCCGAGCCGTAGTTCAGCTTGCCGGGATTGGCCTTGGCGTAGGCGATCAGATCCTTGATCGAATTGAGGTTGGCGTGCTTCGGGTGCACGACGACGACGTTCGGCACATAGGCGAGCACCGTGATCGGAACGAAGTCCTTCTCGAGCGAATAGGGGAGCTTCGTGTACAGGCTCTCCGCGATCGTGTGGTGCACCGCGCCGAGGAAGAAGGTGTAGCCGTCGGCGTGGCGTTTCGACGCGCTCGTCGCGCCGACCGTGCCGCCGGCGCCGGCCATATTCTCGACGATGAACTGCGTGCCGAGGTTCTTGCTCAGGATGACCGATAGCGGCCTGCCGAAGGCGTCGACGCCGCCGCCGGGCGCGAAGGGATTGACCAGGGTGACCGGCTTCGTCGGCCAGCCTTGTGCCTGAGCCGCGCCGGCGAGCGCGATCGCGCAGGCGAGGGCAATCTTCAGAATCAGTTGCATGGCTCCTCCTTACTCGATTCGGATGTTTGCGGACTTGATCAGCTTCGCGTATTTCGCGACTTCGGCCTTCATGAAGGCCTCGAACTGGGCGGCGCTCTGCTCGTTGAGCTGCGTGCCGACTGCTTCCAGGCGGGAGCGGACTTCGGGCACCTGCATCGCCTTGTTGATGTCGGCGTTGAGCTTCTGCACGATGTCGCGCGGCGTGCCGCCCGGCGCCATGACGCCGTACCAGTTGGTGACGTCGAAGCCGCGGATGCCTTCTTCCTCGAAGGTGGGCACGTCCGGGAGCTGCGGCAGCCGCTTCGGTGTCGAGATGGCGAGGCCGCGCAGCTTGCCGGCCTGGATGTGCGGCAGCACCGGCGGCATGGTGTCGAAGTTCATCGCCACGACGCCGCCGAGCAGGTCCTTGATCGCGTCGCCGCTGCCTTTGTAGGGCACGTGCACGATTTGCGTGCCGGTAAGCTGCTTGAACATCTCGCCGGCGAGATGCTGCGTGCTGCCGTTGCCCGAGGAGGCGTAGTTGAGCTGTCCGGGCTTGCTCTTCAGGAGCGCGACCAGCTCCTTCACCGATTTCGCCGGCACGGAGGGGTGGACAGCGAGCACGTTCGGCACGTAGCCGACATACGAGACCGCGGCGAAATCCTTGATCGCGTCGTAAGGCAGCTTGGCGAACAGGTTCGGCGCAATCGCGTGCGAGTTCACGTGGCCCATGATGAGCGTGTAGCCATCGGGCGCGCTTTTCGCCACCGCGTCTGCGCCGATGGTGCCGGTCGCGCCGGGACGGTTCTCCACCGCCACAGCCTGCCCCCACCATTCCGAGAGCTTCGCCGCGATGACGCGGGCGACGACATCGGTGCCCCCTCCCGGCGGGAAGCCGACGATCATCCGCACGGTCTTGTTGGGATAGGCCTGCGCAAGCGCGCCGGCTGAAAAAATGGCAAGGACTGCTGCTGCGGCGAGACGAACCAACATTATTTCCCCCGTTCGGTGGCGGGCGATGATAGCAGGGCCGGTGCGCTAGACGGCGAGCAGGTTCAAGGCGACGTCGAAAATATCGAAATTGCGCATTCGACGGTTCGGCAGGCCGCGAGCCCGACGATTGAAGAGCAGCGGCACCGACTGCTCGGACAGGCCGCCGTGCGAGCGAAGAGGTGCGTCGAGCCCGGAGAGGTCGTGGCGCGCCCGGCTGGTGCCGAGCACGACGTGCTTCTCGGCGACGACGATGACGTCGCCCATGCGCTCGGGCGGCAACTCGAAGCGACGGCACCCTTCGTCGCGCGATAGCGCGAGCTCGATGCCCTTCAGGGCGCCAAGCCGCGAGAGCAGCGAATCCAGGTTGCTTCGCGGCGGCAGATACGCGGTGGCGAACGAGCCGAGCGCGCCATGGTGCACGACATAAGGATCGGTGATGGGCAGGATGACGCGCGCGTGCGCCTTGCCTAGCCAGTCGTCGAGCGCGTCCTGAAGGTAGATCACGTTCGGCGTGCCGTCGGCGCCGAATTTGTCGTTCATGCCGTGGTCGGCGGTAAGGGCGATGACCGCGCCGAGCTCGTCGAGTTGCGCGAGATAGCCGTCGATCATCCGGTAGAAGGCGTTCGCTGCGGGCGCGCCGGGCGGCGCCTTGTGCTGCACGTAGTCCGTAGTCGAGAGGTACATGAGATCGGGCTTGTCGCGTCGCATCAGGCCAACGCCGGCGGCGAAGACGAATTCCGACAGGTCCGCGCTGTAGACCGAGGGCACCGGCCGGCCGGCGAGCTCGACCGCTGCCGCGTCCGCCTGCTCGGCGGAGAAGCAGGTTCCGCGAAGGTCTTTCGCGAGCAGGCGGCGCAGCTTGTCCTTCGCCGTGACCGCCGCCACGCTGGCGCCGGCGTCGGCGAAAGCGGCGAGGATCGTGCCGACGCGCAGGTACTTCGGGTCGTTCATCATCACCTCAGCGCCGGCATCGCGGTCGTAAAAATAGTTGCCGCAGATGCCGTGCACCGAAGGCGGCACCCCAGTGACGATCGACATGTTGTTCGGATTGGTGAAGCTCGGGATGACGCAATCGCCGACCAGCGCGGCGCCCTCGCGGGTCATGCGCGCGAAGTACGGCGCGACGCCGGCGTCGATCGCGCAGGAGATGTAGTCGTATTCACATCCGTCGACGCACACCACGACCACCGGCCGGCGCATCCAGCGGTAGCTGCGCTGGTTGACCGTGAGCGGCCCTCGCTCGTTCACGCCGCGACCCGGATCAGCCACAGCGCCGCAGCCCCGGCCATCACGCCAGCGAAGAGGTTGCGGTCCGTCAACCGGAAGTACACCGCGAGCGCGAGGGCGCTGCCGAGCGCTCGTTCCAGGGCGGTTGTCTCGGCGAGGGCGCCAGTCGGCAGGACAAGCATGCGTGCCACGACACCGGCAATGATGGCGTACGCGACGCAAGAGATCCAGGTGAAAGCCTCGCCTTTCGGATTGATGCCGGCGGCGATCAGCACGCCCGGCCCGCGCCAAAGGTAGGTGGCAAGGCCGCAGATCACGAGCAGGGGCCACGCTTCCATCAGCGCCCTTTCAACAGGAGGTAAGCAGCGGTCCCGCCCGCGAGCCCGCCGAGCGGCACGCTCCAATCCGGCACCAGCACGTAGGCGAGCGGCCCGGCCACTGCGCCGCAGGCGAGCCCGAGGGCGGCGATGCGGTCGCGCACCGAGCCGGTCAGGATCAGGAGGTAGTACATCGGCACCATGAACACCAGCGCGAGCCGCGCGAGCGGCGGCAGGCGGTCGGCACCGATGTATCCGGCGGCGGTGGAGGCTGCGCTAACGGTCATCAGCACCAAGGTGAAGCCGTAGAACCAGGCGAGGCGCTGCTCGCGGGGGATGTCCGGGAAGCGGGCGACGGCCATGGTCCAGCCGGACAGTGAGAGAAGCTGCGCGGCGATGTAGTACTTCCAGCTGCGGTGGCGCGGATCGCGCATCTCGGGCATCAGCACCAGCGTCATCGGCAGGAAGCGCGCCGAGGAAAGCATCACTGCGACGACGATGGCAAGAAGCGGCGCGGCGCCGGCCTGCATCTCGACGAAGACGATCTGCGCCGGCAGCGCCCAGAGGATCGCGGTCGAGGCGACCGCGACGCTGAACGGGATGTCGTTGGCGGCAGCGAGCGCGCCAAAGGCGACGTAGCCGGCGACCAGCACCGCGGCGGGGATCCCCGCGGCTTCGCGGGCGCCTTGCCGAAAAATGGCTCTACTGCGTGCGTAGACGCGGGTCGAGCGCGTCGCGCAGCGAGTCACCGAACAGGTTGAAGCCGAACACCCCGAGACTGATCGCGAGTCCCGGGAAGATCGCCATCCACGGCGCCGTCTCGGCGAACTCGACCGCGGCACCGCGCAGCATCAGTCCCCAGGCGGCGGTCGGCTCCTGCACGCCGAGGCCGATGAAGGAGAGCGAAGCTTCGAGCAGGATCGCCTCGCCGAGGAACGCGGTCGCCATGATCAGAATCGGCGCCATGACGTTCGGCAGCATATGGCGCAGGATGATCCGGCTGTGGACGAAGCCCGAGGCGCGCGCCGCGTCCACGTAGGGCATCTCGCGCACCGCCAGCGCGCTCGAGCGCACCACACGCGCGCAACGCGGCACCATCGGCGTTGCGATGGCGAGGATGACGTTGCCGGCGCCGGTGCCGAGGATGGCGACGACCGCGAGCGCGAGGATGATGACCGGGAAGGCGAAAAACACGTCCATGACGCGCTGCACGACGAGATCGACGCGGCCGCCGAAGTAGGCGCTGGCAACGCCGATCAGCGAGCCGAGCGTGGCACCGATCAGCGAGGCGCCGAGCCCGACCATCAGCGCCGTGCGCGAGCCGTAGATGATGCGCGAGAGCACGTCGCGGCCGAAGGCATCGGTGCCGAGCCAGTGGGCGGCGCTCGGCGCGGCGAGCATCGCCGCGTAGTCGTTCTCGACCGGGTTGTAAGGCGCGATCCAGCCCGCAGTCGCGGCGAGCAGCGTCATGGCGACGATGATCAGCGCGCCGAGCGCGCCGAGCGGGCGGTGGCGCACGAAGTCGATGATCGCGCCGCGCCGTGGCGGCAGCGGCGCGGCGCGGTTCAGCTCTTCCAGCGTCTGCGGCGTGACGGCCATGGCTAGCGGTAGCGGATGCGCGGGTCGATCAGCGCGTAGGCGATATCGACGAAAAAATTCACGAACAGGAAAAACGTCGCCACCAGCAGCACCAGCGCCTGGGTGAGGGTGTAGTCCCGGTGCGAGATCGCCTCGACGAACAGCATCCCCAGGCCATTCAGGTTGAACACCTGCTCGGTCACCACCAGGCCGCCGAGCAGGAAGGCGAACTCCAGGCTCATCACCGTGAGCACCGGCAGGATCGCGTTCTTGAGCGCGTGGCGCGAGAGGATCAGCTTCATCCAGAGGCCCTTGGCGCGCGCGGTGCGGATGTAGTCCTCGCGCAGCACTTCCAGCATCGCCGAGCGCATCATGCGCGTGCCGACCGCGGAGTAGCGGTAGCCGACCGCGAGCGCGGGCCAAATGAGCTGCTCGAGGTTCTGCCACGGGTTCACCCACAGCGGCGTGAACATCATCGGCGGTACCCAGTGGAACACGATCAGCATGGTGAGGATCATCAGGATGCCGAGCCAGAACGACGGTGTGGCGAGGCCGGCGATCGAGAAGACGCGCACCGCATAGTCCACCCAGGTGTCCTGCTTCACCGCGGCGAGGATGCCGAGCGGGATCGCCAGCAGCTGCGCGATCAGACTCGCCATGAGCGCGAGTTGCAGCGAGAGCGCGAAGCGCAGCTTGATCTCCTCGCTGATCGGCGAACCGGTCCACATCGACAGGCCGAAGTCGAAGCGCACGATGCCGGCCATCCACATGGTGAACTGCTTCCACAGCGGCTGGTCGAGGCCGAGCTTCGCGCGCTCCTGGTCCATCAGCTCCTGCGACTGGAACTGGCTGCCCTGCGTGAGGTAGCGCGCCTCGACCACGTCGCCGGGGACGACGCGCAGTAGGACGAAGATCAGCACCGCGACCCCGAGCAGGGTCGGGATCATGGCCAGGAGCCGCTTCAGGACATAGAGACCCACTACGTCACTGCGACAACCACACCGTATCGAGCGTGTTGTTGAGGTAGTGGCTCGGCGTCACCGTCCAGCCGTGCATCTTCGACGAGTGCGGAATGATG
>Ga0134123_10001772_pt1 | contig 14059 bp, 2 predicted proteins | sample KB303_FD_96460 | JGI IMG/M metagenome (GOLD analysis project Ga0134123, IMG submission 96460) | Terrestrial soil microbial communities without Nitrogen fertilizer from Kellogg Biological Station, Michigan, USA - KB3-0-3 | ecosystem: Environmental > Terrestrial > Soil > Unclassified ...
AGGACCCGCCCGGCGAGCAGCGAATGGCCGCCGAGGGCGAAGAAGTCGTCACGGACGCCGATCCGGTCGACTTTCAGGACCTCGGCCCAGGCGGCCGCGATCATCTCCTCCACCGGCGTGCGCGGGGCCTCGAAGCCCGCCTCGCGCGGCGACGGCTCGGACTCCATGCGGGCGAGGGCGAGGCGGTCGACCTTGCCGCCGGGGGTCATCGGCAGGGCGTCGAGGACGGTGATCGAGGACGGGATCATCCAGGCGGGGAGACGCTCCTGCAGAGCGGACCTCACCCCCTGCCCACCGCCCAAAACAAAGGCTGCCAGCCGCTTGCCACCCACGTCCTCCTGCGCCACGACCACGGCGTCGCGGACTCCTTCGAGGCTGCGCAGGACCGCTTCGATCTCGCCGGGCTCCACACGGAAACCGCGGATCTTCACCTGCGTGTCGATCCGTCCCAGGAACTCGATGGCCCCCCCGGGCCGCTGGCGGACCAGGTCGCCGGTGCGGTAGACGCGGGCTCCGGGCTCGAAGGGGCTCGGCACGAAACGCTCGGCGGTCAGCTCCGGCCGGCCGAGATACCCGCGGGCGAGGCCGTCGCCGCCGAGGATCAGCTCGCCCGGCGTGCCGAGGGGGACCGGACGCAGGAGACGGTCCACCACCCAGGCACGGGAGTTGGCGACCGGCCGGCCGATCGGGACGGTCCGCCCGTCCCAACCCTCCTCCACGGGATGCCAGGTGGCCAGGGTGGTGTTTTCGGCGGGGCCGTAGAGGTTCACCGGACGCACCCCCGCCGCCAGGGCTTCACGGACCCGCTCCACGGAGGCGGCCTCGCCGCCGAACAGCACGCGCACTCCCGCGAGCGCCGCCGGAGCCTCGCGGACGACCTCGTTGAACAGGGCCGTGGTCAGGAACATGGCGGTGACCCCGCGCCGCCAGACCTCCTCGACCAGCGCACCCGGCACCGCGGCCACCTCGCGCGGGATCACCACCAGGGTCGCGCCGTTGAGCAGGGCGCCCCAGGCCTCGAGGGTCGCCGCGTCGAAGGCGGTGTTCGACAGGTACGTCATCCGGTCTCCCGGGCCGAGCCGCATGTAGTTGGTCTCGACACAGAGACGGACCACCCCCCGGTGCAGCAACGCCACGCCCTTCGGCCGGCCGGTCGAGCCGGAGGTATAGATCACGCAGGCGAGCTGCTCGGGCAAGGCCAGGGACTGCATGGACGACAAGGGCTCCAACAACTCTCGCGAGACCAGGGGCTGGGTGTCATTGCTGTCCCTGCTGTCCTTGATGTCCTCGACGTCCTTCAGCTGCAACGCCCCGCTGTCCTCCAGGATGAGCTCCCGCCGCTCCGCCGGGTCCGCGGGATCGATCGGCACGTAGCAGCCGCCAGCCTTGAGCACCGCCAGCATGGCGATCAACAGCTCGGGCGACCGCTCCAGGTCGAGGGCCACCGGCACGTCCGGCCCCACCCCGGCGGCGCGCAGGCGGGCGGCGAGACGGTCCGCCTTTTCGCGGAGCTCGCCGTACGAGAGGACCTGCCCTTTGCCGGGACCGATCACGGCGGGCGCTTCCGGATCGCGCGCCGCCACCTGGTCGAAGAGGACGTGGACCGGGAGGTCCCGCGGGTACTCCGTCGCCGTCCGGTTCCACTCCTCGACGATCTGGCGCCGCTCCGCGCCGGAGAGCAGCGGCAGGTCGCCCAGAGGAAGCGACGGGTCGGCGGCCGCTCCACCGATCAGGGTGACCAGATGGCCGAGGAGGCGGTCCATGGTCGCCGCGTCGAAAAGGTCACGGAGGTAGTCCATGTAGAGCGCGACCTCGCCTCCGGCCTCCAGGACGTGGAGGGCCACGTCGAATTTGGAGTGGGTGATGGCCGGCGACCGCTCGGCGATCTCGAGCCCGGCGGCGCGGGTGATCCCCGGTCCGGGATCCAGGTTGAACACGGCGTTGATCAGCGGCGCCCGCGAGGGGTCGTGCGGCAGGGCGAGCCGGCGGAGGAGGCGCGCCACGGGATACCCGCCGTGCTCGTGCGCGGCGAGGACGAAGCGGCGCAGGGCGGCGACGTGCTCGACGAAGGACGGCTCGCGGTCCGCGGGGAGCCGGCTGCGGTAGGGCACCAGGTCGACGCAGTGGCCGACCAGGCGGTCGCCCCCTTCGAGCGGCCGGCGGGCCGCGGGGCCGCCGATGACCACGTCGTCCTGGCCGGTCCAGCGGTGCAGCAGCGCGCTCCAGGCGGCGAGCAGGCCGATGAAGAAGGTGGCGCCCTGCTTGCGCGACACCTCGCGCAGCCGGCGGTCGAGCTCCGGCGGCAGGGTGCCGCTCCGGCGGTCGCCGCGGAAGGTGCGCACCGCCGGGCGCGGCCGGTCGGTGGGAGGCTCGAAGACGGGCAGCTCGCCGGATTCGGCGGAAAAGGTCTCCAGCCAGTAGGCCTCGTCGTCCGGGGTCTCCGCGCCGCCCGCCGCGAGCCATGCCGCGTACTCGCGGAACTGGAGCGGCTCCGGCAGCGCGGCGCGGCGGCCGGCGCGGCCCGCCTCGTAGTGCGCCAGCGCCTCGGTCAGCAGGACGGCGAGGGACAGGCCGTCCGCCACGATGTGATGGACCCAGAAGCCGAGCCGGTGCGCCCGCGGCTCGATGCGCAGGAGAGTGGCCCGGACCAGCGGCCCGCGAGCGAGATCGAAGCTCCGGCGGCTCTCGGCCTCCAGCCACTGCCGCGCCGCCGCCTCCCGCCGCGCCGCCGGCAGACCGGTCAGATCGATCAGCGGCACGTCGAGGAGGAGCTCCGGGAGAACTTCCTGAAACGGCTCCTCTCCGGGCGCCGGGACCGGCAGGATCGAGCGCACGGCCTCGTGGCGGTCGACCGCCTGCTGGAGCGCCCGCCGCAGGAGATCGACGTCGAGCGGCCCGCGCAGCTCCAGGACGCCGGCTTCCAGATACGCCAGCGACGCCTCCGGGCCGAGCTGCGTCACGGTCCACAGGTCGCGCTGCGCCTCGGTGAGCGGCACGCGGACGGGCGCCTCGTCCTTCTCCGGCGGGCTCTTCCTGAAGGCCCGGAAGCGCTGCCGGAGCGCGGCGATCCAAGGCAGGCTCTGCCGCACCAGGTCCGGCTCCACCCCGAAGTCGACGAGACAGGCGATCTCGTCCACGCCGAGGCCGCGCAGGTGCTCGACGATCGGCGCCACCGACTCCGGCGAGCCGATGAGGGCCGCGGTCCGCACGTAGCGCTGGTAGGCCAGCTCCAGCATGTACTCCATGTCGTCCGGCCCCAGGCGGTCGAAGTCGACCGGCAGACCTTCGCTCGCCACGGCGTTCTTGATCAGGCCGACGGACGACTCCAGATAGCGATGGAAGGGCGCGCGCGCGGCCTCGACGGCCAGTTCCGCGTCAGGGCCGAGGAACGTGTGGAGCAGCAGGGTCACGTGCCCGGCGGATGGAGGATGTCCAGCCCGGGCCAGGGCCTCGCGGTAGACCTTCAGGTTGGCGGCGAGCCCCTCGGGGGTCTGCCCCATCAGATTGGTGAGGACGCCGGCCCCCATCTCGCCGGCCAGGCGGTAGGTGTCCGGGTTGTTGACGATGGTGATCCAGACCGGCAGGTCGCGCCGGGCAGGGAGCGGATAGACGCGCAGGTCGACCTCGCTGCCGGCGCCGTCGCGCAGGCGGACGGTCTCGCCCCGCCAGAGCCGCCGGAGGGTCTCGGCGCGCTCGAACATCAGCTCGCGGTGCCGGCCGTAGCTCTCGGGCGCCAGCGCGAAGTCGTTGGGGTGCCATCCCGACGCGTACGAGAGGCCGATCCGGCCGCCGGAGAGGTTGTCGACCAGGGCCCACTCCTCCGCCACCCGGATCGGATGGTGAAGCGGCAGCACGACGCTGCCTGCGCGCAGGGCGATCCGTTCGGTCTCGCGCGCCAGGGCCGCGGCGAGCACCGACGGGTTGGGCGAGAGCCCGCCGAACTGGTGGAAGTGCCGCTCGGGGAACCAGAGCGCCGAGAGGCCCGCGCGGTCGGCGAAGCGCGCGCAGTCGAGGATCAGGTCGTACTTGCCGGCCCGGAACTCGGCCGTGTAGTTGCCGAAGAAATAGAGGCTGAAGAAGACCTCGCGGTCCGGGTCGGCCATTGCCGGCAGGGCCGGCGCGCCGGCCAATGCTGAAGAGACCGGAGCGATCGCCGGCTTGATCCCCGGGCGTTCCCAGGAGCCAACTGGCGCCGCGCTTGATCGGACCGATCGGTCGGATCGGTCCGATCCCTTCTCGGGGAAGAAGCCGCCGCTGCGCAGCTCGTCCGCGCTCTCCTGGACAGCCCGGACGACGAAGTCGAGGTCCTCGCCGGTGTGCGCGGTCGAGAGGAAGCAGTTGCGCCATTCCCAGACGTAGACCCCCTTCTCCACCAGGTGGTAGTAGAGGAGCTCCAGGTTACCGCTGCCGCGGAAGCGGAAGAGCGAGTGGGCGCCCACCAGCCGGAACGGCAGCTTTTCTTCATCGAGCCAGGCGTTGAGCCGCTCGGCGAAGCGGGCGGTCCGTGCGTTCAGGCCCTCCTGGAGCGCGGGACCCTGCTCCTTGAGATGGCGCAGCACGGTGCGGGCCGCGGCCATCGCCAGCGGATGCTGGCAGAAGGTGCCGCCGAAGAAGGTCGTCTCGCGCTCCGGCCGGGAGTCGTCGCCGTACTGCCAGAAGCCGCCGTCGATGCCGTCCATGAAGTCGGCCGAGCCGGCGACCACGCCGATGGGGAAGCCGCCGCCCACGATCTTGCCGTAGGTGGCCAGGTCGGCGCGAACGCCGAAATGCGCCTGGGCGCCGCCCAGATGGAGGCGGAAGCCCGTGATCATCTCGTCGAAGACGAGCGCGATCCCGTTCTCTGCCGTCAGCCGGCGCAGCTCGTGGAGGAAGTTCCGCGGCTGGAGGTCCGGCCGGCGGGCCTGGATCGGCTCGACGATCACCGCCGCGAGCTCGCCCGCCTGCCTGCGGAGGATCTCCAGCGAATGATCGGCACCGTACTCCAGGACCAGGACGTCCTCGGTGACCCGGGCCGGGATACCCGGCGCGACCGGGAACGACCGGATCTCGCCGTCGATCTCCTGCGACTGGGCGAGGGTGCCGTCGGAGTGGCCGTGGTAGGAGCCGGCGAACATCGCGACCTTCGTGCGGCCGGTCCTGGCGCGCGCCAGGCGGATGGCGGTCATCACCGCCTCGGTGCCCGAGTTGGTGAAGGTGGCGCGCTCCATGCCGGTGAGCTCGCAGAAGAGCCGCGCCACCTCGCCCGAATGGGCGGAGCGCGGTCCCAGCTCGAACCCTTCGCGCACCTGGCTCTCGATCGTCTCGCGGAGGAAATCGGGATCGTGCCCGAACAGGTGGACGCCCATGCCCATGGTGACGTCCACGTACTCGTTGCCGTCGACGTCCCAGAGGCGGGAGCCCTTGGACCGCGCCCGCGCCAGGGGGTAGAGCATCTCCTTGAACTGCGGCCGGAAGCCGACCGTGCCCCGGCTGTCAGCGAGCCACGGCCGATAGCGCTGGGCGAGCTCCTTGGATTTCGCGGTCTTGCGGGTGTAGCGCGCAACGAGGGCTTCGAGGTGGGAGACCTCACCCCCCTGGCCCCCCTCTCCCATCGCCCCCCCTTCCCCACGGGAGAGGGGGGAAGAAGGCAGCGGAAGAGAAGCATCACTCCCCTGGCCAGCTCCCAAGCTGGATTGGACTGATCGGTCGGATCGGTCCGATCGGTCCGATTCTGCCTTCGGGGGATGAGGGGCTCTTCGCAGCATCTGAAGCTGCTGCGCTACGAGCTGGTTGAACGCCTGAATCTGCATCCCCAGGACCTTTTCGAGGCCGGGGGAGGCCCTCACCCCCGACCCCTCTCCCGCGAGCGGGAGAGGGGTGAACAGCGGGCTCGGCGGAACGACCGGGGAGGGCGGCGCAGCCGGGGCCGGCGTAGGCGGCTCCGATCTCGCGTCCCCCCCTCTCCCGGTTGGGGGGTGTGCGATGGGAGAGGGGGCCGGGGGGTGAGGTCCCGGGGCGTGAGGCCCCACAACGGCCTGCTCCAGATACCTCGCCAGCGCCGAGATCGTCGGGAGCTGCTCGAAAATCTGGCGCAGGGTCAGCTTCACCCCGAAAGTCTCCTGGATGCCCCGCAGGGCCTCCACCAGGGCGAGCGAGTCCGCCCCCAGCTCCAGGAACGAGGCCTCGACGTCGAGATCGCGGGGCTCGATGCGGAGCACCCGGCCGAGGATGCCCTGGAGCGTCGCGGCGATCTGCTCAGGAGAAGACTGGGACGACATCGGTGGAAAGCCTCCTGGATCTAGGGGTGCTCGCCGGGAGCCCGGGAGAGCAGCTCGAGCTGCTGTGCAACCATCCGGTTGAAGGCGTCGAGCTGGTCCGCCAGCAGACGCTCGATCCCCTCCTCGCCGTCAATTGGCGGCAGCGGCGGCTTCTCGATCCCGGCCGGCGCCGGCGCAGCCTCAGCAGTTTCAACGGTGGCCGGCCGTTGCGGCACTTCGAACCAGTACCTCTGCCGCTGGAAGGGATAGGTCGGGAGCCAGGCGGGCCGGCCGCCGTCGGGAAACACACCGGACCAGTCGATGGGCTGGCCCAGGACGTACAGCCCGGCCAGCGCCTCGCGGACCGTCTCCCGCTCGTCCCTCCCACGGCGGAGCGAGGCGAGCACCGTCCCCTCCCGCTCGAGCCCGTCGAGGATCTGCGAGACCGCCGCCGACAGCACCGGATGCGGTCCGATCTCCAGGAACGCCGCGTGCCCCGCCAGCCCGGCGAGCGCAGCAGCGAAGCGGACCGGCTCGCGGACGTTCCGCCGCCAGTACGCGGCGTCCAGCTCCGGCCCGGCCACCGGCGCGCCGGTGACTGTCGAGACCATCGGGACCACCGCGGTCCGCGGCCGGAGACCGGCGAGCGCGGCCTCCACCTCCCGGTCGTACGGCTCCATCTGCGGGCTGTGGAAGGCGTAGTCGACGCGCAGACGGCGGGCCGTGGCGCCGCGCTGCTGAAGATGCGCGACGAAGCCCTCCAGAGCGGCCGGATCGCCGGCCACCGTCACCGCGGACGGGCCGTTGACCGCGGCCACACAGAGCCCCTCAAGGCCGGACAGCTCCACTCGTGCCTCCTCCTCGGAGAGCTCGACCGCGGCCATGGCGCCGCGCCCGCGGGCCGGCTCCATCGACCGGCCGCGCACCGCCGCGACGCGCGCCGCTTCCTCCAGGGAGAGGATTCCCGCGGCCCACGCCGCAGCGATCTCCCCGACGCTGTGGCCGACCACGGCGTCGGGCACGATACCGAAGGAGCGCCAGAGCGCGGCGAGCGAGACTTCCAGCGCGAAGAGCGCCGGCTGGGCGATCGCGGTGTGGTCGAGAGCCCCCTCGCGGTCCATGGCATGGAGGAGGGACTCGCCGAGATGCGGCCGGAGCAGCTCGTCGCAGCGCTCGAACGTCTCTCGGAAGACCCTTTCCTGGGCGAGCAGCTCCCGCCCCATGCCCGGCCATTGCGGACCCTGGCCGGCGAAGACGAAGACGACTCCGCCACGGTCCCCCCGCGCCCGCCGGCCCCCGACCAGCCCGGGCACCGGCTCGCCGGCGGCGAAGGCTTCCAGCTGCGCCGCGAAACCCGCCCGCGAGCGGCCGACCAGGCCCAGCCGGTGCTCGTGATGCGTCCGGCCGACCGCCGCGGCCCGGGCGACGTCCCGGTGCGTCGCCGGCTCGCTCTCGGCCGGCGGCTCGCGGAGAACCACCGCCGTGGATCGCGCCAGATCGCGCAGGGCTTCGGGAGACCGCGCGGACAGCGGCAGCAGCTCCGCCGGACCCTCGGCGTCCGGATCGGGCCGCAACGCCTCCCAGCGGACCGGCCGGCCGGCGGCCCACAGAGCTCCCAGGGAGTCGTAGAGGACCGACCGCGGGTCCTCCTTGCGGCGGAGCGAAGGGAGGACCCGCGCTTTCGCCCCGGCCGCGGCGAACCCCTGCTCCAGCGGCGTCGTCAGGATCGGATGCGCGTCGATCTCCAGGAAGAGGTCGAACCCGGCGCCGAGCAGGTGCGCCACGCCCTCGCTGAAGAGCACCGGCCGGCGCAGGTTCGCGGCCCAGTAGTCGCCGTCCAGCGGCCGGTCGAGCGGTCCGCCGGTCAAGGTCGAGACCACGGGCACGGCCGGCCGGCCCGGCGCGAGATCCGCCAGCCCGTCGCGCAGGATGTGGAGATGCGGCTCGACCGCGGACGTGTGCGCTCCCACGTTGGCGGCGACACGGGAGGCGAAGCGGCCGGCGGCCCTGACCTCGGCCACCAGGGCGTCGACCTCCTCCGGCGGTCCGGACACGGTCACCGACGCCGGGCTCAGCCGGCCGGCGATCTCCAGGACTGAAGCGCTGCGGGCGGCGAGCCGGGCTTGCGCTTCCTCCGGCGGCAGCTCCAGGACCGCGATGGCCGCCTGTCCTTCGATCTGCCCCACGGCCCGGCTGTAGAGGACGCTCACCCGTGCCCCCTCTTCCAGGGTGAGAGCCCCCGCCACCACGGCCGCGGCCATCTCACCGATGCTGTGCCCGATCACGGCATCCGGCTCGATCCCCCAGGAGCGCCAGAGATCCGCCAGGGCCACCTGGAGCGCGAAGACCGCCGGCACCGAAAACCCGACCTGCAGCCAGCGGTCCCCGGTGACGAGCTCCTCCAGAAGCGACCAGCCGGTCCAGGGGCGCAGGAGGCGGTCGCACTGCTCCAGCCGCGCTCGCACCAGCGGCTCGCTGCGCAGCAGATCCCGCCCCAGACCGGTCCACAGGGAGCCCATGCCGGAGAAGACGAAGACGAGCCCATGGCGCTCCACCGGGCCGACCGAGAGCCCGGACCGCGCCTGGCCTTCCAGGATGGCGGACAGGCGGTCGGCCAGCTCTTCCGGAGAGCGGAAGGAGATGGCGGCCCGCACCGCGGGCCCCTCGCCCGCCGCCGGGAGAAGGGGGCGCGGCGGGAGCTGCAGCCATTCGAGCACCCGCGCGCGCAGCGCCGTCTCGCTCTCCGCCTCCAGCGCCACGATCCGGGCGCGGCTCGCGGGCAGCTCCTCGAGCACGAGGTGGCAGTTCGTGCCTCCCCAGCCGAACGAGCTGACGCCGCCCACCGCCGGCTCATCGGCCGGCGCGGGCCAGTCCTCCAGCCCGGCCGCGACGCGCAGGACGAGAGCGGCGAACGGGATGTCCGGGTTCGGCGTCTCGAAGTGCAGGCTCGGCGGGATCTGCCGGTGGCGGATCGCCAGCGCGAGCTTGATCAGACCGGCGATCCCCGCCGCCCCTTCGAGATGGGCGATGTTGGTCTTCGCCGAGCCGAGGACCAGCGGCCGCTCCGGATCGCGACCCGGACAGAGGACCGCCGCGAGCGACCGCGCCTCGATCGGATCGCCCAGACGGGTGCCGGTGCCGTGGGCCTCGACGTAGTGGACCCGGAGCGGATCGACGCCCGCCCGCGCGTAGGCGTCGGCGAGCACCTCCACCTGGGCCCGCGGGCTCGGCGCGGTCAGGCCGTTGCTCGCGCCGTCGTTGTTGACCGCGCCGCCGCGGATGACGCACCAGACCGGATCGCCGTCGCGCAGCGCCGCCGAGAGCGGCTTGAGCACCACGACGCCTCCCCCCTCGCCGCGCGCGAAGCCGTCAGCCCGGGCGTCGAACGCCTTGCACCGGCCGTCTCCGGCGAGGCCGCCGAACTTGGTCAGCTCGACCGTGAATCCAGGGGAGAGGACGAGGTTGACCCCACCCGCCAGGGCGACCGAGCATTCGCCGTCGCGCAGGCTCCGGCAGGCCAGGTGGACGGCGACCAGCGACGACGAGCACGCCGTGTCCACGCAGAGGCTGGGACCGCGCAGGCCGAGGAGGTAGGAGACCCGGTTGGCCACGATGCTCAGGGTGTTGCCGGGGCCGGTGTGCGAGGTGATCGTGGCCCCGGACAGGCGGTGGAGCTCCGCGTAGTCGTGGCCGATGACGCCCACGAACACGCCGGCCCTCTCTCCAGACTGATTGCCTCCCAGAGACCGCGGCGGAATGCCGGCGTCTTCGAGGGCTTCCCAGCACAGCTCCAGCATGAGCCGCTGCTTGGGGTCCATCTCGCAGGCCTCGCGAGGGGAGATGCCGAAGAAGAGCGGATCGAACAGGTCGACGCGGTCCAGGAACGCGCCGCGCCGGGTGTTGATCTTCCCCGGCGCCTGCGGGTCCGGGTCGTACCAGGCGTCGGCGTCCCAGCGGTCGGGAGGGACGGTGGCCGTGGCGTCGACGCCGTCGCAGAGCATCCGCCAGAAGGCCCGCCAGTCGGGAGCCCCGGGGAACCGGCAGGCGACTCCCACGATGGCGATCGGCTCGTCCGCCGGCCGGGCCGTCCGGAGGGCCGGAGCGTGCGTCTCACCGGTCCCCGCCAGATGCCGGGCCAGCTCCTCCACGCTCGGATGCGCCCAGACGAGCGTCGGAGACAGCTCCCGTCCCAGCTCGGCGGACAGCTCGGCCACCAGGCCCATGGCTCCCGCCGAATCGAGGCCGTAACGGCTGAAGCGCTCGCGGAGGTCGAGCTCCGCCGGATCGAGCCCCAGCCGGGCGGCGAGGCGGGCGGCCAACAGATCGCGCAGCGCGGATTCGGTCGTCCCGGTCTTCATCACAGCAGCTCCCTCACCTCGTCCTCCTCCAGGCTCTCGATGCGGTCGAGGATGGCCTCCTCGACCACCACCGCGAGCTGCTCGACGGTCGGCATCTGGAAGAGGGTGATCAGCGGAACGTCCACCCGCAGCTGCTCGCGGATGCGGGTGACCACCTGGGTGGCCAGCAGGGAATGGCCGCCCAGCTCGAAGAAATCGTCGCGCACCCCCACCTCGTCGAGCCCCAGCACCTCGGCCCAGATCGCGGCGAGCGCCTCCTCCACCGGGCCCTCGGGCGCCACGGCCTCGTGCTCCAGCCGGGGCCGCTCCGACTCGGGCTCCGGCAGCGCCCGGCGGTCGACCTTGCCGGAGGGGGTCCGCGGCAGCGCCTCCAGGATCACGAACGCCGAAGGGATCATCGGCTCGGGTAGGCGGCCGGCCAGCCAGCGGCGCAGATCCGAGACGTTGAGCGTGTCTCCGGAGACGACCCAGGCCACCAGACGCGGCGCTCCGGACGGGTCCGGCCGCGCATCCACCGCCGCGTCGCGGACTTCCGGGTGGGCGGCGAGCGCGCCCTCCACCTCCCCCGGCTCGATCCTGAAGCCGCGGATCTTGACCTGCTGATCCACCCGGCCGAGGAACTCCAGGGCGCCATCCGGCCGGAAGCGGACGCGGTCGCCGGTGCGGTAGAGGCGCGCGCCGGCTCGATCGGACCGATCCGTCGGATCCGTCGGATCAACGAATGGCTCGGGGATGAACCGCTCTGCCGTGAGATCGGGCCGCCCCAGATAGCCGCGGGCGAGACCCGGGCCGCCGAGGAGCAGCTCGCCGACCGCTCCCCGCGTCGCGAGCTGCAGCCGGGAATCCACGACCCGGACCCGCACGCCGGCCAGAGGCATTCCGATGGGCAGGTCCTCCGGCAACTCCCCGAGCGCCGGCTCGAAGCGGGTCGCCACGATCGTCGCCTCGGTCGGGCCGTAGGTGTTGACCACCCGCACCGGCCCGGCGGCCCACCAGGGTCCCAGCCGGCCGGCCGACGCCTTCTCGCCGCCGATGATCGTCAGGCGGAGTCTCTCCGGCAGGCGCGCGCCGTCGAGACCGGAGGCCAGCTCGTGCCAGTACGCGGTCGGCAGATTGAGGAGCGTGATCCCGAGGCGGTCCAGGGATTCGACGAACCGCGGCACGGTGGCGATCATCTCGTCCGGCCGCAGCACCAGGGTGGCCCCGCTCACGAGCGCCGGCCAGATCTCCTCCGCGCTCGTGTCGAAGCCGATCGAGGCGAACTGGAGGACGCGTTCTCCAGGTCCGAGCCCGTAGACCTCCACCGCGTCCGCCACGAAGGCCGCCAGCGAGGCGTGGCTCACCACCACCCCCTTGGGCCGGCCGGTCGACCCCGACGTGTAGATCACGTACGCGGCGTTCTCCGGAAAGACCTCGACGGGCCGGACGGGGGGTGAGGGTTCCGCGGCGAGCCCACGGGTGAGGACGATCGTCACGGCAGCATCCTCCAGCATCATGGCGAGCCGCTCCTCGGGGGAGGCCGGATCGAGCGGCACGTAGGCGGCGCCGGCGGCCAGCACGCCGAGCATCGCGACGATCAGCTCGGGAGAGCGGTCGATCCGCAGGCCGATCCGGCTCTCCGGCCCGGCGCCCTGCCCGCGGAGCGACGCGGCGAGCCGGCCCGCGCGCTCCGCCAGCTCGGCATAGGTGAGCCGCGCGCCCTCCATCTCCACGGCGGGAGCGTCCGGCGTCCGCTCCGCCTGGGTGAAGACTCGGGCCGCGACCATCTCCCCTGGACGCGCCGGCGCCGCGGCGCCGCTCCAGGCCGCGAGCTCGGCGCGCTCCATCTCGTCGAGAAGCGGCAGCTCGTGGACCGGGGTCTCGGGGTGCGCCACCGCCGCCTCCAGGAGCGTCCGCAGGTGGCGGGCCAGCCGCTCCGCGGTCGCGGCCTCGAACAGGTCGCGGTTGTATTGCAAGACTCCGCTCAACCCGTCCTCCGCCTCGCTCGCCCAGAGGGACAGATCGAAATTGGCGTGCTCGTTCGTTCCGGCGACCGGGGTGAGCCGCAGCTCCGAGCCCGGGATCTCTACCGGCCGCGCCGGGAAGTTCTGCAACACGAAGAGCGCCTGGAAGAGCGGCGTGTGGGAGAGGTCGCGCTCGACCCGCAGGATGTCCAGGAGCTTCTCGAACGGGAGGTCCTGGTGTGCGAAGGCCCTGATCGTGGAGTCGCGGACCCGCCGCAGCAGGGCGCGGAAGCCGGGGCCGTCCGCGAGCCCGGTGCGCAGGACGAGGGTGTTGATGAAGAAGCCGATCAGCTCCTCGAGCTCGGCGCGCCCGCGGCTTCCGGTATAGGTGCCGACCGCGACGTCGTCCTGTCCGCTCCAGCGCGCGAGGACCACCTGCAGCGCGGTGAGGAGGACCATGAACAGGCTCGCCCCCTCGGCCTGCCCCAGCGCCCGGACGGCCCGCGCCAGGTCGGCCGGCAGGGAGAGCGGCACGCTGCCGCCGCGGAACGTCTGCAGAGGCGGCCGCGGCCGGTCGGTGGGGAGCTCCAGCCGGGCAGGCGCCTCCGCGAGCTGCCTTCGCCAGTAATCCACATGCCGTTCGAGGACCTCCCCCTGGAGCCATTCGCGCTGCCACACCGCGAAGTCCGCGTACTGCACCGGCAGCTCGGGGAGGGGAGACGGCCGCCCCGCCGCGAACGCCTCGTAGAGGACCGCCAGCTCGCGGTGGAAAATGCCCACCGACCAGCCGTCCGAGACGATGTGGTGCATGGCGAAGAAGGCCACGTGGCCGCGCGGCCCGAGGCGGACCACGCCGGCGCGCAGCAGGGGTCCCAGGGCCAGGTCGAAGGGGAGACCCTGCGCCAGGGCGGTCGCCCGCAGCGCCTCGGCCTCCCGCGCCGCCTCTGGCAGGGCCGCGAGGTCGATCACCTGAATCTCGAGGCGGAGCTCCGGCGCGATCACCTGGACAGGCTCCCCCGAGGCGACCTCGAACGTGGTGCGCAGCGCCTCGTGGCGGCGGATGATCCCGTTTACGGCCGCTCGGAACACTCCTATACTGAAAGGTCCTTCGATCCAGGTGGCGCCGGGAATGTTGTAGGCGGCGGTGCCGGGCTCGAGCTGGTCGAGGATCCACTCGCGGAGCTGCGAGAAGGAGACCGGAAACGGCTGGCCGGTCCGCGGCTGCCGCGGGATGCGGGCGGGCGCCGGAGCCGCGGCCGCCTGGCGCTTGTCGAGCTGGCGCAGGAGAAGCTCGCGTTGTTTCGGGGAAAGCTCGGCCAGGCGGGAGGACAGATCGTTCACGACGGCTCCTTCAAGGCGGTCAAGTGTACCTTGTCTTGTGAGGAGCCCGCTGTAATGGAATTCCCTCTCCGGGAAGGGTGTTTAAGGGCTTGAAGAAGGAGGATTGCATGGAGAATCTGGAACAGGTGCAGCCGGCGAGCGAGCAGATCGACGAGCCGTATACGCCGGTGACGTTGACGCC
>Ga0134123_10001778_pt1 | contig 14039 bp, 12 predicted proteins | sample KB303_FD_96460 | JGI IMG/M metagenome (GOLD analysis project Ga0134123, IMG submission 96460) | Terrestrial soil microbial communities without Nitrogen fertilizer from Kellogg Biological Station, Michigan, USA - KB3-0-3 | ecosystem: Environmental > Terrestrial > Soil > Unclassified ...
CCGCTCGCCGTCTACGCGCTGGTGCGTGCGGTCCGTCAGGGGCAGCGCGGCGTCGCCGCGGTCATGGCCGCCGTCGTGTTCGTCGCTGCTGTCGCCACGGCGACCGCGGTGTCGCGTGGCGCGTGGCTCGCGCTGGCGGCCGCCGTCATGGTGCTGGCTGTCGGCGCGTTCCTCATCGGCGAGCGTCGCGTGGCGGGTGTCGTCGCGCTCGTGTCCGCCGGCGCGGTCCTGGGTCTCGCCGCGCTCGCCGTCGTGCTGCCGGCCGGTCGTGGTGTGGCGATGCTGGCGAGCCTGGCCCAGCGTGTCCGTCAGTTCGGCGAGGGGGCCAGCCGGCAACACATCTGGCAGGCCGCCTGGGACATCTTCCGGGATCATCCGCTGCTGGGCTCGGGTCTCGACACGTTTCAGATCGCCTTCGCCGGCAAGCGCACGGTCGCGTACTGGAACATCGAGTGGAACGGCAGCCCCACCCGCGCGCACAACGAGGCGCTCAACATCCTGGCCACCCAGGGTCTGCTCGGCGGTCTCGCCGTGCTGGTGCTGGGGGTGGGCGTGGTGATCGCCGCGCGCCGGGCGCTGCGGTCGTCGGAAGACCGGCTGCTGGCTGTCGCGCTGCTGGCCGGCCTCGTCGCGTTCGCCGTCCAGGATCTCTTCAGCTTCACGGTGGCGGGATGCGGCACGCTGGCCGTCACGCAGGCGGCCCTGCTGTCGCGCCTGGCCGCCGGCACCTCCGCGAGGCGTGCGGACGGCGCCCGCTCGCTCGTGCTGGCGCTCGCGCTCGGCGGCCTGGCGGCCATCGTCGTCTTTGCCTCCAACATCCCCCCGGAGCTCCTGCTGGACGAGCCGGCGCGGCTGGGCGGTGGCGTGATCGTGCTGCTGGCGCTGCTGATTGCCTCCGCCGCGGCGTACGCGCTCGAGCAGCACAGCGAAGCGTCGCTCTTTGCCAGCCCGCCGCGAAGGGATGGGGCCGGGGCTCGGCCTCCCCGCACGGTGCGCAGCAGAGTCGAGCTGGCCGCCCGGGTGATCCTGGGCGTCGCCGCGCTCCTGCTGATGGTGGGGCGACCACTGGCCGCGGCGTGGGCCGCGCAGCAGGGGATCCAGGTCACGCCGACCGATCCGGCGCTTGCGGTGGAGCGGCTGACCCGGGCGGTGAAGCTCGAACCCGCCAACGAGCTGTACTGGGTGAAGCTCGGCGCCGCGGCGCAGGCCTACGCGCGGACCCTGCGGGACGCGCCGGCTCGCCGCACCACGCTCGAGGCGGCGCGCGCAGCCTTCGGGCGCGCGCTCCAGCTCTCGCCGGCCAACTCCTACAACCACGCCAACCTCGGCCGGGTACTGGCCGACCTGGCGCAGGTCGAGGCCGCGGCGCCGGCCGAGGCCTTCGCCGCGTTCGACCAGGCGCTGTCGATCGATCCGAACAACGCCTACTTCTACGCTGACGCCGCCAACGCCGCGATGATCCTGGGCGACTACGATCGCGCGCGCGAGTACGCCGAGCGCGGCTCGCAGCGGTATCCGCGCTTTGCTCTGACCAGCGCCTTGCTCGGCCACGTCGCGCTCGCGCGGCGGCAGCCGGCCGAGGCGGTGGCGCCGCTGCAGCGCGCGGTCGACGGTGACTGGCACGGCGCGGACCGACTGCGGGGCGCCGCGGCGTCCAACCTGGCCGCCGCGTATCTGGAGCTCGGGCGGCCGGCCGAAGCCGAGGCCGCTGCGCGCGTGGCGCTGGAGCGCGCCCCGAACTTCGCCGACGCGCGATTCAATCGCGGCCGGGCGCTGGAGCGGCTGGGCCGTCGCCGCGAAGCGGTGGAGGAGTATCGCCGCGCGCTAGCGGATCAGCCCGACCACTTGCCCGCGCGCCAGGCCCTGCGCGCGCTCGGCGAGTCCTGAACCGGGACGCGCGCGAGCAGCCGGTCCGCTAGAGCTTCTTCTCGCGAAAGAGCACCCCGCCGGCCGCCGCCTCGTACTGGCCGCCCACGAAGCCGAGGCGCCGATACAGCGCCAGGGCGGTCTCGTTATGCTCCTGGACCTCCAGCGTGAGCTTGCAGCAGCCGAGCCGGCGCGCCTCCGCTTCGACCGCCTCGAGCAGGGACCGGCCGACCCCGTGTCCGCGATGCTCCTTCGTCACGTAGAGATCGTGGATGTTGATCAGCGGCCGCGCGGCGAACGTCGAGAATCCGGTGAAGCTGGTGACGATGCCGACGGCCTGGTCGTCATGGAACGCGAGGAAGACGAGCGTGGTCGGGTGGGCGCGCAGCCCCGGCACGAGGGCCTGCTGGACCTCCGCGGGCAGATCCTGTCCGTTGCCCATCGGATCCCGCGCATACGCGCGGGTCATCGCGAGCACCGCGGCCTGATGCCGGGGGTCGTCCAGATCGGCCCGGACGATCCGCAACCCGCTACTACTCGGGCATCCGCCAGACCCGCCCGACGGGCGGCTCGTCGCTCAGCGCGAACTGTGGCAGCGCGAAGTGGTCGGCGAGATCCTGGAACACCACGCGCACCCGCGCGCCGATGGCCACCTTGGCCTGGTCCTCCGGCGTGAAGTCCGGCTTCACCAGATTGGTGATGATGCGCAGCGCCTCGTCGGGGGAGGGCTTGGCCCGCTGCTCGTCGAGCTCCACCAGGACGACCGCGTACGGCGTGCTCTCCTTGAAGCCGGGCTGGATGGCGTGCATGACGATCTCGTACGAATGGATCGTGCCCTTGCCGCTCACTTCCTGCCAGCGCCAGCCGAGGTCCATGCACCACGGGCAGGCGTGGGTGGGCGGATAGCGCATGAGGCCGCACGCCGTGCAGGCGCGCAGCATGAGCTTGTGCTGCCGGGCCAGGCCGAAGTACTCGTTCCACTCGCTGTCGTTGTCGGGCACGACCAGCGACATACCGCGATAGGTCACCGGCTGGGGCATCGCGCTACCTCCGCATGATGAGCGCGCTGCCGAGCGGAGGCATCGCCCACCCGAGATTCATCGTGATCGTCGCGTCCTTCACCTGGCGGCAGCGGCCGGGCGAGTAGTCGTAGGTGTGCACGCCCTCGGTGCCCTTGGGGCAGTAGTCGTCAACGGTGCCGCGCAGCTGGCGCACGTTCTCGATCACCATCGACATGCCGTGGGTGTAGCCCTCGCACAGATGGCCGCCGGATGTGTTGTTCGGACGCTTGCCGCCCAGCTCGATGATGCCGCTGGAGACGTACTGGCCGCCCTCGCCCTTCTTGCAGAAGCCGTACTCCTCGAGCTGCAGCATGGTGGTGAACGTGAAGGCGTCGTAGGAGCCCGTGACGCTCACGTCCTCGGGCGTGATACCGGCCTGCGGGAAGATGATGTCCTTGGCGTAGTAGCCGGCCACGCGGCTGATGGGCCCGTGGGCCCAGTGGAAATCGAGCCGCGGCTTGGAGACGCGCCCGGCCACGCCCAGGATGTGGATCGGCCGCTGGCGCATGTCGCGCGCACGCTCGGCCGAGGTCACGATGATGCAGGTGGCGTTGTCGGTCTCCAGGCAGCAATCCAGCAGGTGCAGCGGCTTGCAGATCCAGCGCGAGTTGAGCACGTCCTGGACAGTCACGCGCTCCTTGAGCAGCGCCTTGGGGTTCTGCGAGGCGTGCTTGCTGTGGGCGACCTTGACGTGGGCGACCTGCGCGGAGGTCGTGCCGTAGTCGTACATGTGGCGCATGAACGTCGGCGCGAAGTTCTGGCCGGCGCTGCGCATGCCGTACGGCACCTGGGCCAGGTCGAGGCCGCGCACCGGCTGGGCGGCGCGGGCGCCGGTGCCGCCAATGCGGAACTCGGAGTAGCCGTTCATCGAGCGATAGATCGCCACCGTGTTGCACATCCCGGCCTCGATCGCGCCCATGGCCAGGCCGACCAGCGCCTCGGTCGAGGAGCCGCCGCCCATCACGTCCATGTAGAAGTTGAGCCGGATGCCGAGATCGGGCGCGACGTGCGGGGCCAGCGTGGAGTCGCCGCCCTGGTAGTCGAGCATCCCGTCCACGTCGCTGGCCTTCAGGCCGGCGTCGAGGATGGCCTTGCGGACCGCCTCCACCGCCATGGCCCGCGTCGAGCGGCCCGAGCCGCGCGAGTACTCGGTCTCACCCACGCCCACGATGCAGTACTTGTCCCGTAGATGGCTCATGGCCTCTCCTTCGAACGATCGGTCACGACACGCGAGCGCGGCCCGCCACGGCGCGCGCGGCTCACTTGCGGCCGCCGCTCGAGACGGCCGCCGCCACGCCCAGTCCGATGTACACGCCGCCGGAGATCCAGCGCTCGCTGGCCAGGAAACGCGGGCGGCCGCGCAGCCAGCGGGCGGCGGTGCCGGCGCTCAGCGCGTAGGCGCCGTCGGTGACGGTGCCCAGCAGCACGAAGAGCAGGCCGAGGGCGAGGATCTGCGCCTCCGGGCGGCCGCGCGCGAGGTCGACGAACTGTGGCAGGAACGCGAGGAAGAACAGCGCGGTCTTGGGATTCAGGACGTTGACAACGACACCGTCGACGAACGCGCGCCGCAGCGCTCGGGGCCGGCCGCCCGCCACGGTCACCGGGGCGGTGCGGTCGAGGATCCGCCGAACGCCGAGGTACACGAGGTAGGCCGCGCCCAGCCACTTGACCACGGTGAACGCGGTGGCCGAGGCCACCAGCACCGCCGAGAGTCCGATCGCGGCGGCGGCCACGTGCACCAGCGTGCCGACGTGGACGCCCAGCATGGAGACGAGCCCGGCGCGGCGGCCGCCGTCGATGCTGCGGGTCACGATGTAGAGCACGGCCGGGCCGGGCGTGAGCAGCAGCACCAGCGCGGCGATGACGAAGAGCCCGAGGCTCGAGGCGTCCGGCAGCACGATCATCAGAAGGCGGAGTATATCAGCGCTTGCCGTTCGTCTTGGGCAGGACCTCCGCGAGAAACTTTCCGGTGTAGGAGCCGGTAATCTGCGCAACCACCTCGGGCGTGCCCTCGGCCACGATCTCGCCGCCTTCCTCGCCGCCCTCCGGCCCGAGGTCGATCACGTGGTCCGCGCACTTGATGACGTCCATGTGGTGCTCGACCACCAGCACCGTGTTGCCACCGTCCACCAGGCGGTAGAGCACGCCCAGGAGCTTGCGGATGTCGTCGAGGTGCAGGCCGGTGGTCGGCTCGTCGAGGATGTAGAGCACGTCGCCGGTGGCGCGCGCGCCCAGCTCGGCGGCGATCTTGAGCCGCTGGGCTTCGCCGCCCGAGAGCGTGGTGGCCGGCTGGCCGAGGCGGAGGTAGCCGAGGCCGGTCTCCTGCAGCGTGCGCATGCGCCGGGCCAGGCTCGACTGACCGGCGAAGAAGTCCACGGCCTCGTCGACGGTCATCTTCAGGACGTCGCCGATCGAGCGCCCGCGATAGCGCACGCCCAGCACCTCCGGGCGGTAGCGACGGCCCTCGCACTCCTGGCAGGAGACGTAGACATCCTCGAAGAAGTACATCTCGAGCTTCTGGAAGCCGTCGCCCTGGCACGACTCGCAGCGCCCGCCCGGCACGTTGAACGAGAACGCGCCGGCGTTGAGCCCGAGCGCCTTGGCCCGGGGCAGGGCGGCGTAGAGCTTGCGGATCTCGTCGAATGCCTTCACGTACGTGACGGGATTGGAGCGCGGCGTACGCCCGATCGGCTCCTGGTCGATGAGCCGCACGCCCTTGAGATATTCGAGGCCGGTCAGCGCGTCGTAGGCGCCGGGCGGCTGGAACTCCGCCTTGAAGGCCCGCGCGACAGCGCGGTAGAGCGTGTCGTGCACCAGCGTGGACTTGCCGGAGCCCGAGACGCCCGTGACGACGGTGAGCGTGCTCAGCGGCACGCGCAGCGTGACGTTCTTCAGGTTGTGCTCGCGGGCGCCGGTCAGCGTGAGGTGGCGGCGGCCGGGCCGGCGCGCCAGCGGCAGCGGAATGATCTCGCGGCCGGCGACGTAGCGCGCGGTCAGCGAGTGGCCGGCGCGGCGGAACTCCGCCTGCGAGCCAGCGACCACGATCTCGCCGCCGCGCTCGCCCGAGCCCGGCCCCAGCTCGACCACGTAGTCGGCAGCCTCGATGAAGCTGCGGTCGTGCTCCACGACGACGACCGTGTTGCCGGCCTGGGCGAGCTCGCGGCAGAGGTCGACCAGCTGGGTGGTGTCCCGGGCGTGCAGTCCAATCGACGGCTCGTCGAGCACGTAGAGCGTGCCGACCAGCTGCGAGCCGAGCTGGTTGGCGAGGTTGATGCGCTGGGCCTCGCCCCCCGACAGCGAGCGCGTCTGGCGGGCCAGCGTGAGGTAGCCCAGGCCGACGCGCAGCAGGAACGTGAGCTTGGCCTGCAGCTGGCGCAGGATCTCACGGGCCACCGCGGCTTCCCACGCCGTCAGCTTCAGGTCGGCCACCAGCGCGGCCGCGCGCTCGATGGTCAGTGTCACGAACTCGGCGATCGTCAGTCCGGCCACGCGCACGGCGAGCGCCGGCGGCTTGAGGCGGGCGCCCTGGCAGACCGGACAACGCGACTGGCTGCGGTAGCGGGAGAGGAAGACCCGCACGTGCAGCTTGTAGCGGTACCCCTCGATCTCCTCGAAGAAGCCGTTGATGCCGGGGAACTTGCCGTCGCCCTCGTACACGAGGGCGCGCTCCCCCGCCTCCAGCTCCTCCCACGGCCGCGTGGGATCCAGGCGGGCGCGCTTGGCCGCCTTCAGCAGCTCGCGCTGATACCACTTGCCCGAGGGATGCGTCCACGGCTCCACCGCGCCGCCGGCGAGGCTCAGCGTGCGGTCGGGCACCACCAGCGCCTCGTCGTACTTGAGGATGTTGCCGAAGCCCTTGCACTCACTGCAGGCGCCCAGCGGATGGTTGAACGAGAACAGCAGCGGCTGGGGCCGCTCCAGCTCCGTGCCGCACGCGCTGCAGCGAAACGCCTCGGCGAAGACGCGCCGCCCGCCGTCGACCAGCTCGACCGCCACCTGGCCCCCGCCCTCGCGCAGCGCGCTCTCCAGCGACTCGACCAGCCGCGGGCGGTGCGCCGCACCGAGCACCAGGCGGTCGAGCACCACCGCGATCGTCCCCTCCACGCGCTCGGGCGGCGGCGCCGCGAGGTCGTACTGCGCGCCGTCCACCAGGACGCGGGCGAAGCCGCGTCGCGTGAGCCCGGCCCACAGCTCGGCGGCCGGCTGGCCGGCCGGCACCGGCAGCGGGAACGTCACCAGCGCGCGGGCGTCGGTGTGCTCGGCCAGCAGGACATCGGCGATGGACTCGGGTGAGTGCGAGACGGCGGCGGCGCCGCAGGCGGGGCAGTGGACACGGCCGATCTTGGCGTAGAGCAGGCGCAGGTAGTCATAGACCTCGGTGGCGGTGCCCACCGTCGAGCGCGCGGTGCGCACGGGATTCTTCTGCTCGAGGGCCACCGCCGGCCGCACGTTCTCGATGCGATCCACGTCGGGGCGGTCCACCCGGTCGAGGAACATCCGCGCGTAGGTGGAGAGCGATTCGATGTAGCGCCACTGGCCTTCGGCGAACAGCGTGTCGAAGGCCAGCGAGGACTTGCCGGAGCCGGAGACGCCGGTGACGACGGTGAGCCGATCGTGGGGAATCTCGAGGGAGACGTTCTTGAGATTGTTCTGGCGGGCTCCCTCGATACGGAGCCCCGGGGGTCGGGGCATTCGACACGTCCTCCTGAGATGGGAAGTTTACTGGAAGTGTCCGCGTGATGCCACCCGCGACGCGGCCGGCGTTGCCGCGCGCTCGCGTTTGACAGCCGCGCACCCCGCCGGTAGAATCCGCGCGACGATGCAATTGAGAATCATTCCTAAGAGTGCGGCCGGGACCGACGCGCTCCGCGCCCGCGGCAAGCGCCTGACGCGACCCCGCCGCCTCATCCTCGACCTGGTACGCTCGACCGATGCGCATCCGTCGGCCGCCCTCGTGTATCGCGAGGTCCGGCGGCATCTGCCGCGGGTGAGCCTGGCCACCGTCTATCGCAATCTGCGGATGCTGGCCGCCGAGGGCCTGCTCAGCGAGCGAGCGGATGCGGGCGGCACGCGCTTCGACGGCAACACCGACCCGCACGATCACTTCACCTGCGTGGCGTGTGGGCGCATCTACGACGTGCCGCCGCCCGCCGCACGTCGCGTCTCACCCCGGGCGGCCGTTCGCCCGGGCTTCGAAGTCCACGGTCAGCGCATCGAGTTCTACGGCCGCTGCGACGCGTGTCGCCGCGGCTCCACCCGAGACCGGAGGAGAAACTATGCCAGGGCGAAGCCTCAAGGGCACTAAGAGCCTCGACAACCTGAAGGACGCGTTCGCCGGCGAGTCGCAGGCCAACCGCCGCTATCTCTACTTCGCGCGCGTCGCGGACATCGAGGGCTTTCCGGACGTGGCCGGCCTGTTCAAGGACACCGCCGACGCCGAGACCGGTCACGCCTTCGGTCACCTCGACTTCCTCAAGGAAGTCGGCGACCCCGCCACCGGCGAGCCGATCGGCAAGACGGAGCTGAACCTGAAGGCCTCGGTGGCCGGCGAGACGTACGAGTACACGCAGATGTATCCCGGCATGGCCAAGACCGCCCGGGACGAGGGGCTGGCCGAGCTGGCGGAATGGTTCGAGACGCTGGCCAAGGCTGAGAAGTCGCACGCCGGGCGGTTCAACAAGGGGCTGAATCAGATCGCGGGCAAGGATCCGGCGGAGGCGATCTAGCTTCTCGCTACTCCGGGCGAGGGGGCGGGGCGAGGGTGCATGGGGCCGGCGACCACGAGCGTGGCGGCGTTGGGCGCGCTGCGTGAGCCATACGGCGCTGGGCGGCTCGTAGACGTGGGGAGTGAAACGGGTCGGCGGCCCCATGCCCCCTCGCCCCGCCCCTCGCCCTCAGTGGCAGGAGCTCTTCGTCTGCATCGCACATCCATGTCATGCATCCCCGACCCGAAACCTCCGCGTGCTCGCTTGAGCACTCAAGGCATGGATCATGACTAGTCCGGCGTTGGATTTGACGAAGGCGGAGTTTTGGGATTTGGGGAAGGTCGATGGGGAGTTGCGGCGGGTGTATGACATTTGTAGTGGGTGTCGGCGGTGCTTGCCGTTGTGTCCGTCGTTCAAGGTGCTGTTCGATCGGCTGGATGTGGATGCGGTCGATGGGGACGTCGAGAAGCTGCCGAAGGCGGACGTGAAGGAAGTCGTCGATCTCTGCTATCAGTGCAAGCTCTGCTTCAACCACTGCCCGTACACGCCGCCGCATCGGTGGGCGGTGGACTTCCCGCGGCTGATGCTCCGGGCCCGCGCGGCCGACGCCCGGAAGTCCGGCGTCACGGTTCAGGATCGGATGCTGGGCAACACGGACCTGGTCGGGCGGGTCGGGAGCATGCTGGCGCCGCTCTCCAACTGGATGAACGAGCTGGCCGTGCATCGCGCATTCATGCAGTGGATCACCGGCATTCATCGCAAGCGTCAGCTGCCGCGCTTCCACCGTCCGACGTTCTCCGCGTGGTTCCGCCGCCGCCCCCAGACCACGGCCGGCGCGGCCCGATCCGCGGCGCCGGTGGCCGCGTCGGCGAGCGCGGCGGCCGCGCCCAAGGTCAACCGCAAGGTCGCGCTGTTCGCCACCTGTTCGGTGGAGTACAACGCGCCGGCCATCGGGCGGGCGGCGGTGGCCGTGCTCGAGCGCAACGGCGTGGACGTCACGCTGCCCGAGCAGCGCTGCTGCGGCATGCCGTACCTCGACGGGGGCGCCGTCGACCAGTGCAAGGCGCTCGTGCGCGACAACGTGCGCACGCTGGCCGCCGCGGTGCGCGAGGGGCGCGACATCGTGAGCCCGGGGCCCACGTGCAGCTACATGCTGAAGCAGGAGTACGTGTGGCTGGACGGCTCCGAGGACGCCAAGCTGGTGGCCTCGCACACGCGCGATCTGTTCGAGTACCTGGCGAGCCTGCAGGCGGCCGGCGCGCTCGACACGCGGTTCGAGCGTCCGATCGGTGCGGTGACCTACCACGTGCCCTGTCACCTGCGCGCGCAGAACATCGGCACGAAGTCCGCCGACGTGCTGCGCGCGGTGCCCGGCGCCCAGGTGACGGTGGTCGAGCGCTGCTCGGCCGTCGACGGGACCTGGGGCTTCAAGACCGAGTACTTCGATCTCTCGCTCAAGGTGGCCAAGCCGCTCTTCGACGCGGTGCAGGCCGACGCCAAGGCCATCGTCGCCACCGACTGCCCGCTGGCCGCCATGCAGATCACCCAGGGCACCGGCACCGAGGCTCGCCATCCCATCCAGGTGCTGGCCGCCGCCTACGGTCTGAGCGACGCATGAAGCCGATCGCCTTCGCCGACATCCTGAACGTGTACGAGTACGAGAAGGTGCGCGAGGTGCGCCGCCGCGAGCTGATCGGGATCAAGTCCGAGCGGCGGGCGCAGGTGGGGCGCTATCTCTCGTTCGTGTTCGAGAACCGCGAGACGGTGTGGTTCCAGATCCAGGAGATGGTGCGGGCCGAGCGCATCGTGGACGACGCCAGGGTCGCCGACGAGATCGAGGTCTACAACACGCTGCTGCCGCGGGCCGGCGAGCTGGCCGCGACGATGTTCATCGAGATCGGCGAGTCCGAGCGGATCAAGCCGGTGCTCGACTCGCTGCTCGGCATCGACACCGGCAGCCACGTCCGCCTCACCGTCGGACCCCACGTGGTCCCCGGCGTCTTCGAGTCCGGCCACTCCGACGAAGAGCTCGGCAAGCTCTCTGCCGTCCACTTCGTCCGCTTCGCCCTGCCGGCCGACGCCCGCCGGGTCTTCGCCGACGCCGAGGTGGCCCTGGTCGTCGACCATCCCGCCGACCCCGGCAGGACCGTCCTGACCCCCGCCGTCCGCCGCCGCCTCACCGCCGACCTCGCGTGAATCAATCCCTCGCCCGTCTCGCCGCCGCCCTGACCCTGACCCTGACGCTCGCCCTTGCGGCGTGCAGCACCGAAAAGCTCAGCCCCGAAGCCGAACGCGGCCGCCAGGTCTATCTGAGCTCCTGCATCGCCTGCCACTCCGCCGACCCCGCCCAACCCGGCGCCGTCGGCCCCGAAGTCAAAGGCTCCTCTCCGGACCTCCTCGAAGCCAAACTCCTCCGCGGCACCTACCCCCCCGGCTACAAACCCAAGCGCCCCACCTCCGTCATGCCCCCCCAGACCCAACTGACCAGCGACATCCCCGCCCTCGCCGCCTACCTGAAGTAACGAAGCAACTCCCGAAGCAACTCAAGCAACGCGCGCCCCCAAAGCCCAGCGCCCCCGACCTCTCGACCTCCGACCTCCCCCCACCGTCCCACCCGCCGGCTCGCTCCTGCGCGCGCGCTCGACCGGTGGGCGGGTGGCGCTGGGGTAGCCCTGTCTGGCAGGCGTAGTGGGACCCCTTCGTACCTGACGCACTTCGTAAGAAGTGCGATTAGGTCGAACGGGTGACGGAGCCTGCCAGACAGGGCTACCCCAGCGACAGGCCCCGCCCACCGGTCGAGCGCGCGCGCAGGAGCGGGCCGATCTGGTGTGAAGAGGTGGGAGAGGGCCGAGACGGCCCTCTCCCACGCGAGAACTAGCCGAAGATCTTCGCGAGCAGGAAGTACAGAATCGCCGTCAGGATGAACCCCGCCCAGAACGTCCCCTTGAGCGTCGCGAGCAGCTTCTTGCCGCCGCTCGCCTTGTCGGGAGTCGCCGGACCGGCGAGGGCGTTGATCTCGACAGCGATGATGACGATCGCGAGCAGAATGAGCGCGCCCCACTTCTGACCAGCGCTCATCGGGCCGGCCATCGCCAGATGCGAGGCGGCGCCCATGAAGAACAGCATGGGGATGGACAGCATCGTGTTGGTGCGCGAGGCCACGCCGGCACGAGCGCCGCGCGCGGCCGCCTCGGGGATGGCCTGGCCGCCGCCGGCCACGGCCGCCGCGGACGCCATCACCACTTGCTGGCCCGGCCAGATGACGAACCACACGTTGGCCCACATGACCGTGCCCAGCATGCCGCCGAAGAAGATCTTCCAGCCGTAGGCGGTGGCGGCGAACTCTCGGAGACCGCCGTAGCGGGCGAACGCGATGTGCAGGATGTAGAGCCAGCCGGTGAGAAACGTGAACATCGCGCCCCACCGGAACCACCACAGCGCCGTGTCGAGGAGTCCGCCGCGCACGATGCCGCTGCGAACCGCGGCGTTGTCCGCGACGAACTTGCTGCCGAAGAACGGCGTCTGGACGAAGTTGAAGTAGTACAGCATGCCGATCCAGGTGATTCCCGCGAGGAAGTGGAACCATCGCAGGAGGAACAGGATGCCTTCACCACTGAGTAGTGCCATTGCCCACGCCTCCGTAGTCGAATGATGGACTACTCTTCGTCCTCGTCATCGTCGTCATCGCCGGCCTTGTCGTCGTCCTCCTCAGCCTCCTCACCCTCGACGGCGTCCTCGTCCAGATCATCCTCGAGGTCATCGTCCTCGTCGTCATCGGCGAGCTCGTCGTCCTCATCGTCGTCGTCGTCCTCGAGATCGCCATCCAGGGCGTCGTCGTCATCCTCGAGCTCGTCGTCGTCCTCGTCGTCATCCTCGAGCTCGTCCTCGTCGAAATCGCCGTTCTCACTGTCGACGTGACTGGTGAGGATCATAGCGTCGCCCTGCCAGGGATTCCTGCGGAACTGCATGTGAAGGTTCCTCCGAGCCGTACCCGGCCTGACGTTCTGAGCAGCGGAATCGCCACGCTCGAAAACCCGGGCGGATTATACACCGGCCACACCAGCGCAAGCGCAATGTGCACCGGCCGCGGGCGCCGGGGTCGGCCCCCGTCAGCGCGCGACGGTCAGCGGGGTGGACACCGCCACGTCGTTCGTCTCATCGAGCTCGGCCTGCTGGCCGGCGGCGTCGGCCACCGCGACGATCCGATAGGCGCCGGCCGCGACGGTGACGGGCACGACCATGTTCATGTTGGCGGCGCTGCTGAGGCCGGCGCCGAGACCGCCGACCACGCGGGTGCCCAGGAGCACGTCGCCGGCGTCGGCCCGGTCGTCAGCCGACAGGAAGAAGCGGATCACGAACGGTCCGGCCGGCGCCGGGCCGGCGTTGCGCACCGTATGACTGATGAGCATCGGCCGTCCGGCCTGTGCCACCGCCGGGGCTCCGATCGCGGTGATGAGGATCTCCGGTCGGTAGGCCGTGAGGGCCAGCGGGGCCGACGTCGTGACGTTGTTGGATTCGTCGAGCTCGACCTGCTGCTCGAGCGCATCGGCCACGGCGATGACTCGATAGCTGACGGGCACGGCGGTGGTGACCGGCACGGTCACCGAGGTGATCGCCGCGCTGCTGGCGCCGGCGCCGAGGGCGGCGACGCGGCGCGTGCCGAGCAGGACGTCGCCCGGATCGAGCACGTCGCCGGACGCAAGGTAGAACCGGATGACGAAGGCTCCCGCGGGCGCCGGCCCGAGATTCCGGATGGTGTGGGTGATCGCGAGCGGGCGACCTGCCCGGGCCGTGGCCGGCACGGTCAGCGCCGAGATCGTGAGATCCGGCCGATACGCGGTGACCGGCACCGGTGACGAGACCGCCGCGTTGTTCGTCTCGTCCAGCTCGATCGCTTGTCCGAGCGCGTCCACGAGCGCGATGACCCGGTACGTCCCGGGGACTGACGTGTTGCCGGGAAGCGTCAGCGTCGTGATCGCGGTACTGCTGGCGCCCGCGGCCAGCGCGCCGATGCTGCGCGCGCCCAGGAGCACGTCGCCCGCATCGAGGACGTCGTCTGCCGAGAGAAAGAATCGTACGGCGAAGGCGCCGGCCGGGGCGGGGCCGGCGTTGCGCACCGTGTGCCTGATGGCGAGCGGGCGTCCGGCCTGCGCGGTGGCCGGGAGCGTGATGTTCGTGACTGTCAGGTCCGGACGATAGGCGGTCACCGCGATGGACGACGTGGTCAGCGTGTTGTTGGACTCGTCGAGCTCCGTCTGCTGCTGGGCGGAATCCAGGACCGCCATCACGCGGTACGCGGCGGGCACCGGCAGCGTGGCGGGGATCGTCAGGGAGGTCGTCAGCGTGCTGGTCGCCCCGCTGCCCAGCGCACCAAGCGCGCGCGTGCCGAGCAGGACGCTGTCGGCCG
>Ga0134123_10001779_pt1 | contig 14038 bp, 16 predicted proteins | sample KB303_FD_96460 | JGI IMG/M metagenome (GOLD analysis project Ga0134123, IMG submission 96460) | Terrestrial soil microbial communities without Nitrogen fertilizer from Kellogg Biological Station, Michigan, USA - KB3-0-3 | ecosystem: Environmental > Terrestrial > Soil > Unclassified ...
CGCCGACGTCGCCGGGTCGAAGGACGTGCAGAAGGCGATTCCCGCCCTCGCCGCCCTCGCCGGCATCATCGGCGACCGCCAGGTGCGCCACATGGGCACGATCGGCGGCTCGCTCGCCAACAATGATCCGGCGGCCGACTATCCCGCCGCGGTGCTCGGCCTGGGCGCGACCATCACCACCAACAAGCGCAAGATCGAAGCCGACAAGTTCTTCAAGGGACTGTACGAGACGGCGCTCGAGGCGGGCGAGCTAATCACTTCGGTCTCCTTCCCGGTACCGAAGCGCGCGGCGTACATGAAGTTCAAGAACCCCGCGTCGCGCTTCGCCATCGTCGGCGTGTTCGTCGCCGACTTCGGCGGCAAGGCGCGCGTCGGCGTTACCGGCGCCGGCCCTTCGGCGTTTCGCCAGGCGGAGATGGAAAAGGCGTTGAGCGCGAAGTTCGCGGCCGACGCGGTGGCGGGCATCAAGGTCAAGCCGGAGGGGCTGAACAACGACCTCCACGCCTCGCCCGAATACCGCGCGCACCTGATCACGGTGATGGCGAAGCGCGCCGTGGAGGCCGCGCTGAAATGAGGCGGGTGCTCGTCCTCCTCGCCGCCATGGCATGCGTCCCTGCCGCGACCGCGGCGACGCGGGCGGAGCGCTGCGAGAAGTACAACGAGGAGCTGGTCCGCATCGAGAAGGCGAAGAAGAAAACCGGCAGCGAGGTACGGCTGCACAAGCTGGAAGCGCAGCGGCAGAAAGTCCTCGCCTTCAAGGCGAAGCACCACTGCTAGTGAATACCGCACACTCCTGGCATTAAGGGGGTCGCACGGGTTGCGCGGCCCCCAAGGGAGAATGGCGGGATGTGGTCCTTGAGAGCGCAGGCAGCGGTGACGGCCGGGACGGTGTTCGTCCTGGTCCTGGCGCTGCGCTTCGCCGGCGCGCTGGAGCGCGTCGAGCTCGGCATCTACGACCTGGGGCTGCGCGCGCGGCCGGTGGCGGCGCTCGACGAGCGCTTCGTCATCATCGACGAGACCGAGGACGACCTGAAGCGCTTCGGCCACCCGCTTTCCGACGAGACCCTGGCGCGCGTCGTCGAGCGCGTCGTGGCGCTCAAGCCGCGCGTGATCGGCGTCGACAAGTTCCGCGACATCCCGGTGCCGCCCGGCACCGAAGCGCTCGGGCGGGCGGTCAACGCCAACCGCAACGTGTTCTGGATCTACCAGTTCGGCGGCCACGGCTCGCGCCGCATCACCGCGCCCCAGTGGCTGCAGCGGCCCTCGCAGGCGGCGTTCAACGACGTCCTTCCGGACGCGGGGGGCACGGTCCGCCGCGGGCTGCTCTATCTCGACGACGGCGACCGCCCGCAGCGTTCCCTCGCCCTCGCACTGGCGATGGCCTACCTCGCGCCCGAAGGCATCGGCCCGAAGGCCGACGCCGCCGATCCGGCGCGCATGCGCCTGGGCGCGGCGGCGCTAACGCCGCTCGAGGCCTGGGATGGCGGCTATGCCGGCACCGACGCCGCCGGCTACCAGATGCTGCTCGACTACCGCGGCGCCCCGGCGCCGTTCCCGCGCTTCACGCTCGGCGAGCTGCTCGACGGCAAGGTCGACGCCGCGCGGGTGCGCGACCGCATCGTCATCGTCGGCTCGAGCGCGACCAGCCTCAAGGATTACTTCCAGACGCCGTTCAGCTCGGCGGCGCTGCCTCACATCACCGGCAGCGAGCTGCACGCGCACCAGGCGAGCCAGCTGCTGCGCCTCGCGCAGGGCGACGCCAAGCCGATGCGCACGCTGCCCGAAGCGCTCGAAGTGCTGCTGCTCGCGCTGAGCTGCCTGCTCGGCCTCGCGGCGTGGACCGCGACTCGCGCCGTCAGCCTTGCCGCGCTCGTCGCCGGAGGACTCGCGGTCCTCGCCACTGTCTGGTACGCCGCCGCCGCGACCTCGATCTGGTTCCCGATCCTGCCGCTCCTCCTCGGCTTCGTCGTCACTGCTTCCGCATCGGCCGGCCTGCGCGCGCTGCACGAGACGCGCGAGCGCGCGGCGATGATGGCGATGTTCTCCCGTCACGTCGCGCCGGAGGTGGCGCGCGAGCTCTGGCGGCGCCGCGACGAGATGACCCAGGGCTATGCGCTGCGGCCGCAGCACCTCGACGCCACGGTGCTGTTCGCCGACCTGCACGGCTATTCGCCGGTCGCGGCGCGCCTCGCGCCGGCCGACACGGCGCGCTGGCTGAACGAGTTCATGGCGCCGATGGCCGACATCATCATGGCGCACCGCGGCGTGATCCGGCAGTACGCAGGCGACGCGATCATGGCGGTGTTCGGCGCGCCGATCCCGAGCGAGACGCGCGAGCTCCAGGAGCGCGACGCGCGCACCGCGGTGGCGTGCGCGCGCGAGATGTGCCGCCGCTTCGAGCAGCTGAACGAGGACTGGCGGCGCGCCGGCAAGCCGACCGCCGGCCTGCGCATCGGGCTCTATAGCGGACCGATGGTCGGCTGCAACATCGGCAGCCGGCAGCGGCTCGAATACGCGGTGGTGGGCGACGCGGTCAACGTCGCCGCGCGCCTGCAGGCGCTCGCGCTGCCCGACGGCGACGAGGGCGAGCGCGGCCGGATCCTGCTCGGCGACACGACGCGCGCGCTGCTGCCGGTGCACGAGCCGAGCGAGCGCGTCGGATCCTTCGTGCTCAAGGGGCGCAGCGAAGCCGTGAGCGTGTATCGTATTGTGGGAGGCTGACATGAAGCACTTCTCGCTTTTCCTTGCATCGCTCTGCCTGGCGCTTCCGGTCGGCGCTCAGCAGGCAGACGAGCCCGAATACAACCCGCCCGCCCGCGGCGCGCCTACCGGCCGCGTCGGCGGCGGAACGCGCGGCCTGAGGATCCTGCCGCTCGCGGCGCTCGCGCCCGACCACACCGGACTCACCCTCAGCGCGCAACCGGCGCTGTACTACTTCCTGCCCGCCAGCTCCGGCGTGCGCGTGGCGGTGCGCCTCGCGAACGAGCCCAATGCGCAGCCGCTGCTCGAGAAGGATTTCGCGCCGCCGGCGAAAACCGGCATCCAGCGGCTGGAGCTGAAAGCGCTGGGCGTGACGCTCTCGCCGGGGACCGAATACCGCTGGACGGTGAGCGACTCACGCACCAGCTCGACGGGGATGATTCGCCGCATCGAGCCTTCGCAGGACCTGGCGCGCAAGCTGAACGGCGTTCCCGCCGGCCGCAGCCGCTACACCCTGCTCGCGCGCGAAGGGGTGTGGTACGACGCGCTCGACGAGGTGTCGCGCGCCGCGGACGGCGCGAACGCAGTGGCCGGCCGCCATCGTGCCGCGCTCCTCGAGCAGATCGGCCTCAAGGACATCGCGCAGCACGAGCGGCAGCTCTACCAGTAGCCGGCGCGGCTCCTCGCGCTCCTAGAGCGCGGCTCTAGCGCATCTCCGACCGAGACTGCTCGGCTTTCGCCGCGCCGATCGCAGTCTTGACTTGTTTCCTCTCCTCGGGCGGCGGCAGCACCGCCTTCAGGCCGAGCGACTCGAGCCAGAGCTCGCGGCACCAGCCTTTCGAGTGATAGAAGTGCTCGTCTTCCTGATCCTCGACTTCGTTGTACGCAGCGGTCAGCGCCTTGCCCTCGGCGCCGCCGAGAGCCTTGCCGGCCTGGCCGATCAGCTCCCAGTTGAAATGGTCCTTGAGCTCGGCGATCGTCACGCACTCGCAGGCGACGAGCTGCGCGGCAGCGGGATCGCCGCCCTTGTGCGCCTCTTCCATGTTCCGCAGCAGGCGCATACCCATCTCGCGAACGATGGCTCTCCCGGGGCTTTGCTCCTCGGGATCGAGCTGCAGGGCGGCAAAGACGTCGTGCAGAATCTGCACGTGGGTTTCCGTTTCCTGCTCGTACTTTTCCCACTCTTCCTGCAAGTCTTCGTTCTGCACGCATTGCAGCGCCGTCTGGTAGACCTTGACGCCACCCATCTCGTGCTCGAGAGACTGCAGCAGGAGTTCCTTCAGTTGCTTGGTTTCCATTGCGCCTCCGGGGTTGGTTCCCCGAGGCAGCAATCGGCGTGCCGCTACTCGATCACGCGGTCGGCGGCCTTCAGGACTTCACGGGGGACGGTGAGACCGAGCGCCTTGGCGCTGCGATTGTTGACGATGAGCTCGAAGCGGCCCGCCTGCTCGACCGGGGTCTCGGCCGGCTTGGCGCCGCGCAGGACGCGATCGGCGAGCGACGCGCTGCGGCGCAGTGTGTCGGTGACATCGGGGCCATAAGTGAAGATCGCGCCGGCCTCCGCCCATTCTAGCCGGTGACCGATCAGCGCCACTTTGTTGCGCATCGCCGTGTCGGCGACCTCGCGGCGACGGCCGATGAGCGTCACCGACGGGCTGAGGAACACGGTCTGCACTCCCTCGCGGCGGAAGTTGGCGAGCAGCTTGGCGACGGCCTCGAAGTTGGTGAACTCGGACACCGCGAGCTGCAGGCCCGCAGCGCGCGCCGCGTCTTCGTGCAGGGTACGCTGCCGCGAAGACTCGGTGGCGCGCCGGTCGAGCACCAGGCCGACGCGCGCGATGCCGGGCACCACCTGGCGGACCAGCTGCATCCGGCGCCGCAGGCCGTCGCCCGCGGACTGGTAGGCGCCGGTGGCGTTGCGCGCCGGGGCGCGCAGCGAGGAGACAAGGCCGCTCGCCACCGGATCCGATGCCGAGGTGAAGATGACCGGCACCGAATCGGTTTCCTTCAGCACCGCGAGAGCGATGGCGGCGGTGCTGGCGTAGATCAGGTCGGGGGAGCGGTTCGCGGCGGATTTCGCCAGGCCTTCCATGTACTCGCGGGCGCCGCGGCCGTAGAGGCGCTCATAGTCGATGTTGGTGCCCTCGACCCAGCCGCGCCGGCGCAGCTCGTCGAAGAACGGCTGTCCCGCGGGCTGGTCGTCCTCTTCCTCGCCCGGGAAAAGCGCGACCACTGCCATCCTGCGCGCCTGAGCCCATGCGAAAGGCGGCGCGAGCAGCGCGCCGCCCAGCCCTGCCAGGAAGATTCTTCTCGACGCCATTCCTGGGCCAACTATATTCCCCCTCGTCGAACCGGGCTAGCGGCACGCTCGCGAATGCCCGAAAATGCACGTTTTCGCCTCCCACCCATGCCCCAGCCGCTGCCGAAGTCGATCGATCAAACACAGGCGCTGCTCGCCGCCGGCGAGTACGTCGCCGACCGCAGCCTGGCGACCTCGCTGTTCCTCGCCCTGGCGATGCGCCGGCCGCTGTTCCTCGAGGGCGAGGCGGGCGTGGGCAAGACCGAGATCGCCAAGGTGATCGCCGACGGCCTCGGCCGCGAGCTGATCCGCCTGCAGTGCTACGAGGGCCTCGACATCGGCCAGGCCGCGTACGAGTGGAACTACCCGCGGCAGATGATCGAGATCAGGCTCGCCGAAGCGGCGGGCGAGAAGAGCAAGGAGCGGCTCGCCGCCGACATCTACTCGGAGAAATTCCTCGTCAAGCGGGCGCTGGCCAGGGCGCTGGAAGGCTCCGGCCAGGGAACGGCGCCGGTGCTGCTGATCGACGAGCTCGACCGTACCGACGAGCCGTTCGAGGCCTACCTGCTGGAGGTGCTCTCCGACTGGCAGATCACCATCCCGGAGATCGGCACGCTGCGCGCCGCCGAGCCGCCGGTGGTGGTGATCACCTCCAACCGCACGCGCGAGATCCACGACGCGGTGAAGAGGCGCTGCTTCTACCACTGGGTCGATTACCCCGACGCGCGGCGCGAGCTCGAGATCCTCACCCGCAAGGCGCCCGGCGCCGCGGCCTCGCTCTCGCGCGAAGTGGTCGCGTTCGTGCAACAGCTGCGCAAGAGCGATCTCTTCAAGCTGCCCGGCGTCGCCGAGACCATCGACTGGGCGAACTGCCTGGTGGCGCTCGACCGCGTCACGCTCGACCCGGAAACGGTGAACAACACCCTCGGCGTGCTGCTCAAGTACCGCGACGACCTGGAGCGCATCGCCGGCGACGAAGCGGCGCGGCTGGTGACCGAGGCGAAAGCGGCGGCCGCGGCTTGATCCGGGTGGAAACGGCGGGAAAGCTCGCCGAAAACGTGATGCATTTCGCCCGGCTGCTGCGCGCCGCCGGGCTGCGCGTCGGGCCCGACCGGGTCATCGACTGCGTCAAGGCGCTGGAGATCGCGGGTTCCCAGCATCGCGAGGACTGGTACTGGACGATGTCCGCAGTCCTCCTCTCGAAGCAGGAGCACCGGCCGATCTTCGATCAGGCCTTCAACGTCTTCTGGCGCGATCCGAAGCTCACCGAGAAGATGATGTCGCTGCTCCTGCCGAAGGCGCATGGCCGCGCCGCCAAGCCCGAGCAGCAGCAGAGCCAGCGCCTGACCGACGCTCTCTATTCGCAGAAGAAGCCGGAAGAGCTGCAGGCCGAGAAGAAGGAGTTCGAGGCGCGCCTGACCTTCTCCTCGCGCGAGGTGCTCTCGCGCATGGACTTCGACACCATGTCGGCCGCCGAACTCACGCAGGCCAAGCAGATGCTCTCCCAGCTTCGCCTGCCCTTGCCGGTGATCAAGACGAGGCGTTTCCAGGTTCATCCTGCGGGGATTCGCATCGACCTGAGAAAGACCCTGAAAGAGAGCCTGCGGGAGGGCGGCGACGTCATTCCGCTGGTGCGCGCGGCGCCGGCCGAGCTGCACCCGCCGCTGGTGGTGCTGTGCGACATCTCGGGCTCGATGAACCCGTACTCGCGCATGTTCCTGCACTTCCTGCACGCCATCACCAACGACCGCGACCGCGTCACGGTGTTCGTGTTCGGCACGCGCCTCACCAACATCACGCGCGCGCTGCGCCACCGCGACGTCGACGTGGCGATGGCCAAGGTGGCCGAGGCGATCCAGGACTGGTCGGGCGGCACGCGCATCGGCCACTCGCTGCGCGAGTTCAACTGGCGCTGGTCGCGCCGCGTGCTCGGCCAGAACGCCTGCGTGCTGCTCGTTTCCGACGGCCTCGACCGCGAGGCCGGCGAAGGCCTCGGCGAGGAGATGGAGCGCCTCGCCAAGTCGTGCCGCTACCTGGTGTGGCTGAACCCGCTGCTGCGCTACGACAAGTTCGAAGCGCGTCCCGCCGGCGTGCGCGCCATGCTGCCGCACGTCGATCTCTTCCTGCCGGTGCATAATCTGAAGAGCCTCGTCGACCTCGCCCGCACCTTGAACGGACCCCTCACCCGAAACAGCCAGGAGAAGCGCGCATGGAGATGAGCGGCGAGCAGCTGATTCCCGCCTCGCAGCAGGCGGTGTGGAATGCGCTCAACGATCCCGATGCCCTCAAGGCCTGCGTGCCGGGCTGCGAGTCGATCACGCCGACCGGCGACAACGAGTACCAGGTGCTGATGGTGGCGCGCGTCGGCCCGGTGAGCGCCAAGTTCAAGGGCAAGCTCACCCTCTCCGACATCAAGCCGCCGCACTCGTACGCCCTCTCCTTCGAGGGCCAGGGCGGGCCGGCCGGGTTCGCCAAGGGCGGCGCGCAGGTCCGGCTCTCGACCGAGGGCACGACCACCAAGCTCGCCTACGACGTCAAGGCGAGCGTCGGCGGCAAGCTGGCCCAGATCGGCTCGCGCCTGATCGACGCCGCGGCGAAGAAGGTCGCCGACGATTTTTTCCGCAACTTCAACGAGCGCATGTCCGCCGCGGAGCCGGACCCCGAGCAGACGGTCGTCAGCCATCACAAGAAGATGGACCAGAAGCACGACGACCACGACGACGACCACGGCCACAAGGCCGCGCCGATCGCGCGCGACCCGGACCTGCCCGATGTCTCGCCGACCACGCTGGGCTTCTTCGCCGCCGGCACGCTGGTAATTTTCGTCGTCGCCCTCGTTTCCCTGTTCGGCTAGGCATGGGCGTCGTCGCGCGCATGGACCGGGCGGTGAATGGCTTCGTCGCCCGCTGCCGCTGGTTTCACGAGCCGATGACGCGCGGCCGCGCACGCATGTTCGCCCTGCAGCACCGCCTGAATACCCGCCAGCGCAATTCGGTGCTGAAGCTCAAGGTCGCCACCAACTGCGACGACTGGGAGACGCGCATCCGCATCATCCGCGCCTGCAGCGAGGAGGTGATCGCCGACCACGAGCACGGCGGCGGCCGGCCGCACTGGGCCATCCTCGAAGATCTCGGCGTGCGGATCGGGATTCCCCGAAAGCAGATCCAGAACGCGCAACCCCTGCCCTCGACCCGGCTGGCCTGGGCGGCCTGGGAGGGCCTGATGGCGAACCGGCACTGGCTGGAGGGCATCGTCGCCAACACCTGCGCCGAGCGCGTCAACGTGCCCGGCTACGGCAACGGCGCGCTCCGCAGGCTCGGCTGGTTCGGCCTCGAGCGCCGCCGGTGGAAGAAGCTGTTCGGACTAAAAGATCAAGAATTGGAGTTTTTCGAGCTCCACACCGAGGCGGACATCGTGCATTCCGACACCGGCTGGCGGGCAGTCGAGAAGTTTGCCCGCAAGCTCGGCCTGGAGGATGCGGCGGTTGCGGCCTGCGAGCGCAATCTGCACGTCTGGGAGCACTACCTCAACGGCATAGCCGCTGCCGGGGACGCGCGGCGCCGCTAGAATCGGGGCGATGACGCCCCTGCGACGCCGCGCCGCGATCCTCTACGCCGAGCTGCGCAACTTCACGCGCCTCTCGGAAGTGCTCGAGCCGGCCAAGGTGCTGACCCTCGCCAACGACTTCTTCACCCTGGCGGCGAAGGCCGTGGTCGCGGAGCGCGGCGACGTGCTCTCGGTGCATAACGACGCGCTGCTCGCCGCCTTTCACTCGGAAGGCCGGGAGTGCGCGGACTGGGCGCTGAAGGCCGCGCAGGTGGTGCAGCGCGACTTCGGCACGCTCGGCGAGCGCTGGAAAACCGAGTACGGCCTGCCGGCGGCGGTCGGGCTCGGCGTGCACCTCGGCGAGGCGGTGTTCGGCATGGCCGGCCCGCTCGGCAAGCAGCAGTTCGTCGCCCTCGGCGACTGCGTCAGCATCGCCGAGCGCCTGGTGCATCGCGCCCGCACCGGCGAGATCGTGCTCTCCCTCGACGTCATGAAGGCGCTCGGCCCGGCGGTGCAGACGCTCGGCGCGCAGGAGCTGCCGGCGCTCGAGCTCTCGAACCGGCCGCCGCTGCCGATCTACGGCCTGGTGCTCGAGACGCGACTCGACTTTACCTAGAAGACTCCCGGATCGCTTCCACCAGCGCCTCGGGCGGATGCGCGCCCGAGACCGCGACTTTGCGCGCGAAGATGAAGGTCGGCACGCCGGAAATCCCCAGCTCGCGCATCTGCTGGTCGAGCGCAACGACTTGCGTCGCGGTTTCTCGACGGGGCCAGCCGGACACGCTGCAGCGGTGTGCGATTGCAGCAAGGGTTTCGGTGTCACCGATATCCTGCGCGTCCTCGAAGTAGGCGCGGAACAGCGCGTCCACCACCGCGTCGCCGCGACCCTGCTCCTGCGCTAGTCCAACCAGCGTATGGGCAGCGACGGTATTAGGTGTGCGTTCGATCCTGTCAAATGCGAACTCGATGCCTTCGCTCTTTCCTTCCCTCGCCACGCGCGCATCAAGCTCGCGCGAGCGCTCGACAGAGCCGAACTTCGCCGCGCGGTACGCGGCACGGGGCATTCCCTCGGGCGGCATGCCCGGGTTGAGCTGGAACGGAAGCCAGCGGATCTCGGTGCTCACCTCGCCCTCGAGCGCCGCGAGAGCTTTCCCGAGGCGACGCTTGCCGATGTAGCACCACGGGCAGATCACATCCGAAACCACTTCGATGGTCAACGGAGCACTCATCGCCCCAAGTGTAGCCAGGAATCCCGTGTCGCGCCGATTCAGCATCTGCTTCGCCGTCATCGCCGGCATCGCTTCCGCGCTGCTGCAGCTCAAGGAACTGCCGCTGTTCACCGAGTCGATCGAGCAGCGCCTGGTGTTCGATCCGATCCCCGCCGATCTCGAGCTGCTCAGGGCCATCCCGGCGCACGCGCCGGGCGTCGAGGAAGTGCAGCTCGCGATGCCCGACGGGGTGGTGCTGCACGGCTGGCTGAAGCGGCCGGACCGCCTGCGACCCGGCGAGCGCTACCCGCTGGTGATCGTCTACGGCGGCGTGCGGCGCGAGATCTCGGAGTTCGTCCAGGAGGCGCGCGGGCCCGGGCGCTGGGGCTGGCTGATGGTCAACTACCGCGGCTTCGGCCTCTCGGGCGGCGTGCCGACCGAGCGCGCCGTGCTCGAGGACTCGAAGCGCGTCTACGACTGGGCCGCGGCGCAGCCCGACGTCGACGCCGCCAACATCGTCCTGCTCGGACGCAGCCTCGGCTCCTACGTTGCGGTGACCGTGGCCGCGGCGCGGCGCGCGCGCGCCGCGATCCTGGCGACGCCGTTCGACAGCGCCGTCGCCCTGGGCGAAAAGCGCTTCCCGCACCTGCCGGTGCGCTGGCTGATCGGCGACCGCTTCGATCCCGCGGCGCTTGCGCCGGCGGTCTCGGTGCCGGCGCTGTTCGTGCTCGCCGAGAACGACGAGATCACGCCGGCCGAGAACGGCCGCGCGCTGGCGAAGAAGTGGGGCGGCCTGAAGGAGCTGGTGCTGCTGCAGGGCGCGACCCACTCGGGAATCGAGTCGCGCGAGGAGTTCTGGGGCTCGGTCGGCAACTTCCTGAAGAGTATTTCCTCGCCGGCGCTTACGGTTTCCGCGGTGGTACCGTCCAGAGGTAGATAGTCCGGCCGTTCAGCTCGACGCGCTTCTCGGGCTTCCAGGTCCCCATGTCGAACTGGTGCGAGATGATGCGCGAGCCGGGCTTCAGCTCGGCCAGCAGCTTCGGCCGCAGCTTGACGTTGAGGTCGGGCAGCAGATACAGCGTCACCACCGTCGCATCGCCGAGCCGGGCGCGGAACATGTCCTCGTTGCGGAACTCGACCAGCTTGGCGACGCCGTTCTTCTTCGCGTTTTCCTTCGCCTCCTCGATGCGCGTCGGGTCGATGTCGATCCCCACCGCGCGGATGCCGAACTTCTTCGCCGCGGTGACCGGGATGCGGCCGTCGCCCGAGCCGAGGTCGTAGAGCACGTCGCCCTTCTTCACCCCCGCGAGCTTGAGCATCTCGTCGACCACCTCGTAGGGGGTGGGCACGTAGATGACGTCGGGCGCCTGCGTGCGCGCCGCCGTCTGCGCCGACGCAGCCCCGGCGAAAAACATCGTGGCCAGAAGCAGCAGCCTCGCTCGCATCTCAGTCCCCCGCAATGGTCATGTTGTCGATCAGGATCGAGCCGGTCGAGCGGCCGCTGCGCACCAGCACATCGGCGCCGACCGCGGCCACGCCGCGGAACATGTCGCGCAGATTGCCGGCGATGGTGATTTCCTCGACCGGGTAGCGGATCTCGCCGCCCTCGACCCAGTAGCCCGCCGCGCCGCGCGAGTAGTCGCCGGTGACGAGGTTCACGCCGTGGCCGAGCAGCTCGGTGACCAGCAGGCCGGTCCCCATTTCGCGCAGCAGGCCGCGGAAATCATGCTTGCCCGGGCGCACCACCAGGTTGTGATGGCCGCCGGCGTTGCCGGTCGTTTTCATGCCGAGCTTGCGCGCCGAGTAGCTGCCGAGGAAATAGCCTTCGAGCACGCCGTCGCGCACGATAATCCGCTTGCGCGTCGCCACGCCCTCCTCGTCGAAAGCGCTGCTCGACATGCCGCGCGGCTCATGCGGCTGCTCCTCGATGCGCACCTTGGGCGAGAGAACCTGCTTGCCCAGGCTGTCGACGAGAAAGGAAGTCTTCCGGTAGAGGCTGCCGCCGCTCACCGCGCCCACCAGGTGGCCGAAGAACTGGATCGCCACCGGCGCCTCGAACAGCACCGGCGCCTGCCGGGTGCTGATCTTGCGCGCGCCGAGGCGCGCCGCGGTGCGCTCGCCGGCGTAGCGGCCAAGCCGCTCGGGATCGGCGAGCTGCGACGGCACGCGCGAGGCGCTGTACCAGTCGTCCCGCTGCATCAGTCCCTTCTCCTCGGCGATCACCGCGCACGAGAGCCAGTGGCGCGAGCTGGGATAGCCGCCCATGAAGCCGAGGCTGTTCGCGAACACGAACTGGGAATGCTGCCGCGAGACGCTCGCGCCCTCCGAGTTGCGGATCTTCTTCGACACCGCGAACGCCGCCGCCTCGCAGCGGCGCGCGATCTCGACCGCCTCCTCGGCGGCGAGGCCCCACGGATGGAAAAGGTCGAGGTCCGGCACGTCGCGCGCCAGCAGCTCGGCGTCGGGCAGGCCGGCGCAGTCGTCCTCGGCGGTGTGGCGCGCGATCGCCACGGCGGCGTCGACCGTCTGCTCGAGCGCCGCGCGCGCGAGGTCCGAGGTGCTGGCGTGGCCGCGGCGGATTTTCGGCCGCTCGCCGAAATACACCGACACGCCGAGCGAGCGGTCGCGGTTGTGCTCGATGGTGTCGGTCTTGCCCTTGCGCACCGTGACGCTGAGGCCGTGCGCCTCCGACACGTCGCAGTCGCAGCCGCTCGCGCCGGCGCGCTTGGCGCGCTCGAGCACCGCCCGCGCGAGGCTTTCCAGCTCGGCACGGTCGCAGGTGAAGCCGGGGTGCCGAGCTTCGGGTCGCCTCGTCATGTGCCGCGCTATGATACCGGGCGATGGATGACGGAGTCGTCAGCAAAACGAAACGCAAGCAGGAAATGACTGCGCTGCAGTCGCTCGGCGCCAGGCTCGTCGACCTGCCGGAATCCCAGATTGCGGAACTGCCGATGGAAGAAAAGCTGCGCGAGGCGCTGCTCGAGGCGAAACGGATCACGAGCCACGAAGCGAAGCGCCGCCAGATGCAATACGTCGGCAAGCTGATGCGCGGCATCGATCCCGAGCCGTTGCGCGAGCGCCTCGAGGCGATCACCGGCCACTCGGCGCGGGCGGCGGCCCAGCACCGGCGGCTCGAAGCCTGGCGCGTGCGCCTGCTCGCCGACGACGGGGCGCTCACCGCCTTCGCCGCCGAGCATCCGGACGCCGACCTGCAGGCCCTGCGCACGCTGATCCGCAACACGCGCAAGGAACAGAAGGAAGCGAAGCCACCCCGCTCGTACCGGGAGCTTTTCCGGCTGATCAAAGAGTGCTCCGACTCGAACCTCTCCTGAAAGCGGACATCACGCTCGCCCCGGCGCAGGAGCTGGGCGACTCGCCGCTCGGCCGGCGGCGCATCATCAACATCACCGGCGGCACGTTCCGCGGCGAGCGGCTCTCCGGCAAGGTGCTGCCCGGCGGCGCCGACTGGCAGGTGATCCGGCCCGACGGCGTCGCCGATCTCGACGCGCGCTACACGCTGGAGACCTCGGACGGCGCGCTGATCTACGTGCGCAACCACGGCTATCGCCACGGGCCCGCCGATGTCCTGAAAAAGCTGGCGGCGGGCGAGGAAGTCGACCCGTCGCTCTACTACATGCGCACCACGCCGCTGTTCGAGACTGGCGATGCGCGCTACGCGTGGCTGAACCGGCTGATCTGCGTCGGGACCGGCGCGCGCAGGAAAAGCTCCGTCCACCTGGAGATCTTCGAAATCCAATGAGCGAGCTCGTCGTCGGCTTCGTCTCCATCAGCGACCGCGCCTCCGCCGGCGTGTACAAGGACGAAGGCATCCCGGCGCTGAAGGAGTGGCTGGTCAGCGCGATCCGCACGCCCGCCTGGCGCGACGAGACGCGCCTCATCGCCGACGAGCAGTGCGTGATCGAGGCGACGCTGAAGGAGCTGGTCGACCAGAAGGGCTGCCACCTGGTGCTCACCACCGGCGGCACCGGCCCGGCGCCTCGCGACGTCACGCCCGAGGCGACGCTCGCGGTCGCCGACAAGGTCATGCCCGGGTTCGGCGAGCAGATGCGCGCCTTGAGCCTCAAGTTCGTGGCGACCGCGATCTTGTCGCGTCAGGTCGCCGTGATCAGGAAAGGCGCCCTGATCATCAACCTGCCCGGCCAGCCGAAATCGATCCGCGAGACGCTGCAGGGACTGCCGGACGTGCCCGGGATCTTTGCCGCCGTCCCCTATTGCATCGACCTCATCGGCGGGCCCTACATCGAGACCAACGAAGCGGTGGTCA
>Ga0134123_10001780_pt1 | contig 14037 bp, 17 predicted proteins | sample KB303_FD_96460 | JGI IMG/M metagenome (GOLD analysis project Ga0134123, IMG submission 96460) | Terrestrial soil microbial communities without Nitrogen fertilizer from Kellogg Biological Station, Michigan, USA - KB3-0-3 | ecosystem: Environmental > Terrestrial > Soil > Unclassified ...
AAAAGGAAGTCGTGCATCTGCGTTCGCGCCGCGAGCTTGCCTTGGAGGACCCTTTGTACCCGTTCGAAGAGCGGCTGCGGTACAAGAGCCGCGTGAGCGCCTTCGTACACCTCCTTGCGGCGATTTACCCTGATGAGGCCGATATAGAAGGGGTTCCGGAGCACCTTCGAGAGCCCGCCAACCGTGACCTCGCCGCCACGGCGATTTCGGAGTCCCGCGACAGCGAGCTCGTCGCGAAGCGCGTGTAGGTTGTACCGGCCGCTCGCATAGAGCTCGAAGGCACGCCGAACAAGCGGCCCCTTCGCCGGGTCGATGGCTTTGGGCTTTCCCGCGCCGCAGTCGAGGTAGCCCACGGGTGCAGGGAGCGGCAGGATGCCCTGCTTGAGGCGGCCCCGGATGCCTTTGAGCGCCTCCTCCCGCAGGTTGCGGATGTAGTCGGCGGCGACCACAGCCTGAATATCGGCTGAGAGGCGGCCGCTGCGCGTTTGCAAGTCGAGGCTCTCGTTTACGAAGCGGACCTCAACCCCGCGGTCGATGAGCTCGCCAAGATCCGCCCAGTCGCGGAGGTTGCGCGCGCTGCGGTCGATCTTGTGGATGAGGACGCCGCGCGCCGCGCCGCGGCGGAGGAGCCGCAGCATCTCCGCCCACTCTTTGCGACCGAGCTTCGCGGCAGTCTCGCGCTCCTCGAACCAGCGCACGACGGTCAGGTCGTGGCGAAGCGCATAGCGCTCGATGGCTTCGCGCTGTTCTTGGAGCGAGACGCCGCGCTCGCCTTGCCGGGCGGTCGACACTCGTACGTAAGCAATAAACGTCATGCCTCGGAGGCGGTGGTTGTGATTTTGGACTCGGCCTTTGAGGTCATGGTAGGACCAGGCGGCAGGTCCGTCAATGCGCGAAAGCGTGCATATGCCTCCGGATCGGCTGTAAGCCTTTCGTATATGCGCAGAATGAGCGCGGCATAGCCGGTATACCAAGCGTCGAGCTGCGCGTAGTCTTCCGGCCCGAGGCCGGGAAAGAGTCTTTCGAGGTCCGCGAAGTTGGGCTTAGATCCGGTATCTCCCATAGCCCCGGCAGATTAGTCGAGCCGTGCCCAGATGGAAGGCGCAGTTTCTTCCGCCTTCGGCGCCCGTTCGCACGAGGTAATACGCCGAACTTCTCGTCAAGGCGGAGGTTTCTCCGTCTTCGCTGCCGCGGGAATGACCTGTACCTTGAAAACCCATTATGCCCATGGATCTTGCCTTCGAGCGCGGTGCGCTACGACGTCCCGAGACCCGTGCAGGGCCCGAATCGACCTGGACAAGCGCCTGACTCGTCGATTCATTAACCCAACTACTTGAAACCGTATGTCAGATACCCCCAGGCGCATTCTTGCGCTCGACCCCATGACCCAAGGCTTCGGCTACGCCGTCTTCGAGCTGCCCTTCCACCTCGTGCATTTCGGCATCGCCTTCATCGAAGGCGACAAGCGCACCGGCGCCATCGCCCGCTTGGCGAAGCTCATCGAGCGCACCCGGCCGAATGCTCTCGTCCTTGAGGACGGCGATGCGCCCGGCTCCCGCCGCAGGCCGCGCGTCCGGGCTCTGCTGAGGGACTTTGCTCGCCTCGCCCGCGAGCGCGGACTGGTTGTTCACCATGTCGCGCGAAGCGCTGTGCTTGCCCGCTTCGCGCCCGAAGGTGAGCGCATCTCGAAGGAAGCGATCGGCGCCGAGCTGGTGCGCTTCTTCCCGGAGCTCGCCACTCGCCTGCCGCCGCACCGCAAGATTTGGCAAAGCGAGGACCATCGAACCGCGATCATCGATGCCCTGGCGCTCGCCGTGACCTATGCGACGGCATAGCGCGAGCGCCTCGGCTTCTCATCAAGGCTGAGCATCCTCCGCCTTCTCTCGTTTCCGCCTCGCCGCTACCCTGGCTTCAGAACCTCGACAAGGAAGTCGAACGCTAGCGCGGCATAGAGCTGCGTTCGCTGACACACGCCTTGCCGGATACCCCGGCGGGATAACGACGAGCGGAGGTGGGGATGGGCTAGCGGCGAAACGAACGGCAACCCACGACAGGGAACTTGGACCGACCTCGGGCCGCATCGGGCGCGCTCGAGCGGCCCGAGGTCCACTCTGTGGAGATTCGAATGAGACGAAAGACCAGCGTCACCTACTTCTTTGGCCGCGGGCGGGAGCGCCCGATGATTCGCCTGCGCGGCCTTTGGCTCGCGGCCGCCGGCTTCGCGAAGGGCGCGCAGGTGGCGGTCACGGTATCGAACGGCCGCCTGACCCTCGAGGTCATCCCGACGGCGCGAGATGCCGCTGCAGTGTCCGAGGAAGCCCTTCCCTATGGACCGCTGGACCCCGACGGTGAGACGTGAACGCGGCCATCGTCTCCTTCGCAGAGGTGAAGCGTGCCGTGCGCATCGAAGCTGTGCTTGCGCGCTACGGGCTCCTCGGCACCCTGGCACTCAAGGGCGCGAACTTTACCGGCCGTTGTCCATTCTGCGCCGGCGCCTCCGAGCGAGCCTTTCGGGTGAGCCCGGAGAAGAACGCCTGGTATTGCTTCGGCTGCAAGGAGGGCGGCAATGTCCTCGACTTCGTCGCGAAGCGCGAGGGCATGACCCTGCGTCAGGCAGCGATTGCGTTGAATGACTGGTTCGAGCTCGGGCTTCAGGCTCCTTCAGAGCCCGCAAAGCCGACCGCTGAACCACCCGCCGCCGCGCCTGACACCGAACCCACCGCGAATCAGCCCCTCACCTTCGCCCTGAAGACGCTCGATCCCAGCCATCTCGCGGTGGCCGGGCTCGGACTCTCGCCGACGACGGTCGGCGACTTCGGTCTCGGCTTCTGCAGCAAGGGGGTCTTGAAGGGACGCGTTGCGATCCCGATCCATAGCCGAGCGGGCGAGCTTTTGGCCTACGCGGGGCTTTCGCCCGATTTGCCCGCAGCGGAGCGGTATCTCTTCCCTGCGAAGTTCCGGCCCGCGCTGGAGCTCTTCAACATAGACCGGGTGGTCTCGATAGAGGACGACGGGCCAACCTACTTGGCCTCGGAGATCCTCGACGCGATCCGGCTGGCTGACGCCGGAGTCGGGCCGGTGCTCGGCCTCTTCGACGGCACGCTCTCCGACGCACAGCTCGGCCTTCTCGGCCAAATTGTCGCCGCGGGCTCTCGGCTCGTTCTCGCCGGCTCGAGCTTCGAGCCACGCGCCGTCGCGCGACTCTCCGAGCACTACTTCGTCCGCACGCTTGGTTTCGACGAGCTCATGCCGGCGTCGTCGGTCTCGACGGCGACGGCAGAGTAGGCGTTCTTTCGCCAAGCCAGGACCGCTCCCATAGAGAGCTCAGCGAACTTCCCAAATCCGGCCCACCTGAAAGGAGGACTATGCAGCCAGCACCAAAGGAAGACGTGTCGGCCTTCGAGCTCGGCCAGATCGTTATCACCGCGACCGCGCTCGAGATCCTCGCGAGTGCGGCGGTCATGGACGCGATCGACCGTCACGCATCGGGCGATTGGGGCGACCTGCCGGAGGAAGACGTGCGGTCGAATGAACGCGCGCTTCAGGTCGGCGGCCGGCTCTTCTCGGCCTACGATTCCGGCGGCACGAGGTTCTGGATCATCACCGAGGCCGATCGCTCCGCAACCACCATCCTCCTGCCCGAGGACTACTGATCAGCTCACCCCACCAGGTCATACCGGTGGGGTTCTTTTTTTTGCAATCTCGGCCCGGGACCCGGTTGTGCGAGTGCCGCCGCTCCCCGTCGTCGTGACTTGTACCCCGGTGCTCGCCGGCGTCAAGCCACGCCCGCCCGAACCCCCGGCTTGACACCGACTGCGCTCCGGGGTCCCTGCGGTTTGTGGCGACGGGGAGCGGACGGGCTCGGGTGGATCAGACTATGAGGGGGAATAGGAAGATCGCCCTGCGCGTCACGGACTCGGCAACCGGAGAGGTGAAGACGTACGCCAACCCGCTCGGACACCTCTTCCAGCCGGTCGCGGATACGAACGCCTTCGCGACGTGCCCGTAATGCCACATCGCCCCGGAGGGAAAACCGCCAGCTGCGGCCGTCTAATCATGAGAGTGGCGATCCGGGCCGAGGCGCGGGTCCGCGCGGCGCGCGGCGGCGAGGCCCCCGACCGCTACATGAGGTTCACTTTCGCGAATCACGGGTGTCTGAGCTAGATGGGAATCTTGCCGGCCGCGCCCGTCTAACGACACGGGAGGTCCCTTATGCGGAGAGCTGCGCCCTTGATGGCCGCTGTCCTTGTGGTGCTGGCTGCGGCCGCCGCCGCAACCGCTGGCTGCGCACAGGAGTCTGGCGGAGCCGAACCCTCCAAAGGCACTCCGAGCTTCGCCCTCACGGCGAACGGCCGCGAAGAGGTTCTCTTCGTCGGCTACTACGGCGGCTCCGCCATGGTCAGTCACCGCTATCGACTCTACGGGGATGGCCGCTTGGTGCGGGAGATCTTTGATCAAGGCCGGGACATCGTTCTCGGTGTCGACGAGGTGGAGATCTCCCAGGCCGACATCGATCGCATCTTTCAGCCACTCGTCGCCGCGAGAGTGCCAGAGCTCACGAAGGCTCGTCTGTCGCAAGTCACCCACAACGCAGACGAAGCTTCTTCCGACGCGGCAGACGTCCGCGTGCGGATGTCGTTCTCGAGCTATCAGTCGTCACCCAGCAAGGCCCGGGAACCCTTGCAGGTCGACACCTCGCTCAAAGGCCCCGGCCTGCTGGCCCGAGAATTTCCGGACTTCGCCGAGGCGAAGGCGGTCGCCGAGTTAGGCCGCGAGCTGGACCGACATTTCCCGAAGAACGTCTACGAGGCGGAGCGCTCGATGGGGGCACCGCAATGAGGCGCGCCCACCTAATCGCCAGCGCAGTCATCGCGCTGGCGTCGTCATCGCCCTTGTGTGCCGGCTCGTTCATACACGTCGCCAACTGCGCGGCGACCGGCGCGAATGCGGGCTGTCTGATGGGCCACCCGGTGAGCCAGAACGCGGGGTGCGCTCCGAATTGCGAGGTGACGCCTTTCGGTATCGTTCACCCGCCCGGCTACACCGGTACGCAAACGAATGTGCCGGTGAGGGTTTGCCTGAACCCGGCGGACGCTCAGCTCGAGGCACCGTTACAGCGGGCGATCGAGCTCTGGAACGGGCTCGTCCCTGTGGACGGATTGGCCACCACGGGCTTCCACCCCGGCAACTGCCGGCATTGTCGAACGTGGGAGCAGGGTGAGGACTACCCCGCCTCCACGGCCTACTACGCGCTCAGCGTCCTTCTTCACGAACTGGGGCATTGCGCCATGGGCCTCGACCACATGAACCGGCTTTGGGACGTCGCGTGGGACGGGACGTTCGAGGACACCAGCTTCACGAGGTCGGCCGCCGCCGCGGCCCAGCAGAACGCGCTCGATGCTGGAGCCGACGGGTTCAGAGGGAATCGCGACGACTATCACGCGGGCCTCTCGGGCAACCCAGCGATTTCGGTCTCCTGGTATCGGACCAGCGACAACGATCCGTACGTCGCTGATGGAGCGGTCATCCAGACGCCAACGTATACGCGCAATCGCAACTCTCTGCCCGCCGGTGACAGCTGGGGCGAGAGCGCGAATCAAACCACTGGCGGACTTCGGGGGTTCAACCGTACCCAGGCGGTGATGTACTCGGGGATTACTCGCAAGGAGCTCCACCTCGGCCTGGGCGCTGACGACGTGAACATGATCAGGATGGGCATGACGGGGCCGGATCTGCTCGCCGGGACCGCGGATGATTACACCATCACCCTCTCTTACGTGGGGTCGTGCGTGAACCCACACGAGATTAGCGTCTCGATGGACCAGCTCGGCTCGCTCACCACCGAGCTCGGGGTATGCCTCTCTCGCATCGACTACACCCTCCCGAGCGACATCAACAATGTGGCGACCGCGCGCCACTTCACCAACGTGCCGCCGTCTTCCGGACTGATCGAGATCTTGCTCAACCCGAACAAGCTCTGGGATTACTCCGTCCCCCTCTGGGTCGCCGACTTCGAGAACGGCAACCTGGGGGAGTGGGTGACGCCGTGAGGGCGCGGTAGGCCACCGGCTTCCCAAGCGAATGGTCGGGGTTCCATGCGCGCCCGGTTGATGCGACCGGCTCGGTGCGTCCTTGTGCTGAGACGCATAGCCGTCTTGGCGCTCGTGCCGACACTCGCCGGCTGCGCGCCCCAAGCGGCTCCGCCAACCGCGGAGCCTCGCCCGTCATCCGCGGTGGCCGGAGCAGCGCCAACAGGGGGCGATCCATTCGCTTCGCCGCAGGCGCTCTGCGACGCTCTCGGACCGCTTGGCCTTCCCACTCGCGGTTGGAAGTCGGATGGCATTGACTGGTCCTGCAGCAGTGCCTACCAGGAGATTGGGCGAGGTTCCGCGACATCGATGGCTACGAACCTCGCCTACTACGTCGTTGGAGACGCTCCTGCTCGCGCCCACACGGCCAAGTTGGTTCTGAACGTGAACGATCCCGCAACCAAGGCGGAAGGCCTTCGCCGCTTGGGCTCGGCTGCGCGGTCTCTTGCCGACGCAGCCGGCCTCCCACTGCCGCCGGAGATCTCCGAGGCTCTGGGAAGGGGCAAGCCGCTGCGGGTCGCGGCAGGAGGCGCCGCCTACGTTGTCGAGCGGGAGAGGACGCGCATCGAGACGTTCAACTTCCTCCTTCTCGACTCCGCCGCGGCAATGGCCAAGGAGCGCGACCGAGCTCAGGCAGTCCGGTCGAGCGCCGAAACCTTTGCCGCCTGCAAGAGCGCCATCGCCCGCGACCTGTCGTACCCGTCGTCAGCCCTGTCGGGTGACGGAGAGCCCATTCAGGAGGCGGGCTACCAATCCTTCATGGTCAGCGGCAGACACAGAGACGTCTTCTTCTGCGAGGCCTACCCGGATGGCACGTACAAGATCAAGGCCGCCTTCGCCGGTCAGTACCCTTTCAAGTACGTGGCATCCGGTTCCTTCTAACCATGGCCACGGTACGGCAAGACCCCGCGCCCTATCCGACCAACCTCGGCGCGTTCGCCCTGGTCCTCATCGTCGTTGGCCTCGCTGCCGCACCAGTCGCCGGGTCGTTGTGCGTCATGGGGGGAGTGCCGGTCTTCCCGCCTCCGGGTCGGGTACCTCGTAACGTCGTCTGGCATCTCGACAACGCGGCGTCGCTCCGCGGATCCGGCACGCGGACGTATCTCCGCGCGGGCGACGAGGTCGTGCCCCTCCTGCCCCGGAGCGCTTCGGGCAAGCTGCCCGCGGCGCAAGTGCGCCTCGAACCGGCGCGGGAGCTCCAGCCCGGAGTGACCTACGAGCTGGTGCTCGAGTACCCAGCGCGCACGGAGCCGGCGCCGGCGCCCATGGTGCTCGGAGCATGGACCATCGGAGCCGAGGAGGACCATACGCCGCCCGCGTGGCGAGGACCGATTCGAGCCACGACAACATCAGGCGTCCAGGCCTACAACAGGTTCGACGAGATCCTGTTCGCGACCGAGGCTAGCGAGGAGCCGATCCTCACTCGCGTGGTAGTCGAGCGTGGAGGCAGTTCAGCTCGCGAGTCGCTGCTCCTCTTCGGTTATCCGAGCCTCCACTCGGGGCTGTGCTCAAGCAACTTCGGCGTGGCGCCGGGCAAGGCCTCCGACTTCACGCTCTACGCGATCGACAGCGCCGGCAATTGGAGCGAGGCGCTCGGGGAGAAGGTTCACGTCGAGACGCCGGCCGAGCCCAGGAGCGTGACGCGCGATCTCGGCCAGACCGGCAAGCTGCCGCGCGCTTCGGGCGAGCTCTTCACCGATGCGCAATGGGATGCGGCGATCGCCGAAGTCGAGAAGCTCGAGAAGTGGCTGCGCCCCGCGGCCTTCATCCCTTACGACCCGAACCTGCTCGATCGCGTCACGTTCACGGGATTGCCGCAGGAGCGGGTGTCGCGGCTCCTCTTCCGCGGCGGCGATCCCTGGCGCGGTCCGGGCCTGCGGGCGACGCAGCTGCGCTACGTCATGCGTCCGGCGCCGCGCTGCTACGAGTGCACCCTTGTCCTCACCCTCGAGTACGACGACGAGATGCGGATAATCGTCGTGCGCGAAGAGCTCGAGCCGCGTCGTCAGTGCTAGGGCTCCTCGCGGTCCGGCCGAGCTGCGGGCAAATCTGGCTCGTCCGTCTAGTCGGATGCGCCGAAAGACGCGCCGGCGAGCTAGCGAAGGAGCGATGCTGCGATTTCTGGTTCAGCGCGGCCGCTTCCAGGTCGTGGGCTGGCGGCTCGTGTGCACCACGGCAAGCACGACCACCTGGTCAGGCAGAGGGTGGTAGTAGACGCGATACGGGAAGGGCGAGAGGACGACGCGCCGGACCTCGGCCTCCTCTTCCTCGTAGGCGAACGGGTGCTCGACCACGTTCCTCACAGTGCGGGTGAGTACGGCTAGGAAGCGCTCTTCGAGCGCTTCGGAATGCTGGCGGTACCAGGCGCGCGCTTCGCGGATGTCGCGATCGGCGGCCGGCTGGAAGACGAGCTTCATTCGAGCGGTCTGCGGAAGCTCGCCAGCACCTCCTCGCCTGCGATCACGTCATCCGGGTTGCGGCGGTAGTCCTCCAGGCGCTCGCGGACGAGCTCGCGGTGCCACTCGGGCGTTGCGGCGCCTTCGTCGACGCTCTCCCAGAGCGCGGCGGCGAGCGCCAACCGCTCGTCGGGCGAGAGCTCTCGTAGGGCCTGTTCTTGGATTACCTGAACCTTGGTCATATCTGAAGTGTACGCCCGCCCCGCAGGGCGTCAACCGCGCCGGGACCTCAGAGCCGGAGGTGCTTCGCGAGCGCATTCGCCACCTGATCGGCGGCGCGCCGAAACTTCGGGTCCGCGTGCAGGTAGGTGCCATGCGCGGATCCGCTCGCCGGCGCGTGGCCTGCGAGCACGCGGCGCACGTCATCGCCGATCCCCAGGGACGCTGCGGTGGTGACCCAGGTGTGGCGCGCGTCGTAGAGGCGCCGGCCGGCTGCTAGTCCGGCCTTGACCCTGATCCGTTTCCACGCCTCCTCGAGGCCGTGGGCGTGGCCCGCGCCACCGAGCCGCTTGCCGTCGATGCGGCCGGGGAAGACGTACTCGGAAAGGCGCGGGAGTTCGTTGATGAGCTTCTCGGCGCGCGTGGGCAGCACGGCGGATCGATCGCCGGTCTTCGTCTCCCTCAGGTAGAGCACCCCGCCGTCCTGCAGGTCGCTCCAGCGGAGGGAGCAGACCTCCGCCGGCCGCAGTCCCGAGAGAAGGAAGACCGTCGTCGCGGTGCGTGAGACTTGATCCGGTTCGGCCTTCAAGGCATTCCCGATCGCCTTGAGCTCCGCATCGGTGAACGGTCGCCCGGCCTTCCGTTCCGCATGCATCTCGTGATCGGCGGCGGCGTTCGGTGCGCCGCGTTCGACCCAGCCCCACTTCTTCGCGAGGTTCAGCGCCTTCCTGAGCGCCGCGAGCGCGCGGTTCGCCTGCGTGGGCGTCGCCTCGCCGAGCGTGCGATGCCAACGGTCGACGGTTTCCCAGGTTAGCTCGTCGAGAGGCGTCGCGCCGCCGAGCCGCGGCAGGACGAGGCGCTCGAAGGCGTCCTTGAGGTTGCGCTGATGGCCGCGGCTCCGGCGCGGCAGGTGCTCCGCCTCAAACTTCCTCCAGAGCGATTCGAGCGTGCGCTCCTCGTCGCCGGCGGGCTTGCCGGGATCGACTCTCCGCTCCATCTTCTGCCGGATCTCGGCGACCTTCTGGCGCGCGGCGGCGAGTCCGAGTTCCGTGGGGTAGGCGCCAAGCGTGAGGCGTCCTCCGCTGCCGCCGATCGAGTAACGGAAGACCCAGCTCTTGAGACCCCGACTCGAGATGCGCAGACCGAGCCCGGTGGTGTCCTTGTCCCAGATGAAGACCTGCTGGCGCCGGTGGTCGCCCCGCGCCGCCGCGACGTTCTCGTCGGTGAGCCTTTTGAGCATCCTTGTCGCCTCCTCGTGCCCTGCCTTCGCCCGTAACGCCGTAACAAATTCCGTAACAGAATGGCGCTTTTCGGGCCCAAAAAAATCTGTTGGGCGGAGTATGGCGCAGTCTGCCTGAGAGTGCAATAGTCCTCAAATGAAGGAACTTAGATAGCGCCGTCGGTGGTCTGCCGGACCGGTGATCACGTTACGGCAGACCACCTTAGAGAGACTGTAAATCTGCTGGGCATCGCCCTACGGTGGTTCGAATCCATCCGCCTCCACCATTCGCTCGCTTGCTCGCTGCTGGTTCCGGCGGATGGATTCGGTCGTTCCGGCCTGCGCTCGCTGCGCGAGCTTGGCGGAAAGAGCGAATCCACTCCGACGCGCACGCATGGCGTGCGCGTCGCCGCCTCCACTGGGCTTGTGGCCTTAAGAGCGCTTGCTTCGCTCGCGCTGTTCCGACACCGGAGGGATCGACTTGTCACTCACGCGCTGCCGTACCGCCTCGTAGAGGAGGGCGGCCGTCGCGGTGGCTACGTTGAGGGACTCGACCTTGCCGCGCATGGGGAGGCCGACTAGGCCATCGCAGAGGTCGCGGGTGCGTTGGCGGAGGCCCTTCTCTTCGCCGCCGAGGCAGAGGGCGAGCTTGCCGGAAAGGTCGACGTTCCAGGGTGGGGTGCCGCCTTCGGCGGCGCCGTAGATCCAGAAGCCGTCGGCCTTGAGGCGCTCGAGCTGCTGGGCGGTGTTGGTGATTCGCTCGACGTTGACCCACTCGGTGGCGCCGGCTGATGTGCGCGCGACCAATGGCGAGAGCGGCGCGCTGCCGCGGTCGCGGACGAGGACGCGGCCGACGCCGGCGCCGTCGCAGACGCGGAGGATGGCGCCGAGGTTGCGCGGGTCCTGGACGTCTTCGAGAAGCACAACGAGGTTGGGATCGCCGGCCGCAGCGGCCGACGCAGGCGCGCGCTGTGGCGCGAGCTCGGCGGCGAAGCCGTTGTGGACGGCGACTCCGAGAGCGGCGAGCGCCGCCGGGGCCACGCGCTCGCAGGCAACGCCGTGGCGCTGGCAGAGGTCCTCGATCTCGCGCAGGCGCTGGCCGCCGCGCGCGTAGCTGGCGAGGACTCGGCGCACCGCATGGGGGCGGTGGCGCAGCGCCTCGCGCACCGGGTGGAAGCCGGCGACGACTTCGAGGCCGGCAGCGCTCACCCGCCGCTCCGGCGCTGGCTCGCGCTGCCGGCGCCGCCCGCCGCATCACGGTCGCCGAGCAGCACGACCGCGAGCGCCGCCATGCCCTCGCCACGGCCGAGCGCACCGAGGCCCTCGTTGGTCGTCGCCTTCAACCCGACGGCGTCGACGTCGACGCCGAGCGCCGAGGCGATACGGGCGCGGATGGCGTCGCGGTGGGGCGCCAGCTTCGGCGCCTCGGCGATCAGCGTCAGGTCGCAAGAGAGCACGAACCAGCCTGCCCCCATCACCAAGCCAACGATGCGGCCCAGCAGGTCGAGGCTGCTCGCGCCGCGCCAGCGCTCGTCGCTGGGTGGGAAGTGTTGGCCGAGGTCCCCGAGGCCGGAGGCGCCGAGCAGCGCGTCGCCGAGCGCGTGCAGCAGCACGTCGGCGTCGCTGTGGCCGTCGAGCCCGCGGTTGAACGGGATCTCCTCGCCACCGAGCATGAGCGGGCGGCCGGCGACGAGCCGGTGCACGTCGTAGCCCTGGCCGACGCGCAGCTTCATCGCACCGCACCCTGCGCGGGTTCGCCCGCCGCCGCAAGCAGCGACTCCACCCAGCCGAGGTCGGAGGCGAAGGTGACTTTGGGGTTCGGGAAGCACGCCGTCACGGCGACGACGTGGACACCCGGCAGCCGCTCCACCAGCGAGCTCTCGTCGGTGCCGGTGAAGCCGTCCGCCGCGGCGCGGGCGAGCGCCCGCTCGAGCAGCTCGCGGCGGAAGACCTGCGGCGTCTCGGCGCGGAAGAGCGTGGCGCGGTCGACGGTCGCCGCCACATGGCCACCCTCGAGCCGCTTCACCGTATCGGTGACGCCGCGGCCGAGCACGGCGCCGTCGCTCTCGCGTGCCGCCGCGAAGGCGGCGGCGACGTCGTCCGGGTGCACGGCCGCGCGCGCCGCGTCGTGCACTGCGATCCAGTCGCCGGGCGCCGCCGGGCTCGCCGCCAGCGCCAAGGCCACCGACTCCTGCCGCGTCGCGCCGCCCACCACGACACTCACTCCCGCCTCACCGCCGAGCGCCGCCGTCACCGTGTCGAGCAGGTCCGCCGGAGCCGCCACCGTGCACGACACCACCCCCGCTGCCCGCAACCGCGCCACCGCCCAGGCCACCAGCGGCCGTCCCGCCACCTCGCGCAGCTGCTTGGGCAGCGCGCCGCCCGCGCGCACGCCTCGGCCGGCGGCGGGGATCAGGGCGTGGACGGCGCTCACAAGGTCAGGATGTCCTTCTCCTTGTGCGCCAACGCATCGTTGATGTCCTTGATGTAGTGGTCGTGCAGCTTCTGGATCTCTTCGTGGCCGCGACGTTCGTCGTCCTGCGAGATCTCGTGCTTCTTCTCTCGCCGTTTGATCTCGTCGTTGCCGTCGCGGCGCGCCTGGCGGACGCCGTTGCGCGCCGTCTCCGCGAAGTCGTGGGCCTTGCGCACCAGCTCCTTGCGGCGGTCCTCGGTCAGCGGCGGGATGGGGATGCGGACCACCTTGCCGTCGCTCGACGGGTTGAGGCCAAGGTTGGCCTGGGTGATGCCGCGCTGGATGGCTTGGATGCTGGAGGGGTCGTACGGCTGGGCGACGATGAGGTTGGCGTCAGCCACGGTGAGCGTCGCGACCTGGTTGAGCGGCGTCGGCGTGCCGTAGTAGTCGACCACCACCGGCTCGAGGATGCTCAGCGAGGCGCGGCCGGTGCGCAGTCGCTTGAGCTCGTGATGGAAGTGATCCACCACGTGCTTCATGTGCACTTCGATTTCCTGAAACAGTTCCTTCATCGCAGCCTCCTGCACCCTGCCCGGCGTTCGGCCGGAAGTCTAACGCAGCCCGCGCGGAGGGCATGCCGCCCTCGCAAGCGCTAGCCGGCCGGGGCCGGGGCCGACGCCACCGTGCGCACGATCGAGCCCACTCGTTCGCCGCACACCACGCGGCGGATGTTGCCGCGCTCGAGCAGCTTGAAGACGACGATGGGCAGGTCGTTCTCGCGGCAGAGGCTGATCGCCGCAGCGTCCATCACCTGCAGGTTGCGCTCGAGCACCTGCTGGTAGGTGACCTCGGGCAGCAGCTGGGCGGTCTTGTCGCGGTTGGGGTCGGCGGTGTAAATGCCGTCGACGTTGGTCGCCTTGAGCACCACGTCGGCGTGGATCTCGTTGGCGCGCAGCGCCGCGGCGCTGTCGGTGGTGAAGAACGGATTGCCGGTGCCGGCGGCGAAGATCACCAGCCGCCCTTTTTCCAAGTGGCGGATGGCGCGGCGGCGGATGAAGGGCTCCGCCACCTCGCGGATGTCGACGGCGGAGAGCACGCGAGTGTCGACGCCGCGCTTCTCCAGCGCGTCCTGCAGCGCCAGGGCGTTGATCACCGTCGCCAGCATGCCCATGTAGTCGCCGGTGACGCGCTCGATGCCGCGGTGGGAGGCGGCGAGGCCGCGGATGATGTTGCCGCCGCCGATGACGATGGCGATCTGCACCCCCGCGGCCCAAACCTCGCGCAGCTCGTCGGCGATCGCCGACACCACCGTCTCGTCGATGCCGAAGGGCTGGCTGCCCATCAGCGCCTCGCCCGAGAGCTTGAGCAGGACGCGCTTGAAGGCGGGCTGGTCCATCGACGAGCTCAGACCGCGGTGCCGGCCTGCGCCGCCACCTCGGCGGCGAAGTCGCTGGCCTTCTTCTCGATCCCCTCGCCGAGCTTGAAGCGCGAGAAGCGCCGCACCTGCACGTTCTCGCCGATCTTCGCCACCTTCGCGGTGATCAGGTCGCCGACCGTCTTGTCGGGGTCCTTGACGAAGGGCTGCTCGAGCAGCACCTGCTCGGCGAAGAACTTCTCCATGCGGCCCTCGACGATCTTGTCGACCACCTTCTCGGGCTTGCCCTCGGCGAGCGTCTTCTCGCGCTGCACGGCGCGCTCGCG
>Ga0134123_10001781_pt1 | contig 14018 bp, 12 predicted proteins | sample KB303_FD_96460 | JGI IMG/M metagenome (GOLD analysis project Ga0134123, IMG submission 96460) | Terrestrial soil microbial communities without Nitrogen fertilizer from Kellogg Biological Station, Michigan, USA - KB3-0-3 | ecosystem: Environmental > Terrestrial > Soil > Unclassified ...
TCCCTGCTTCACCTCTGTAACAACATCGCGTGCGTCAGTGGCGATCAGATGCAAGATGTCCTTGTCAAAAACCAGTGCAGCGTCTCCAGCTCCGATAGCTTCGACGTCAACAAAAATCAGCGCTCCGCTTCCTTTGATAGCGTTCTTCGCATTCAAGGCAGAAATCGATACAAGGCATACACCGGTCGCATCGATGGATTGTGCGAACGTTGCTCCCAATCCGTCAGCGTGGCCCGTTATCAACGAACCGGCAGAAACGGCGTTCACCTTCACCACCTTCGGATCGAATCGCAGAGCCAACATTGCCACACTCAAAGGCACATCGGAGTTGAGTTCAACGACATAACGTCGTTTCTCACCGACCTTCAAAACATCGCCGGCAGAAAGGAAATTCAACTGCGCGACGCGTGCACCGGACTTCGTATTGAACGAAATCTCGGCCGCTTTCGGCATGCTGGTCAGAACCGCGTTCTGTGTACCCGCTGCACTAGCATTTACTGTTGCGACTTCGGAAGCCGCTTGAGTACTTACCAACGACTTTGGAGCTGGAATATATCCTGGTAACTCCTCTACCTGATCCACGGTCTTTTTGTCGGGACTAACAGTAGCGACCTGCTGGTTGACGGTAGCCGCCGGTGTGGCAGGGTTTGTCACTTGCGCAGTTGCACCACTCTTTGGCGCAATCTCCAATGGAGCATCGGGAAGCTGAACAGTTACGTCACGAGGGATTACTCTTGCTGCCGCGATCTGATCATCCCTATCGGCTTCACGAATCATTTCAGCCAATGAGCCGGTTGTCGGGGATTGCAAGGTTCCACTTGGCCGCATCTCCTCGTCACGAGGTGTGACGGTTGGAGCCCGCAACACACGCGGCGTAACCGCAATCACAATGTCCACCTGCCTGCGATCACGAGTAGGTGCGCTGAATAGCCGTCCAATCAAAGGTAACCCACCAACCACCGCAATGCCTCGACGCCCAGTTGTGTCAATATTGGTCGTGACACTGGCGAGCATCATAGTGCGATTGTTTTGGACTCGGGCAGTGCCGGTCATAGTGCGTTCGGTGAAAGTTGGCGTAAGCGAACTAGCGCCTAATACGTCCTTCTCTTCAATATTCATTTTCACCTGGACATCCAGGTTCGGGAACACTTGAGGAGTGAATTTCAGAGTTAGACCTGTAGGTTCGTAGTTAATCACTGGGAACCCACCGGTGGGAAAGTTAGTACCCGTTGCTGGTTGACCCGTCTGAACACCGAAGGGGTACGCTTGTGCAGTTTGCACGGGAACGCGCTGTCCGATGCGTGCGCTTGATTCCTCACCGTTGAAGGCGTGTACCTGAGTGGAAGCAACCAGCCTGGTATTGTCCTTCGATTCCAATGCGTGAAGCGCCATCGGTGGAACAACCAACGCAGCTGCCAGCGCGGTAGGAACACCACCAAGCACCGAACCCAAATTCACACCTGGAAACGAACCACTGGGAACACCACCAAACCCAAGCAGCGAGAAGCCCGGTGAACCGCCCAGGTTGAAATCACCTGTACCTATTTGATTGCCGAATTGGAGGAAGTCACTTTTTGAGACCTCGTAGATATTGACGTCCATCACCACTTCAGCGCGATCCTTGTCGATACTCTGTAGCAAGTCGCCAATCAGGCGTACGTTTTCAGCAGTATCGCGAACAGTCAAACTGTTAGTCGCATCATCTGGAACAACGATAGTCTGTGGACGGCCGACTGACGGTGGAATTGCCTGCTGCACCAGCGTGCGAGCATCGGTCGGCTTCATGTTCGACAAGAAGAAGGTTCGCAAAACTAATTGTTGGTATTGTGGGCGACGGCTTTGATCGGCAACGAGAATTGTTCGACGGCTTAGCTTCTGAAAGAAAAGACCTTCCTGAAGAAACACGTAATCAAGTGCCTGGGCAGTCGTTACTTCGCGGAGATTGATATCGAGAGGTCGCGACTGAGCGAACGACTGTCGATCAAAAATCACATTGAGATTCAGCTGTTCTGCATATAGACGAATGAATGACTTGAGATCACCCTGATAGCTAACCACTCGCATCTGTGTTTCGCGGCCACCTCCGAGATCTTGAGCCTGTGCACTCGCCGGAGTGAAAACACCTTCTTGCGATTCGCCAATCTTTGTTCCGTTTGGATTAACCCTGCCCTCTTTCACACCTTGTAAACGGAGCATTCGTTCCATTTCCGAAACAGCCAATTCGTTAACCGGATCGTAACCGTAGGCTTGACGAAAAGCGTTATACCCACCAACAAAATCTCCCTGCTCCGCAAGCGATCGTCCCTGCTGCATGAACGTCTGCGACGCGTTGAAACTCGCGCGACGGAAATGCATCTGGTACTCCATGTTTGCAGGGTCTGCCGCAACAGCCAGCGTAAACTCCTGGGCCGCTTTGTCCCACTGTTGAGCGTTCTCCAGCTCAAGTCCGCGCCTAAAATTCTTCTCGCCTTTTTTAGCGAAGGCAGTGATTGGCAGCGACAATAAACTGACGGCCAGAATTAGGGAGATAATTGTTCGAGTTCGCATAGTGTTTCTCATGAGCGTTGCAGTCGGGAGGTGGATAGATTCAGCGGAGCAATAATGCCGCCGCAGCGCATAAGTTGCAAGATCCGCGCACCTGATTTCCTTACACGCTGAAAAGATTTTTCGGTTCCCCTAAACAGACGGTTTTTACCAGAGTCCTAAACCGCTATAAGTGCTCCGAACTAGGTCGAAACCGTTAACTCTTCAACAAACGTTACCCGATTGATTTCGTGCAAAGTTGACGTTCCAGTAAAGATTTTCTGAAGAGCTGACTCGCGCAGACTCTTAAGCCCTTCCGCTTCCGCGGCACGCCGGACTTCGGAGCCTGGACGCCGCTCAACGATCATTTCCCGAATGTTGTCGGACAAGTCGAGAAGTTCGTGAATAGCTGTGCGTCCGCGGTAGCCCGTGTGATTGCAGGCGTCACAACCTACGTTCATATAGAACGGATGCTGTCGATACTGATCCGGCAACAAACCAGATTCCGCCAGTTCCGTATCGGTTGGCTGGTACTGCCGTTTACAGTAAGGACAGAGCATTCGAATCAGTCGTTGAGCAAGAACGCAGTTCAACGACGAAACAAAGTTGTAAGGCTCGACCCCCATGTTCAGAAATCGTCCGATGACGTCAATGACGTTGTTCGCGTGAACGGTCGTAAAAACGAGGTGGCCCGTGAGCGCTGACTGAATCGCAATCTGGGCCGTCTCGGTGTCGCGAATCTCACCGACCATTATCTTGTCCGGATCGTGTCGCAAGATCGACCGAAGACCCCGATCAAAAGTTAGACCCTTCTTCTCATTTACGGGAATCTGAGTAATGCCGTGGAGTTGATACTCCACAGGGTCCTCGATTGTAACGATCTTGTCTTCTTCGTTTCTTATCTCGTTGAGAGCCGCATAGAGCGTTGTCGTTTTGCCGGAGCCGGTAGGACCAGTCACCAACACCATGCCATACGGCTCGGCGATATAGCGTCGGAACTTTCTCAGGTCCTCCTCTGCAAAACCGACCACATTAAGATTCAGGTTGCGAAACTCTTCGTTGATCTGCTCTTTGTCGAGAATACGGATGACTGCGTCTTCACCGTGAATCGTCGGCATGATCGAGACACGAAAATCAACGTTGCGTCCTTTATAGCGTACGCGGAAACGACCATCCTGGGGAACACGACGCTCAGCGATATCCAACTCCGACATTACCTTGATGCGTGAGATCAACGTTTGGTGGTAAGCCAGATCAATCGGATCCACTTTGGCGTATAGCGCCCCGTCAATCCTGTATTTCACCTGCACTTCGGTATCGCGTGTCTCGATGTGTATGTCTGACGCGCGGGACTCCATCGCGTTGTAGATGATGGTGTCGACCAACTTAATAATCGGCGACATGTCTGAGTCTGTCGCAAGCCTATCAAGGTCGAGAACTTCCTCACCATGCTCAGTCTCTCGAACCAGAGAGATTCGGAAACCTGATGCTGCCTCCTGTAAAACTCGCTGCGTTGTGTCACCCTTCCGTAGGACAACCTCGACTGCTCCGGCTGTGGCAACGTATGGAACAATCCGCGTCCGCAGTGTTCCTGACAGCTCGTCCAAACGTTCAAGATCGGTCGGGTCTGCCATCGCAATGTGCAGCCCCTTTTCGTCCCGCTTCAGTGGAACGAATTGGTGGCGCACCATTAGATCGACGGGCACTTCGGTGAATAACGTGTAATCGATTGGTGATTCTCGATCGGGCGGGAGCAAATCCACGAACGGTAACCGATATCGCCGCGCCAAATCGCGCGCCGCCTTCACCTCAGGCGGCTGATGCTCGTCTAATTCCCCGCCTGGCGGAGGAGTCTTAAGTGCTATGGTCTCGTTTTGCGACATTCGTCTTACTCAGTGGTGACCTGTAACGCCTGCGCTCGTTGAAATTGATTGAATAATCGGGAGGTAGATGGCCAACAGAATAGTCACTACAACGCCACCCATCACAACCAGAATCGCAGGCTCAAGGGTGGTCGTCAACTGCTCAAGTCTGACTTCCGACTCGGCATCGTAGAACACGGCAACTTCGTCCAACATCTCGCGCAAACTTCCTGACCTTTCACCGATTCCGATCATGTCGATAGCCAGTGGCGGCAGCCACCCAGCTTCTTCCAGGCTTTCAGTAAATGATCGGCCTTCGCGGATCATTGGCAGAATCGAAGAACTGCGACGTCGCAACTCAAGATTCGTTATTGACTCGGAAGCAATCTCCCAGGATTCGACGAGCGTGATACCGCCAGCTAATAGTGTAGCCAGTGATCTCGTCGCCTGTGCCACAGATAGCTGCACGGCCAGATTTCCTGCCAGAGGAATCTTTAGAATCAAGGCGCCGAGTTGCAGCTTGCCACGCGGAGTTCGGGACCATAAGAACAGCAATACTGCGCCGACGATTACTACTGGACCAAACCAAATCACGTTTGCCGACATCCAGCGCGACAATCCCACAACGATTTGAGTTACAGTCGGCAATTCATTTCCAAAACCGGTAAACAAGTCTGACATACGGGGTACGACGTAGACAGTTAAGAAAGTAACCATGCAGGCGGAAGCGAACAACAAGAACAATGGGTAGGCAAGAGCGCCGCGAATCTTTCGTCGCAACGCAACGTTACGTCGCATGTAAATAACGTAACGACTCAGGACGTCATCGAGAGCTCCCGAACGTTCACCGGCAAGAATCGATGCAGTGTAGATTCGAGGGAATATGCCCCCTTGTTCAGCAAATGCCTCCGAGAGTGCAGCACCCCCGCGAATCTTGTCCTCGACGTCACCGAGAACACCTCGCAAGCGAGCCGAAGCGGCACGTTTGCGTAGCATAGTGATCGCTTGAAGGATTGGTATTCCTGCTCGAACCAAAGCGGCGAGCTGTTGGTTGAACAGGAGAAAGTCGTTTGCTTTAACGCGAGCTTGAGAGCCGGAGCGGCCAAATCTGGTGAGGGCTGCAACTCCAGAAGTCTTCGGCGGAGTAACATTGAAAACTCGAAAGCCTTCCCGTTCGAGCCGCACACGCGCTTCATTGACACCTGTGGCTTCAACGGTTCGGGTTACAACTTCGCCAGCAGGCGTTCCTAATCGGCAGACAAATTCAGCCATAGTTTTGATTGTGCGAAATCGAAGTGAGTTCGGAGTATACCATGCGATTCCGCAACCTCAGACGGCAGACGTCTCCAGAACTTCACCAGAATCTACACGCCTGATCGAGCGGGAAGTTGCAAACGAAGTCGAGCTTGGTCGGTAGCTACTTTGCCCGATTTACTGTTTACTTGCGCGTTATCTTTTGAGGAAGCCGTCAAGCGACAGTTTCTATAACGCAATTCCAACAAACTTCCTAAGGAGCACTCCCAATTGACATCCCCCAAACAACAGGAACAACCACCTCAAGTAGCAATGCTGCAATTGATCTCGGGGTTTTGGATCTCCCGAGCAGTGTATGTAATAGCCAAACTTGGCATCCCAGACCTGTTGGCAACAGGCCCAAAAACGTCAGACGAATTGGCCACCGCAACAAATACCCATTCACCGTCGCTTTTTCGTTTGTTAAGAGCCCTGGTTAGCGTCGGAGTGCTGCACACAGGCGCCGAGGGGCGCTTTGAGAACACGCCGCTATCGGAAACATTGATTACGGATGCCCCCGGTTCTCTTCGCTGGTTCACCGTTTCCGAACTCGGCCAGGAACACTATCCAGCCTGGGGAAATCTCATGCACTCGGTAAAAACGGGGGGAATCGCCTTTGATGATTTCTTTGCTGACGATGTCTGGGGATATTTTCATAAAAACCCTGAAGACGCCGCGGTCTTTAATAACTCAATGAGCGGAATGACGGCGGCGGTCAACAACACTCTGCGATCGTCGTATGACTTCTCGAAATTCAATACGGTTGTTGATGTTGGTGGAGGTCACGGCGCACTGATTACTGAGATTTTGCAAGGGAATCCTCACACTAAAGGAGTTTTGTTTGACGCTCCTGAGGTTATATCGGGTTCTCGCGAACGGCTCGCCGCTGCCGGTCTAAGCGATCGGTGCGAGGCGATCGAGGGCGATTTCTTCAAGTCTGTCCCAGCCGGTGGTGATGCGTACGTTATGAAGTGGATACTTCACGACTGGAATGATGAGCTGGCAATCCAGATCTTAAAGAACTGTCGGGAACATCTCGCCCCGGCTGGTCGACTAATCATAGTGGACTGCGTAGTCCCGGAAACAAACGAACCTCATTTTTCCAAGTTTATTGACTTGAACATGTTGGTCATGACCGGTGGCAAAGAACGCACCGCGCGGGAATTTGAGGAATTGCTAAGCGCAAGCGGTTTTAAGTTGCTTCAAGTGATTCCGACTGAGCACCCAACCAGCATAATTGAAGCTCAACCCGCCTGATTACGGTCAAAATATGGTTCAGACTTCAGTCATCGACGGCCACTGACTGAAGTCTGAGCCAAGTGCTTCGTTCTTGCACGCATTAACCCACTGTCCTAGAATGGTCGTGCCAATACGGAAAATTGAAAAAGCGCGGTCGTCTCCCCGCAGCCATTTCACGCTCCAAAAGAAGTGTCGGGCATCACTCGTTCTCCCGCGAGCATCTGTGTTGACAGTTCCTTTCTAGCCTGACCGGTAAGAAAATCGAAACGTAGAGTAGCCGGGGGTGAGATGTATCAACCGAAACCTTACGCCACCAAATTATCTTTAGCATCGCTGATGCTGTTTGCGATACTGAGCTTCACGCTGGCGGCCAAGAGCCAGGAGAAAACCCAGGAGAAACCGTCACAGGAAAAGCCCGCCCTGGGAACACCCGTTCAAACACCAACACCGCCCGAAAAGAAACTGGGCACCGAACTGGATGGTCCGTCCGTCATAAGCAACACGGACCTTGTTACCTTAACAGTGACTGTCACGGACACTTATGGGCGCTACGTGTCTGGTCTAAACAAGACCGCATTCGCGGTGTTTGACGATAAACAACAGCAACAGATTACTTTCTTTAGCGACGACGACTCTCCAGTTTCAGTTGGTGTGATATTTGACGTCTCGGGGTCGATGAGCGGCGACAAAGTCAAACGTGCTCGTGACGCCCTGGGCAAGTTTATTCAAACTAGTCACGACTCCGACGAATACTTCCTGATCGCCTTCAATTCCCGGGCACAGCTTCTACTCGATAGAACACGAGACGGCGATTCCGTACTCAACAAACTCACCTTCGTTGAGACCAAGAGTCAAACCGCTCTCTACGACGCCTGCTATCTCGGAGTCGAAAAAGTTCAACGAGGCACCCACCCAAAGCGCGCGTTGTTATTGATTAGCGACGGCCAGGACAACGACTCGCGTTACACGTTCAATGAATTGCGTAAGTTGCTCAAAGAGTCGGATGTTGTGCTCTACGCCATCGGCATCTTGAGCGGCAATGATGCGGGCAGCTCGCTCGGCATGGAAGGCCAGGGCGTGCTCGACGAACTTTCCGGAGTTTCTGGTGGGAAAGCCTTCTTTCCGCATTCCGCAGCTGAGATGGACGACATCTTCGAACAGATTGCGCTGGAACTGCGGCATCAATACTCAATCGGCTATAAGCCCGACCAGTTTAATAACGATGGCAAGTGGCACCGCGTGAAAGTGAAAGTGACGCCACCTCGTGGCCTTCCTCGATTGTTCGTTCGCTCCAAAGAAGGCTACTACGCGACGGCTGGAACACGTTAAAGTCGAACGTTAGTTCCCGACAACCGGCAACGCAGAGTTAGTTGAGAGGCATCTTTCTAACGTGTGCGCTCGCCGCATTGATTGCGACCTGTTTGCCCCAGCACGCGAGCAGTGATCGATTGATATGTGACCCCCAAAAGCGCTCCGGTCCCAATTGACGGGTTCACGGAGCGTTTCCGTTAGAGCCGGGGCTTGGGCGAAAATGGTTTTCGCAGCCGATTAAGGTTTTTATTCAAGAGACGCATTAATGAAAAGATTTGCAGACAACGAACTTTTGCTTCGCCGTTCAGCAATCATTTTGCTGGCAGGTCTGATTATTTCGGCGCTAGTCCTGGGTTCCGCTTTCGCGGCCGGGCAGAACCGACCGCGCAGCACTCAAAGCACGGCGCCGGCGCCAAAACCCACTCCAACGCCAAGGCAAACAGGAACAGTTCCAACTTCTCAACCGGCGGCGACGCCAACACCGACACCAAGATCGACCGGTGGCGCCCCGACATTGGGCGAAGCTCCACCCCCGCCCAAACTAAAGGCGACACCTGAGCCAACACCGCCCCAAGATTTAGGTGAAGGCGCAACTATCGTATCCTACACAGACCTCGTTCAGCTTCACGTTCGCGTGATCGATCGTAATAATCGCCCTATTGATAACGTTCCGAAAGATCAGTTTCACATATTCGAAGATGGTGTAGCGCAATCAGTTGACAGCTTCACTAGAGAAGAAGTCCCGATCAGCTACGGTCTTGCAGTCGACACTTCTGGCTCACTTCGTTCCCAGCTTCAAAGTGTGATTGACGCCGGCAAAACAATCATTAATAGCAACAAAAAAGGTGACGAGACTTTCCTCGTGCGCTTTATCAGTAGTGACAAGATCGAGACGGTCCAGGATTTCACAGCCAACAAAGATTTGTTAATGGATGGACTCGATAGTTTCTATGTTGAAGGTGGTCAAACTGCGATTATTGATGCGGTCTACCTGTCTGCTGAACACGTCTCTCAATACCGGAGGGGAGACGATGGAGATGGCCGCCGCCGAGGGCTCATCGTTATTACTGACGGCGAGGACCGAAACAGTTTCTACAAGCAGGAGCAACTTTTTGCTCGCTTGCGTGAGGAAGACGTCCAGATATTTGTTATCGGATTTGTAAATGAACTAGACAAGGAAACGGGATTTATTCGCAAGAGCCCGCGGGAGAAAGCTACGACACTAATCAACAAACTTGCGACGGAAACTGGCGGGCGCGCCTTCTTTCCAGAATCACTCTCAGAGCTACCTCAAATTGCCACTGAGATTATTAGGGATCTCCGGACACAGTATGTGCTTTCCTATAACCCTACCAACAAGGCCCAGGACGGATCCTATCGGGCTATCAGAGTAACCGTAGACCAACCAAACTCCGCTGAGAAGCGAATCGCATTAACAAGAACCGGAAGATTGGCTAAAACGGCCTCGGAGAAGAATGCGCCGAAGGCTCCGCCCGTACGACTGCCGGGAGGCGCAACGACGCCGACGAGGAAGCCTTAAATCAATTGCACATTGGGTTCGTGAATAGAATACTGCGGTTGTGAGAATTGGCTGGGAAGTCGGCTACTTCGCTTTGACTGATCCACTAATCTTCTTTCGCGTCGTCTCACCTGTATGAAGCACCGGTAAGCCAACGTCGACATCCTCATGCGGTTGCGGGATTACGTGAGTCGCAACCACTTCTCCAACTCTCTTGCCGGCCGCAGCTCCCGCGTCAACCGCACTTCGCACGGCAGCCACATCGCCACGAACAATCGCAGTCACGAGTCCGGCGTCGATCTTTTCCCAACCGACGAGCCGGACATTTGCAGATTTGACCATCGCATCGGCAGCCTCAATCATCGCCACCAATCCACGACATTCAACCAATCCGAGAGCTTCAGGCATGATTTGATCCTTTTTTACGAGGTGCGGGTAACCGGTAGATGTATAAGTCGACTAAGTCTCCTCCAACAGGCAGTCTATCAAGTTCAACATCTGAATACGCTCTATCTCTGCGGAGGTCTAACATGTCACGATAAAAGCGATTCTTCAATCCATGAACAGACACATCCAGTCGAAAGCTGACAGGGAACTTTCGGGTAACTGTTTGTAGAGAGGCAAAACCCTTTTCCCAACCGCGTCGGTCTATCTCTGGCGTAACAATGTGTAGTCGCCAATAGTTTGTCTCGTACGAATAAACCCAATATGCAGCCTCGATAGAAATCCCCGAGGCATCGAGTTTCTCTAAAAGATCTTTTCCATTTTTCAACTTAGAGTCCGAAAGACATTCCTTTACCAGTATGATTTCATCCATTTCAGAAATCCATTTCTCGAATCACCAATAGCTCTGAGCATGGCGCGAGCCCTCTTACTGTCTACGTTAGTCTCATATCTAATCTGTTCTGTCCAGTCTGTAACAGCGTACCAATTAGCCTCGAACTTTTTGGACGACCTACACTGGGCGTCCAACTTATCTTTTAGCTCGGCTGCCCGTAATAGGGCGACCAAGTCGTGTCTGTAATAGTCGCGAACAGTATCGGGCTTTGGAGGAAAATCCGTAGCCTTCGTCTTCGCAGCGATATACCTTTAACGCGCATTCAATTGAATACCCGGCTAAATAGTACGCGCCTGCGTATTGCTTATTACGCAAAAGCACCCTGGCTTCTTCTAATCTAATTGCTGACAGTTTCTGAAAGTCAGAGCTGTTCATGTGAGGATCTCAACTCTCTGATATTGAATTGTAAGTGAGGCTAGTTCCGCAACGAATGTATGGGGGCCGGTATCCTTCCTCCACGTCGTATAAAGTCGCGTGATGAGAACGCGTTCACCGCCATGATTGGAGCACTGCCGAGTAACCCGCCAAACTCTACTATCTCGCCAACATTTCGTCCTGGCACCGGGATGATGCGAACGGCCGTCGTCTTGTTGTTCATTACTCCGATGGCCAGTTCATCAGCAATAATCGCCGAGATGGTCTCAGCTGAAGTCGAACCAGGGACCGCAACCATGTCGATCCCAACCGAACAGACGCTGGTCCACGCCTCCAACTTATCAAGCGACAGCGCCCCGAGTGCAGCAGCTTCGATCATGCCGGCGTCTTCCGAAACCGGGATAAAGGCCCCACTCATTCCGCCGACCGATCCGCTAGCCATAGCACCGCCCTTCTTGACTGCGTCGGTCAGCAAGGCAAGCGCGGCAGTTGTCCCATGAGTTCCCGCTCGTTCGAAGCCCATAGCTTCGAGAATATTCGCCACAGAATCGCCAGGCACCGGAGTGGGCGCGAGCGAAAGATCGATAATTCCAAATGGCAGACCCAGTCGTCGCGCGGCCTCACGTCCGACGAGTTCGCCGGCCCGGGCCAACTTGAACGAAAGCTTCTTTATTATTTCCGCGAGATCCTGGAGCGGTAGATCGGCATCAGCCTGTCGCACCGCGTGATGAACAACGCCCGGCCCTGATACTCCAACATTGATTACGGCCTCCGCTTCGCCCACGCCATGAAACGCGCCGGCCATGAAGGGATTGTCCTCCACAGCATTCGCGAAACAAACGAACTTCGCGCATGCCAGGCCACCCTGATCGCGTGTGCGTTCAGCCGCGTCTTTGATGATTCTTCCAATCTGACCAACCGCATCCATGTTGATTCCGGCTCTCGTTGTCGCGGCGTTTACCGACGAGCATAATCGTTCGGTAGTGGCCAAAGCCTCCGGAATGGAATTTAGAAATTCCGCTTCGGAACGCGTGGCGCCCTTCTGGACCAACGCGGAATATCCGCCGATAAAATCCACGCCAACATCGCCGGCAGCTTTATCGATCGCGCGCGCAAGCTGCACCGGATCACCTTTAGCTCCTTCGGTGATCATCGAAATAGGCGTGACGGCAATTCGTTTATTGGCGACCCGGATACCAAACTCGTCTCCAATCTCATCAACAGTCTGAACAAGTCTTGCAGCCGTAGTGCGAATCTTATTACTCGCTCGCTCGGCAACGATCGACATCGTGTCACCTGTACAGTCACGCAAACTTAGACCAAGCGTGACAGTGCGCACGTCGAGATGTTCCATCTCGGTCATCGCTACGGTTTGTAAGATCTCGGCTTGACTGTATTCCATCGGTAGTTTGTTAACCCAGCACCTTGCTCATGAGAAGGAGAACTAAGAACAGAAGAAAGAAACCAGCGGCCACAAGAATGAATCGAAGACTCGGATCGTACGCTGCCTGATCAATTACGACACTTGATACCTTGCGCAACTTTTCCACCCGGCTCTTCACAGCACCATCGGCACCCGACTTTTTTACCGTGGTTTGTTGTGACGGAGGGACAGCTCCGATAGGTCGCACTGGAAACGCGGTCAGCGGTTGGGTCTCTGAAAAATCGGGAACGGCTTCGCGAGCAATTGCTACGGTGTCGCTCTCCCTAATGGTGATCGTTTTATGGGCATCCTGCTCAGGAAGTGTTTCATCACCTTGGGATTGTCCTGGAATAGCCTGACCACATTGCGGACAAAACGCCGCGCTCGGTCGAACGGAAGCGCCACAAACGGTACAACGTCGATCTATCTCGGGGTCAGACATGGGAGCACTGATTTGAACTTTGTATTATTACTTAGTGCCTTGTACTTAGGGCTTGTTTAAGAGACGAATAAAGTACAAAGCTCAAAGCACCAAGCTCGTTCTTACACTCGGTGCATCGCATTAAATAGATCTTCTCGCTGCGCATAGATACGAACACCCAGCGCTTCACCTTCCCGTCGCAATCTGTCTTTGAGTTCTGCTGCAGTTTCGCGCGCACGAGCGGTATCGACAATGATAACCATTGCAAATTTGCCTTGAACCACGGTTTGATTGATATCGATGATACTGCAACTCGCTTCGGCCAGAATCTGCGCTACACCGGCAACGATTCCAGGATGGTCCACCCCAAACACTGAAATCACCATGCGATCTGACGATCCTTCGCGAACTGAGGCCGCACTCTGGACTCGACCAATATTTGGCTGGGTTGTAGCCGGGCGAGTCTCCTCAACTGCTCGATAAATATCGGTTACTAACTGCTCGATCGTCTGTTCATCAGCGGCCGAGCCCACGCGATCATAAACCGCACGCGTGATCCGATAGATCAAATCTTCATTTGCCATGGAAGAATGTTTAGGGAGATGCGTGTTTTGGGGTGGTCAAGGTTTGTTCAGTGGTCAGTGGCTAGTAGCTTCAACGGTCAATCTGAAATCTTCAATTTGAAATTTGAGATCTAAAACTTTCCATTCTCCTGTGCGAGTCGTCTTGCCGCTTCAACCATCTCATGTGAGGTTGAATCAGTGATGTCCACCCGATCAACTATTCCGACGACGGCAGCTTCGATCGACATATCCTGGTTTCCAATGGCCGTTCGCGCCGCCTTTCCGTACGCGCACATAACCATCTCACCCGTTCCGGCACCGAGACGATCCGCTACCACAACAATGTTCCGCGTCGGCTCTTTGTCGAGATCGTACGGGTGCACAATCAGGAACCTGACGCCTTCGAGATCAGGAGTCTTCTTCGTTGACCAAACTGTGCCGACTACTTTTGCTAAGAACATTGGAATTGGCTTTTTGGTTTTTGGATTTCTCTAAGGCCCAAGACCAGAGTCCAACGACCATTTCAAACTTTCGCAAACACCTCAGCCGGTTCCCCCATATCTCTGGCTGCCGGTGTGATAATTGTTTTGGGAGTGACGTAGATCTTCTCGCCCTTTTGAATCGCGCGACGCTCGTCGTCCTCGCTAACGA
>Ga0134123_10001782_pt1 | contig 14017 bp, 20 predicted proteins | sample KB303_FD_96460 | JGI IMG/M metagenome (GOLD analysis project Ga0134123, IMG submission 96460) | Terrestrial soil microbial communities without Nitrogen fertilizer from Kellogg Biological Station, Michigan, USA - KB3-0-3 | ecosystem: Environmental > Terrestrial > Soil > Unclassified ...
CATCCGGACTATGGAAAGGGAAGACCTGCTTCCAAAAATCCGCGTTCTCGCCACCCATGGCTCCATCGAGTGACACTTCGGCTTCAACAATTATTTTTCTCATGGTTTCTCTTCGGCGCTTCAGCTCGTGGGCTGAACTAAATAAGCATTGTCGCTATTGTATACCATTTTCATATGGGTGTTGTGTAAGAATTTAGCCCGGATGAAACAAGGCAGGCTCGAAACCATCAGTACGAACCCGGGTTTTTACATCTATCAGCATATCGGTCAGAAACAATGAAAGGAGCAGAGCATGTATAACTGGGTCGTCTTTCTGCATGTCACTGTGATCTTTATTTTTCTCGTTCAGCATGCCGCTGAAATCATCGTCACATTCAAACTGCGCCAGCAAAAAGAACCGGAGGGGATCTTTGCGACCTACTCCTTCATGCCTGACAATAATACAAGAAACCTGCGCATCACGTACTTGCTGATCATTCTGACCGGCGCAGTTGCGGGATTTATGTCCACGTGGTGGAAGCAGGCCTGGATGTGGTCGGCACTCGGCGTAATGATCGTGATCTGGGCTGTGATGCGGCGCATCGGCAGCCAGTATCTATATGCAGTGGATGCGATTGCCGGTCAGGCACTCAAGAACAAGGGTGACGAGTCCGCCCTCGACAAATTCAGAAGTGAATTAAAGGCTCGCAGAGAACCGGAAATCATGACAGCCACATCAGTGATCGGGATGTTGATCATTCTGTGGTTGATGATGTTCAAGCCATTCTAAAAGCGCAGAGCCGCGCATCCCGGCGGGGATTTTTTCTGGGAGGCTTCAGGCTGTCTACCTGTCCGCATCCGTGCCCAACCGATTCCTGCTCATACGATTCCTGCCATCCCGCAACTTCTTCACATGTCGGCTCACGTGTTGAGCACGGGAATTTACAGGTCACAGACAATTTCTACTCACTCCCTGACCATCCAAATACCATCTATATAGCACAGTACAAGACCAGTACAGGATGCCTAATGGCACCTTTGTGCATTGCCCAATCATCCTATAGCGACCCGGAGCAAAAGGGCTTCCAACGTATTCCAGCTCTGTTAGGGCAGTGGCATCATTATTCGCGATGCTATAATCAAAATATTCAGTCCAATGTACCTGGTAAAGAGGCAAAACGTATGTCACGCGCTGATTATGGAATTGACGCGCCGCCGGTCGTCCGCAATCTGGCTGTGGGAGGCGCAGCGATCGTTATCGTGGGAATTCTTTTTTTCAAGCTCACCTCCATGCCACACCTGCTCTCCCTGATCATCGGGTATTGGGGCATCCTGGCAGGCGGCAGCATGGTGCTCACCGCCCTGCTGATGGTGTGGAGCAGCAAGGTCGGCAAACTTCGCTAGCGCGAAATGCTGATCGCATCGCTAAAACTCAAAGGCAATGAAACCGTTCTCGACGTCGGCTGTGGACGCGGTCTGCTGCTCAACGAAGCCGCAAAACATCTCCCGCACGGAAAAGCCATCGGCGTTGATTTATGGCAAACGATGGATCAATCGGGCAATAAGCCAGAAGTCACCCTGGAGAATGCCCGCGCTGAGGGCGTCGCTGAACGCGTGGAAGTCAGAACGGGCGATATGCGCGAACTGCCTTTACCCGACGGCTCTGTGGATGCAGTGGTTGCGAGCCTGTCCATTCACAATATTCCCACCAAAGAGGGCCGCGCCAAAGCCATACAGGAAATCCATCGTGTGCTCAAGCCCGGTGGACAGATCGGCCTGTTGGACTTTATGGCAACGGATGAGTATCTCGCTGCCTTCCAAGCCCTGGGCTGGGAGATGATCGATCGGTCTGGTTCCAGCTTCTGGATATTCCCGCCCGTACGCGTGGTCAGCGGCAGGAAACCCGGGTAGTACCGGTTCCCGTGTGGGAATGATATACTGAATTTACTCTTTAGCGGTATGATGGAAAGGACAAACTCCCATGGTCTACATCAATCTCCGTATCAATGTGGCTGATTACGATAGATGGCGCGCCGGCTTCGATGCCAATGAAGCCAATCGCCGGTCCGTCGGCTCGACAGGTGTCAATCAGTTTTATCGCGATGTGGAAAATCCGAACAACGTCACGCTGGTTCTTGAATGGGATGAGGAGATGAACGCACAAGCCTTCCTCAATGATCCACGTACGAAAGACTCGATGGATGCGGCGGGCGTTACCGGGCGGCCGATGGTGGTGGCGGTTCAGACGAAGGCGTAACAATCTCCGCCCGACATTGAACCGTCGGTCTATTTTACGAAATCCCCTTGAAAGGGATAAAATACAGCAGGGAATCACCCGCCCAATACTCATCCGTCTGTGGGCTGAAAGTGTGCTACACTGAATAGGCAACAAATAACTGGATCTCTGTCGCACCCCTTGGCCGCCGACCCTTTTATAGGGTTGACGGTCATTTTTATTCCGGCAATGCCGGACATGTGCCCTTTTGGGTAGAAAGTAGTCACACAATGGATATTAGAATTTACGTAGGAAACCTGAACAAGTCCACCACCCAGGATGAAATCAAGACCCTGTTCACACAGGCTGGAACTGTCACCTCGGTGGAAATCGCAAAGGACAAGGGCACCGGCATGTCGAAAGGCTTTGCCTTTGTGTCCATGCCCGAGCAGGCTGGTGTCGATAAGGCGATCAGCATGTTCAACGACTATGCTCTGGCTGACAACAAGCTCAAGGTCAATGTCGCCAAGCCGCGCGTCGAACACGCGTAATACAGAATTACATCGCAGCCCAAATCTGCTCGTTCCACATGGAGCGGGCAGATTTTCGTTTCCAGGAAGAAGTCTGCTTTGAGCCTCTCGCTTGGATGAGCGGACGACAACATGCTAATCACCCAATATACCTATCTTACTTCATGGGGAAATCATATCCTTTTAATAGCCCGTTAACGCTCCGTCACTATAAGGAATATGGAGCCGCACAAGCTTGCGGTCATTCCTATCCCGATCTATACAAAAAAGGAGCGAAAGATGGATATTACCAACACCACCATGATCCTCATTGCCGTCGCGGCAGCCCTGCTCATCGGAGGTTTTCTCGGTGTAGCTTTGGGTCGTAGTCAACGGACAAAGAAACTTCAACAAACGTTTGGACCTGAATATGAACATACGCTCGAAGAATTGGGCGACCGGCAGCAGGCTGAAAATGAACTGAAGGCACGCCTCGAGCATGTGAAGGCGCTGGATATTCGGCCGCTTTCGGCGGAGGAGATCGAAGACTTTTCCGCGCAGTGGCTCGAGACCCAGGCACAATTCGTGGATGAGCCACTGGCGGCTCTGCAAAAAGCCGACGAGTTGATCTCTGAAGTTATGGAAGCCAAGGGTTATCCCGTGGAAGACTTCGAACAGCAGGTGGCTGACATATCGGTGGATTATCCCGAGTTGGTGATCGATTACCGCGGACTGCACCTCATGGCTGTCAAAGATATCGAGGAGGAGCTGAACACCGAAGAACTCCGCCAGGCGATGGTTCATGGCCGGGCACTGTTCGAAAATCTCATCCAGCGCGATGAAAATGTGAAAGAGGGCATTGTAACAGAGGAGGCATCATGATCGAGACCAAAGAAGCCGAAAAGAACCGGGAGACCGTCGACGTCTACCATCCCGGGCAGAACCGTGCTTCAAACAGTGCGGAGAAGCTCGCGCCGCTATCCGAGAAAAACCAGGCGCAACAATTCCACACGCTCTGGCTCGAGATCCAAAGCCGCTTCGTGGATGATCCGGGCGTTTCGGTCGAGCAGGCGGATGAATTGGTCAACCGTATGATCAAGAACCTTACCACCAACTTTGCCGCTAAACGGATGTCCCTGGAAAAGCAATGGAAAAACGGAGACAAGGTTTCCACCGAGGACCTGCGGGTCGCGCTGAAACAATACCGCGCCCTCTTTGACCGTTTGCTATCCCTCGAATCCTGACATGCGCCAACATCCCGGCAATATTCAAACCCCGCCTTACGGCGGGGTTTTGATTCAAATCATACAGCAATCATTACCGATTCTGATAATCCGTGAATTCCGATTAAAATACACTTCAACTTTACTGGCTTTCAAGGAGCGAGCGATGGAACGAAAAACACAAACGGGTTATTTGGTGCTCGCGGATATTTCCGGTTATACCTCCTTCGTCGCGCAAACGGAAATTGAACATGCCCATATCGCGCTCTCGATCCTCCTCGAAGTCCTCGTGGAAAAATTAAGCGCTCTGTTGACCATCTCCAAGCTGGAGGGCGATGCGGTCTTTGCTTATGTGGACGAGAACAAATTGCCGGAAGGCGGGTCCCTGCTGGAATTGATCGATAATACCTATCTGGCTTTTCGAGATCGGGCTCTGGCGTTATATGAGCAGGCAACCTGTCCCTGCCTAGCGTGCAGGGCGATCCCCACCCTCGATCTAAAGTTCATGGTGCATCACGGAGATTTTATTGTCCAGCAGGTGGCGGGCATCAAGGATCTATTGGGGACGGATGTTAATCTCATCCACCGGCTTGCGAAAAATCACGTCGCTGAGACCACCGGCTGGCAGGGCTACATCCTCTCCACCCATCGTGGCTTGCCGAGCCTGCAGGCTGACACCGCTGCTTTTATTCAACAGACTGAATCCTATGAACACCTCGGCGAGGTGGAAACGTTCGTGATGGATATGCATGCGCGCTACGAGGCAAGAAAAGCTTCGTAATTTCAGCGGCCCAAAACATGGAGAGTCATCATGAAAAACGGAACCTGCCCCAAATGCGGCTCGCGGGAGATCATGGCGGGCGTGGAAGTGCGCGATATCGGCGGCGCTGGGCCGTATACGTTGCGTGTTGCCATCCGGGAACCCGAGCCGCCCAAACATGGTCTGCTATGGACGCCGGAGGATGTCACCGGCGAGGTGCATGCCTGGATCTGTGGGATGTGCGGCTACACGGAGCTCTATACAGATAATTTGGAAGAACTCTACAAAATGTACAGAAAAAGCCATCCATAGACTGGGTCACCCAAATTTCCCATGCTACTTTAGGCGGATATCATCGACATTTAATAACTCGTTAATTCTCCGTGGTTAAACAGTATATAGGGACTGGTTTACAAAAGCCCTACTCGAGACAAACCAACGAAAGGAGATTAGGATGAGTCAATTAAGTGATACCGGTCGTATCAAATCGACAACGGGCAAGACTTCCGCGATGCGGGTTTTCATCATTGGCGAGGAAACCCTGCGGCGGCTCACGGGTCTGATCCAGTTGAGCTTCGGCGTGTTGAACGGACTGATCGGTTTACGCTTCCTGCTGAAACTGATGGCTGCCAATCCTGCAAATCCCTTTGCGAGTTTGGTCTATTTCGTTACCTCGCCCTTCCTGTGGATATTCCAGAACCTGACCCATACGCCCACTTTTGAGGGCATCGAGATCGAGTTCTTCGCCCTGATCGCCATCGTCGTCTATTCGTTGATCGGATGGGTCATCATCCAGTTGCTGTGGATCCTGTTCTCCCGCATGAAGTAACCTCCACGCTGCTCATTAATAATATTCGCATCCCCTCGGTCATCCGAATAAAACCGCAAGAAGCTGTAGTTCGCCGATTCCGTCTCAGAAGCAAGAAAGGAGTATGAGATGAGTCAAATTACGAATACGGGACGCATCCGTCCCATCACAGGTCCACTGCGGAACATGGAACCGCCGCACGTCGACCAGGAGATCATGCAGCGCATCACCGGCTTGATTCTTTTGGGCGTCAGTTTGCTCAACAGCCTGATCTGTACGCGCTTCATGCTCAAGCTGATGGCTGCCAACCCCGCCAATCCTTTTGCTGAACTGGTTTACCGAACCACGCAGCCTTTCTTGAATGTGTTCCAGGGCTTGATCCGGGTCTTTAATGTCGAGGGCTCAGTGTTCGAATTGCATGACCTGATCGCAATCGCGGTCTATGCCATGCTGGGCTGGTCGACCGTCCGCTTGATCCGGATCATGTTCGCCCGCATAGACTAAACCATGCCCAACTGAACCCCGCTGTGAAGCGGGGTTTTTTGTACTGATACCCGATCAGCTCCAGCAGCGGTATACAGGTATCGCGTCTCTACCATGGGCAAATCCCGTCGCCCATTTTGCGATGTATTCCAGCCCATTAGTGTGTTACACTAATACAGGCATCAAGCGGGGGGAAACGGAGGCTGTTCCGTAGGGCACAGCGGTCAAGACCAGGCCCATTCAGCGGTTTGAGCATGGATTTCAAGCAAAGGAAATGCGCATGGATTCAAAAGAAATAGTGCAGGCTCTCATGGATTCACTCCAACGGGGTCGTTTTGATACGGCAAGAACCTTCCTATCGGATGATTTTAAGATCACCGGCTTTTTCCCGACCCCGATCAACGGCAAGACCTGGCTGAACACCATCGCCAATCTAAAAATGGCTTGCGCTGATCTGAACTATCATTTCCAGTTGCTGGGCATCGAAGGCAACGTCGTGCACACCACCCTGCAGCTCAGCGGGACGAATAGCGGCGCCTTCGATTTCACTGATATCAAAATGGGTGTGATCCCAGCAACCAACAAAAAATTCTCCAGCGCCCGGCAAGAAACACAAATTACCGTAAAGGGTGGCAAGGTCACATCCTGGGTCGTGGAGCCGACGGAAGGCGCAGGCTGGAACGCGATCCTACGTCAACTCGGCGTCAAATTGCCTGAAGTCAAACGCAAAGGCAGGCGGAAACTTATGAAAGGTCGACCGCGTCAAATGCGGGGAACGGCGCGGGCTCAACCGGCACGCTAGCCATAAATCCATTGCTTTTGAATATTTGCAATAGGCGCGGACTGTTATCGGGTCCGCGCCGTCCTTATTTTCAGCAGTTATGTGTTACACTGATGTAGGCATGCCATAAACGTTATGTTTATTATTTGGGGGAAATGCATCACAACCTTGCCCGTTCGTACAGTATCAATCATTTGGAATCAAAGGAAACCAACATGGATCTAAAAGCAACTGCACAGGCGCTCATGTCCGCCGTTCAAATGGGCGAGTTTGAAAAAGCCAAAAAATATCTGGCTGATGATTTCCTCTTCAGCGGAGCCGTGCCCCAGCCGATCAACGCCGCAGACTGGCTGGAAATGAGCATGAGCCTGAAAAAGGCATTCCCCAATCTTGAATATCACTTCCGCGTGGTAAGTGTGCAAAGCGATGTGGTCGAGATCTCCTCGGAGCTCAAGGGCACGCATAAAGGTGACCTGGATCTCACAAGCATGAATATGGGTGTGATCCCGCCCACGCATAAATCCTTTGCTGCCGGCCGTGAACACAGCAAATTGACCGTTCACGGTGATAAGGTCTCTGCCTGGGTTGTGGAACCCAATAAGAGCGCAGGCATGACGACGATCCTAAATCTGCTGGGTGTCAAAGTAACAGCCCATTGAATCCTTCAACAGTGGCTACCGGATCAGGAGTTAGACAGGTGATTCATATCGTCTCCACGGCCCATATCTACCAGCCCATCAAAAAAGTTTTCGATTTTATCAGCAATCCTGAAAACGATTTTCAATGGCAATACGGGACGTTGTCCTCCACCCGAATTTCTGAAAGCCTGGCGGGCTTGGGCGCCTGTTTTCAGAGCATCGGCAATTTCATGGGTCACCGTATCAAAAGCACCTTCGAAGTGACCGAATACGACCCCAACAAGAAGTATGGATTCAAAACCCTCACAGGTCCCCTGCAATCTTATACGTCCTACACGTTCGATATCACCAAGGGCTATACCCAGATCACCTTATTAACCGACGCCAATGTGATCAATTTGCTGGAATTCAATGAGAACATCCTCGAAAAGAAACTGAAAAAACAGCTCAAGGAAAATCTGGCAATGCTCAAGAGCGTCCTTGAAGTGGGCTAGGAAATTCGAGAGCCGCACAGCAAACGGGAATTTATTTACATTCCCTTGACATCCCCCATCACTATTGGTAAACTCCGAACCAGTCATTCACCTCGAAGAAAGGAGACGCGTTTTATGTTCAAATCAAAATCGGTACTTGTTCGCGATAATTCCCTGGGCGCGTCTCTGCATAGCAGTTAAGCCGGTCTTTTTGATTTAGTCTTTTCTGCCACGGGCGCACCCATCCCGTGGCATTTTTATTTAATAAGAACAGCCGCGTCTATTCATTCGCCAGCAACGCCAACGAACAGACGCCCGCCTGTTCAGAAATTCTCCACCAGCCACGGAAATATTCCATGGCTGGTTTTTATTTTATACAGAAAGGAACAAATTTTATGTTAGCCCAAGCCGTTCAAGTCCTTCACTTCCCTGGTCAATTCTCAGCCCGCGCAATTCAAAACGGGCATGTATTGCAAAACTTTTTTCAAATATTTCGCGCGCCGCTTAAGGTCAAACATCAATTGCAAGCGGGCACGCTCATAGGAAAACCTGACAATGAATTCAAACAACGAGGACGACACAGGCTTCGTCTATCGAAAAACCCTTGGACATTACACCGTCCACGCCAACGGGCGAGAACTCGATTGCGTGCTCTCGTCCCTGATCCATAAACAACTGATCTACTCGACCGCCGATCCCGCCTCCCTGCCCCGCAGGGTGCAGGCTGTGCGCGAGCTTGATCACGCCGACCCGGTCGCCATCGGTGATAGAGTCCGCTTCGTGGAGGCTGGAAAGGACAGCGGCATGATCACAGAGATTCTGCCGCGGCGCTCCAAAATATCGCGCCCTGCCTACCAGCGCGCCATTGAGCAGGTCATCGCTGCAAATGTGGACCAGGTCCTGCCCGTGTTTGCGGTGGCTGATCCAACGCCCAAGTGGGGTTTGTTGGACCGTTATCTGGTCTCAGCCGAGTCATCCAAACTGCCAGCCTTGATCGTCATCACAAAAATGGATCTGGCATGGAAGAATAAGCAGTTGGATACCGACCTCGAAGCCTATCGCCGTGCGGGTTATCCAGTTCAAATGGTCAGCGCAACGACCGGCAAAGGCATTGAGAAACTCAAAGCTGCGCTTCAAGATCGTACATCTGTGCTTGTGGGAAAATCGGGTGTGGGGAAGACATCGCTACTAAACGCCATTCAGCCTGGCTTGGGGCTGCGCGTCAAAGCGGTCAGCCAGGGCGAGCAGGGCAAGGGACGCCACACCACCACGCATCTCGAAATGTTCGATCTCGACTTCGGCGGCACGCTGGTGGATACACCCGGCATACGTGAATTTGGTCTTTGGGAGGTCGCTGGCGAAGACCTTGCCTACTTATTCCCCGAGATGGCGAATTATGTTGGCCACTGTAAATTCGGATTAAGCTGTCGGCATGACCGTGAGCCCGGTTGTGCCGTACGCCAGGCGGTTGTGTCGGGTGAAATCAATCCGCACCGCTATAAGAGTTATATGAACCTGCGGGGTGAGCTGTGAAATACTCAGCTTCAACCTTCGGTGATTTCAGATGTGCGCATTGCCACAACCTGGTCTCAGCCGCACATTTTCTTTCGGGTGTCAACAATCGCAACCACTGTCCGTATTGTTTATGGTCGTTTCATCTTGATCTTTTCGCAGCGGGCGACCGGCTCTCCGCGTGCAAGGGACAGATGAAACCGATCGGGTTGACGATGAAAAAGAGCAGGAACAAGTACCGGCTGGACGTCGGAGGCGAGTTGATGCTCGTCCACGAATGTGTCGAATGCCGATCGTTTTCCATCAATCGCATCGCAGCAGACGATGTACCCGAATCAATTCTGGAAGTCTTCCACGAATCCCTTTTACAGAGCTATCAGGTCCGCGCCAGATGCGAACAGGCGGATATCAGGATGTTAGACTCAGGGGATACCGGGAGCGTGTACGCTCAACTCCACGGTCAATACGCAGAAGTCTCTCGGAGCGTTTGGGCATAATTGGCTCGGATCGACCCCACCAATGGTGGGGTCGATTTTTTCCTGGCGGGAGCAAAGGTCGGGATATAATGAAACAATATCTTTTCTGTTTTATGCACCGGGCAAACATTGTTTTTGGAAGGCATCATGAAAAATTTTGAATCATCCAACCCATTTTTTCGCGTGGATTTGTTGACAGGCTGCAACAATCTGGTCAGTTTTTCGAAGGCGCTCGATAATAATTTCGAGAACAGTATGCTCGAACCGGTCTCGCTCGTTGTCGTAGACCTGGACCAATTGCGCGATATTAACAAATCGAAAGGCTTCGATTATGGTGACAGTCTGCTGCGCTGGCTGGGCATCGCCATCAAGGATGAAACCGAAGCGACAGTCTATCGCATCTCCGGGGATAACTTCGTGGCCACGATGATCGGCCGGAAACATAAGACGCATCAAGCCATGGCTCAAAAACTGTTCGACCGCCTGAACAGTGAAGCCCAGCAGCTGAGCTTGAGTTTGCCCGTTGCGCGCATGGCGGTCATCCATTTTCCAGACAGCTCACCGCTCAACCCGGCGGTTGTATGGAAAAACCTGAACGAAAAAATGGCATCGACCAGCGCTGAGGAACCGTTCAAAATATTCCAGGCTGATACCTCCGAAGAGGACCAAGCCACGCTGCGCGCCATCGAACTGATGGCAAAGCGCATCGAGACTCTCGGCGGCACGCTCCAATATACCTTTAAGCTGGCTTATACCGACCCGGTCAGCAGCGCGCCGAACATGCTCGCCATTCAACGCAAGTTGGATCTGGCACTCAGCGAGGCAATTCACGAACAGAAGCACCTCAGCATTTGCCTGATCGACGGTGACAGCCTCAAACGCTACAACAGTAAAGGGTATGCAGCCGGCGACGAAGTCATCCGCAAGATCACCAATACACTGACGGCTGCGCTGCGACCCGATGATTTTCTCGGGCGCTGGCGCATGGGTGATGAATTCATTATCGTTCTCCCTGCCACAACCGTGGATCAGGCCTCGATGGTTGCCGAACGACTGCGCGCCTCCATCGAGCAGGCATCGCAGGGTTGGTTGTTTCCCACTTCGATCTCGATCGGGGTTTCCTATTATCCAAAACACGGTTACACCACCAACCAACTGGTGGAAGCCGCCGAGAAGGCACTATCGCTCGCGAAAATGTCCGGCAAGAACCGAGTTATTGTCGCACCGTAGCCTGGCTTCCCGCATTTTTGCAAGGAGAAAATCATGGCGAGGATCCTGTACATTGAAGATATTCAGGATAATATCACGCTCGTCGAAAAGATCGTCTCTTCGCGCGGCCATGAGTTCCTGTACGCGAAAGATGCGGAAACCGGTTTGGAAAAAGCGTTCAGTTCCAACCCGGACCTGATCCTGCTTGATCTGGGTCTGCCCGATGCTGACGGCCAGACCCTGTCTGTGTGGCTGAAGGGCGACCCCAACCTGGAGAAAATCCCGATCATCGTATTAACCGCCTGGCCCGAGGAAGTGGTACAGGATACAGTAAAAGCTTATAACTTGAACGGTTATTTATGCAAACCCTTCAGCATGGCTGATCTGCTGCAGATCATCGAAAAGGCACTCAACCCCAAATCATCATGACCATTGAACTCATATCGGCAGCCCACTTCACCATACAGCAGCTGACCGAACTTTACAACCAGACCCGCGTGGACTATCTGGTCCCCATGCCCATGAACGCCGAGCGCCTCGCCGAATATGTCCACGATTTTGACATCGACCTGACCCATTCCTGTATCGCACGCTCCGCGGAGGGTGAGATGCTGGGGCTAAGCATGTTGGGAATACGGCGCAACAAAGCGTGGGTCACACGCCTGGGCGTACTGCCCGCCTCGCGCCGCACCGGCTCCGGGTCGGCAATGATGGATTTCATGCTGGAGGGCGCTGCTTCACTCGGGTTAAAAGAAACAGATCTGGAAGTGATCAAAAATAACGTACCTGCCTACAATTTGTTTTTGCGGAAGGGCTTCGCAGAAACCAGCGAATATCTGGTCATGCGCCGCGCGCCGCATTCCGTCTCCGAACCTCTGCAAGGGAATGTCACATGGCTGGAGGCTGACGAAGCCTCGGAAACACTTCAGTCCTACCCGCGGCATCTCACGTGGATCAACGCCTATGAATCCATGCGTAACACTCCGAACCTACAAGGCTTGAGACTCGAATTGCCAAACGGCAGCTCGGGCTGGCTTGTTTGTCGCAATACGAAATTCACGCTCCGGTCAACGCTCAGCCATTTGATCATGCACACCGAACACGGCGATCCGCAGGAGGTCGGCACGCAACTTTTGTTGAACCTGCACACCCGTTATCCGCACCACGATACTTATGCAGAGAATATCCCTCACGACGACCCGCATCTCACAGCCTTTCAAACATCAGGATATTTCACAAACTTCTCGCGGATCGAAATGCGTCGTATCATCCCTTAATCGCCGCCTGACTCTGTCCAACGGATTTATTTCTTCTCCCCAAATTTTTCCTCCCCAACCAGCCCGATTGGCTTTTATAGAATTTGACAGCCTTTATGTAGACTCTGAGAGTCTCATCTTGGTATGCTGGAGCAAATCCAACAACGGAGGTGCTGTGATGAAAACCGTATCGATCTTTCTGGCGCTGATCAATTCATTATTGGCAGGTGTGATTCTGCTCGCAAGCCTGAGCGGCAGCGAAGTCCGTGACGCCGCGTTATTATGGTTATTGACCAAAACACTTGCCGCTCTGGGCATCATCGTCATCGGCGCATTGACCTGGCTCGGACATGTATTCAACCTTAGACCGAGTTTGATGGCGCTCAGCAGTCTATGCCTCGTCGCATTGGGTGCGGCGACGGCTGTATGGACCTTCCACCTGGCAACGCTCACCGGCGACATGGAATATTACATGGTCATTTATGGTATCAGTCTCATGATACAAGGCATGGCTTCGTTATTTGGTTTTGCGGAAGGATCGAAAAAATTAACTACATGAAGATTTTTGAAGGAGATCCATCGAAAAGCGCAAGGTCTTCTTTTGCTCTCTAAAAATTCCTTTGTGCTCTTCGTGTACTTTGTGTTTAAGACCTTTGCATGAGCGGCGTCAAATAATATTTGACTTGACAAGATCCGTAAGAATCGTAAAATAGCCGCCATCATGAAACCGATGAATAAATTTAGCTATTGCTTGTGTCCAGGGCGGGGTTCGTAACCACAGCCTGAGACACCCGCCCGCGAGCAGTCAACGACTCAGGATAGTGGAACGACCCCGCGCACAACTCCATGGCGCAGGACTGTTCACTGTCCTTTTGTTTTATGTTGGCTGCTTCTTTATTTATCGCGTTGAGTGGCACCGGGCGACCTGCACGAGTGGCAGGGTGGATCGCAGGTAAGCCCCGTCAAATGCAAATCATCAAATCTTTATACATAAAAGGAAAAAACAGAAAATGTCATACGCTCACCCTGAATATCTTGTAGAAACCGACTGGGTCGCTGAACACTCGAAGGATGCCAATGTCCGCATCATTGAATCAGACGAAGACCCCTTGTTGTACGCGATCGGTCACATTCCCGGCGCAGTGCAGGTGGATTGGTTCAGCACGCTCCAACATCCGCTGCGGCGCGATTTCCTCACCAGGGAGAAGTTTGAAGAAGTAAACTCCAACCTGGGCATCGCCAATGACACCACCGTCGTTTTCTATGGCGATAAATCCAACTGGTTTGCCTGTTACGCCCTCTGGCTCTTCCAATATTATGGTCACCAGAACGTGCGGATCATGAATGGCGGCCGTCTCAAATGGGAAAAGGAGAATCGGCCCCTCGTCAAGGAAGTTCCCTCGTACGCCAAAACAACCTACAAGGCAAAAGACGCGGTGAAATCCATCCGCGCCTTCCGCGATGAAGTGTTGAAACAATCCAACTCGAAGAAGCCGCTCGTGGACGTCCGCTCGCCGAAGGAATATTCCGGCGAATTGATTTCCATGCCGAACTATCCCCAGGAAGGTGCCACGCGCGGCGGGCACATCCCAGGCGAAGTGAGCATTCCGTGGGCACAAGCCGTGAATGAAGCGGATGCCACGTTCAAGACTCCCGATGAACTGCGTGCGCGCTACGAAGGCAAGGGCGTCAAAG
>Ga0134123_10001786_pt1 | contig 14005 bp, 8 predicted proteins | sample KB303_FD_96460 | JGI IMG/M metagenome (GOLD analysis project Ga0134123, IMG submission 96460) | Terrestrial soil microbial communities without Nitrogen fertilizer from Kellogg Biological Station, Michigan, USA - KB3-0-3 | ecosystem: Environmental > Terrestrial > Soil > Unclassified ...
CGACAACGACCCCACCGACGGCCACGCCCACGGCACCCACGTCGCCGGCACCATCGCGGCGGTGGGCAACAACGGCATCGGCATCGTCGGCGTGGCGTGGAAGGCGAAGATCCTCTCGGTCAAGGGTTTCGACTCCTCCGGTCGGGGCGACAGCGACGTGCTCGCGGCCTCCATCGTCTACGCCAAGAACCGCGGCGCGAAGGTGATCAACAACAGCTGGGGGCTGATGGGGTTCTCGCAGGTGGTCGAGGACGCGCTGCAGGCCGCCCGCGCGGCCGGCGTCGTCGTCGTCGCCGCGGCCGGCAACAACGGTGCGGACGCCGCCGGGTTCCACCCCTGCAGCTCGCGGGCGGTGATCTGCGTCGGCGCCCACACCCCGAACGGCGGGCGCGCCTGGTTCTCGAACTACGGCAGCACCATCGACCTGCTGGCGCCGGGTGGCGGTGACTTCGGCGATCCCTACGCCCCCAACATCCTCAGCACCCTGGCCGCCGGCGCGCCGCCGCAGTCGACGGTGCTGGGCGGTCAATACGTGCGCTTCCAGGGCACCAGCATGGCGAGCCCGCACGCGGCAGGCGTTGCCGCCCTGCTGGTCGCGGCGGTGCCCGGGATCAGTCCCGAGCAAGTGCGGCAGGCCTTGCGGCGCAGTGCCGGGCCGTCCTACGCCGCGGGCTGGGACACCGACTCCGGCTACGGCGCGCTGGCGGCGGCGGCGGCGATCGCCGACGCGCAGGCGGGCACCGGCTCGGCGCGACTGCTCACTCCACCCGGTGACCTCCATTTCGGTGGCGCGGTGCGCGGCACCGCGACCTGTAGCGGCCTCACCTCCTGGGAGCTGGCCGTGGGGACCGGCACGGCGCCGACCAGCTGGACCGTCATCCAAACCGGCAACACGCCGGTGGCCGACGGCACGCTCGCCACCTGGGACCCTGGCGTGCTCGGCGACGGCAAATACATCCTGCGTCTCAGCGTGCATAGCTCCTCCGGGCGGACGTACGAGGACCGTCTCGAGGTGGCGCTGGACCGCGTCGCCATCCACTCGCCGATCGAGCTCACCACCTTCCGCAGCGGCGACCAGATCCTCATCACCGGCACGGTGCTGATCGGGGACATGACGTCGTTCGAGATCCAGTGGGCCAATCCGACGGACCCGAACGGCTTCATCTGGCACACCACCGGCATGACTCTCGCCGGCGGTGGAATCGGTCCGGTGATCGACGGCCCGCTCGCCACCTGGGACACCACGGGCCTCACTCGCGCGGCGCACTACTTCCTGGAGGTGGTCGTGCACCGCAGCGGCGGCCCCGACGAGTACTCCGGGGCTTGGCACTCGGTCATCGTCGACCCGACGCTCCACCCCGGCTGGCCGCGAAAGCTGCAGGTGCTGCCGGAGCACCAGATCTACAACGTCGACCAGAACGCCACCGTCGCCGATCTCGACCGCGATGGCCTGCCCGAGATGATGGTCGCCCAGGGCAACGCGGTGCACGCCTTCCGCCATGACGGCAGCGAGCTGCCGGGCTGGCCGCGGACGTTCCCGCTGCCGTACCCCGAGCACTTCGAGCGCAGCCCGGCGGTCGGCGACCTCGACGGTGACGGCCCGCCGGAGGTGGTGGTGACCACCAGCGAGTGGAAGCTCTACATCTTCGAGCACGACGGCGCGCTGCGGTACCAGACTCCGCCCAACGAATTCGTCGGCCTCACCGCGGCGATCGGCGACGTCACCGGCGATGCCAAGAAGGAGATCGTGCTCACCGGCGAGGCCATCCCGGAGGTGATGATCCTCGACCGCTTCGGCGCCCAGGTGGTGCCGCCGAGCGGGCTTCGCTGCCAGCTGCCCACGCCGCCGGGCGCGACCGACACCCTGCGCACGATGCCGGCGCCGCCGGCACTCGCCGACCTCGACGGCGACGGCAAGGACGAGATCGTCGTGCTGCAGCGCAACGCCCGGCTGCAGGTGCACGTCTGTCGCGCCGACGGCACCGAGATGCCGGGCTTCCCGGTCGACCTCGGGCCCAGCTCGTTTGCGTGGATGAGGTCGGCGGCGGTGGTCGGCGATCTCGACGGCGACGGAACGCGCGAGATCGTCGTCGGCTCGTACGAGTGCAAGATGTTCGCGCTCGACCGCCGCGGCGTCCTGCGCCCGGGCTGGCCGTGGCAGCCGCCGTTCCCGGTGATCGAGTGCGGCCCGATCGCGCTCTCCGAGCTCGACGGCAATCGCACCCTCGAGGTGGTCGTCGGCGGGCTGCTCGATGGTAACCCCGGAGGCGGCCTGAACGGCTGGAGCGGCGTGCTGTGGGCGCTCGGCAGCAACGGGCAGCCCCTCCCCGGATGGCCACAGTCCTACGGCTGGGGGACCGTGAGCGGCACCATGGTCGCCGACCTCGACGACGACGGCCATCGCGAGATCGTCATCGACAGCGACCTCGCCGGCGAGATCTTCAACTCCAACATCCGCCCCTACTCCGTCCGCGGCTCGGAGGCCGACGGCACGCCGGTGGCCGGCTTCCCGCGTCCAACCATCGTCGCCTTGCCGAACGGGCTGACCAACACCGCGGCCGTCGCCGACTTCGACGGCGACGGGCAGCTCGAGCTGTTCTGGGTGAGCGGCAAGCTCCTCGAGGACGACGGAACGCACCTGGCGCGCCTGTACCTATGGGACCTGCCGGCGGCCGTGCGCCGGTCGCCCTTCGACTGGCCGATGTACCGGCACGACGCGGCCCACACCGGCGCGCAGCTCGGCACCACCTGCGCCCCCGGCACCTGCGGCCTCAGCCTGCCGTTCCTCGACGGCTTCGAGAGCAGCTCGACGGCGGCGTGGGCGCCCGGACCGCCGTAGGCGGTCTACTCGCGCTCTTCGCGCAGCGCCTCGATGGGGCGTTGGCGCAGTGCGCGCGCCGAGGCGGCGAGGCCGGCGACCAGCGTCAGCGTAACCGCGAGCAGCAGCGCGGCGCCGAGGGTACCGGGGAAGAGGCGCCAGTCGAGCTCCATCTGCTCGACCACCACTTGCCGCGCGATGAGCGCACCGCCGGCGACGCCGAGCACGCCAGCGACGACGCCGGTGAGCGCGTGCTCGACCGCGAAGAGCGCGGCTACGCCGCGGCGCGTGAAGCCGAGGGTCTTGAGGAGGGCCACCTCGCGGGCCCGTCGCACCGCGCTCGCTGCCACCGCGCCGAAGAGGATGGCGACGCCGGCGAGCGCCACGAAGCCGCCGAGGAAGCGCACGCCGAGCCCGAGCCGCCGGAAGACCGCGGCCACTTTCGCCAGCACCTGTCGCACGTCGACGAGCGTGACGTTGGGAAAGCTCTGCGCGAGGAGGTCCTGCACGCGGCTCTCGCGGCCGGGCGGCAGGCGGGCGGCGGCGAGGCGGCTCTGCGGCGCCTCCTCCAGCACGCCGGGCTCGACGACGACGAAGAAGTTGATGCGGAAGGTGCGCCAGTCGACGGCGCGCAGGCTGGTGACGACGAGCTCGACGGGGACGCCCTGCACGTCGAAGACGACGTGCGAGCCGAGATGGACGCCGAGCTCGCGGGCGTACTCTTCTTCGAGGCTCACCTCGTGGTGGGCGGGGTCGCTCCACAGCTCGCCGGTACCCCGATCGCCTGGCGGCTGGACGAGGCGGTTGTCGGGAGGCAGCGCGGCGAGGTAGGTGAGGCGCTGCTCGCGGGTGAGGGCCCAGCGGCGCTCGCCGTCGTTGCGGCCTTCGCGCGGACTGTCGTTGTCCTCTTCGTTGCGCTCGCGGGCGGTGCCGCTCTGGCCGCCGCCTCGCCGGCCGTCATTCGCGTTTCCGCCGCCGCGCCGACGCTCGCCCTGCTGCTCGTCCGGCCGCCGCAGCTGTCCGGCGATCTTCTCGACCGGCACGCCGTCGATGCTGGCGACGCGCGCCATCACCACCGGCACCGACTCGACGGCGGTGGCGCCTTCGCGTTTCAGCAGCGCCTCGATGCCGGGCCACTGATCGGGCTGCACGTCGACGAGGAAGGTGGACGGCGACCCCTTCGGCAGCTCGGTCTCGAGCGAGGCGGTGAGATGGCGCTCGATGAGCGCCGCCACCAGCACGACCAGCACGCCGAGCCCCACCGCGACGAGCGCCGGCAGCGCGTCGCCCGCCGGCCGCGCGAGGAGCGCCGCGCCGTGGCGTAGCACCAGCGGCCGCGGCAGCCGCGCGAGGCGGATCGCCGCGGCGCGCAGTCCCCAGCCGGCGAGCGCGAGTAGAGCCACGGCCAGCACCAGCGCGCCGGTGAAACGCAGCGCCAGGCCGACGTCCTCGGCCTGCGCCACGGCGAGGCCGAAGGTGCCGGCAAGCAAGGCGATGCCTGTAGCGGCGCGCGCCCAGAGGCTCGCCGGCAGCGCCTCGGCGCTGCGTCGCAGCGCGCGAAGCGGCGGCACGCGCAGCACCGCGGCGAGCGGCGGTAGCGCGAAGAGCAGGCTCGCGGCGATGCCGAGCGCGAGGCCGCGCAGCAGCGCGCCCGGCTGCCAGAAGTGGATCTCCTGCGCCGGCAGCAGGTCGCCGAGCAGGCGCGGCACGTTCCGTTGCACGACGAGGCCGACGAAGCCGCCGAGCACGCCGCCCGCCAAACCGAGCAACAGGCACTGGCCGACGTAGAGCGCGAAGGCCTCGCGCGGCCGCACGCCGAGGCACTTGAGCACCGCCACCGCGTCGAGCCGGCTGGCGAGGAAGGCGCGCACGCTCTGCGCGACGCCGATGCCGCCGACGAGCAGCGACAGCAGCGCCACGAGGCCGAGGTAGCGCTCGACGCGGCGCAGGCCGTTGCGCAGCTCGGGCTGGGCCTGCGACCAGGTCTGTAGGCGCCACCACGGTGCGTCGCCGAGCGCGGTGCGCAGCGACTCTGCGGCCGCGTCCACCTGCTCGCGGGCGGCATTGCCGGGGAGCTGCACCAGCAGGCGGTAGGCGATGCGGCTGCCGAACTGCTCGAGCTTCGTACGTGCGAAGCCGCGCTCGCCGAGGAGGAGCCGTGGGCCGAGCGTGAACGGCGTGACGGCGCGGTCGGGCTCGCTCGCGAGCACGCCGCGCAGCACGAAGGTGGCCTCGCCGACGCGCAGGCGGTCGCCGACGCGGAGGTGGAGGCGCTCGAGCAGCTCGGGTGCGGCGACGACGCCGTCGTCGCCGAGGAGGCGCGGCAGCGGCGCCGCGGGCGTGGTGGTGAGGCGGCCGTAGAGCGGGTAGCCGTCGCACACCGCCTTGAGCTCGACGAGCAAGCTCGGCGGCACCTCGCCGGGTGCGGCGACTGCGGCCGACATCGTGTCGAGCTCGCGCACGAGACAGCTGCGTGCGCCGGGAATGCGCGCTGCGGCGTCGTTCACCGCCGGCGGCGGCGGCCGGCGGCCCGACACCGCGAGGTCGGCGCCGAGCAGCCCCTTGGCCTCCTTGCGCAGCCCCTGGTCGAGGTTGTCGGCGAGCGCCGCAACGGCGACCACGGCGGCGACCCCCACCGCCAGGCAGAGCACGAAGAAGGAAAGCCGTCCGCGCGCACCGCGCGAATCGCGCAGCAGCCAGCTGATGTACAGGCGCGGCGACATCAGCTTCGTTCCGGCGAGAGCGCGAACCAGTTGCCCGTCATTGCGAGGAGCGCAGCGACGAAGCAATCTCGATCCCACAACATCGAGATCGCTTCGCTTCGCTCGCGATGACGTACACAGACGGTCACGAATCGCGCGCGCCGGCGCCCACCGCTGCCACCGCGGGCCGCGCGTCCTCGACGTGCGTCACTCGCCCGTCGCGCAGGTAGACGCGGCGATCGGCGAGCGCGGCGACCTCGACGTCGTGGGTGACCAGCACCGACGTCGTGCCGCCCTCGTCGTGCAGCTCGCGCAGCACGGCGAGGACGCGCTCGCCGGTGGCGCGGTCGAGGTTGCCGGTCGGCTCGTCGGCGAGCAGCACCGGCGGCCGCGCGGCGAAGGCGCGGGCGAGGGCGACGCGCTGCTGCTCGCCGCCGGAGAGCTGCACCGGGTAGTGGTGGCCACGCTCGCCGAGGCCGACGCGGGCGAGCAGCTCCTCGGCTCGGCGGCGCGGCGACGGCGCGCCGAGCAGCTCGAGCGGCAACGCCACGTTGTCGAGCGCGGTGAGGTGGCCGAGGAGCTGGAAGGACTGGAAGACGAAGCCGATCTTGTGACGGCGCAGCAGCGCCAGGCGGTCCTCGGAGAGGCCGGAGAGCGGCTCGCCGTCGATCAGCACCTCGCCCTCGGTGGGGCGGTCGAGGCCGGCCATCAGCGCCAGCAGCGTCGACTTGCCGCTGCCCGAGGGGCCCAGAATCGCCACCATCTCGCCGGCCGGGATCGCGAGGTCGACGTGGTCGAGGATGGTGAGCAGCCGCTCGCCGGAAGGCAGCCGGCGCGTCAGCCCGCGCAGCTCGATGCGGGCGCGGGCCTCGGTCGAGCGCGGCACGGCGGGCATGCGGAACGAGCTTAGCAGCGGGGTCGCGGCGCGGCCGGGCACATGGGTGCATACGCGCGAAGGGCGCCGCGGTTTACACGTCGCGCTGCAATGCGGCATCGCGGCCCGCCGTGCGCCGCGCGCGCACGCATCTTCCGCCGAAACCGGATCGCCCTGGCGCGCCACGTTCCCATTGGCTAGGCTTCCGCGCATGCCAACTCCCTACGAAAGCGCTCAGCTGATCCTCAAGCTCTACGAGCTGCGCCGCGAGCCCGTCATGCGCGATGCCCGCAACTGGTTCATGCGCGAGTTCCACCCCGACACCATCGCCGACGTACAAGCGACGCTGGCCGGCCCGCACAACCCGCACCTGCGCATGGTGATCGGCTACTGGGACATGGCCTGCTCGTTCGTCGTCCACGGGGCGCTCGACCGCCAGATGTTCCTCGACGCCAACACCGAGGTCTTCGGCATCTTCTCCAAGGTGCACCCGCTGCTCGCCGAGATTCGCGCCATGGCGCCGCAACCCGGCTTCGCCAAGAACATCGAAGAGGTGGTGATGTCGGTGCCCGGCGTCGAGGAGCGCATGGAGCGGCTGCGAGCGCGCTTCCGCGCGATGTACGCGGCGGCTTCGGCGGCGCCGGCGGTAGCGGCGGCTAGCTAGCGGCCGCGAGAGCGCGGAGCGCGAGATCGGCCGCGACGCGCTCAGCGCGCCGCGGTGGCGGCCGGTGGCTCGGCCAGCAGCCGCTCGAGGTGCGGGCGCACCACGGCGGCGACGCGGCGCTGCCCCTCGGCATTGGGGTGGATGCCGTCGGGCAGGTTGAGGTCGGGATCGCCGGCGACGCCTTCGAGCAGGAAGGGCACCAGCGGCACGTCGAGCTCGCGGGCGAGGCGCGGGTAGAGCTCGGCGAACCGCGTCGCATACTCGCCGCCGAGGCTCGGCGGCACGCGCAGGCCGATCAGCAGCACGCGGGCGGCGGCGGCGCGCGAGCGCTCGACGATCTTTCGTAGGTTGGCCTCGACGCCGGCGACCGGCTGCCCGCGCAGGCCGTCGTTGGCGCCGAGCTCGACGACGACGACGTCGGGCCGCTGGCGCAGCAGCCAGTCGAGCCGGCGCAGGCCGCCGGCGCTGGTGTCGCCGGAGACGCCGGCGTTGACGGCACGGATCGGCGTGCCGGCGGCGGCGAGCTGCTCGGTGAGGAGCGTCGGCCAGGCCTCTTCGGCGGAGAGGCCGAGGCCGGCGGTGAGGCTGTCGCCGAGGAAGACGACGACCGGCTGGCGGCGCGGAGCGGGCGCGACGGGTGAAGCCGCGGGCTCCGCTGCGGGTGTGGCGGTGGTGCTCGCGACGACGGCGGTCGCCGCGGGCGAGGGAGTCGGTGCGGCCGCGCGTGGCTGCTCGTTGCGACAAGCGATCAGCAGCAGCAGCGCGATGAGCAGCAGGACGCGACGCACGCGCGGATTGTAGCCACGCGTCGCCGTAGACTCCGCGCGATGGCCGACGGCGAACCGAGGTCCACTCCCACGGCGGCGACGCCCGCGGCTTCGACGCTGCGCGATCTCGTCGCGCTAGTCGAGCGCCTGCGCGCGCCCGACGGCTGCCCTTGGGACCGCGAGCAGCGCCTCACCGACGTGCGTGCGTACCTACTCGAAGAGGCGCACGAGGCGGCCGCCGCGATCGACGAAGAATCGTGGCCGGCCATCGGCGGCGAGCTCGGCGACCTGCTGTTCCAGGTGGCCTTCCTGCTGCGCCTTGGCGAGGAGGCGGGCACGCTGACGCCGGAGCAGGTCGTCGCCGGCATCCACGACAAGATGGTGGCGCGCCATCCGCACGTCTTCGGCGAGGAGCGCGCCGCCGACGCCGAGGAGGTACGCCGCGCGTGGGAACGCCGCAAGGCCGCCACCGGCGGCGGCGAGTCGCTGCTCGCCGGCGTCCCGGCATCGCTGCCGGCGCTCGTCGGCTGCTACCGCTTGTCGCAAAAGGCGGCCGGCGTCGGCTTCGACTGGCCCGACGCGCCGGCGGTGCTCGCCAAGGTGCACGAGGAGCTTGCCGAAGTGGAGCGCGAGCTGCCGGCGGCGGCCGACGACCCCGCCGCCCGCGCGGCGCTCGAAGACGAGCTCGGCGACCTGCTCTTCGCGGTAGCCAACCTCGCCCGCCACGCCGGCATCGATCCCGAGCGCGCGCTCGCCCGCACCAACGCCAAGTTCCGCCGCCGCTTCGCCCACGTCGAGCGTGGCGTCGCGTCGAGCGGTCGCAAGCTCGGCGACGTGCCGCTCGACGAGCTCGAGGCGCTGTGGCAGGAAGCGAAAGGGCCGACCGACGCCGGCTAATGTAAGTCGGCCCAGACGCGGCTGGCGAAGAACACCACCAGCAGCGACGCCGCCGCCACCGTCGGCGCCGCGGCCCCCGGCTGCAGGCCCAGCGGCAACGGGAAGATGAGCCGGCTGCCGCCGACCAGCACCAGCGCCAGCGCCACCACCAATAGCGCCAGATAGGCGCGGCCGCCGTTGCCGTCCTCTGCCGACGGGATGCCCGGCAGCGCCACGCGCAGCAGCATCGCCAGCCGCCCGGGGCGGTTGACCAGCTTCGGCGGCGGCGGGCTGTCGCCGCGCGGCAGCAGCCTTTGCAGCGCCAGCGCCAGCACCAGCGCGGTGAGCGAGACGCCCAGCGGCAGCCAGCGACGCACGTTGTGCACCGCCGTCGCCGGTGTGGCCGGCGCCTGCATCGTGCGCTCGAGGTTGCGCAGCACCTGGTCGTGGCGCTCGAGTCCGCCGTTGAAGGTGATGACGCGGTCGCCGCTCGACTGCTGGATCCAGCGGTTGACGCGCCCCTCGTCGAGCTGCCGCGCCCGCGCCAGCGCCTCGCGCTGCTCGCCGAACTGGTAGGCGTCGGAGTAGGCCTGGCTCAGGTTGTAGTAGGCGGCGGCGCTGTTGGGGTCGGCGGTGGCGGCGCGCTGGAAGAACTGCACGGCGCCGCCGTGGTCGCCGGTGAGGAAGTGGTAGGCGCCGAGGTCGATGAGCGCGTCGACGTTCTGCGGCTCCTTCTCCAGCACCTGCGCGTAGTAGATGCGGGCCTCGTCCCACTGGCCGAGCAGGCGGTGGAGGTCGCCGAGCATCTGCCGCACCGCCACGCTGTCGGGCAGCATCGAGGGGAGCAGACCGAGGTCGGTGAAGAGCGCGCCGTAGAGGCGCCCCTCGTTGAGCGCTGCCACCGCGCGCACCGGCGGCGTCAGCAGCGCCGCCACCTTCTGGTGCTGGCGCGCCAGCGCGAGCGGTGTCACCGCGAGCAGCAGCCAGAGCACGCCGAGCACCAGCCGCTCGGAGAGCGAGCCGAAGCCCCACAGCAGCACCGACCAGTAGAGCAGCGCCCACAGCACGCCGCCGGGTGTGGCGAGCGGCCACAGCAGCAGCACGATGGTGAGCAGGTGCGCCACGGGGGCAGACAGCATGGCGAGCCGGCTGGAGATCGACCAGTAGAGACGGCTGCCCTTGGTGGCGAGCTGCACCAGCACGAAGCCGGCGCCGGCGAGGAGCGCCACCGCGAGCGCGGCGAGCAGCAGGTTGTGCAGCGCCAGCTCGTGGTTGGGCGTCAGCCCGAAGAGGCGCGCGTAACCGACGAGCTGTTGCCAGACGGCGCGCGGGTAGCGTTTGCCCTCCCAAGCGGCCAACGCGCGACCGAATGCCGTCTCTGGACGGCCTGGATCGAGCGCCTCGGCGTCGTCGAGCGCCCACTCGGCGCGGGCGAGGTCGCCCTGCCGCGCCGCCTCGATGGCGCGCACGGTGGCCCCCATCGACAGCTCGGGAAGGCGGGTGAAACCGAGGCGGCCGAGCGAGCTCTTGAGCTCGGCCACCTGCGCGGCGGCCGCCGCACGGTCGCCCTGGTAGAAGGCGCTGATCCACTGCAGCCACACCTCCTGGAGGTGGAGCAGGCTCTGGCTGACGCTGCGCGAGAGCTCGAAGCCGGCGGCGGGCGGGCCGGCGGCCGGCACGGTTGCGGGCAGCAGGATGGCGGCGACGAGCAGCGCCGCTACGGCAGCGACGCGCGGACGCCGCTCAGCGGCGCTTCTGCACCCATCAGCCGCGCTTCTGCACATAGCGCAGGCGCAAGCGGTAGAGCACGTCCTCGAGCACCGCGGACTCCTGCGCGCTGACGTTGCCCGCCGTCTTCTGGCGCAGCACGTCGAGCAGGTCGATGTGCAGCCGCGCCATCTCGAGGTTCTCGGCGCTCTGGCCGTCGGGAAGCGGGATGTCGCCGAGGTAGAGGCTCACCGGCTCGGCGAGCACGGCGACGAGGTCATAGAAGGTGGGGGCGCCGTAGCCTGGCGGCGTGCCGGGGAGCTCGAGCCGCGGTGTCGGCTCCGGGTCGGGCGGCGGCGCGGCGGCGCGGCCGGCGCTGCGCGGATCCGACGCCGCCTGCCGCGGCCCCTGCGGCGCCTTCTTCGGTTCCGCCGGCGGCGACGGCGCGGCGGTCGACGCGGCTGTCGCGGCCGCCGGTTCCGCCGCGCGCTCCGCGGTGGCCACCGGCGGCGGCTGGTCCTTCAAGTGCCGGAACTCGTCCTTGAGGTCGCCCTCAGGAGTGAAGATCCGCTTGTCGGTGACCTTGAGGTCCTTGCCCACGTCTTGCCTCGTGTGTCGCCGGGAATCGTAACGACCGCGCTCGCGGCCCGCAAGCCGCCGCGCCTGCTAGAGTTGCCGCCGTTTTCGTGGCGAAGCGTGCGGGTGGTGTCGGGCGCGGTGCACGGTAGCGCGGCGAGCGTCGATCCATGGCCATCGAGGGCAGCCTAGAGACGTTCCAACTGCCGGAGATCCTGCAGATGATCTCCGCGCAGCGGAAGACCGGCATCCTCACCGTGCAGGGTGAGGCCGACATCGTCGCCATCTCGTTCAAGGACGGGCACGTGGTGGCTGCCGACGCCCTCAACCAGACGGTCGAGGAGGGGCTGGGGCAGATCCTCGCCAGCCAGGGCCTCGTCAGCCCGCGCGACTTCGCGGGCGTCTCCGCGGAACACGAGGGCGGCGGCAAACGGCTGCTCGACCTGCTGCTCGAGCGCGGCCTCGTCGAGCGCGGCCAGCTGCTCGAGGCGCTGCGCCTCCAGACCTACCGGCTGCTGCTGCAGCTGCTGCGCTGGGACCAGGGGGACTTCAAGTTCTACTCCGGCGACGAGGTGGCGTTCGAGGAGGGCTTCTACGCCATCTCGGTCGAGGAGCTGCTCATCCGTTCGCTCTCCGACCTCGGCGACGACGATCAGGTGGGCGGGCCGCCGGACCTCGCGCTGGCCTATGAACGCGTAGCGGGCGCCTCGCCGATCCGCTACCTGAGCCAGGACGGCGCGCCGCCGGAAGGCTCGGGCGTATGGATCGCCGCCGAGGACCGGCCGTTCGTCGAGCGGCTCGACGGCAAGACGCCGGTGGGCGTGCTCGCCGACGCCACCGGGGTCGGCCACTACCGCGCGCTGTTCACGCTCTACAAGCTGCTGCGCGCGGGCGCCGTGCGGGCGGTGCGCGGTGCGGCGGCAGCGGCGGTAACGGCCCACGCGGCCGGCGCCAGCGCGCCCCGGCCGGCGCCGGCACCTGCGGCTCCGCCAGCGCGCGCGGCAGCACCCCCCGCGGCGCCGCGGCCAGTTGCCGTTCCCGCTCCCACCTTCGGCGTGCCCGAGGAGGAGCTGCCGGAGATCACGCCGCCGCCCGCCGCCCCAAGCCGCGTGCGGCAGATGGTGGCGCGCACGACGCCGACGCGGCCCGGCGCGCTCGCGATGGCCGTGCCCCGGCTCGCGGCGTTCGCCGTCGCGGTGGCGGTCTTCGCCGCGCCCTGGTACGCGCCGCGCCGTCTGCTGCTGCCCTACCCGTGGCAGGACGCGGCGCGCGAGGGCCTGGAGCGCAACCAGCGGAGCGCCCAGTACCTGCAGATGGACCGCGCCGCCCGCACCTTCTTCCTGCTCGAGGGGCACTACCCGGACGGCCTGCAGGAGCTGGTGGCGGCCAACCTGCTCGCGCCCAGCGACCTCGCCGACCCGGCGGGCCGGCGGCTCGCCTACTCGGCGGAGAACCTCGCTTACGAGGTGCAGCCGGTGGAGGGCGGCGAGCCGGTGGCCGAGCTGGGGGTGCGCGAGGCGATCACCGGCGACTTCCTGCTCGACCCGGACTTCCTCGACCTGCCCGAGAAGCCCGAGCGCCCGCCCCTGGTTCTTCTCGACTAGGTGCTCCTCGACCAGCCGTGGAATAAATCTGAGTCCAACTTTGTCAAATCCACTGCGAGTAGGCAGACTTTGACAACAACGGACTAAGAAAGCTGCGGTATACTTCCTGGGAGGCTGAAAGGTCCCCGGAAGGAGGAGAGCCAAAAGTGAGCAAGATCATCGGTATCGACCTCGGCACCACCAACAGCGTGGTCGCCGTCATGGAAGGCAGCGAGCCGAAGGTGATCGAGAACTCCGAGGGCACGCGCACGACGCCCTCGGTGGTCGCCTTCACCAAGAGCGGCGAGCGCCTCGTCGGCCAGGTCGCCAAGCGGCAGGCCGTCACCAACCCCGAGAACACCGTCTTCTCGATCAAGCGCTTCATGGGGCGCCGCTACGAGGAAGTCAACGAAGAGATGAAGATGGTGCCCTACCGCGTCGCGCGCGTCGGCAACGGCGACGTGCGCGTCGAGGTGCAGGGCAAGCAGTTCTCGCCCCCCGAGATCTCGGCCATGATCCTCGAGAAGCTCAAGCGGGCGGCCGAGGACTACCTGGGCGAGAAGGTGACCCGTGCGGTGATCACCGTGCCGGCCTACTTCAACGACGCCCAGCGCCAGGCGACCAAGGACGCCGGCAAGATCGCCGGCCTCAACGTCGAGCGGCTGGTCAACGAGCCCACCGCGGCGGCGCTCGCCTACGGCCTGGACAAGAAGAAGGACCAGACCATCGCCGTCTACGACTTCGGCGGCGGCACCTTCGACATCTCGATCCTCGAGGTGGGCGACGGCGTCGTCGAGGTGAAGTCGACCAACGGCGACACCCACCTCGGCGGCGACAACGTCGACCAGCGGGTGATCGACTGGATCCTCGCCGAGTTCAAGAAGGACCAGGGCATCGACCTCTCGCGCGACCCGATGGCCATGCAGCGCCTCAAGGAAGCGGCCGAGAAGGCGAAGATCGAGCTGTCGACGGCGCAGGAGAGCGAGGTCAACCTGCCCTTCATCACCGCCGACGCCTCGGGCCCGAAGCACCTGGCCCTCAAGCTGACGCGGCCCAAGCTCGAGCAGCTCGTCGAGGACATCATCAAGCGCTCCGAGGGCCCCTGCAGGCAGGCGATCAAGGACGCCGGCGTCGAGGCGTCGCAGATCGACGAGGTGATCCTCGTCGGCGGCCAGACGCGCATGCCGGCGATCCAGAAGCTGGTCAAGGACCTCTTCGGCAAGGAGCCTCACAAAGGCGTCAACCCCGACGAGGTGGTGGCCGTCGGCGCCGCCATCCAGGGCGGCGTGCTCACCGGCGACGTCAAGGACATGGTGCTGCTCGACGTCACCCCGCTGTCGCTCGGTATCGAAACCGAAGGTGGCGTGATGACGGTGCTCGTTGAACGCAACACGACGACCACGACCGAGAAGAAGGAGACGTTCTCGACGGCGGCCGA
>Ga0134123_10001787_pt1 | contig 14004 bp, 15 predicted proteins | sample KB303_FD_96460 | JGI IMG/M metagenome (GOLD analysis project Ga0134123, IMG submission 96460) | Terrestrial soil microbial communities without Nitrogen fertilizer from Kellogg Biological Station, Michigan, USA - KB3-0-3 | ecosystem: Environmental > Terrestrial > Soil > Unclassified ...
CGTTCGGCGTGCCGGAGGCGGTGATCTCGGGCCAGTACGGGATCGGGGTGGTGATCGACTTCTTCGGGCTATCCGCCATCGCGTCCGGCCACCCGGTGGACTTCGCCTATCCCGCGCTGACCTCGGTGGTGCCGGCGTCGGTGGCGGTGGTCAAGGGCGGACCCAATCCGGCCAATGCGCGCGCCTTCGTCGAGTTCCTGCTGAGCGATGAGGGACAGCTCCGGCTCTTCTCGCCGGAGATCGGCCGGCTTCCGGTGGTGCCCGCGCTCTACGACCGCGCGCCCAAGGGCTATCCGAACCCGTTCGCCATGAAGCTGGGCGGGGTGGCCTTCGACGACAAGCTCTCGTCGGCCCGCCGCAACGTGGTCAACGCGCTCTTCGACCAGGTGATCACCTTCCGCCACGCCGAGCTCAAGGCCGCCTGGGGCTCCATCCACGCCGCCGAGGCGCAGGTGGCGCGGGCCCGGGCCGCGGGCAAGAACGTGGACGCGGCGGCGGGGCAGGTCGCCGACGCGCGCCGGCTGGCCAGCGCGGTCCCGCTCGACGGCAAGCGCGCCGCCGACAAGGACACCAGCGAGGCCTTCAAGGGCAAGGCCGAGGTGAAGTCGCGGATGGAGACGGAGTGGGACACGTTCGCCAGGAGCAATTACCTCAAGGCGCGCGAGCTGGCGGATGCCGCTGCCGCCCGCGCCCGCTGATCCGGCCCGCTGATCCAGGAGGAGACCAATGCCCCGAGTGCGCGAGATCGAGGACGACGGCGGAGACCCGATCCTCAAGGACGTCTTCGCCAAGGAAACGGAGATCTTCGGCTACGTCCTCAATACCACCAAGGTGATGGCGCATACGCCGCCCATCCTCAAGGCGGCCAAGCAGCTGGGCGCCTCCATCGAGAAGTCGGGCCTCCTGCCCAGGCCCCTCGTCCCGCTCCTCAACCTCCGCGTGGCCCTCATCAACGGATGTCCCTTCTGAATCGACATCAATGCATCCAGGGGGATGCAGGCGGGGGCGTCCGACGAGAAGATCCGCGAGGTGCCGACCTGGCGCGAGAGCAGCCTCTTCTCGCCGGTGGAGCGCGACGCGCTGGAGTATGCCGAGCGCATGACGATCACCGGCGAGAAGGTCACCGCGGAGCTCTTCGCGCGGCTCCGCGGCCACTTCAGCGAAGCCCAGATGGTGGAGCTCACGGCGGTGGTGGCGCTCGAGAACTTCCGCTCCAAGTTCAACCCGCCCCTGGGCATCGAGGCGCAGGGCTTCTGCGTGCTGCGCTGAGCGGGACGCCGCGGGCGTGAGCGGCGGGCGGGGGCTTTCCGCCGAGGGCGTCCTCGTCGGCGGCCTCTTGCTGCTGCTCGGCGGCGGCATCGTCTACCCGCTGCTGCAGGTGCTGTCGGTGGCGTTCGTGGAGGACGGCCTGCCCACCCTGCGGCCCCTCCTGGCCTTCTTCGCCCGCCCGCTGTTCCGCGAGGCGCTGGTGAACTCGCTGCTCTCGGGCGTGCTCGCGGTGGCGGGCGGCACCCTCATCGCCGTGCCGCTGGCGCTGCTGTCGGTGCGCTATCGCTTTCCCGGCCGCTCGCTGCTGGGGGTGCTGGGCGTGCTGCCGCTGGTGATCCCGCCCTTCGTGGGCGCGGTGGCCTTCCAGCAGATTCTCGGGCGCAGCGGCACCGTCAACCTCTTCCTCCTCGAGCGCTTCGGGGTCACCATTCCCTTCATGGAAGGGCTCACGGGCGTGGTGCTCGTGCAGACGCTGCACTACTTCCCCTTCATCCTCCTCAATACCGCGGCGTCTCTGGCCACGCTCGATCGCTCGCTGGAGGAGGCGGCGCAGAACCTGGGCGCCTCCGGCTTCCGGCTCTTCCGGCGGGTGCTGCTGCCGCTGGCGCTGCCCGGGTATGTCGCCGGCGCCCTCCTGACCTTCATCCGGGTCATCGACGATCTCGGTACCCCGCTGATGCTCAACTACACCAAGCTCCTCGCGCCGCAGGCCTATGTGCGGGTGACCACGGTGGGGCTCACCGACGTGGACGGCTACGTGATCTGTGTGGTCCTGGTTGCCCTGTCGCTGCTGGCGCTCTGGGCCTCCAAGGCGGCGCTGGGCCGGGGCGAGTTCACCCAGTCGCGCGGGGACGCCGACGCGGACGCGGTGCCGCTCGGCGCCGGCGGCCGGCTGCTGGCGTGGGGGCTCGTGCTCGTGCTGCTGGGGCCGGCGCTGCTGCCCCACCTGGGCATCGTGATCCTGTCCGTCTCCAAGGTGTGGAGCCTCTCGCTGCTGCCCAGCGTCTATACCTCCGCGAACTATGTGGAGATCCTCGTCCGCGCGCCCCACTTCATCTGGAACACGCTCCGCTATGCGCTGCTGGCCGCGCTCCTGGACGTGGCGCTGGGGGCGGTCATCGCCTGGCTCCTGCTGCGCGGGCGGGTGCGCGGGCGGGCCTGGCTCGACACGATCGCCACGCTGCCGCTGGCCATTCCCGGCGTGGTGATCGCGGTGGGCTATCTGCGGGTCTTCCACGGCTGGAACGTGCCCGGCCTGGGCGAGCCGCTCACCTCGACGTGGCTGATCCTGGTCATCGTCTACGCCATGCGCCGGCTCCCGTACACCGTTCGCGGCGCGTATGCCGCGCTCCAGCAGCTCCCGCTCGCGCTCGAGGAGGCGGGCCAGAACCTCGGCGCCAATCGCGCGCGCACGTTCTGGAAGATCACCCTGCCGCTCATGACGCGGGGCCTGCTGGCGGGCGGGCTCCTGGCTTTCGTGACCTCCGCGGTGGATCTGTCCTCCACCATGCTCCTGGTGCCGCGGGTGGAGCTGGGCCCGCTCTCCTACGGCATCTATCTCTACATGCAGTCGGCGGTGGGGCGCGGACCCGGCGCCGCCCTGGGCGTGGTCGCCATCGTGCTGGTGGCGGCGGGCACCTGGCTGGCGGTGCGGCTCTCCGCCCGCGCCGGCGGCGCGCTCTTCCGCGCATGAGCGTCATGGACCGCGAGTTCCGGGCGCGCTGGGTGATGCCGTTCTCGATGTTCGTGGGCACCTTCGCCTGGTCCTTCGTCTACGTGAGCCTGCCGTTCTACATCCACCGGCTGAGCACGCTGGACGAGGTCTCGACCATCCGGTGGACGGGGTGGATCCTGGGCATCAGCCCGCTCATCACGGTGGTGATCGCGCCCATCTCGGGGCGGCTGGCGGGACGCGGCGATCCCAAGGCCTTCTACATGCTCGTGCAGCTCCTGCAGGGGATCGGCTTCGTGCTGATGGCCATGGCGCGCACGCTCCCCGAGATGCTGGGCGCGCGGCTCCTGCTGGGGCTCATGGGCGCCTCCTCGACCTTCGCCTTCATCATGGCGGGGCAGCGGCCCGGCGCCGACATGCGCCGCGACATCTCGGCCATCCAGTCCGGGATGACGCTCGGGCAGGTGCTGGGACCGCCGGTGGGTGCGATGGCGGCCTCGCGCGTCGGCTTCCAGGAGTCCTTTCTCCTCGGCGGCATGCTGCTGTGGGGCTGCTGCATCATCGTGGGGCTGGGCACGCCCGCCGTGCGCGCGAAGGCCGCGACCGACGCGCGCCCGGGCCGGACCTCGCTGCTCGAGGTGTCCACGGTCTGTCTGCTCGTGCTCGCGGGCTCCACCCAGGTGTTCTTTCTCACCGCGATCCTGCCCCAGGTGCTGCCGCCACTGGGCATTCCCCTCGCGGACACGCTGGAGATGGGTGGCATCATCATCTTCGTCACCGGGCTCGCGGCCGCGGTGGGCTCCCTGCTGGCGCCGCGGCTGGGCGAGATCATGGGCGACCTGCGGGCCATCGTGTGGTTCCTGGGCGCGTCGTCGCTGCTGCTCGCGCTGCAGGCCCTGGCCCCGGGCGTGTGGACCTTCAGCGTCCTCCGGTTTCTCCAGGTGCTCTGCATCGCGCCGATCTTCCCGCTCTCGGTGGCGGCCATCGCCCCGCGCTCGTCCGGCGCCGCCATCGGCTTCCTCAACTCCTCGCGGATCGGCGCCGCCTTCGTGGGGCCCGTCATCGCCACCACCCTGGTGACCGTCGCCCCCATCTGGACGGTCTTCGTGACGCTCGCCGCCCTCGGGCTGGCCGTGGTGCCCCTGCTGTTCCGGGCCTTCGGTCGCCGGGCCGCGTCGGAGGGAAGCCTGCCGTGAGCCCCGAGTCGCTCGTGCGTCTGTCCGAGGTCAAGATGGAAGGGGTGGGGAAGCGCTACGGCGCCACGTGGGTGGTCAGCGACGTCACGCTGTCCATACTTCCCGGCGAGTTCTACACCTTGCTCGGGCCCTCCGGCAGCGGCAAGACCACGCTCCTCCGCATGCTCGCCGGGTTCGCCCGGCCCGACGCCGGCCGCATCATCGTGGACGACGAGCCCATCGACGCGGTCCCGCCGTGGAAGCGCAATCTCGGCATGGTCTTCCAGAGCTATGCGCTCTGGCCGCACATGACGGTGCGGGAGAACGTCGCCTTCGGCCTTCGCGAGCGCGGTGTGCGCGGAGCGGAGCTCGCGCGGCGAGTGGGCGAGGCGCTGGAGCAGGTCGGGCTCCGCGGCTTCGACGCGCGGCGGCCCTCCCAGCTCTCCGGCGGGCAGCAGCAGCGGGTGGCGCTGGCGCGGACGCTCATCGTCCGCCCCCGCCTGCTCCTGCTCGACGAGCCGCTCTCGAGCCTGGACGCGCAGCTCCGCGGCCAGATGCGGCTCGAGCTGGCGCGGCTGCACCGCGACGTGGGGATCACCACGCTCTACGTCACTCACGATCAGGCCGAGGCCCTCGCGCTCTCCACGCGCATCGCGGTGCTCTCCGCCGGCCGGCTCGTCCAGGAGGGCAAGCCCGAGGACGTGTACTGGCGCCCGCGCACCCGCTTCGTGGCGGAGTTCGTGGGCGCGGCCAACCTGGTGCCGGTGCGAGTGATCGAGCGGCGCGAGATGGGCGTGCTGGTGGAGACGGAAGGCGGGGCACGCGTTCCCGTGGGCCACGGGGGCCGCGAGTGGAGCGTGGGGGCGCCCGGGCTCCTCTGCCTGCGGCCCGAAGCGCTGCGCATCGACGAGGCGGCGCTCGTGCCGGGCGGCATCGCGGGCACGGTGGCCTCGTACGTCTTCGAGGGCGGGCGCGCCCTCTACGAGGTCGCGATTCCGGGCGCGACGGTGCGCGTGGAGATGATCACCTCCGCGCTGGTGGGCCGCGGCTTCAAGCCGGGCGATCACGTCAAGCTGGAGGTGTCGCCGGAGACCTCCATCCTGCTTCCCGCGGAGTAGTGGTATCGTACGCGGACCCCCACGAGGAGGATGGTCCATGGCGCAGGAGATGAAGGTGGCGGAGTTGAAGCGGCGGCTGGACGCGCACGAGCCGGTGGTGGTGCTCGACGTCCGCGACACCTGGGAGACCGCGCTCGCGCGGCTGGACAATGCCGTGCATATCCCCATGGAAGAGATCGAGCACCGGACCGAGGAGCTGGATCCCAAGGCGGAGACGGTGGTGTATTGCCATCACGGCGTCCGCAGCGCCGCGGTGGCGGACTTTCTGGCGCGCAACGGCTTCAGCAAGGTGTGGAACCTCGAGGGCGGCATCGACCAGTGGGCGCGCAAGGTGGACGCGCGGATGAAGCGCTATTGAGCGGGACCGTCCGCGTCGAGCGTCGCGGCGGCTGCGCCTGGGTGACCCTGGACCGGCCGCCCCTGAATCTCCTCGAGCCCGGTGTCATCCGCGCGCTGCGCGATACGTTCGCCGCCCTCCGGGCGGACTCCGCGGTGCGCGCGGCGGTGGTGACGGGCGCCGGGCGCGCCACCACCGGCGGCATGCAGCTCCAGTACCTGATGGACCTGGACCCGGCGTCGGCCAAGGCCTTCATCACGCTCCTGCACGAGGCCATCCAGTCCGTGCACGAGGCGCCCTTCCCTACCGTGTGCATGGTGAACGGGCCCTGCCTGGGCGCGGGCTTCGAGCTGGCCATGGCCTGCGACCTCCGCGTGATGTCCACCGAGGCCAGCTTCGGATTGCCGGAGATTCGCGTCGGCGTCCCGTCGGTGATCGAGGCCGCGCTCCTGCCCGCGGTGGTGGGCCCGGCGCGCGCCGCCGAGATCCTGCTCCTCGGCGCGCCGGTGACGGCGGCCCAGGCGCTCGAGTGGGGGCTGGTGAATCGCGTGGTGGCGCCGGCGGAGCTGGAGGCGGTGACCCAGGGGCTGGTCGAGTCCATCCTCGCCTTCGCGCCGAGCGCGGTGCGGCTCCAGAAGGAGTTGATCATCCGCTGGCGCAATACCGACCTGCGCACCGCGATCGAGTCCGGGATCAATGCCTTCGCGCAATCGTATGCCACCGGCGAGCCCCGCGAGGCCATGCAGGCCTTCCTCGAGAAGCGGAAGCCCCGCTTCGCCTGAGCGGGTCTTCCGTGCCGCGGCCGGTCCGTGCTGTCACGGTGGATTTCTGGGGCACGCTCGTTCTCGAGGGGCCGCGGGCGGACGACCGCTACAAGGAACGGCGCCTCGTCAATTTCGAGTCCATCCTGCGCGGGGCGGGCTTCCGCGTGGGGGCGCGCGCGCTCTCGAAAGGATACGAACAGAGCGGGCGCGAGCTGTCCTGGGTCTGGGCCGAGAACCGTGACGTACCGGTGCTGCGGCACGTGGCCTCGCTGCTCGAGGGCGCCGAGCCGGGGCTGTCGGCGCGGGTAGCCCGCGCCACGCTCGAGGCGCTCATCGAGGCGTATGCGGCGCCGGCCTTGCTGCTGCCGCCCGATCCGGACACGGGGGCGCGCGGGGGGCTCGAGGCGCTGGCCGCGCGCGGGCTCCGTCTGGCGGTGGTCTCGAATACCATGCGAACTCCGGGCCGGACGCTGCGGCGCGTCCTCGAGGCCCACGGGCTCCTGGCGCCGTTCCAGCACCTGACCTTCTCCGACGAGGTGGGCGTGCGCAAGCCGGCGGCCGAGATCTTTCGCCTCACGCTGGACGCGCTCGGCGTTCCCGCCGCGGAGGCCGTGCACGTCGGCGACGATGCCGTGCTCGACGTGCGGGGCGCGCGCGAGGCCGGCCTTCGCACCGTGCAGGTGGTGCCGGCGGGCGCCGAGGTGGCCTCGCCCGCGCCCGACGTCGTCATCGAGGGGCTCGGGGAGCTGCCGGGCGCCATCGAGTCGCTGGAGCGCGAGGCATGATCCGCGCGGTGACCTTCGATTTCTGGCAGACCCTGGTCGACGATACGCCGGAGAATCTTGCCGCCCAGCAGCGCTTGCGCCTGGAGGCGCTGCGCGTGGCGCTGGCGGGCGCGGACATCCCGCTCAGCCCCGCCGAGCTCGAGGCGGGCTTCGCGCGCTCGCAAGAGGTGCTGGACGCGGGTTTCTGGAGCCAGCATCGCGATCCCACCTTTCCGGAGCAGGTGAGCATGGTGCTGGAGTGCCTCGCCCCGGGCTCGGCCGCGCGGGTGACGGGAGCGGCGCTCGAGGCCCTCCAGCGCGGCTATTCGGAGCCGGTCCTGCGCTTTCCGCCCGCGCTCTGCCCGGGCGCGGGCGAGGTGGTGCGCGAGCTCGCCGCGCGCGGCATCGCGCTGGGCATCGTCTCCAATACCGGGCGCACGCCCGGCATGGTGCTGCGGCGTTACCTCGAGGGGCATGGCCTGCTCCGTTATTTCCGGGCGGTCACCTACTCGGACGAGATCGGCCGCCGCAAGCCGGACGGCGAGATCTTCCGGCGGACTCTCGCGGGGCTGGGGCCTGATCTGAGCGGGAAGCCGGGCGAGATCGCCCATATCGGCGACAATCCCGACGCCGACCTGGTGGGGGCACGAGGCATGGGCCTGCGGGCCGTGCACTATACCGCCGGGGGGAGGACGCCCTCCCCCCTGGCCGACCTGGTGGTGGCCGACCTGGCCGAGCTTCCGGACCTCCTGCGGACCCTCTGATCGGCCGATTTCGTGTTGCGTCATGGGGGGGCCACGCGTAACATCAGCCTCGGATGAACACCGCCGAACTTCGCACAAAGATCCGTGACATCAAGGACTTCCCCACCGAGGGGATCCTCTTCAAGGACATCACCACCCTGCTCAAGGATGGCCCGGCCTGGGCCTCGGTGATCGACCACCTGGCGGCCCGATACCACACCGCCCGGATCGAGATCGTGGTGGGGGTGGAGTCGCGCGGGTTTATCTTCGGGGGAGCGCTCGCCCATCAGCTCAAGGCGGGCTTCGTGCCGGTGCGGAAGCGCGGCAAGCTGCCCGGCCCGACGCTCGAAGAGGAATACGAGCTGGAGTACGGCAGAGACGTCCTGGCCATTCACGAGGACGCCATCCTGCCGGGACAGAAGGTGCTGGTGGTGGACGATCTGCTCGCGACCGGTGGCACCATGGCGGCCACGCTCCGGCTCGTCGAGCGGCTGGGCGGCAAGGTAGTGGGCACTGCCTTTCTCATCGAGCTCGCCTTTCTCAAGGGGCGGGATCGCCTGCGCGGCTACGACGTGGACGCGCTCATCACCTACGACTAGGGGACGTCATGCCAGGCACGGCTGATCAGGACATCGTCGTCCTCCGCGGGGCTCGGACGCCCTTCGGGGACTTCGGCGGCGCGCTCAAGGACCTGTCCGCGGCCGAGCTCGGCGCGCATGCCGCCCGCGAGGCGCTCGAGCGCAGCGGGGTGGCGCCCGAGCAGGTGGATCACGCCGTCTTCGGCCATGTGATCCAGGTCTCGGGCGAGGATGCCTATCTCGCCCGCCACGTGGCCCTCAAGGCCGGCTGCCCGGTGGGTGTGCCCGCGCTCACCGTGAACCGTCTCTGCGGCTCGGGATTGCAGGCCCTGGTGACCGCCGCGCAGATGATCAAGCTAGGAGAGGCGGACATCGTGCTCGCCGGGGGCGCGGAGAGCATGTCCCAGCAGCCGCACATCATCCGCGGCGCCCGCTGGGGGCTGCGCTTCCGCCAGGGCCAGCTCGAGGACAATCTCTGGCTGGCCCTCACCGACGGATGGAACGGGATGCCCATGGCGATCACCGCCGAGAATCTCGCGGCCCGTCAGGGCATCTCCCGAAAGGAAGCCGACGACTACGCCTATCTGAGCCACCAGCGCGCGGCCTCGGCCCAGCAAAAGGGCTACTTCGCGGAGGAGATCGCTCCGCTGACGCTCAAGGCGCGCGAGGGCTTTGTCGAGGTGGAGCTGGACGAGCACGTCAAGGCCGACACCACGGTGGAGAAGCTCGCCGCGCTGCCGACCCCGTTCAAGGAGGACGGCGTGGTCACCGCGGGTAATGCCAGCGGCATCAACGACGGCGCGGTCGCGATGGTGGTCACCACGCGCCGGCGCGCGGAGGCGCTGGGCGTGGCGCCGCTCGGCCGCATCGTGTCCTGGGGCGTGGCCGGCGTGGATCCGGACATCATGGGGATCGGTCCCGTTCCGGCATCGCGCCAGGCGCTGCACCGGGCCGGGCTCACCGTGGACGCCCTCGACGTGGTGGAGATCAATGAGGCCTTCGCCGCTCAGTATCTGGCGGTGGAGCGGGAGCTCGGCCTGGACCGCGCCCGGACCAATGTCAATGGCGGCGCCATCGCGCTCGGCCATCCGGTGGGCGCGTCCGGGGCCCGGCTGGCGCTGACCACGCTCCACGAGCTGGCCCGCCGCGACGGACGCTTCGGCCTCGCCAGCCTGTGCATCGGCGGCGGGCAGGGGATCGCCATGGTCTTCGAGGCGCTCCGTGATTAGCCGGCGCGCGATGATGGCGGTCGGCCTGGCCGCCCTCGCGACGGCCGGGCTCGCCGCGGCCGGGCCCGCGTCGGCCGACGAGCCGCCGGCGGTGGCCGCGCCCGCGCCGGCGGGCCCGCCGGCCGTCAGTCCGCGCCCCGGCAGCGCGCCCCCCGGCAGCGCTCCGAATGTCTTCCATCTCCTCAATCGCTCGGCGGAGACGCCTCCCGATACGACGCTGCGCGAGTCGCTGCGCCCCGATCTGACGCCGCCTCCCTCGGGGCGAGGGTTCGAGAAGATGCCGGACGGGAGCCTGCGCTACGGGAACCTGCGCGTACGGGGCAAGGTGGGCGCCGAGTGCCCGGACGACCCGTTCCACGAGGCGCCGCCGCTGCCTCGTCGCGGCCGCTACTAGCACCCGCGCCCGAACGATCCCTGCCGCGCGGGGGCCCCGGGCCGCTGCCGCGGCCACCCAGGAGTGGTCAGCATGGCAATCCAGACTGTCGGCGTGATCGGATGCGGGCTCATGGGCTCCGGCATCGTCCAGGTGTCGGCCCAGGCGGGGTTCCGCACCGTGGTGGTGGAGGCGAACCAGGCCCTGCTCGACCGCGGGCTCGGCGGCCTCGGGCGCACCCTCGACGGGCTCATCGCCAAGGCCAAGCTCGACGCGGCGGGGAAGCAGCAGATTCTCGACCGCATCACGGGCGCCACCGACTTCTCCGCGTTCAAGGACTGTGACCTCGTGATCGAGGCCATCACCGAGAACCAGGCCCTCAAGAACGAGACCTTCGCCCGGCTGGACGCCGTCTGCCCGCCGCACGCGCTGCTCGCCTCGAACACCTCCTCCTGCAATGTCACCGCGATGGCGGCGGCCACCAAGCGGCCGGACAAGGTGCTGGGCATGCACTTCTTCAACCCGGTGCCGCTCATGAAGCTGGTGGAGGTGGTGCAGAGCATCCTCACCGACGAGACAACGGTGACGAGCGCGTACGCATGGGTCCAGGCGGTGGGCAAGGTGCCCGTCCGCACCAAGGACTCCACCGCCTTCATCGTGAACCGGCTGCTGGTGCCCTATCTCCTCGACGCCATCCGTGTCTACGAGGGCGGCCTGGCCACCCTCGAGGACATCGACGCGGCCATGAAGCTGGGGTGCGGGTATCCGATGGGCCCGTTCACCTTGCTCGATCTCGTCGGGCTCGACACCACCATGTTCGTGGCCGAGGTGATGTTCGAGGAATTTCGCGAGGCGCGCTACGCCCCACCCCCGCTCCTGAAGCGCATGGTCATGGCCGGCCAGCTGGGGCGGAAGACGGGCAAGGGCTTCTACGATTATTCGAAGAAATAGGCGAGTGAGCCCGTGAACAACCCCTGGTATCTCAGCGACGAGCAGCGGGCCATCCGCGACCTCGCCCGCGAGGTCGCGCGGGAGCGCATCGCCCCTCTCGCCTCCCAGGTGGACGAAGCGGAAGAGTATCCCGAGGAGCAGGTCCGGCGGCTGGGCGCGCAGGGCCTCATGGGGCTGCACATCCCCGAGGAGTACGGCGGCAGCGGCGCGGGCGCGCTGGCCTTCTGCCTCGCCGCGGAGGAGATCGCCGCCGCCTGCGCGGCCACCTCCACCATCTTCCTCGTCCAGAATCTCGGCGGCTATCCCCTCATCAATGCCGGGAATACCGAGCAGAAGAAGCGCTTCCTCCCCCGGCTCGCCACCGGCGAGATCACGGCCGCGTTCTCGCTTTCCGAGTCCGGCTCGGGCTCGGACGCGGCGAGCCTGCAGTGCGCGGCGGTGCGCAAGGGCGACCGGTACGTCGTCAACGGCTCCAAGATGTGGGTGACCAACGGCTCGCATGCCGGCGTGCTCACCGTCTTCGTGAGCACCGACCGCAGCCGGCGGGGCAAGGGCGTGACCGCGCTGCTGGTGGAGCCCGGCACCAGGGGCTTCAGCGTGGGCAAGCACGAGAAGAAGCTCGGCATCCGCGGCAGCCCCACGGTGGCGCTGCACTTCACCGACTGCGAGATCCCCGTGGAGAATCGCCTCGGCGAGGAGAACGAGGGCTTCCGCGTCGCCCTGCACACGCTCGAGCAGTCGCGCCCCACCATCGGCGCGCAGGCGGTGGGCATCGCGCAGGCCGCGCTGGATGCCGCGGTGGGCTATGCTCGGGAGCGCCGCTCCTTCGACCAGCCCATCGCCGCCTACCAGGGCATCCAGTTCATGCTGGCGGACATGGCGATGGCGGTGCATGTCTCGCGGCTCGCCGTCCACCACGCGGCGGCGCTGATGGACCGCGGCGCCACCGGCACCGCCTTCGAGGCGTCGGTGGCCAAGTGCCTGGCCTCCGATACCGCGATGAAGGTGACCACGGACGCGGTGCAGATCTTCGGCGGCTACGGCTACACGCGCGAGTTCCCGGTGGAGCGCTACATGCGCGACGCCAAGATCACCCAGATCTACGAAGGCACCAACCAGATCCAGCGGCTCGTGATCGCACGGGAGCTGCTGGCCAAAGGAGAGCCGAGATGAGCGCGAGCCGGAGCACGACGCGAATTCCCCGCCGCACCGTCCTCAAGGGCGCCGTCGCCGGCGCCGCCGTGCTCGGCTTCCCGCTGCCGCTGCGGGCCCAGGGGCCGGTCTTCAAGGTGGGCGTCGTCCATCCCGTCACCGGCCCGCTGGCCGAGCCGGGTCAGGCCTGCCGCCTGGGCGCCACCATGGCCGCGGAGGCCGTCAACGCCGCGGGGGGCATCAAGTCCATGGGAGGCGCGAAGCTCGAGCTGATCTTCGGCGATACGCAGACCAAGCCGGACGTGGGACGCACCGAGGCGGAGCGCGTGATCAACCAGGGCGCCCAGATGCTCATGGGCTCGTTCGACTCGGGCAGCACCGCGGCCATGGTGCCGGTGGTCCAGCAGCGGCGCGTGCCCTTCCTGGTGGACATCGCCGCCGCCGATCCGATCACCGCCAATGTGGCCAAGGCGGTGAAGGAGGGGCAGCAGAAGGTCCAGTACGTATACCGCAACTTCCCCACCGGCTCCTCCTTCGGGATCAAGGCGGTGCAGTACTTCTCGGAGGTGTTCAAGGAGGCCGGCGTCGCCCCCAAGCGGGTGGTGCTGATGTACTGCAACGATCTCTTCGGCCAGAACAATGCCAAGGGATTCCAGGCCGCGCACGCGGCGGCCAAGCCGTCATGGGACATCGTGGACGTGATCCCGTGGCCGGAGCCGCCCCAGGATCTCTCCACCGAGGTGTCCCGCGCCAAGGCCGCCCGGCCCGACATCATCGCGCCCATCACGCGGCCCGCCTCGGCCCAGCTCCTCCTGCCCGAGCTCCGCAAGCAGCGCCTGGAGATCATGGGCGTGGTGGGGCCCGGCAGCCCGGGCCTCTACGAGTCGGGGCAGCTCGCGGTGCTCAAGGACGACCTCGAGTTCGTGATGGCCAGCACGCCCTGGGCCAACTTCAAGAACCCGCGCACCCAGAAGGTGGCCGAGGACTATCAGAAGCGCTCGGGGGGCAAGACCTTCGACACCAATTCCGGCTATTCCTACGACGGCATCTTCGTCATCGCGGACGTGCTGGAGCGCGCCAAGTCCGCCGACCCGGACGTCATCGTGGACGCGATCCGGAAGACCAACTACGGCGCCGGCCTCATGCAGTACGCCGGGCCCGTCGTCTTCAACGAGCTCGGCGACAACCCCAACGCCGTCACCACCATGATCCAGATCCTCGGCCAGAAGCCGGTCGCGGTGTGGCCCAAGGAGGCGGCGCTCCAGAAGTTCGTGTTCCCGCGCCCCAAGCGTTGACGCGTCGCCCTCGAGGGGCTCGCTGACGTGGACCCGACCCTCATCGGGCAGGGGCTGCTCAGCGGCCTGCTCTTCGGGGGCGTGTACAGCCTCATGGCGGTGGGCCTGACGCTGATCTTCGGCGTCATGCGCGTCGTCAACTTCGCGCACGGCGACATGATGGTGTGGGGCATGTACCTGGCCTGGATGCTGTCCACCCGGCTGGGCGTCGATCCCTATCTCGGCTTCGGCCTCTGCGCCGCCGCGCTCTTCCTGCTGGGGTGGGCGATCCAGCGCGGGCTGGTTCACCGCATCGTGGACGCGCCCCACGAGATGCAGATCCTGCTCATGCTCGGGGTGGCGCTGGTGCTGGAGAACGCGGCCCTGGTGGCGTTCGGTCCCGACCCCCAGCGCGTGCGGTCGCCGCTCACGGCCGCCACCGTGTGGCTGGGGCCCATCTTCGTGGACGTGGCGCGCCTGGTGACCTTCGGGCTGGCGCTGGCGCTCACGCTGGCGCTGTGGTTCTTCCTCGCCCGCACCGATCTGGGCCAGCGCATCCGCGCCGCGGCCGACAATCCCTACGGGGCCCTCGTCATCGGCACCGA
>Ga0134123_10001788_pt1 | contig 13998 bp, 14 predicted proteins | sample KB303_FD_96460 | JGI IMG/M metagenome (GOLD analysis project Ga0134123, IMG submission 96460) | Terrestrial soil microbial communities without Nitrogen fertilizer from Kellogg Biological Station, Michigan, USA - KB3-0-3 | ecosystem: Environmental > Terrestrial > Soil > Unclassified ...
CAGCACCAGCGATATCTCTTCCGCGTGCATGGGCCGGCCCAGGTAAAACAGCAGCGCGTGGATCTGCGACACGGTGCGGCTCACGCCCCAGCGCGTGCCCATCTCGCCCCAATGCAGGACGAAGCGCGCCCCGAGGGCGCCGACCGCCCCCGTAAGGGCGTCCTCAGCAGATTCCGCAGCCATGACTTGACGGCAGGCTAGTCCTGTCATACATTTCTGTCAAGACTGAAGTTACCGACGGATAGGAAAATGAGAGTAATGGTCTTGGGCGGTACCGGGTTCATCGGGCGGCACGCCGCCGCGGCGCTCCGGGCGCGCGGCCACACGGTGGTGATCGGCACGCGCCATCCGAAACGGGCATTGAAGAAGCTGCCGGCCGGCCTGCACGATTGCGAGCTGCGCGAAACCCACTTCGAATCCCTTACCACCCGCTATGTCTGGAAGCCCCTGCTGGAGGACATCGACGCCGTGGTCAACGCGGTCGGCATCCTGCGCGAGCGCGGCCGCGAGACCTACGACCGCGTCCACAACATGGCGCCCACGGCGCTGTCGGCAGCCTGCGAGCGCCTCAAGCTGCGCCTGATCCACATCTCCGCCCTGGGACTGCGGCCGCAGGCGCTCAGCGGCTTCATCCACTCGAAAATCCTCGCCGAGCGCGCCATCGCCGCCGGCGGCGCCGACTACTCGATCGTGCGCCCTTCCCTGCTCGACGGCGAGGGCGGCTTCGGCGCCGATTGGGTGCGCCGGGTCGCGCGCTGGCCGCTGCACTTAATTCCCGTCGAAGCCCGCGGCCGGATGGCGCCGCTCGACGTGCGCGACCTGGGCGAGGCGATTGCCGTGCTCTGCGAAAGGGGCGGCAAGGCCGAATGGCGCGAGGTGGAGCTGGGCGGCAGCGCGAAGCGCACGATGGCCGAGCACCTGGCTTCAATGCGGGCGCTGCACGACGAGCGCCCCGCCCTGCGCGTCCCCGTGCCGCGCTTCGTTGCGCGCTTCGTCGCGCACGTCTGCGACCTCATGCACTTCTCGCCCTTCTCGTTCGGGCACCTGGAGCTTCTGCGGCGCGACAACGTGCCGCGGGCGAACTTGCTTGCGGCCCTGATCGGGAGGGCGCCGGCGCCGGTGGGCGCCGACCTGGCTAGCCTTCGTCGGCCGAATCCGCGAACTTCTCCATTAGGCGCCGGTCGCGCTTTGTCGGCCGGCCCTTGAGGCGCGAGGCGGGTTCTGTGCCCCAGCGGCGCAGGTCCATGAGGCGTTGGCGTTCCGCCAGGCCGGCGGCGCTTTCTTCGTAGAGTTTCTTCGCCTCGGTCGCAGGCCCGCGCCGTTCGCTCAGGCCGCGCACCGTCACCTGCCATTCGATTTCTTCGATCCGGACGACGAGCGCGTCGCCCGGCTTCACTCCGTGCGCCGATTTGACGCGATCGCCGTTCAGTTTGACGCGGCCGCCGGCGACCGCGTGCTGCGCCAGCCCGCGCGTCTTGAAGAAGCGGGCGGCCCACAGCCATTTATCCAACCGCATTCAGGCTGGTGCCGAGATTCCCACAGGGCAGGAAACGCCCGTACCACCGAGCCCGCAGTAGCCGTTCGGGTTCTTGCCGAGGTACTGCTGGTGGTAGTCCTCGGCGTAGTAGAACGCCGGGGCGGGCTGGATTTCCGTTGTAATTGGGGAAAAGCCCTTTTTCTTCAATTCAGATTCAAAGACATTCTTGGACGAAAGGGCCTTCCTGAGCTGCTCATCCCCATAGGCGTAGATGGCTGAACGGTACTGCGTCCCCGAATCATTTCCCTGGCGCATGCCCTGCGTGGGGTCGTGGCCTTCCCAGAACGCCTTGAGCAGCGTTTCGTAGCTCACTTTCTTCGGGTCGAACACCACCAGCACCGCCTCGGTGTGGTTGGTGAATCCGGAACAGACTTCCTCGTAGGTCGGATTCTTCGTCTCGCCGCCGGCGTAGCCCACCGCGGTGCTGTATACGCCGGGAATGTTCCAGAAGAGCTTTTCCGCGCCCCAGAAGCAGCCCAGGCCGAACACCGCCTGCTCCATGCCTTCGGGAAACGGCGCCTCCAGCGCATGGCCATTGATGAAATGGCGCTCCGGCACGCGCATTTTCTCTTCGCGCCCCGGCAGCGTGCCGCTCGCGGGAAGCAGGCTTTTCATTTTCTTCATGAAGGCAAACATGGTCGTCACTCCTCGGACGCTAGAATACCACCATGAAAATCTGCGTTTACGGCGGCGGCGCCATTGGCGGCCTGGTCGCCGCGCGGCTCGCGCAGGCGGGCCACGCCATCTCGGTTGTGGCGCGCGGCGCCAACCTCGCGGCGATCCTGAAGGACGGGCTGCGGATCCGCTCATCCGACGACGCGGTGCGCACGGTTCGCGTGGACGCGGATGAAAACCCCGACGCCTTCGGGCTGCAGGACTACGTGATCGTCGCGGTGAAAGCCCAGAACCTGCCGGACGTGGCGGCCGGCATCGGCCCGCTGCTGGGGCCGGAGACCGGCATCGTCACCGCGATGAACGGCGTGCCCTGGTGGTTCTTCGACCGCCTGTCGTTCGGCGGCGGCAAGCTGCGATTGGAGAGCCTGGATCCCGACGGCGCGCTTTCGTCGGCCATGCCCACCAACCGGATCATCGGCTGCGTGGTGCATCTCGCCGCCTCGACGCCCGAACCCGGCGTCATCCGGCACAACATGGGCGAGCGCCTGATCCTCGGCGAGCCCGGCGGCAGGAACACCGCGCGCACGCAGGCCATCGTGGCGGCGCTGCGCGAAGCGCGCTTCGAGGCGGTCGCGAGCGATTTCATCGAGAAGGATTTCTGGGTCAAGCTGCTGGGCAACATCAGCTTCAACCCCGTCGCCGCCCTCACGCTGGCCACCGCCAATCGCCTCATCGAGGACGACTACGCCAAGGCCTACATGGTGACCATCATGCGCGAATGCCTCGCCATCGGCCGCGCCGTTGGCGTCGATGCGGACATCGACCCCGAGGCCCGCATCGACATGGCGCGCAGGCTGGGCGCGTTCAAGCCTTCGACGCTGCAGGACCTCGAAGCCGGCAAGCGCCTCGAGATCGACGGCCTGCTCATCGGCACCCTCGAAATCGCGCGCAAGGCCGGCGTCGCCGCGCCGTTCACCGAAAGCCTCGCCGGCCTGGCGCGCCTGCGCGCCGCCTCGACCGGCCAATACCCCTAGCTGGAGGCGCGGGGTTCGCCCTTGGCGTGGGTTCTACGCCGCACCGGGCGCGCTTTGGGCGCGGCGCCGTTGCTCTTCGTCAGCGATTCCCTGCGCGCGAGCATCTTCCTGCCCAGCGCCTTCAGGTCGATGGTCGTGGCGCGCACCCGGGGGAACATCTCGTCGCGCTCTTCCTTGACGTGGTGCCTGACGCTCTCCGCCAGCACGGTGAACTTGGCGTTGAACATCTCGTCCCCCGCATCCATCCGTTCCAGGTCGTGGATCAGGGATTTCGCGCCGTCGTGCTCCACGAGGGCCTCGTTCATCAGGTCGTCCTCCTCGACCGCGTCGCGGACCGCCGGATAGAACACGCCCTCTTCGACCGCCATGTGGATGCTCAGGGCGTGGCAGGCATCGGCCACGATCGCCTGTTTTTCCTGGTGGGCGGGGCTTTGCTTGATGTCCTCGAACTGGTCGAACAGCGCGAGCACCTTGTCATGGTCGGCTTCGAGCAGCGCAATCGCGTCCTGCTCGTCCTTGAGCAGGCCCTTGGGCATCAAATCGGCGAGTTTCACGGCGGGTCTCTCCTGGGAGGGTTTGGAACTGCAAGGCTACGCACCCGGACCCCGACAGGCTGTCGGTGGCTCGCGTAGTTACATGTAGGCGGAACACCGACGGACGAAACCGCTAGCGCTTGTCGGGTTTGCGGCCGGGTTCGGTGTGCACTTCGGGCTGCGTGACCGCGGGCACGTCGCTCGCGATCATGCTGTCCTCGACGCCTTTGTCGAGCAGCTTGTCCAGGTCGCGCGGATTCTTCTTTTTCCGCCCGGGCTGGGGCAATCGGGCGGCGCGCTTGGCGTTGTGCCGGCTTTCGTGACTTGTGGATCTCATTGGGCCTCCAATCGGGCTAGCCCTTGGGTTGCTCCGACTGCTTTGCGATGCTGTCCGCGGCGCCCTTGTCGAGCAGCTTGCCCAGGTCGCGCGCGTTCTTCTGCCTGCGCAACGGGGCAACCAGCAGCAGCCCTTCGAGTGGCTGGGCCGGTACGGCTTTTCGGTGCAATTTCCTGCGGGCCATTTACGCATCATGCATTTTTTCGGGCCGTCGGATCGTGCGCTATCGCACTGAGGTAAGCCTCTGATTTGAATGAAGCAAACATGTCATACTCCAGCGACAATGGGATTCATTCATCGCCTCTGCGTCGCGCCGATGATGGACTGGACGGACCGCCACTGCCGCTACTTCCTGCGGCAGGTATCCTCCGGCGCCTTCCTCTATAGCGAGATGATCACCACGGGCGCCCTGCTCCACGGCAACGTGGAGCGGCACCTCGCGTTCAGTCCGGAAGAGCATCCGGTGGCGGCGCAGCTGGGCGGCAGCGAGCCCGACGAGCTCGCCCGCTGCGCGAAGCTGGTGGAGCAATACGGTTACGACGAAGTGAACCTCAACATCGGCTGCCCCAGCGAGCGCGTGCAGCGCGGCGCCTTCGGCGCCTGCCTGATGGCCGAGCCCGAACTGGTCGCCGACTGCGTGCGTGCGATGCGTGAAGCGGTAAGGATCCCGGTCACGGTCAAGCATCGACTGGGTTTGAATTCGATGGATGATTTTTCTTTTGTGGAAAAATTTGTCGAAACCGTCTCCGCAGCCGGCTGCACCACATTCATCGCCCATGCGCGCAATGCGGTCCTGAAAGGCCTCTCGCCGAAGGAAAACCGCGAAATTCCGCCGCTCAAATACGACTATGTCTATCGCCTGAAGCAGGACTTCCCTTCGCTCGAGATTGTGCTCAACGGCGGCATTGCTTCCTTGCTTTCAATTGATGAGCATCTTTCAAAAACAGATGGCGTTATGCTCGGCCGCGCCGCGTACCACGACCCCTGGGTAATGGCTAACGTCGGGAGGACACGACGCGATGTGGTCCTTGCCATGTTTTCCTATCTTGAGAAAACCCTTTCAAAGGACGTCAGGGTCAGGAATGTCGCCCGCCACATGCTCGGCCTTTACCACGGCCACCGCCGCGCGCGGCTGTGGCGGCGCATGCTGTCCGATTCCACGCGCCTTTCGCAGAACGATCCGGCCCTGCTGCTGGAAGCCATGGAAGCAGTAGAATCGACGAAATTCCCGGAGGTCCCCTATGAGCGCCGTTCTCAAGCCCAGCAAGTCGAAGTCAGTTAAGGATCGCGTCAGCAAGAAAGAGTGGGACCTGCGCGTCGACCTGGCGGCGGCCTACCACCTCGCCGCGGCCTTCAAGTGGACCGACCTCATCTACACGCATTTTTCGGCTCGGCTCCTCGGCCACGAGGAATTCCTGATCAATCCCTACGGACTCATGTTCGAGGAGATCACCGCCTCCAACCTGATCAAGATCGACCATGACGGCAAGGTGATCGACGACCCTACCGGCCTGGGATACAACGAAGCGGGCTTCGTGATCCACGGCTGCATCCATGAGGCGCGCCCCGAGGCGGCCTGCGTGATCCACACGCACACGCGCGCCGGCGTCGCGGTGTCGGCGATGAAATGCGGCCTGCTGCCGATCAGCCAGCATGCGATGCGCGTGCAGCGCGAAGTTTCGTACCATGACTACGAAGGCATCGCGCTCGACATGGATGAGCGCACCCGCATGGCGGCGGACATCGGCAAGGAGTCCCGCGCCATGATCCTGCGCAACCACGGACTGCTCACGCTGGGCGAATCGGTACGCGAGGCATTCGAACTGATGTACTACCTCGATTGCGCCTGCCAGATCCAGGTGGACGCGATGGCGGGCGGCATGGAAAACGTGATCCAGATGAGCAAGTCAGCCGGCGATGCGGCGGCAAAGCAGTTCAACCGCCCCAACCGGCCGTCCCAGCACAAGGACTGGCCCGCGCTGCTCCGTTTGCTGGAACGCAAAGGAAGCCACTACGCTTCCTGATCCGTCGTCCCCGCCCGCGCAGGCGGAAACCCGGATTTGACCTTCGCGGCGAATGACGGCTTTCGGCCAGAAGCAGACATTCAAAGAGAGGAGTGTTACAACGCGCTGGCTATATCTGACGTCGCATTGCCGATAGCTCCTTCCAGAACTCGCCAAGCGAGCCCCGGTAGAACCAGACGAGGGCGCAGAGGCAATAAAGCATCAGAGATGGTAGGAGATTTGCATCACGCATAGCGGCCAAGGCTGCTGGATCCTTGATGTACCAATACAACGCGTAACTTCCATCTACGGTGACCCATGTCGCGAGAAATGCGACTGGCAGGAGACGCCACCTTCGATCGACAAGCACATGAGCACTCCACGGCGCCGCAAGGTACGCAAGAACGCCCATGATAAGACTGATACCTACGTCCCAGTCTGGCGCCTCGTAGTAGAACGCTCCCACGATGAGTAGTCCGATACCCAAGAGCAAGGTGACCACCTTCCATGGGCGGACATACTCATGCAGTCGATAGAGATGTCGGTCTGCATTCAACGAGGCGCCAAGATTAGTCAAAGTCGAACCACTCATTTCTCGCGGAAGAATTTTCGAAGTTCAACGCACAGCTGCGGGTTGCATCAAAGCAGTAGCCTCTGCGTCCAAACGGGGGCAGCGTTACATAGAAGAACAGCGGCCCCACTTCCACAGAGTTTGAGTAGTAATAGCGGCCGTATGCCGCAACGGGAACACGGTTTGTGTATTTAGGAACCAGTTCTTCAAGGTCCGAGGGATAGCGCTTATTGTCTGTCTGAAACTTCTTGATGGCTGCGACGAGCATCTCACCCTTGGCTTGTGCCGTATTGATCCGGCTGACGTGCACCACGCATACCAAGACTGCTGCGGAAAGGTAGATGACGAGATTTCGCAGTCGCTGATTCCGAATCGATGCAAATTTCGCGCTGAATGAGAGAGCAAGCGCACAGAGAGCCCACAACACCACAAAGGGGGCGAATACAGGACCTGCAACAAACCCCGGAAGCACAATCAGACAAACAGTGATAGCCAGGCACGCCCACAGCGAAGCCGGACTCTTGGCTACTTCAGACGCAATCTGCCTCGTGCTCGGGCTTGTCCCGGCCGTCGAACTGTTGCCGAGCGCAGGGGCGGGGAGCCTTTTCATATACCGGTTATAGACAGCCCAATTGCAGACCGGCGGGGCCAATATTGCGAACGCAATAAGCAGCCCCGCGAGGCCACCTGAAGGCTCGATGCTAAAAACCAATAGGGAGCTTGCGGCCACGAGTGCAACGAATGCCCCAGCGAGCGAGAGTATTGCCCACTGCTTTCGGGCTTTCCACGGTACCTTTCTCGAGAATAGGATGGCCACTGTCCCGCCAAAAAACACGAAAATTCCGAACGCTCCCGTGGCTATGGCCAAGAGCCATAAAGCGGCATTCATCGTGCGTGGCCTATAGCGAAGATACGTGTCTCCTTACCGGCATGTTGACATCAATGTCCGCTTTGGATCGAAAGCGGTCGTTCGACCTCCGATTCGCTGCGCCGCAATGAAAAACGATCTGATCGAGCGGAATGACAGCTACCGGCCAAGAGCGGTCACTCGCAAAATCCGGGTTCAGGCAAAAGTGAGTCAGTCCGAACAATTTTGTAGCCTCGCCTTGGCAGCAAAGAGAGTCGGATGATCGTCGAATGCTCGCAATCGCATGCGGCAAGATGCCCACGTGTTGGCGCAGAGATCCGCATCAGCACAAAGCTGCCTAATACTTGTGCCGACAGATTTTCAATCTTCGCCGCACAATTTGCACAAATGTTGGCATGAACGACAAGATCTTCGCCATCCCATCGAGAGACGAACGGTTTGCCACGAGCAGACTTGGTCGGGCCACTAGGGCAGCTCTGCGGAGTCTCGAAGGAAAGGGCCTCATGTCTGAAAGGCTCCTTTTCGATCACCACCCAGCTGGCAATTGCGAGCGCGCCGACGACAATACCCACAACAATTGTCCAACGTCGCCGCTTCGGGACTTGGTCCATCAATTTCCCCGGACAAAGTTCGCGGAAAGTCTAACCTTGAATGGCCGCTTTGGGTCGAAAGCTGCCGGCTAAGACGACGGTCTCGCGGCCTCCCTCTTTCCGGGAAGATTGAGCACCGTGGCAATCGTGAGGATCGCCGACACCACCACGGTATAGAAGACCACCGACGGGCGGCCGCCGTCCAGCAGCCATCCGAAATAGACCGGCGTCACCATCGAGCCGACGTCCAGACCCGAGTACACGAAGCCGTAGACCTTGCCGGTCGAACCCGGCGGCGTGGTCGAGCGCACGATCAGGTCGCGCGAAGGATTCGTCAGGCCGCTGGAAAAGCCCGATGCCGCGGCGAGCACCGGCAGGGCCGCCGCCGGCAGCCAGGCCGCGGCGATCGCGAACATGAAGAGCGCGGCCACCGCCAGGCCGCCCACCGCGACCAGGTCGTGGCGCGTGGTGTGCGAAGCGACGAAGCCGCCGGCAAGTATCCCGGCCGCGCCGCCGAGCAGGTAGGACGTCAGCGACGCCGAGGCCAGCGCGGCGCTGATGCCGTAGAGCGACATCATCGAGGCGATGCCGAAGTTCTGCATCGCGATGAAGCCGACCGACACCAGGATGAAATAGCCGAAGCACATCAGGATCGGCGGCGACAGGAGCAGCTGCACGTCGGCCAGGAGGCCCGTCTTCACCGCGTCCTTGTGGCTGTCGGCCGGCTCCACGTGGATCGCATCCCGGTGGAAGGCGAGGATCGCGATCACCACCGCGCCGATCGCGGCCGCGCCGAGCAAGGCGCCGCGCCATCCAGCCGCCGCGGCCATGGTGATGCCGTACATCGGCGCCGCCGCGTAGCCGAGGTAGCCGGCGATGCCATGGCCACTGAAGGCATAGCCCAGCCGCTGGCGGTCGACGCGCGCGTTCAGGATCGAGAAATCGCAGGGATGGAACACGCTGTTGCCGAGGCCCGCGACGATCGCCGCGGCCACCAGCACCTCGTAGCTGTGCGCGAGGCCGGCGATCAGCGCGCCCACGGCGCATAGCACGAGGCCGCAGAACAGCACGCGCCGCGCACCGAAGCGGTCCACCGCGAATCCGGCGGCGGTCTGGCAGATGCCGCTCACCACGTAATACAGCGCCACCGTGCCGCCCAGCGCGACGTAGGAAACGCCCAGGTCGTCCTTGATCAGCGGGAACACCACCGCGGTGGCGATCTGGAAGAAATGCGACAACCCGTGCGCCAGCGCCACGAGGCTGATGGTGCGAACGTCGGATTTAAGGGCTTGTTCCAGAAATTTTCCCGATAAATTCAGAAACGGACTTCAAAACCTCTTTCGGCCGGTCGCGGTGCGGCGAATGGCCGCAGGGCGTGAGCTTCAGCAATTCACAGGGCCCGCCTACTTGCGCCTTTATTGCCTTCAGCTGCGCCATGCTGCCGTATTCGTCGTCCTTTCCCTGGATCGCCAGCATCGGGCACTTGATGCGCGGCAGGTATTCCTCGATGTTCCACTGCCTGAACGCGGGATCCAGCCACGCATCGGCCCAAAGGTGAAAGGTCTTGCGCGCATCCCGATGGTACTTGCCCAGGCGTTCGGCGAGGCCGCTTGTTTCGAATGCCTCGTTAATATTTCCAATGCTCTTCAGGCCGGATTCCTCGACGAAAACGTGCGGCGCCAGGACGGCCACGCCGCGCACCGCGTGCCCCGAGCCCGCGTGGATCAGCGCGATCGAGGCGCCGTCGGAGTGGCCGACCAGCACCGGTTTTTGAATATTGAACTTGGAAAGCAGCTCCGGGAGGGAATCAAGGGCTTCGCGATGCATGAAATCAATCCCGACCCTGTCCTCTTTCAGCACCTCTGATTTGCCGTAGCCGTAGCGGTCGTAGACCAGCGCGCGGCAGCCGGTGGCGTGGGCAACCTTCGCCGGAAAATCGCGCCACTGCGCAATTGAGCCCAGCCCCTCGTGCAGAAAGACCAGCACCGGGTCCGATCCCTCGATCCAGTGCACCTCCAGCGCATGCCCGCCGGCCGAAATCTGCGGCATGCTTTGAGATTAGCATGCGGCATGAGCCGCGTTACCCCGTTTGCGGTCTGGCTGGTTCTCGCCGCGACGCTGTTTCTCTGGTCGGGCAACTGGATTGTCGCCCGCGCGGTGCGCGACGACATTGCGCCGGGCATCGCCACGGCGGCCAGGCTGGTGGTTGTTCTTCTTATTCTCCTGCCTTTTACTTTTACGGGAATAAGGCGCAAGTACAAATCACTGCAAGGCAAGGGCATCCTGCTCGCGCTGGGCCTTTTCGGCGGCGGGCTGCACCTGGCGTTCCAGTGGCTCGGCATGCACTACACCACCGCCACCAGCGCCACGCTCTACCTCTCCACCGCGCCGATCTTCATCCTGCTGCTCTCGCGGCCGCTGCTCGGCGAAAGAATCGCGGCGCGGCAATGGCTGGGCGTCGCGGTGTCCTTCTGCGGCGTGGCGCTGATCGGCACCCAGGGACGCCTGTCGCTGGTTTCGTTCAACGTCGGCGATGCCCTTGCGCTCGCGTCGATGCTCTTCTGGGGCCTCTACACCGTGTTCCTGCGCATGCGCAGCGATGACCTGGACACGCCCGAGTTCCTCACCGTGCTCTGCGCGATGGGGCTGGCGACCCTGCTTCCCTGGGTTGCTTTTGAATTCGTCCAAGGCATGCAGACGAATCTCAGCGCCCCGGGTGCAATGGCGGTGCTGTACTCGGCGGTGGGCTCGCTGCTGCTTGCGGGCGCCGGCTGGACCTACGCCGTCAAGCGCATCGGCGCCGCGCGCGCGGGCGCGTCCATGCACCTGATGCCGGGCATCGCAGTGCTGCTATCCGTGCTGTTCCTCGCCGAGTATCCGAGGTGGTATCACGGCGCCGGCATCGCGTTGATCCTCGCCGGTGTCGCGCTGTCCTCGTCTAGAGCTTCATCGGCCGCCAGTAGCCGGTGAGTTCCAGGTAGCCGGCTCCGACTTTCCTGTCGCCGCGGAACGCGCGCACGGCTCCCTCCCAGTAGATCGTTCCGGTGCTGGCGCGGGCATCGAGCTCCTGGTCGTCCATCAGGGGTTCCAGGCGAATGTCGTTGTTGACCAGCATCGCCACGGGATATTCCGTCCCCGTGCGCGGGGACTTCCAGGTCTTCAGGACCTGGAACGAGACGCCCGGCGGCGAAAACGCGGGCTTGCCTTCCTTGTCCCGCATGCGAAAGGCCATCAGCGAGCTGCCGTCATCCATGTTGATGCCGCACCAGTCCCAGCCCGCAGCGCCCGCCGCCATGTACTGGCTCGACCATTCGTGGTCCAGCCACGCGGTGCCGATTATTTTTTCTTTGTTTAGAAATCCATGAACTGAAAGCTGGGGCCGGCTGTAATAGTAGGAAGCTTCCGCAGGGCCGTTGCCCTTGCGGCTGAAACCGGATTCGCCCTGAAGTGTAGGTGTGTTTTTTGAATCGAAACTCAATTCCAAAGTGAAATCCCTGGCGCGAATTCGCGTTTCGTATCCATTCGGACCCAATTCCAGCACCCAATCGTCCACCCACACACTTGTATTGCCTTCCTTGCTCCCGGCCAGCCCGAGCGCGGTGCGCGCGGCGCGCTCGTCGTGGCGCAGGCGGCCGTGGCGCGGATCGGCGAGCGCGGCGTGCGCGAGGATCACCTGCCGCGGCGTGAAGCTGCTGGGGTTCGGGTTTTCAATGTCCAGGCGTGTCCTGAAAAAAGTTACCTGGAAGCCCAGGTCCGCGCCGCGCGCGGTTTTCAGCCAGCCGGTGACGTACCACCACTCCTGCCGGTAGTCGGGGTGCGCGCCGTGGTCGCGGGGAAATTGCAGCCTGTGGTTCGGCGTTACCAGCGGAAACGCCAGGCCCGCGAGCACGAACTCCCGCCGGTTCACCAGTCCTCCTTCACCGCGCGCACCGGGCCGATGCCCGTGGCTTCCCTGCCGGACAGCCACGCCGTGACTGCTGCGAGGAAAACCAATACGAGGGACAAACAGACCAGGAGGCCATATGGCGGGTGCAGGTCCATGCTCCAGTTGAACGACTGGCGGTTGACGACGTGGATCAGGATCAGGCTGATGGCGCCGCCCAGCACCAGGCCGGCGGCGACGCCGAGCAGCGCCAGCAGGCCGCCCTCGGCGGCGAGCATGGCGCCGATCTGCCTGCGAGTCATGCCCAGGTGCCGCAGCATGCCGAATTCGCGGCGCCTCGCGAGCACGATCGCGCCGACGCTGGCGGAGAGCCCGAAAAGTCCCACCAGCACTGCCACCGCCTCGAGCGCGTAGGTCACCGCGAAACTGCGGTCGAAGATGGCGAGCGATACCCGGCGAATCTCTCCCGGCTCGGAAATCTCCAGCACGCCGCCGCCGGGCAGTGCGCGCAGCGCCTGCGTCACCGCGGCGATGCTCGCGCCGGGCTTGAGCCAAAGCGCGGCGTCGTTCGCGCGCCGGTCGCCCGAGAGCGCGGCGTAGGTGTCGCGCTCGATCACGATCGCGCCGTGCTGGCGGGCGTAGTCCCGCCAGATGCCCAGGACGACGAAGGGCTGGTTCTTGCCCGCAATCGGTATGTCGATGCGGGAGCCGGCGGCGAAACCGTAGATATCCGAGACCGCTTCGGAGATCCACGCGCCGGGCGGATCCGTGTCCTTCCGCGCATACGTTTTGCCGGTCACCGGAAAGTACAGATTCATGCCATCGCGCGCGATCAAGGCGACGGCCGGCCGCGCCGGATCCAATGCGACTCGCGTGCTGCGCAGGAAAACCACCTTTTCCACCTGCGGCAGGGCGCGCACGCGGGCCTCGAGCGCCGGATCGAGCCACGCCGTCTCCCCAGCATGGGTGGTGCGGAAGTACAGCTCTGCGGGCAGCACCGCGCCCAGCCAGTCGTCCACCGAGCTGCGGAACGAGGCCACCATGATCGCCATCGCCACCATCAGCGAAAAGCTGGCGACGATCGCCGCCAGGCTCACCATCGCCTGCCCCGGCGCGCCGCGCAGCTGCGCCAGGGCCAGGGTGTAAGGGATATTGGAATTGGGCCTTATCCGTTCGAGCAGGAATGCTGAAACCCAGGGCATGAGGAAAATGCCGCCCAGCAGAAGGCAGGCAATCGCTGCATAGCCGGCAACCGGTATTCCGTTCAGGGGTTTCAACGGAATGAGAACGACAGCGAAAACCAGAAACACGATCCCCGGCCAGACACTCGCCGCGCGCGCGAACATCCGCTGTTCGTCGCCGGCCTTGAGCGCCTGCGCGGGCGCGGCGCGCGCCGCATCCAGGGCCGGCAGCAGCGCGCCGGCCAGCGCAACGGCGATGCCGCCGACGAAAAACGCGGTACCGGCCGCCAGGGGAAATTCCACCTGCGGCGCGACGCCGCGGAAGAATCCCGCACCCAGATCCGCTCCGCCCGCGCGCGCGGCCACGAGCGCGAGGCCGTAACCCATGGCGATGCCGAGTGCGGCGCCCAATGCGCCCAGCGCCGCCGCTTCGACCAGCACCAATCGGGTCACGCCGCTTCGCGCGAGACCCAGGACCCGCAGCAGCGCGTGCTCCTGGCGCCGGCGCGCCACTTCCAGCGCCTGGGCCGAGAACACGAGAAAGCCTCCCGTGAACAGCGCCACGAGTGCCAGCACGTTGAGGTTCACGCGATAGGCGCGCGACAGGTTGGCGCTGGACTCCTCCACTGCGTCCAGCGTCGCCACGTGCACGCCGGGCGGGAGGAGCGCGACGACTTTCGCGCGCATCGCATCGAGGTCGGTGCCCGGTTCGAGCCGCAGGTCGACGCGGTTCAATTCGCCGAGGCGGCCGAGCCGCCATTGGGCCGTGGCGATGTCGGCAAACGCCGCCACGCCGCGCAGGCTGGAGGCAGGCAAGGTGCCCGCGACCTTGAGATCGACGGTTTC
>Ga0134123_10001791_pt1 | contig 13992 bp, 10 predicted proteins | sample KB303_FD_96460 | JGI IMG/M metagenome (GOLD analysis project Ga0134123, IMG submission 96460) | Terrestrial soil microbial communities without Nitrogen fertilizer from Kellogg Biological Station, Michigan, USA - KB3-0-3 | ecosystem: Environmental > Terrestrial > Soil > Unclassified ...
CGCGCTGATGGTCGGCGTCGCCGGCTTCGGGTTCACCGTGACGACGGTTGCCGCCGAAGCCGCGCTGCAGCTGCTGGCGTTGGTCACGGTCACGCCATATGAACCGCTCGCCGCGACGTTGATCGACTGCGTGGTTGCGCCGTTCGACCAGAGGTACGTGAATCCGGCGGGTGCGGTCAACGTCACGCTGCCGCCCTGGCAGAACGTAGTCGGGCCGGAAGCGGTGATCGCCGGCGTCGCCGGTTTCGCGTTCACCGTGACCGTGGCCGGCGCCGAGGTTGCCGTGCAGTTGCCGTTGCTTACCGTCACGCCGTAGCTGCCGCTCGCGTTGACGGTGATGGATTGTGTCGTCGCCCCGTTGTTCCACACATACGTGTAGCCCGCGGGTGCGCTGAGCGTCACGCTGCCGCCTTCGCAGAACGTCGTCGGACCGCCCGCCGTGATTGCCGGCGTCGCCGGCTTCGCGTTCACCGTGACGACGGTCGCCGCCGAAGTCGCGCTGCAACCGTCCGCGTTCGTCACGGTCACGCTGTACGAGCCGCTCTGCGTCACGTTGATCGACGGTGACGTCGCGCCGGTCGACCAGAGGTACGACGCGCCCGCGTTCGCCATGAGCGTCGTCGAGCCGCCTTCGCAGAACGTCGTCGGTCCCAGGGCGGTGATCGACGCCGAAGGCTCGCTGACACTGTAGACGATCGCATTCGACGTCGCACTGCAGCCATTCGCATCGGTGACGACGAGATAGAAGTAGCCGCCGTTCGACGGCGTCCACGTGAGCGTCGCCGACGTCGCGCCGGGGATCGGTGCGCCGCCGCTGCTGTACCACTGATACGAAGCCGCGGGGCCGCCGCTCACCGAGGAAGTGAGATGGATCGAGCCGCCGGGACAAACCGTCGTGCGATCGGCGGAGATCGACGTCGAAATGTTTCCGACCGTCACAGGGACAGGCGCCGAAGTAATCGAGCAGCCGTCGGTGAATCCCGCGGTGACCGCGTAGTTGCCGGAGCTCGTGACGCTGATCGATTGCGTCGTTGCGCCGGTCGACCAGAGATACGAGTCGGCCGCGCTCGCGGTGAGCGTGACCGAGCCGCCGTTGCAGAACGTCGTCGGACCGGACGCGGTCACCGCAACGGAACGCGCCGCGACGTTGATCGACGACGACGGCGAGGAGCAGCCGTTCACCTGCACGCTCACGCTGTAGTTCCCGGGCTCCGTGACCGTGATCGATTGCGTGGTCGCGCCGGTCGACCAGAGATACGAGTCGGCCGCGCTCGCGGTGAGCGTGACCGAGCCGTTCGGACAGAATGCGGGTGAAGACGCCGTGATCTGCGGTGCAGGCGGGGTCGGCGTGACGGTGATGGTCGCCGAGTCGCTCGCGCTGCAACCGTTTGCGTTCGTCACCGTCACGGTGTACGTGCCGGCACCGGTGACGTGAATCGACGGCGTCGTCGCGCCGGTCGACCAGAGGAACGAAGTGTAGTTCTGCGGTTGCGAGACGATCAGGTTGATGTCGACCGAGCCGCAGTAGTTGAACACCGACTCAGCCACGACCGCTGAATTCGCAACCGGTCCGTGCAACGTGTACTGATTGGCGACGGTGATGACCGGCGAAGGCAGCGGATTGACGGTGACCGGCGTCCCGGACGATGAGGCGGAGCAGCCTTCGGCGGTCGTCACGGTCACCGCGTAGTTGCCCGAGGCGTTGACCGTAATCGACCGGGTCGTGGAGCCATTCGTCCACGCGTAAGAGGCCATGCCCGCGGCCGCGGTCAGCGTCACACTGCCGCCTTCGCAGAACGTCGTCGGGCCGCTCGCGCTGACGGTCGCGTCGGGCAGCGGATTCCTGGTGACGGTGACCGGCTCGGACGTCGCGGAGCAGCCGTTTGCACCGGTGACAGTCACCGTGTAGGTGCCGGACGTAGTGGCGGTGATCGACTGTCCCGTGGCACCGTTCGACCAGGAGTACGAAGCCATGCCCGCCGGCGCGATCAGGCCGACGTATCCGCCTTCGCAGAACGTCGTCGGACCGGTCGGGGTGATCGTGGCACTCGGCGCCGCGTTGACGGTCACCACGGCCGGCGTCGACGTCGCGGAGCAGCCGTTCGCATTGGTCACGGTCACGCTGTAGCTGCCACTCGCGTTGACAGTGATCGACTGCGTCGTGGCGCCGTTCGACCACGCGTAGGAGTCAGCTGTGCCGGCGGTGAGGGTCACGCTGCCGCCCTCGCAGAACGTCGTCGGGCCGCTCGCGGCGATCGTCGCCGCTGGCGCCGGATGGACCGTGACCGGAACACCGACGGTCGAGGAGCAGCCGTTCGCGTTCGTGAAGGTCACGTCGTAATGACCCGTGGTGGTCGCAGTGATCGACTGGGTCGTGGCGCCGTTCGACCACGCGTAGGAAGCCATGCCCGCCGGCGCGGTCAGCGTCACGCTGCCGCCTTCGCAGAACGTCGTCGGACCGCCGGCCGAGATCATTCCGGCAGGAAGCGGGTTGACCGTGACCGTCGAGGCGGCCGACGTCGCGGAGCAGCCGTTCGCATTCGTGACGGTCACGCTGTAACTGCCCGACGCGATGACGGTGATCGACTGCGTCGTGGCGCCGTTCGACCACGCGTAAGAAGAACCGGCACTGGCCGTGAGCGTCACGGCGCCGCCTTCGCAGAACGTCGTCGGACCGGACGCGGTGATCGCCGGCGTCGCCGGAGCGGCGGTCGGAATGCTCACCGTCGCCTGCTGCTGACAGCCGGCGGCGGTCGCGGTCACGGTGAGCTGCACGGCGCTCGAAGAAGTCGCGTGGAAGGAGACGCTGCTGCCGTTCACCGCCGAGTCGAAGGCACCATTGAGGATCGTCCAGTTGAACGAGGTGAAGCTCGCGGCGTTCGTGACCGTCGCGGTTCCGGCGCCGTTGCCGGCGCAAACCGCCGTCGGCGAGAAGTTGATCACCGGCTGAGGCGCGGAGTTACACAGCCGGAACGCCCAGAGCTGGGGATACGAAGGCCCCGCCAGGAGCAGGCCGATGTTGCTGAAGAATCCGACCGGATACGGATCGCTTCCGTTCGGGCCGGGATTGATGTCGGCGTAACGATACGTGCCCGCGACCGTGCCGTTCGTGCGCCACAGCTCCGTGCCGCCGGCCGCACTGCCGTCGTTGGCGCGGAAGTACATCACGCCGTCCATGGCCATGAAGTTCTGGCAGAAACTGAGAAAGGTCTTGAGCCGGACCGTGCCCGCGGTCGTGCCGTCCGTTACATACAAATGCCGCGGGCCCGACGCACCCTGCTGGCTCGACTCCCAGACCATGTACGTCCTGTCGGCGTTCGTCCGGGAGGCATTCGTGACGTCGCTGGCACCGGGATAGATGTCGGCGAGAAGGTAAGTTCCACCCGCGGTTCCGTCGCTGCGATAGAGCTTTCTGTTGAAGCCGGCGTTTCCATCGACGGCCGAGAAGATGCAGATGTCGCCGACCGTCCAGTAGATCCAGGCGGAGCTGTCTCCGTTGAAGCCGGAGTTGATCGGATTGAGGTCTTTGGTCATGTACGTACCGGCGGCCGTGCCGTCGCTGCGCCAGACTTCCCGGCGATAGGTGGGATCGTTGGCGGTGAAGAAGAGCTGATTGCTCGCCGCCACCATGTCCGAGCCGGGCGTATTCAACGCTTTGATCAGGGTCGTGCCCGCGCTCGTGCCGTCGCTTCGATACAGGCCGCTCGACGTGAACGGAATGTTGCCGCCCACGAACCAGAGGTAGCCGTTCCACACGGTCAGCCGGCGATCCGGAAACACACTCGTCGGCGCGTAAGGCGAGACGGCGGTGCTCACCGGCACCGTGCCGGCTGCCGTGCCGTCGCTGCGGAACAGGTACGGGGTGCCGCTGGGGTAGGCGCCGATGAAGTACAGCGCACCGTTGTACTCGACCGCCGACCCTATGCCGCCGCCGCCGCTGCCGACGTTGAGCTCGACGACGCGGACCGTCCCCGCGGACGTTCCGTCGCTCTTCCACAGCTCATCCCCGGTCGTGCCGTCGTTGGCCGAGAAATAGAGCGTGCTCCCGATGACGGTCATCCACTTGATGTTGGAGCCGAGGTCTCCCGGGCGGATGTCCCTGACCCGGAACGTTCCGGCTTCCGTCCCGTCCGTCCGCCAGAGCTCTTCATCGTATTGCCCGTTCGAAAAATTGAGATAGCTGCTGGCCACGAAATATCCGATGCCGTTCATTCCCACCGCGTCGCGAATGGTGGCGCTGTAGTTGGGGTTGATGACCTTGACCTGATAGGGCACCTGCCCCAGCAGCGGCACCGCGGCGAGCAGCAGAACGACGACGGTCAAACGGTAGAGGAGATGTCGAGTCAAACAGTTGATCCTTTCGGGAGTGCAGTCGTGCCAGAAGGGCGACGGCGTCACTCGAGGCTACGAATTCATTACGTCGGGATTTACCGGGAGAAATGGCGGCGCGCAAGATAGCGGACGCAAGAGGCAAAGACAAGCCGTCAAGTTCGGAATCTTTGCCCTTCCAATGCGTTAGGAACGCCGATGAACCGCCAGAGTCGGGAGATCCGCATCGGCAACGTCCGCATCGGCGGCGGCAACCCCATCGCGGTGCAGTCGATGACCGCCACGCGCACGCAGGACATCCCCGCGACGATCCGGCAGGTCGAGCTGCTCGAGGCCGCCGGCGCGGACGTGATCCGCATCGCGGTGGACAATCCGAAGGACGTCGCGGCACTGGCCGAGATCCGCGCGGCGCGGCCGAACGCGAACCTGTCGATCGACCTGCAGGAGAACTACCGGCTCGCCGAAAAAGTCGCGCCGTACGTGCAGAAGCTCCGCTACAACCCGGGGCACCTGTACCACATCGAGCGCGACAAGCCGGTGCGCGACAAGGTGCGCTACCTCGTCGACGTCGCGCGCGAGCACGGCTGCGCGATGCGCATCGGCGTCAACGCCGGCTCCGTCGATCCCGACAAGCTGGCGAAGTACGACCGCGACGACTCGATCACGCCGATGCTGGAGTCGGCGCTCGAGCATTGCGCGATGCTCGACGACCTCGGCTTCGACCAGTACTGCGTATCGATCAAGGACTCCGATCCGAACAAGGTGATCGACTCGAATCTCCGTTTCGCCGAGTCGCGTCCCGACGTGCCGCTGCACCTCGGCGTGACCGAGGCGGGCATGCCGCCGGACGGCATCATCAAGACCCGCATCGCCTTCGAGCAGCTGATCACCCGCGGCGTCGGTGACACCATCCGCGTCTCGCTCACGCTGCCCTTCGAACAGAAGGGCGACGAGATCGTGGTCGGGCGCCAGATTCTCGACGACATCGCCAGCGGCCGGTTCCGCTCCGTCCCCCGCTTCGAGCACAAGGGCCTGAACATCATCAGCTGCCCGTCATGCTCGCGCGTGGAGAACGAGGCGTTCATCGATCTGGCTCAGAACGTGCGAGACATGACCGCTTACGCGAAGGCCCACGACATCACCATCGCGGTCATGGGCTGCCGCGTGAACGGGCCGGGTGAAACGGATGACGCGGACCTCGGCATGTGGTGCGCGCCGACGTATGTGAACCTGAAGCGCGGCCCGGAGTCCCTGGGCCATTTCACTTATGACGAGATCCTTCCGAAGCTCCGCACGGAGCTGGACCGGTTGATCGACGAGAGGGCATCTTGAAACGAATCCACTATCTGATGGTCACCGCCGCCGTGATCCTCCTCGACCTCTGGACGAAGTGGCTGGTCGTGCGGCGGATCGACCTGCACGAGGCGATTCCGATCATCCCGAATCTCTTCCAGCTCGTGCACGTGCGCAACACCGGCGCGGCGTTCGGCATCGGCGCGAACGCGGACTCGCGGCTCATCCCGCTGCTGCTCAACGGCGGCGCGATCGCCGTGTTCTGCGTGGTCGTCGTGTACGCGCTGCGGTCGTCGGTGACGGACCGCATGCTCCAGAGCGGCCTGCATCTGATCCTCGGCGGCGCGATCGGCAACCTGCTCGACCGCTTCCGCTTCGGCTATGTGGTCGACTTCCTCGACGTCTACGTGCGCGGCCACCACTGGCCGGCGTTCAACGTCGCCGACTCCGCGATCTGCATCGGCATCGCGCTGCTGTTCTTCGACATGAAGAAGAAGCCGGAGCCCGCGCCGGCGCCGTCAGTGCAGCAGCTGTAGCCGGCTGAAGGGCAGCAGCAGCCCGAGCGCGATCGACCAGACCGCGAGCAGCGCGCTGATCCATCGCACGCGCGGCGACGCTTCCTCGATGCACAGGATCGACCCCGCCATCAGCAGCCCGATGAAGTCGAGCGTGTACCGCGCCGTCACCCACCAGCACGACGACAGCGCAACCATCACCAGCCACCCCGCCAGCACCAGAAGGGCGGGCATCCTGCCCGCCCGGCGCGCCAGCGCCAGCCCCGTCCCCACCAGCACGATCGGCGTCACCGGCAGGACGCCCGCGATCGGCTCCGGCCGCCCCGGATAACTCACCTCCGGATCGAGCCGGTGCGTTTGCACCTCGACGAACGGAAACCGGCCGTGGAACACCGGCGGCCAGTAGACGTAGTGATGGATGCCGTTGATGAGCCGCACCACCTCGACCGGCGTGCAGACGCTGCAGACGCTGCGGCCGCGCATCGGGAGCCGCGTGATCTGATACGACACGCCGAACTCCGCCGGCGACCGGAAGCGCGCGTAGTTGTACGCGCCGAGCGCGCAGGCGATGGCGAGCAGCGGCGCCGCGACGGCGACCCACGCCGCACGACGTTCGCGAAACAGCACGAGCAGTTGCACGGCGAAGAGCACCGCGAGATTCGGGCGCGTCGCGATCGCGAGGCCGAGGAACGCGCCCATCGCGACCGCCCACCGCGCCGAGCGCGTCTCGTGGAAGCGCAGCAGCGCGAACGCCCACGCCGCGGTAAACGTCATCGCGCAGGCGATCGCGACCTGGTAGAACATCGACGCGATGAGCACGTAGGGAATGATGTTGCCCACGCCGAGGAGCAGGATCCAGAGCGGACGCGCGCGGCGCACGACCGCGACGAGGATCAGAAAACTGAGCATGGCGAAGAACGTCGTGCCGAGGGCGTCGGACGGATACGCGCCGGCGACCAGACGCACCGGGATGAAGAACAGCAGCACCGGCACCGGCGAGAAATAGAGGTAGTACTTCCCCTCGAAGTAACTCGCGTCCCACAGCGCCGGCACGCCGCCGCGATGCTCGAAGACGTACGGATCCGGGACTTTCGCGAGGTCCGGCGACGGCTCGTGCGTCATCGACAGATGGCCGTGCAGGAACCCGTCGGCGAGGCTCGCGTAATACGACTCGCCCCACGTGATGAGCCCGAACCGCAGCGTGCCGTCGCTGCCGAAGAACGCGTAGGCGAACAGCACGGCGACGATCGCCAGCGCCGCCGCGATCAGCCGGATTCGTTCGCGCATCGGCGGGCACGATACACGAGCCACGCGCTTCCTGCGATCATCCAGAGCGCGATCGGGATCAGCGACGCGCGGCCCGGCAGAAACAGCTCGCCGAGGTTGAACGCCGCCCGCTCGGACTCGCGCGAGCCGGGCGGATACAGCTTGTGCGGCACCAGCTCGTCGACCGCCTGCTGGTTCATCGACACCTCGCCGCGCGCGAACGACGGCAGCAGATGATCGCGCAGCGGCCGGCGGATCGCGCCGTCGGGCGTCGGATCGACGGCGGTGGCGAGGAAGTTGATGGCGATGGAGAGCACGCCCACAATCGCGAAGACGTTGCGCCACGCAAACCGCATCGGAATCGCGAGCAGCGGGATGACCGGCAGCAGATAGCGCGGGCCGAAGGCGAAGCCGCCCTCCCAGCCGTTGAAGCTCGCGATCACGACGAAGAAGATCAGCGCGATCGCGCCGACGATCGCCAGCTCGCGCAGCATCACCCGCCGCCGGATCATCACCACCGCGCCCGCGAACGCGAGCAGCAGGATCGGCGAGACGAAGAAGAGTCCGCGATACTCCGAGAACGTCAGCCCCCAGATCGCCTCGAGCGAGGGTTTGCGCAGGACGCCGAACAGCAGCCCTTCCTGCGTGAAGTTCTTGCTGAACGCGACCGACGTGCGGAACGGCGAGCCGAAGCAGATCCAGTGATAGGCGCCGAGGAGGATCGCGAACGGCAGCCCGCCGGCGATGAACCGCGGCGCCTTCCGCCCCGCCGCGATCGCGAGCACCAGCGCCGCGGGGATGCAGACATAGAAACAGATGGACGCGATGCCCGCCGCCACGCCCGCGAGCAGCGGACGCTCGTCGAGCCAGACGAACGCCAGCAGCAGAAACAGCGCCGCCGGCACGTGCGCGAAGAGCATGGTCGAGTAGGGAAAGATGATCGTGCCGAAGGCGATGATGAGAGCAAGCGACACCGGCACGCCGCGCCTGTACAACACCGCCGGAATCAGCGCGCCGCAGACGCCGCAGGTCAGCACGGTCACGAGATACGCGGTGACGGGCAGCGGGAGGTGCAGAGGGTAGAGCAGCGCGTACGGAATCGCGGCGAGCAACGACACGCCGGGCGGTTTGTTGATGTACGCGTGCCACGTGCCGGAGACGTCGCTCCACGCGATGTCGCCGGTGTTCGCGCGGTAGTCGTCGATGTGCAGCGTCCGCTGCTCGACGAGCGCGCGCGTGAGATCGAACTGCGCGTTCTGGTTCCAGCCGCCGCCGCCGAAGAACCAGGCGTACGTGACGAACGTGACGATGAACAGACCGACCGCGATCGTGCGGCCGGCGGGCGTCACACCGCGATCTCCTGCACGTCCCCGGCGATGGTGAGCTTCGGCTCGGTCATCGACTGCACCTGTTCCGGCGTCACGCCCGGCGCCACTTCGATCAGCTTCAACCCCTCGGTGGTCACGTCGATGACGGCGTAGTCGGTGATGATCCGGTTCACGACCTTCACGCCGGTCAGCGGCAGGTTGCAGCGCTCGAGGATCTTCTTCTCGCCCTTCTTCGTGACGTGCTCCATCGTCACGATCAGCCGCTTCGCGCCGGCGACGAGGTCCATCGCCCCGCCCATCCCCTTCACCATCGCGCCCGGCACCATCCAGTTCGCGATGTCGCCTTCGGCGGAGACCTGCATCGCGCCGAGGATCGAGAGGTCGACCTTGCCGCCGCGGATCATGGCGAAGGAGTCGGCGCTGGAGAAGAACGACGCGCCGGGCAGCACGGTGACGGTCTGCTTGCCGGCGTTGATGAGATCGGGATCGACTTGGTCATCGGCCGGGAACGGGCCGAGGCCGAGGATGCCGTTCTCGGACTGGAGGATCACCTCCATGCCCGGCGGGATGCAGTTGGCGACGAGCGTCGGCATGCCGATGCCGAGGTTGACGTAGTAGCCGTCGCGCAGCTCCTGCGCCGCGCGGCGGACGATCTGTTCGCGATTCAGGGGCATGCTGTTTCCTCGATGCTATTTCCTCACGGTGCGCTGCTCGATGCGCTTCTTCCGCGGCGCGACGATCATGCGGTGCACGAAGATGCCGGGGGTGTGGATGCAGTCGGGATCGAGCACGCCCGGCTCGACGAGCTCTTCGACCTCGGCGACGCAGATCCTGCCCGCCGTGGCGGCCATCGGATTGAAGTTGCGGGCGCTCTTGCGGTACTGCAGATTGCCGAAGCGATCGCCGCGCCACGCCGCCACGAGCGAGAAATCGCCGACGATGCCGCGCTCCATCACGTACATCCGCCCGTCGAACTCGCGCGTCTCCTTCCCCTCGGCGACGACCGTGCCGTAGCCGGCGGGGGTGAAGAACGCCGGGATCCCCGCGCCGCCCGCGCGCATTCGCTCGGCGAGCGTCCCCTGCGGCGCGAACTCGACCTCGAGCTCGCCCGCGAGAAATTGCCGCTCGAACTCCGCGTTCTCGCCGACGTAGGACGAGACCATCTTGCGGATCTGCTTCGTCTGCAGCAGCAGGCCGAGGCCCCAGTCATCGACGCCGGCGTTGTTCGAGACGCAGGTCAGACCCTTGACGCCCTTCTTCACCAGCGCGTTGATCAGATTCTCGGGGATGCCGCAGAGGCCGAAGCCTCCCACGACGAGGGTGGAATTGTCGGGAATGTCCTGGATTGCTTCGTCCGCCGAAGCAACGACCTTGTTCATCATCGCCCGCGGACGATATCAGACGTATGTTATGTCGCAAGGAGATGATTCGCTATGCGTAACCGTACTCTCATCCTCAGCACCGTTCTCGCCCTTCTCGTTTCCGCCACTGCCTTCGCCCAGAATCCTCGTTCGTGGGTTTCGGGCAGTGGCGATGACTCGTTTCCGTGCAGCTACACCGCGCCCTGTAAGACGTTCGCCGGCGCCTACACCAAGACCGCGACGGGCGGCGTGATCAGCGTCCAGGACCCGGGCCCGTATGGCAGCGTCACGATCTCGAAGTCGCTCACGATCGACGGCGGCGGCACGTATGCCTCCACCCTCCACACGGTCGACGGGATCACGATCGCCTTCAGCTCGACCGACAGCTTCAACAACACCGTCATCCTGCGCGGGCTGTCGTTCGACTCGCCGAGCGCGGCCGGCTACGGAGTCTCGGTGCAGGGCACGGCCGCGACTCACCTGCACATCGAAGACTGCAAGTTCACCCGCGCCGGGGCCGGAGTGGGGATGTTTCCGGGCGGAGCCGGCTCGACTCTGCTCATGAAGGATGTCGACATCCGGAAGGAGAACGTCTACGGCGTCATCGTCGATCCACCGGCGGGCACGCCGCTGAAGCTCACCCTCGATCATGTGACGGTCAATGAATCGGCCGGGTATGGCCTTCTGATCATGGACAACACCAACGGCACGATCAAGGACTCGACATTCAGCAACGGTGGAATGGGCGTCTCGATCCAGGCGACGAGCGTCCACGTGAATCTCGTCCGCACCGTAATCTCCGAAAACAGCAATACCGGCCTGAATCACGCCGTCGCTGGAATCACGACCATCATCGACGGCTGCTCGATTTTCGGCAACACCACCGGCATCGCAAATACGGGAAGCACGGTCATCGGCTTCACCAACAACTCGATCGCCAACAACAGCAACGACGTGATCGGCAACCCGGTACAGTCGCTGCTGCAGAAGTAAGCGCCAGGCGTAAGCAGCGGGTAAGCACAGCGGCACACATTGCGGCTCACCACAAGCAAGGAGAGAGCAAGTCAATGCGTGTCCTGAAAGTCCTCGTCTGTCTTTTCGTGATCGTCGTCGCCGTGAACGCTTCCGCCGCCCTTCCGGTCCGGACCTGGGTGTCGGGAGTCGGCGACGACGCCTGGCCCTGCAGCCTGACCGCGCCCTGCAAGTCGTTCGCGGGCGCCTACGCCAAGACCGAGCCAGGCGGCCAGATCTCGGTGCTGGATCCCGGCGGATACGGCGCACTCACCATCACCCACTCGATCACGATCGACGGCGGCGGCAACTTCGGCTCGGTCCTCTACACCGGCGACGGAATCACCGTCAACTTCACCGCCAATGACGGTCTCGGAAACAACGTCGTGATCCGCGGACTCTCCGTCACCTCGAACTACGGCGGCGGCTACGGCGTCGTGGTCCTCGGCACCGTGCCGACCAACGTCCACGTGCTCGACACCACCTTCGTGCGCACCGCGGTCGCCGTCGGCATGTTCCCCGGCGCGTCCGGCTCCACGCTCCGCCTCGACAACATCGAGGGATCGCAGATCTCCGGCACCGGCGTCCTCGTCAGCCCGCCCGCGGGCGGCGCCGCGGCGAAACTCACCATGAGCAACGTCCGCATCTCTCAGACCGGCTCGGGCGCTTTCAACGCCGGCGTGCGCATCGTCGCGAACACGAACGGAACGATCTCCGACTCGAAGTTCTCGAACGGCTCGCAGGGCGTCCTGATCGAGTCGGCGAGCGTGCACCTCAGCCTCGTGCGCACGGTCCTCTCCGAGAACAGCAACAACGGCCTGCTGCACTATGCGATGGGCATCACCACGCTGCTCGACGGCTGCTCGATCTTCGGCAACACGGTCGGCGTGTCGAACGTCGGCGGCACCGTCTACGGTTACAGCAACAACGCCATCGGCTTCAACACGCCGGACGTCATCGGCAACCCGATCCAGTCCCTCACCCCGAAATGACGAACGCGGCGGAGCGGCGGGCCGAACGGTCCGCCGCTCCCCGGAGATGGCGCCTCCTCCACCTTCACCCAGGAGTCCACCGCCGTATCCATGGAACCGGGCGGACGTGTCCGGAAACGCGGTGCAGTCGCTGCTGCAACAATGACGTAACCCTGTAAGCACCCGGCGTACGCGGTGTGTAAGCACCGCGGCACACATTGCTGTCATCACAAGCAAGGAGAGAGCAAGTCAAATGCGTGTCATGAAAGTCCTCGTCTGTCTGTTCGTTCTCACTGTCGCCGTCAACGCCTCCGCCCAGGCCACCCGGACCTGGGTGGCGGGCCTCGGCGACGATGCAAACCCCTGCAGCTACACCGCGCCCTGTAAAACGTTCGCCTCGGCATACGGCAAAACGGCGGTTGCCGGTCAGATCAGCGTGATGGATGCCGGCGCGTACGGCACCATCACCATCGATCACTCCATCACGATTGACGGAGGCGGCAACTTCGCGTCGGGACTGGCCGCGGCCGGCACCGGCATCCGCATCAATTTCACGAGCAACGATCTCTACGGAAACACCGTCATCATCCGCGGCCTGTCGTTCGACAGCAACGGGAACTGGGGATACGGGATGTGGGTCACCGGTACCGTTCCGACGCACGTCCACCTCGAGGACGTCACGTTCACGCGCGCCGGCACGGCGGTGCAGATCGACGCGGCCGCCGGCTCGTCGCTGCGGATGAACAACGTCGAGGCGTCGAGGCCCATCACGAACGGATTCGTCATGAACCCGGCGGCATCCGGCACGCCGCTGAAGATCTCGCTCAACAACGTCCGCGTCTCGCAGGCGGGCCAGAGCGGCCTGCTCCTGAGCGCGAACACGAACGGCGTGATCTCGAATTCGCTCTTTCAGAACAACAAGGACGGCGTGGTGATCGGCTCGTCGAGCGTGCACGTGAGCCTCGTGCGCACCGTCCTCTCCAGCAACGTCGAAGACGGTCTGACGCAGGCCGTCGCCGGGATCACGACGGTGCTCGACGGCTGCTCGATCATGAGCAACGGCCTCGCCGGAATCTCCAACACCAACAGCACCGTCCTCGGACTGATCAACAACGCCATCGCCTACAACGGTACCGACGTCACCGGAAACCCGATCCAGCCGCTCCAGCCGCAATAACGGTCAGTGCGTGTGGGCATGATCGTGATCGTGGTCATGATCGTGATCGTGCCCATGCGTGTGACCCGCCATCCCCGACTCGACCTGCTGTACCACCTGCCGCGCCAGCTCGCGGAACGCCATGGAGGCGGGCGACGCCGGATCCGATGCCACGATCGGCTCTCCGGTGTCCCCGCCAATGACGACCTTCGGGTCGATCGGCACCTCGCCGAGGAACGGCACGCCGAGCATCTCCGCGGTTTTCTTCCCGCCGCCGTGGCCGAAGATCTCCTCCCGCTCACCGCAGTGCCGGCAGATGAAGTAGCTCATGTTCTCGATGATGCCGAGCACCGGGACGTTGACCTTGCGGAACATCGCCAGTCCCTTGCGCGCGTCGATCAGCGCGACGTCCTGCGGCGTCGTCACCACCACCGCGCCGGTGAGCCCCGCCTTCTGCGTGAGCGTCAGCTGCGCATCGCCGGTGCCGGGCGGCAGGTCGATGATCATGAAGTCGAGGGTGCCCCACTTCACGTCGGTCAGGAACTGATCGATGGCCTTCATCACCATCGGCCCGCGCCAGATCACGGGCGTGTCGGCATCGGTGATCAGGCCGAGGGACATCGTCTTGATGCCGTGGCGCTCCATCGGCATGATCTTCTCGTCGGTCTCGTCGATCTGCGGACGTCCCTCGATGCCGAGCATCATCTGCTGCGACGGACCGTAGATGTCGGCGTCGAGCAGGCCGACGGTGAAGCCCAGCGC
>Ga0134123_10001793_pt1 | contig 13989 bp, 17 predicted proteins | sample KB303_FD_96460 | JGI IMG/M metagenome (GOLD analysis project Ga0134123, IMG submission 96460) | Terrestrial soil microbial communities without Nitrogen fertilizer from Kellogg Biological Station, Michigan, USA - KB3-0-3 | ecosystem: Environmental > Terrestrial > Soil > Unclassified ...
GGCGACGTGAACCGTGAGGACCTGCACCTCCCTCACGACACGGCCGCCGTCGGGTCGACCGCGCGCACCGTTGCTGTACTCTGGGGTTGATCGGTCCGGTCGGGATGGATCTGGAGGGCGCCCTGCTTGGCCGGTGGGGCGCTCTCGTCGTTCCTGGCTCACGCTGATTCGCGGAGGAGCAGCTCCGCGAGCGCTTCGACGGGGATGAGGCGCCGGCGGCCGATCTTCACGCTGCGGACAGCGCCGGTGACCATGAGCTCGTGGAGCTTCGTTCTGCCGATCGGCACAGCCTTGAGGGCCTGCTCGATGGTGAACGCGAGGGGTTGGATGTCGCTGGACTTGGGCTTGACGCTGGACTTGGGCTTGGTGGGCACGGAGCCTCCGGACGGCCTTGCGGACGCTCGCGGTACGGAGCGCCCGCGACGAATGCGGGTGAGCTCGACGTACCGGGCATCGCGCCCGGGGCGACCAATGGTCGCGCCTTCGTCGTTCGGTCCTCAGCACTCGAGCGGGACATCGCGTCCCGTGGCATCGCTCGCCGACCACCTCGGCGCCGGCATCGCACCGACGGAGGGATCAGCTGCGCTCGTGTAGAAGCTGACCTAGCGAGGCTGAGTAAATCACATCGCTGCAACTCGTGCAACCACTCTCGTGGTCGCCGGTGTTCAGGACTGCGTGGCGAGCAGCGTTTCCATGGTCGCAACGCCGGCGGTGATGGACGGGCGCAGACGGTGGCGATAGGTCTGGTCGAGCATCCGTGTGTTCTCGTGGCCGAGGAGGTCAGCGATCTGCTCGAGCGGAACGCCGGCGTCAGACATGATCGACGCAGCGGAGTGGCGCAGCTCGTTGGGCAGCATGACGGGGACCTTCGCCTGAGTGCAGATCCTCTTGAGCTCGCGACGGACGTTCGCTGCGGAGAGAGGCGTGCCCGCGCGTGTCGCGAACACGAGACGGCTGTCGGCCCACGATCGGGCGCCGAGCCGTTCAGTGTTCTGCGTGTTGCGGTGCCGGCGAAGCTGTTCGGCGACGATCTCCGGGACGGCGATGGTGCGCCTCGATCCTCGTGTCTTCAGCTCGTCGGTGATGACGGTCTTGCCGCGCTCTGATCGCGCTGCGTGGTTCACGCTGATGATGTGCCGCTTCAGATTCACGTCGGTCCACATGAGACCTGCTGCCTCTCCCGGACGCAGACCCGTGGCGAGCATGAGCGTGAACATCGGCCCGAGGCGCTCCTCGAGGAGCGCGGCGAACAGCTGTTGAGCCTGAGCCGGCTCGAGTGACTTCCTGGGTCTGGCGCGGGCGGCAGCCGGGGTCAGCTCGGCGATGCGCGCGACGTTTTTGACGGCCAGCCCGCGGCGCTCGGCGAACTGCAGCACCTGTCCGAGGACGGACCGGACCTTGACGAGCGACGCGCGCGAGAGTGGCCTGCTGCCCGACCGGCGCGAGCTGAGCCGGTCAAGCATGGCTTCGACGTCGTCAACCGTCAGCGCGCGCAGCCGCCTGGGTCCGAGCTCGTCTCGGATGACGTCGCAGCACCAGCGGTACACATCGCGGGTGGCCGGCTCGAGGTCTCGGCCGGCGAGCACACGGGTCTCCCATCGATCGAGAACGCTGGCGACGGTGACGTTGCCGTCGCCTGTTTGCTCGCCGCGATCGTTGGCGGCGCGCATCGCGTCGAGCCGCTTCCGTGCTTCGGTCATGGTGTGGGCGACGACCTTCCGTCGGCGACCGTCGATGGTGATGGCGCCAACCCATCGGTCGCGTTTGGTCTCGAAGTAGAGGGTTCCTTCGCCGTTGGCACGTTCGCGTGGCACGATGACTCCTTACCTGTTGGACCCGAGGGGGTTCATCTGGGGTGCAACGATAGCGAACATCGGCGGGCATCGGCGGGGATAGACGACCAGCTCAGCTCCCCTCGTGGACCGCCTTCCTGCGGTGTTGGCTTCCATGGCATGGAAGAGGTCAGGGGTTCAATTCCCCTCAGCTCCACCGCAGGTCAGAGGCACTTTCGTCCGCTGTCACGACCTGTCGAATCTCCGCCGGGGGTTCAATCGGGGGTTCGCACTATCCAGGCCGACGTGGCCGCGAGTCGTCGAGGTGCGCACGGTTGGACATTCCCAGGGCGATCGAGGTTCTTGAGGACTTCGTAGATCTCACCCGCGAGTACCTGCAGGTCGGTATGAACGGCATGACCAACGGCAGGGTTGGCACGGCTGCGTTGGCACGGCGCGTCGAGTTGGATCAGGCGATCCGGATGCGCATTGTGTCCGTGCAACGATTGATCGAGGCCTCCCTCGGGCCGAGCGCAGCAGCTCAGATGTTGAGGCTCAGGTCCGGCCTCGACAAGTACCTCGACGCTCGCGAAGCTGCTGAGGCCGCCATCGGCGCGCTCCGCGATGGTGAGATGATCGACGAGATCCTCTCTCCAGGCCCGCAGCTCGCAGCGACCGGTTTGCACGAGTGGGTGTGGGAGCCGGCGCGCAAGCAGTGGTCGGGGGGTCATCGGCGGGCGGCGATCCAGTCGGCGGCCACGCGCCTGGACAGCGAGACACAGGCACGAATGGAGCGTTGGGACATCCACGGAAAGGCGCTCGCCAATCAGGCGTGGAGCGCCGAGCCGCCCAGCGTTGGTCATCGTCGCCTTCGGCCGGCTGGTGTGCAGCCCGGCACCGAGGCGTATACGAGTCAGCTCGAGGGGGCGCGCAGCCTGCATGTCGGTGTGATGCAAGCGATCCGGAATCGTGCGACGCACGATCTTGAGGAGCCCAGCGAGCAGGACGGACTTGAGCGCCTCGCCGCGCTGAGCGTCGTAGCGCGTCTCGTCGCCGAAGCGAGGGTCGAGTCCGTATCTTGATCGCGGCCACCGACTGCGCAGCAGCAGCAGTAGGACAGACGAACAGCTGAAGAGCAGTCAACGCTGATCCGTGGCTGGGATCACGGCCCTGGCTGCTTCGGCACGCGCGGGATGACCCTGAGCTCCCGGGTTCCTGAATGCAGCTCCGTCGTCGCCTGATTCACCATGAGATCACGCGACTGGAACGCGAGGTCGCGGAGCTTCATCCACTCGCGATGCGGCGCGCTGAGCGCACCGCCCTTCGGCAAGACCAGGTCCGTGCCCGACAGGTGGACCTTCGTCACGAACCGCACCATCGGCTCTATTCGATCCTCGATGCATTGCTTCACGACGGCGGCGAAATCATCGGTGCCTACGAGGTGAGCCTCCTCGAACGCGTGGCTGTTCGTTGAGGTTGCGAGCCGGAACTGCTGGAACAGGGCATCTCGCTCGGTTGGCTTCGCCTGAACGACCTGGTTGGCGAGGTCCGTGAGATCCGCCGTCGAGGTGATCGCTGCGAGGTATGCCTTGCGCCTCAGGTCGCCGATCTCGCGCTCGCGGTCAGCGTCCCGCTCGCGCCGCCACTGCGCGTCACGGTCGGTGCGTTCGCGATCCCACTCGCGATCGCGCTGCTCGCGTTCGGCGTTGCGTTCGTCGGTCCGCTCCCGGCGTTCGTCTCGCCACCGTCGGGTCGACTGCCGAGCGCCAATGTAGAGCAGCACGAGAGGAAGGAGGATTGGGATGCCGAGCGTCGAGACCATCTCGACCCAGTCGCGCCCGTTGAACAGGTCGAGGCCCTTGCCGGCGACTGTGGCGATCGAGTCGGTCGGAGGCGCGGACGTGCTCATCGTCCAGACCGTCGTGCAATGCATCTCGGGAGGGTAGACGGTGCCGGTTGCCGTTTCGGACACTTCGTTGCGTCTCGTGCAACTCAGTTGCGCGTTGGGCAACTCAGTTGCCGGAACGGACCAAATCTGGACATTTCAATCAATCTGGACGTTTGTCCGTATGCGGAAATCGCACTCAGAATGCGCATATGTCCTGTTTGCGGCACGTGACCAAATCTGCGCATATGCACAAAACCTGTGCATTGCACACGAATCGACCTATTGAAATCCCGTCAGTGGTGTGTCATCGTGACCGGCGACAACAGTGAGCCCGGCACCGTTGGCGCGGCCCGGGCTCTGGCCGAGACCCCCAGGAGGGCATCGACATGAGCATGGTAGAGCGCGGGCGCACATCCGACCGGCCAGCGGCGCACCGATGAGCCGGACACCCGTCGCGGAGCTGCTCGAGGAGATCCGTGGCGTCCGCACCGAGCTGGCCGAGCTCCGCGCGATCGTCGAGCAGCTACCGGCGCGTGCACCACGACGTCGAGCCGTCCCTCGGGAGTGCGCCCCGGACTGGGTGGCGCTCGTGCGTCCGTGCGGCGGTCGTGCGCACCTGTTCGATCTGACCGCACCGGTCGACCGCGACGTCGATCACTCCCGGTGCGGTGCGGTCGAGATGGGAGACCGGATCCCTGCCGGCGACAACGATCCGATCTGCGCCCACTGCGTGGCCCGGGGGTCGATGTCGTACCGGGAGGCGGTCGAGCGGATGCGCCGGCTCGAGGGCGGCGCGTGATGCTCGACGGACGGACCCACAAACAGCGCCGCCGCGGTGTCGAGCTCGACGAGGCCACCGTGATGACGATCACCGCCTACGCGGAGTCGCTCGCCCGGCGTGAAGTGAAGCCGGCGTCGATCGGAGTGATCGTCAACCGACTGCGGCTGCTCGCCGACGAGCTCCACCCGCGCCCGCTCCTCGAGGCATCCCACGAAGACCTGACGGCGTTCCTCAATCGGCGGGTGCTCGCCCCACGGTCACGGGCCTGGTATCTGTCGCTGCTCCACGGATTCTACGAATGGTGCGTGATCGGCGGCCTGGTGGGCGCTGACCCGACGTTGTGGGTGCGGCGGCCCGACAACGCTGCGCCACGCCCGGCGGTGCGGATGAAGGCACGCACAGCGCAGATGGTGACGAACCCAGCCCGGCCGGCCGACGGTCGCGCCCGGGCGAAGCGGCTGCAGGGCCTCGAGCTCGACGAGATGTCCGTCGCTCTGATCGGCGAGTACCTGCACGTGATGGAACGTCGCGGGTGCCGGCCGGCGTCGGTGGCCACGATCGGGAGGAAGCTGCGACTGCTCGCCGAGCACCTGCGCCCCCGGTCGCTCGGTGAGGCCGAGGCGGAGGACATCGAGCGGTTCCTCGATCGCCGCAGGCTGACCGCCCGGTCCCGGTATGCGTACGTGTCGCATCTGCACGGGTTCTTCAAGTGGGCGGCCGCGTGGGGGCGTGTGCCGGGCGATCCGACGCTGCGGGTGGTGCGCCCGCGGTTCCCACGATCGCTGCCACGTCCGATCGAGGACGAGGACCTGCGCGAGGCGTTTCGGGCAGCCACGCCGCAGGTGGCCGCGATCCTGGCGCTGGCAGCGTTCCACGGGCTCCGTGCCGGCGAGATCGCCGGCCTGCAGCGCGAGGACATCCTCGATCGTCACACGCCGCCGGTGATCCTGGTGCTCGACGGCAAGGGCGGCCACCAGCGCGTGCTCCCGTTGCATGACGAGGCGTGGTCGTTGATCGAGCCGTGGGCGCTCGGCCGGCGTGGGTGGCTGTTCACGATGCCGAACGGGGCGCCGATGCGTCCGCACAACGTCTCGCATCTCGCGAACGCCTTCCTGCACGAGTGGGTGGGGACCGCGTCGTCGATTCACTCGCTGCGCCACTGGTTCGGCACGAAGGTCTACGCGGCGTCGCGGGATCTGCGGTTGACGCAGGCGCTGATGGGCCACGCGTCGCCGAACACCACGGTCGGCTACGTGGCCTGGTCGGCCGAGGATGGTCGTGCGGCGGTGTCGAAGATCGGGCTGTGACGGCCGGTCAGGCGGCGGTGCTCGATGGGCGGCCGCGCAGCGCTTGCCGTTCAGTTCGGGCCTCGCGGCGTGAGCGGCCGCCCCAGATCCCGTGCAGCTCGTCGGCTGCTGCGGTGCGGCACTCGGCCTGCACGAGGCAGCTCTGGCAGACCGCCTTGGCCGGTGCGGTGTCTTCACCTCGAGCGGGGAAGAAGTTGACGTCGGGCCGTTCCTTGCACGCGGCATCGCGATGCCACGCGGGCCGGATCCACGTGAGGAAGTCGTCGAAGGTTGGTGGACCATCGATCACGGGCAGCGACGGTACCGCGATGCGCAATCAGGATTGTGGACCGTCCTGGGCGCGTGCGGCTTCGGCCGCGAGTTCCTCTGCCGCGATCGCGTAGTCGAGGAGCTGCCCGGCGAGCTCGAACGCCGTACGTGGGTAGAGCCCGAACGAGACGAGGTCGGCGGCGGGGTGCTCCCGGATCGACAGCATCACGATCTGCTCGCCGTCGTCGGAGACCGCTCGGCCGGACGCGACCGAGTAGCAGCACCCGCGCAGGTGGATGCGCTCGTCCATCAGGCGGCCGCCGATCGCAGGTACAGGTTCGCCATTGAGAACACCGCCTGTGCGTCGACCTGCTCGTGGATGTGGACCTCACCGATCAGCGGGCCGTCGCTGGCCGGCGCTGCGCGGCCGAGCTGGCGCATGATCTGCTCGCTCTGCCAGTTCGGATAGATCCGTGCACCGGTCGGGATGTCCGCGACGGTCGCGATCTCGAACTTGTTGTTCTCGCCGATCTTCGTCGGTCCGCCGCGCCAGAACATCGACCCCCGCGCGTTGCCGGGGGGCGGCGGCTTGAAGACGGGCCCACCGATCCAGTCACCCTGGACGACATCGCCGCCGCTGAACGGGTTGATCTTGTTCAGCCAGTTCCACGCGGTCTCCGCGGTCCTGATGATCGCTTCGAGCGTGCTGACGACTCCGTCCAACGCAGCCTTCGCTACGCCGACACCGGCGGAGAACGCGTCCGAGAGGAACCCGCGGAGACCCTCGGTCCAGCCCCACACGAGCTGCACCTGGGTGATCACCTCGCCGATCACGTCACGCATGAAGCCGAACGCCGCCTTCGCTACACCCACCCCGAGCGAGAACGCGTCCGCGAGGAACGCGCGGAACGCCTCGGTCCAGCCCCACACGAGCTTGACCTTGTCGATCACCTCTTGGCCGATGTCGCGGAAGGCCTCGAACGCCGCTTTCGCGATGCCGACGCCGAGCGTGAACGCGTCCGCGAGGAACGCGCGGAACCCTTCGGACTTCGTCCAGAGGTAGTCGATCTTGTCCCACACCCACTGGCCGGCGTCGACGAGCCCCTGGAACGCTGTGGCGGCGACCTCGACACCGAGGCGGAACGCGTCGGCGAGGAACGCACGGAGACCTTCGGTCTTGTCCCACAGTGCCTGGGCCTTGTCGATGACCCACTGGATGATCCCCGGGACGTTGTCCCGCAGCCAGCCGAACACCGACTGCAGGATCGGCCACAGGGTGTCCTTCAGGAACGTGCCGACGGCGTCGACGACGGTGCGGAACCACTCCCAGTGTGTGTAGGCGTAGATCACTCCGGCGACGAGCGCGGCGATCGCCGCGCCGATCGCAATGAACGGTGCTGCGGCCGCGAGCGTTGCCGCGGCCGCTGACGCTGCCCCGGCCGCCCACGCGATGAAGAGTGCGACGAGCGCCGCTCCGATCCCGGCGGCGACACCGATCAGGACCTCCTTGTGATCGATCAGCCATCCCACGGTCGCCTGCAGCCCGCTGGCGAGCGCCGGGATCACCTGGGTCACGACGTACATGACTGCCGCGCCGACGGCCTCGAGGACGGTGGCGATGACCTCGCGGATCTGCGGCCAATGCGCACCAACCCACTGCGCGACCGAGATGAACACGGGCAGCAGATGATCGACGAACCATCGCGCGAGCCCCTTGGCCGCATCACCGATCGCGCTCAGCACTCCGACGAGGATCTCGCGGATCTGCGGCCAATGCTCGGCCACCCAGTCGGCGACCGTCGCGAACGCCCGTTGCAGGACCGGTAGCCAGCGTTGCGCGAGCTTCTGGAACCACGGGATCGCCTTCTCCGAGATGAACGTCACGACCGCGGTCATCGCCGGCAACAGCGCCTGCCCGATCGACGCCTTCGCGTTCTCGAACTCGGCAGCCATGATCCGCTGACTGTTCGCGAGCCCGTCCGAGGTTCGCGCGAAGTCACCCTGTGCGAGGGTGGTGTCCTGCATGATCAGGCTGTATGACGCCTGCGCCTTCGCCGCCGGCGTGAGCGCATCCTTCACGGTCTTGATCAGCCCCAGCTTCATCGCCTCCTGATGGAGACGGACGTCGTCGATCGCGACACCGAACCGCTTCAAAGGTTCGGTCTCACCTGACACGCCGGACTGCAGCGCCGCGAGCGCATCCGCGACCGAGGTGTTGTTGAACGACGCGAGATCGGTCGCGAGCCCGACGAGCGACGTCGACATGTCCGTCGCCTGCTTCTGGCCGAGCCCGAACGATTGGAACAGGTTGCCGTACGTGCCGGCCGCCTCGAGCGCCTGCTGCTGCGACTGGCCCATCGCCTTCGCCGACTTCTTCGACCAGTCGACCACCGCGGCGGCCTGATCGCCGAACACGACGTTCACCTTCGATGTCGACTCGCTCAGGTCCGACGCCGCGCTGACCGCTTGCTTGCCGAACCCGATCGCCGCGATCACCCCTCCCGTCGCAGCGACCGCAGCGGCCTTCAATGCCGCGCCCGCCGCGCGGCCGATCCCACCGAACGCCTTCGTGATCGTCCCGGACTCGCGGCCGACCTTCGACTCGATGTCCTTGCCGAGACCCTCGGTGTCAGCCTCGATCGAGACGACACCCCTACCGACCGCTTCGCTCACGACGTCACCCCACCGCTTCCAACCGGGCCACCTGCACCGCTCGCTCACGGCGCCGCTGCAACGTCTCCGCCGGATTCCCGGTCGGCCACGCCCCAGGCTCCCCGGTGGACAGCTCGTGCATCCGGTTCTCGAGAGAACGATGCACGTCACGCAGCCCGGCCGCCCGTTCCTTCGCGCCGTACAGATCATGACGCGCCCGCCGCAGCTCCTCCTCGAGAGCCCGAACCTGCGCACTCACCTCCGCCACCCGGGCCTTGGCCGGCCCGACATCGCGCTGAGCGATCTCCATCGCGATCGACGTCTCCTCGAGCCGTGCCGCCGTGTACCGCAGCTCGACATCGCCGAGCTCGTACGCGCCCTCGAGCGCACGCTGACGCAACTGTCGCATCGCGTCGAAGTCCCGAGCATCCAACGCGTCAGCGATCGCGTCCGGCAACCGACGACGCTCCGCCTCCAGCTCACGAACCCGACGCTTCAGGTCCACCGTCGAGCCGGCCGGCGGGGACTGCGCCTCGCGGCGGCTCACCGCAGCTCCGCGGGCCGGGTCAGGCTGAAGATCATCGAGTTCTGCACGCGCTCGAACACGCGTGAACGACGGCTCGGCTGCGCAGCGATGTAGTCGCGGACGTCGTCGACGACGTTCGGGTGAGCTTGGCAGTACGTGTCCACGATCGCATCCCAACCCTGGTCGATCGCGTGGCAGAGCACCGCCCGTCCGAGTGTCGCGTCATCGGTGCGTTCGGCACGCTCGAGCAGCCGTTCGGCGTCGGTGCCGGACTTGCACGCTTCGACGCGGTCCATCGCGTCGCGGAACGCGATCACCGCCTCCGGAGACGACGAGCCGATCCCGAACAGGCGCCGCTCGATCGTGCGCCGCTCGGCGTCACTCGACGCCTGCGTCGCCTCGCGCAGATTGGCGAGCCGGGCCTTCGTCTTGTCGAACAGCTGGGCGATCGCGTCGCGCTTGCCACGGTCGGACAGCCCATCGTTCGCTCGAACCTTCGCGAGCTGTGCCGCGTACTCGCTCTGGATCGCGTTCACCTGATCGTTGATGCTCACTCCGCTCCTCGTCTCATCGCTCGCCGTTCCTTGAAGTGCATGACCTCGTCGCGATCGAAGGTCCACGCTGCGCCGACGCGCTCGCCGCGCAAGCGGCCGCCGGCAGCTGCCGAGCGAATCGCTCGCTCGGACACGCCGACGACCGCTGCAGCGTCTCTGCTGGACCACCTCGTCTCAACATGCTCTGAAGGTGGGCCAGCGGTACCGGCGTCGTCCAGCAAAATGCCGCACTCGGTAGCAACTGCGGAAGCAGCCCGCGAGCGCCACGCCGCCGACGCCGCCGTCAACGCCACCAGCACAGCGTCGAGCTCAGCGTCAGCGCCGCGCACCTGGCCCTTCCACCGGTCCAACCCGCCGTCACGGCATAACAGAGCAGCGACGCGCGCCGGCACGACCACGACCGGCCCATCGAGCCCGTGCAGATGCCGCGAGGCCACGCCAGCCATCAGCGCCGATCGCCACCCGCGAAGTGCCCGTTGACCTGGGGATACGTACCTGAGTGCCCATTCGTACAGATTTCCCCAACCCGTACATGGAGAAAACAGCAGCCCTCACCGGTCCTGAGCGCGGCGACAGCGCCGCGGCACCACCCCTCCCCCTGCCGGCGCCGGAGGGTCATCGGCGGGAGGCCTTCCGGGCGGCGCGCTGCTCGGTCTTGCGGACTGCGCGCAGGTACCGGGCGCGTCGCCGGTCACGCTCGCGGCGCCGGCTCCTCGTGTGACTGCGAGCCGTCACCGGTCGTGGTCCTCGTGCGGGAGCAGCGGGAGTTCGCCGGTGCCGTCGTCGTTGGGTGTGAGCACGATCGTGCCGTCGTCGATCGTCATCAGCAGCGTGCCTCGGGCGACGGATTCGGCGGCGTCGATGACGGTGCCGGCCTCGGCTCGGGTGAGGTCCTTGGATGACTCGACGGGTCGGCAGGCAGCGGCGATGAACGCCAGCCGGTCGGGCTTGGCCTTGATGCCGAGGTCGTTGAACGTGGCCATGAGCTTCTTGATCTGCTGTTCGGTCGGGCCTTCGTGTTCGTCGACGGGAGGCTCGTCGACGGCCGGCTCGTCGGGCTCGGCCGCTCGCGGGGGTGGGGCGGGGGTGCGCCGGCGGCGTGTCGTTGTGGTCGCTGCTGGCGTGTCGGCGGGCTGGGTGCGAGCGGCCGGCTCGGGGGCCTCGGTGGCGGTGTCGGGGCCGTCGAGTTCTTCGGCGAACTGGGCGATGCCGCCGAGCGCGTCGGGTGCCATCTGGCGGACCAGCTCCGCGGATGCTCGGGCGAGCAGCATCTGCCGCGGGTACTTGGCGTACATGTGGGAGGCGACGCAGGCCTTGCGCACGTCGTCCATCGTCCACGCGACGGTGAACAGGTGATCGCTGCCGCGGCGGCGTCCCTTCAGCACGACCCGCGTGTTCGTGGACTCCTCGACCCAGAGCTCGTGGCCGGCGGCGAGCGCGAGCGCGCGTGCCAGCTCGGCGCGTGGCGCGGGGCGGCCCTTGACGACGTCGATCTTGGCGAGGCTCATCATCGGCGCGAGACCGAGCTCGTTGCCGTACAGGATGCACGCGGCGATGACCGCTGGCTTGCCGCGCATCTCGGTCGGGACGAAGTCGGTGTCGGCGATCTGGCGGGCGAGGTCGGCCGCGGGTTGGATGAGTGTGATCCACCGGTTCGCTGGGTCGGCGAGGATCTCGGCCGGCACCGTGGTGGCGGCCGGCATCGGGGGCGGGGTCGTGTACGGCTCGAGGGCGGTCATGCTGCGGTCTCCTGGGGTGCGGTGAGGGTGTCGCCGATGAGCGAGTCGCCCTTGGCGAACGCGGCGACCTGTTGGACGTAGAGGAACGTGCGGAACGTGCGTGCGCTGGCGTCGACGGGGACGAGGTCGTAGCCGTCAGCGCGGACCCAGACGGCGCCGCACGCGTCGACGTCGGGCATCGGGTACTCACGACCGTGCTCGTCGACGTAGAACTCGGCGAACCGGTAGGCGGCGAGCTGCAGTGCGACCTCGCTGAAGATCCCGGATCGGGTGGTCTTCAGGTCCAGCAGCCAGCGGCGGCCATCGGCGAGGGTGGCGATCAGGTCGAGCGAGCCCATGTAGCGGTGGCGGCGGCTGGCGACGACGAGCTCGACGTGCTCGGGTTCGACCTGCCACTGGTCGAGGAACTGGATGTAGCTGTCGACGTGGCCGGCGAGTTCTTCGGGAACGTCGACTTCGCCGCCGGCGACGAGGGTCTCGCCGAGGCGGTGGACCTCGGTGCCGCGGCGGGCAGCCTTGTCGCGGTCCCGGTACGGGGTGCCCTTCAGCAGATCGATGCGGGCGTCACGGTCGAGCTGCTCGAGCATCGGGAGATGGTCCGCCGCGAACGTGGCGACTTCGCGCGCCGCCCACGCGGTGAGCGCGGGCTTCGGGGTGCCGTCACCGATGATCGTGGTGACGCCGGGGACCTTCTCGCCGTCGAGCTTGTACCAGTGGCCGCGGCCGGAGTTGATCCGCTTCGTGATCCCGCTCATGCGATGCCACCGCGATGATGGAACGTCGAGAGCTGCTCGCGAATCTTGGAGATGTACGGGCGGGGATCGACGACCTGCTCGATCGGCTCACGACACGCGGGTCGCGATGCGGTGGGTTCGGGCCGTGGGTTGGGTTGGCGCCAGTGGGCGGAGGCTTCGCGGTCGGCTCGGCGTTCGGCGAGCTCGTCGAGGTACTGCTGCGGGTCAGCGTTCATGGGGTTCCTTCGATTCGTGGCGGGAGGTGGAGCACGGTGGCGATGGGGTCCGCTGTGTTCTGGGCGCGCTGTGCGAGCGCAGCGGCGCGTCCGCCGGCGGCGGCGAGGATCTCGAGCACTCGCCCTGGCGGGGTCGGCGGTTCGGTCTCGACGGGTGCGGTCTCGACGGGGCCTGCGGTGGTGGGGTCCGCGGTGGGGGCGATCTCGGTGAGTCGCGGCATCGGTGGGTCTCGGTCGTCGAGCGCGTAGCGGGCAGCGGTCTTGATGTCGATGTCGTCTCGGCGGGCGAGTCGCTCGAGGAGCTCTGGCGAGCGGGTGGTGATCTCGCGGGTCATCCACGTGGCGAGTGCTCGTGGGTTGTGTGCGTCGGTCCCTTGACGTCGGACATGCTCCCTTCCCGCCTCCTCGGCGATCTGGGTGGCACGGGTGGTGAGCGCGACTGAGTCAGCGGTGGGGGGTTCCGGTTCAGGTTCAGGTTCTGGTTCCCGCCGGGGATCCCCGGCGCGTTCCCCGGCGCGTTCCCCGGCGCGTTCCCCGGCGCGTTCCCCGGCGCGTTCCCCAGCCGATGCGCCGGGGATCCCCGGCGCATTCCTGTCGTCTACATGCCGGGGATCCCCGGCACGTTCCATCGGCATCGCGAGCTGGTAGCGCGCCGGCCGGCCCGGCCCTGCGGCCGCAGCGGTCCGCGAGATGAGCCCGCAGCGCACGAGCTCCCGGAGGGACAGATCGACGTCGCGTCGATGCATCAACGCCTCAGCCGCGATCGTCTCCCGGCCCGGCCAGGCGACACCGCGCGAGTCGGCATGGTCAGCGAGGACCACGAGGACCATCCGCACCTTGTGCTCGCCAACGCGAGCCGCGCTCGAGACATCGATCGGGAGCCCGCCACCATCGTGGCCACGAAGCACCCACTGGAGCGCCGCGAGGCTCATGACACGTCCTCGTCGCGCGTGAGCGTCCAGCGACGGCCGACCTTCGCCCATCCATGGACACGCAAGATCCAACCGGCCTCGCGAAGTGCGGCGACGTTGCCGGAGTCGGCGATCTTGCGGATCCGCGCCGCGACGTTGTGCGCGCTGGTGGTCTGCACGCCGATGGTGTCGGCGCCGCGGACGCCGATCACGTCGATGATCCCGAACAGGTCCTGACGAACGCGCGCATGTGGGTTCCATCGCTCGACCACCTCGGCCGTCCAGCCGTCGGCGCGCAGGTGCCGCAACGTCAGCTGCGTCGGCGACGTCGTCATCGCACCCGCTCGCCGTCGTCCAGCGGACAGCGAGGGCACGGAGACTCGACCGCGTTCCCTGTGGCGAGGCTTCGCTCGACCGTGAGCGGCGATGTCGGCACGAACGTTTCCCCGCAGTGAGCGACGAGCGGCCAGCCGAGCTCGGCTGCGAAGACGATCTCGTCGGGCAAGTACTCGTGCGCGGCGACGTGAACCGTGAGGACCTGCACCTCCCTCACGACACGGCCGCCGTCGGGTCGACCGCGCGCACCGTTGCTGTACTCTGGGGTTGATCGGTCCGGTCGGGATGGATCTGGAGGGCGCCC
>Ga0134123_10001797_pt1 | contig 13966 bp, 12 predicted proteins | sample KB303_FD_96460 | JGI IMG/M metagenome (GOLD analysis project Ga0134123, IMG submission 96460) | Terrestrial soil microbial communities without Nitrogen fertilizer from Kellogg Biological Station, Michigan, USA - KB3-0-3 | ecosystem: Environmental > Terrestrial > Soil > Unclassified ...
CCCGGCGCGCGTCGCGCAGGCGGGCGCCGTGTGGCTGTCGAAGGTCACCGGCAATCCGGTGATCCCGTTCCACGCCGAAGCGAGCCGCCACTGGACCGTCAACAGCTGGGACCGGACGCAGATCCCGAAGCCGTTCGCCACGGTCGCGATGGCCATCGGCGAGCCGTTCGTCGTTCCCGCGGAGGCAGACGACGCGGGCATCGAACAGGCCAGGCGGCAGCTCGAGACGACGTTGCAGACGCTCGAGACGCGCGCGTTGACGCTCCTGACACGGCCGTAGGCCGGTTTCAGGAGCGGTGGGCCATCGAGCCCGAGGATCGGCGAGAATAGACCCGATGCGACGAACGCTGATGCTGGTGCTGGCAACGACGATGACGGCTGCGGCGTGCGGTGCGCCGGCGTCGGTGCCTCCGGAGCAGGAGAAGACCCTCAAGGCGATCACCGTGGATCCGTATCAGGCCGACGTCGACAAGTTCCGACAGCAGCGCGAGGCCAAGCTGACGTCGGACACCGGCTGGCTCACGATCGCCGGACTCTATTTCCTGACCAAGCCGCAGACGACGGTTGGCTCCGCCGCCGACAACGACGTCGTCCTGCCGGCGAGCGCGCCGGCAAAGCTGGGAACGCTGACGCTGGTGAAGAACAAGGTCAGCGTGAAGCTCGAGCCCGGCGTCCGCGTGACGCTGCTCGACGGCAAGCCGTTCGCAGGCGGCCCGATCAAGTCCGACGGGGAAGGCGCGCCGGATCGGATGGTCCTGGGCGACGTCCAGGTGTGGATTCACCAGAGCGGCGATCGGCCGGCGGTTCGCGTGCGCGACAAGAACAACCACCTGCGGAAGGTGTTCACGGGCATGAAGTGGTTTCCCGTGAATGCCTCGTACAAGGTCGAAGGCACGTTCGTGCCGTTCGACAAGGTGAAGACGTTCGAGGTGCCGAACATGCTGGGCGACATCGACACGATGGAGTCGCCCGGGCACGTGAAGTTCACGCTCAACGGCAAGGAGCACAACATGCTCGCCATCACGGAAGACGAAGAGAACTTCTGGTTCATCTTCCGCGACATGACGAGCGGCGAAGAGACGTATCCGGCGGCGCGCTTCCTCTATACCGGACGTCCTGACGCGAACGGGAAGGTCACGCTCGACTTCAACCGCGCAGAGAACCCGCCGTGCGCGTTCAACCCGTACGCGACGTGCCCGCTGCCGCCGCCGGAGAACCGCCTGCAGGTGCGCGTCGAAGCCGGCGAGAAGATCTACGAGCGGCACTGAAGAAACGTCAGGACCGCCGCGCAGGGCGGCCATCGCGCTCGTGCTGGCGCTGGCCTTCGTCAGCGCCGCTGCGCAGCGCACGGCTTCTCCGATCCTCATCCTCGTGTCGTTCGACGGCTTCCGCTGGGACTACATCGGCCGCGGTGAGACGCCGCATCTCACGGCGCTGGCGGCCCGAGGTGTCCGCGCCGAGGGACTGATTCCGTCGTTTCCGTCCTTCACGTTTCCGAACCACTACACGATCGTCACCGGCCTCTCTCCCGAGCATCACGGCGTCATCGCCAATACGATGGACGATCCGGGTTGGCCGGAACGCTTCACCATGGCCGGCCTCACATCGCGCGATCAGCGGTGGTGGGGCGGCGAACCGATGTGGGTGACGGCGCGAAAGCAGAACCGCCGCGCCGGCTCGGTCTTCTGGCCGGGATCGGAAGCGGCGGTCCAGGGCATCAGGCCGGACTACTGGCTGCCGTTCGACGACGAGATGCCGAATGCCGATCGGGTGAATCATCTCGTCGATCTGCTGTCGCTGCCGGACGCGGAACGGCCGTCCTTCCTCACGTTGTACTTCAGCGAAGTCGATCACGTCGGCCACGACTACGGGCCTGATGCTCCGGAGATACCGGAGGCGCTGCGTCACGTCGACGCGTCGCTCGGCCTGTTGGAGGACGCCATCCGCGATCTTCATCTTGGCGATCGCGCGACGCTCGTCGTCGTCTCCGATCACGGCATGGCGCCGGTCAGCGACCAGCAAGTGATCTTTCTGGATGACTATCTCGATCTCTCGACCGTTGAGGTCGTCGAGTGGGGCGAACTGGTGCAGCTTCGACCGCGACGCGGCACCGCGGATGACATCTCCCGGGCAATCCAGGGCAGGCATCCATCGATGGCCGTCTACAAGCGGGAAGAGATGCCGGAGCGGTTTCACTACCGCGCGAACGCGCGCATCCCGCCCGTGCTGGCGCAGGCGGCGGAAGGCTGGGAGATCACCTCGCATGCGCGCTGGCAGAGCGACCTGGAGCGCCATCGGAAGCGGGGCGGCGCGCACGGCTACGATCCGCGGCTGAAGTCGATGCACGGCCTGTTCGTCGCCGCCGGTCCCGGCGTCAGGCGCGGTGTCGTGGCCCCGGAGTTCGAGAACATCCACATCTACGAGTTTCTGTGCGGCATCCTCGGTGTGAAGCCGGCGAAGAACGACGGCAATCCCGCTGTCACCCGTCCGTTTCGAAGCTAACCGCCGCGACCGGGGCGCGTCCAACACTGCATGCGCGTTACAGGCGCTCTTCTGCTCGCGTCCGCGACGGCCGTCGCTCCGCTGTTCGCGCAGGCCCCTCAGAAGACGTTCGACGTCGTGTCGGTCAAACGCAACACGACGGCCGCAATGGCGTCGGACACGAACACCACGCCGGGCCGCCTGAGCCTCGTCAACGTCACGATGCTGTCCGTGGTGCTACGGGCGTTCGGCGTGCAGCCCCCGCAGGTCGTGGGTGCGCCTGACTGGCTCGCCACCGAGCGCTACGACATCCTCGCGGTGACCGGCGACGACGCGGCGCTGACCGACGACAGCCGGCGGGCGTACCTGCAGGCATTTCTGGCCGAGCGATGCCAGTTCAGGTTTCATCGGGAGCCACGCGAGATTCGTGTCTACTCGCTGGTGCCATCAAAGACCGGGTCGAGGGTGGCTGAGCACACCGGCCCCGGCGACTACGCGATGCGCGTCCAGCCGGCGGAAGACGGCCGTCTGCGACTGCGAAGCACGAAAGGCAACATGCCGCGGCTGGCCGAGATTCTGACGGGACAGGTGGGTGAACTGGTGGTTGACCGCACCGGGCTGGCCGGGCAGTACGATTTCACGCTCGAGTGGGCGCCGGCGCTGAACGCCGCGGCCACGGGCCCCTCCCTTTTCACCGCGCTCGACGAGCAGCTTGGCCTCCGGCTCGATTCCGCCAAGACCGCGGTCGACGCGGTGGTGATCGACCGCATCGAACGCCCGACCGCTGATTGACCAGCCCCGAGTCCCGAGCTCCGAGCGTCGGGCGCGCTAAAATGCGTCCGTGCCGCTCATCCTCATTTCGAGTCACCGTTTCGCGGAGCATCAGACACCGCCAGGCCATCCCGAGCGGCCCGAGCGGGCGCAGGTGATGGACGCCGTCGCCGGCCGCTGGCGCGCGGGCGGCGGGGAAGTCGTCGCGCCGCGAGAGGCGACGCACGAACAGCTCGCCCGCGTCCACGACCGGCACTACATCCAGCGGATCTCCGAGCTGCGCGACAAGGCCGTCGCGCTCGATCCGGACACCTACACGTCGCCCGAGTCGTACGAGATCGCGCTGCTCGCGGCTGGCGCCGCCATCGATGCCGTCGAGCGCGTGATGAGCGAGACGAATCACTACACGCTGGCGATGATGCGTCCGCCGGGCCACCACGCCGAGCACGCGCATGCGATGGGCTTCTGCCTCTTCAACAACGTCGCCGTCGCCGCGGCTCACGCCCGGCACGCCCTCGGCGCCCGGCGCGTCGCCATCGTCGACTACGACGTGCACCACGGCAACGGCACGCAGCACATGTTCGAGCGCGATCCGTCGGTGCTGTACGTGTCGACGCACCAGTACCCGTACTACCCCGGTACGGGCGCCGTCGAAGAGATCGGCACCGGACCCGGCGAGGGATTCACCGTCAACCTGCCGATGGAGTCGGGCGGCACGGACGCGGACTTCGAGCACGTCTTCGATCGTGTGGCGCTTCCGGTGCTGCGCCAGTTCTCGCCCGATCTGATCCTGGTCTCGGCCGGCTTCGACGCGCACCAGCGCGACCCGCTGGCGACGATGCGGGCGACTGAACCGGGCTTTGCGGCGATGACCATGGCGCTGCGACGCGTGGCAGACGAGGTCTGCAAGGGACGGCTGGCGCTCGTGACCGAAGGCGGCTACGACCTCAAGGCGCTCGAGGGTTCGCTCGACGCCGTCGTCCAGACGTTGTCGGGTCCTGCCTCCGCGCCCACGTGGCCTTCCGCCGTGGCGGCGTCGAACCGCGGGCGCGTTGCAGCCGACGGCGCGGTCCGCGCGCTTCAAGGACACTGGAAGGTACAATAGTCGTCAGTCATCAGTCTCCAGTCATGGCCGAGTACAAACCCCAAGAGTTAGACAGGAAATGGCAAGCCCGCTGGACTGAGTCGCGCGCCTTCAAGACCGACGTCGATTCGAGCCGCCCGAAGTTCTATTGCCTCGAGATGTTCGCGTACCCCTCCGGGCACGCGCACATGGGGCACGTCCGCAACTACACGATCGGCGACGTCGCCGCGCGCATGCGCCGCATGCGCGGCTACAACGTCCTGCATCCGTTCGGCTGGGACGCATTCGGCCTGCCGGCCGAGAACGCCGCGATCAAGACGGGCACGCATCCCGAGGCGTCCACGCTCGGCAACATCAGCCACATGAAGGGGCAGCTCCAGCGCCTCGGCATCAGCTACGACTGGGATCGCGAGATCGCGACCTGTCTTCCCGAGTACTACAAGTTCAACCAGTGGATCTTCCTGAAGATGTTCGAGCGCGGTCTCGCGTACCGCAAGCGCTCGACCGTCAACTGGTGTCCGGTGGACAACACGGTGCTCGCGAACGAACAGGTGATCGACGGCGCCTGCTGGCGCTGCGGGACACTGGTGGAGCAGCGGTCGCTCGAACAGTGGTTCTTCAAGATCACGGCGTACGCCGACGAGTTGCTCGCGGGCCTCGACACCCTCAAGGAGTGGCCGGACAAAGTCGTCGTCATGCAGCGGAACTGGATCGGCCGTTCCGAGGGCGCGCGCCTGAAATTCCCGGTCGCCGGATCGCCGAATCTCGAGATCGAAGTATTCACAACCAGAATCGACACGATTTACGGCGCGACGTTCGTCGTCCTCGCGCCCGAGCATGCGCTCGTCGACACGTTCGCCGCGATGGCCACGGATCCCGCGGCCTTCAAGAGCAAAGTCCAGGCGTTTCGCGCCGAGGACAAGGAAGCGCGCCTCGGCGGCAAGGAAGGCTTCGACACCGGCCAGTGTGCGATCAACCCGTTCACGAACGAGAAGGTGCCGATCTGGGTCGGCAACTTCGTCCTCGCCGAGTACGGCACCGGCGCGATCATGGCCGTCCCCGCGCACGACGAGCGCGACTTCGAGTTCGCGAAGAAGTACAACCTTCCGATCCGCATCGTCGTCCGGTCGGCGGAGACGCCGGACACGGCGGCGGAGTTGACGGACGCGACGACGAATTACGGGAAGCTCGTCGATTCGGACGAGTACTCGGGCGCCGAAGCGCCGGCTGTCATGTCTCGCATGATTGCGGATGCCGAAAAGCGCGGCATCGGCACGGGCGAGACGCAGTACCGGTTGAAGGACTGGGGCATCTCGCGCCAGCGCTACTGGGGCACGCCCATCCCGGTCATCTACTGCGAGAAAGACGGCGTCGTCGGCGTGCCGTACGAGCAGCTGCCGGTGGAGCTCCCGAAGGTCGCGCAGTTCACGGGCCGCGGCGACTCGCCGCTGGCGACGATCCCCGAGTTCGTGAACGTGACGTGCCCGAAGTGCGGCGGCCCCGCGCGGCGCGAGACCGACACGATGGACACGTTCGTGGACTCGTCGTGGTACTTCCTCCGGTTCTGCGATCCGCACAACCGGGCGCTGCCGTTCAGCAAGGAGTCGGCGAAGTACTGGGCGCCCGTCGATTTCTACAGTGGCGGCGTCGAGCACGCGATTCTCCATCTGCTCTACTCGCGGTTCTTCACGCGGATCCTTCGCGACGTCGGCCTCGTCGACTTCGACGAGCCGTTCAAGCGGCTCCTGACGCAGGGCATGGTGCTCAAGGAAGGCAGCGTCATGTCCAAGTCGAAAGGCAACGTCGTCGATCCGGACACGATGGTCGAGAAGTACGGCGCAGACGCCCTCCGGCTGTACGTGATGTTCGTCGCGCCGCCGGAGAAGGAAGTCGAGTGGAGCGACGCGGGCATCGAGGGCGCGTTCCGGTTCCTGCTGCGTGTCTGGCGCCTTGTTGACCATTGGGCGCCTCTGCTCCCTGAGAAGGGCTTAGGGCTTAAGGCTGAGGGCTTAACCGACGCTGAAAAAGCGGTCCGTCGTAAGACGCACGACACGATTAGGCGGACGACGGTCGACATCGAAGAGCGGATGCACCTGAACACGGCCGTGTCGTCGATGATGGAGCTCGTCAACGAGCTCTACGCGTTCAGCGACACGACGCCGGCCGGACAGCCGTCGAAGAACCCGCCGACGGGCGCCGAGGTTCGTCCTCAAACGCTTGCGGTCATGCGCGAGGCGCTCGACGCGCTGGTCGTGATGCTGTCGCCGTTTGCGCCGCACTCGGGCGAGGAGCTCTGGCAGATGCTGGGCCACAACACCGGCCTGACGAACGTGCCGTGGCCGTCGTTTGACGCCGAGATCGCCAAAGCCGACGAGGTCGTTGTGCCCGTGCAGGTCAACGGAAAGGTCCGCGCGCGCGTGACGGTGCCGGCCGGTCTGGACGAGGCGGCGCTCCAGAAGCTCATCCTCGCGGATCCGTTCGTGCAGGCGCACATCGCGGGCAAGACGATCCGAAAAATCGTGGTGGCCAAGGGACCGCTGGTCTCAATCGTCATATGAGGACAGCCCTGAGATTCCTCTGTGTCCTCTGTGTCCTCTGTGGTGCTGTATCTGGCAGCGGCTGCGGGTACGCCCTCGCGGGCCGCGGCTCGACGCTGCCCGCGTCGATCAAGACGATCGGCATCCCGCAGTTCACCAACCGCACGACCGTCTTCAACCTCGAGACCACGCTGACGATGAAGGTGCGGTCGGAGTTCATCGGCCGGGGCAAGTGGGAAGTCCTCGACCAGGCGAACGGCGACGCCCTGCTGACGGGCGAAGTCACGGCCGTGACGATTCAGCCGTCGAGCATCAACGCGGCCCAGATCGCGTCGCGGTACGCGATCACGATGGTGGCCAGGGTCGAGTTGAAGGACATGAAGACGAACATGGTGCTCTGGGACAACCCGAGTCTCGTCTTCCGTCAGGAGTACGAAGCCACCGGCACGCAGACCACCGGCGCCGTCGACCCTTCAGCGTACTTCGGCCAGGACGCCAATGCGCTGGAGCGCCTGAGCACCGAGTTCGCCAAGAGCATCGTCTCCGCGATTCTGGAGGCGTTTTGAAAGCGGGCAGACCTGAAGGTCTGCACTACAGGTGTAGTGCAGGCCTTTAGGCCTGCCGTGATCATGCCGACACGAACTCCAGCCGATCTCCGCAAGCAGATTCAATCCGGGGACACCGATCCCGTCTACCTCCTCCAGGGAGAAGACGACGTCGAGAAGGCGGCGCTGGCCTCGGAGTTCGCGTCCCTCGTCGACGAGGGACTCGCGGCGTTCAACATGGAGCGCGTGCACGCCGGCGGCTGGACGAGCGGCGACGCGCTGGCGGACGGCATCGGCCAGCTGATCGCGTCGGTGCGCACGCTGCCGATGATGTCGCCGAGGCGCGTCGTGATCGTGCTGCAGGCCGAGGCGATGCTGCAGCCGAAACGCGAGAGCGTCGCCGCCGACCGTGCGCTCGAGGACTTCCAGGCGCTGCTCGACAAGCCCGAGCCGATGACGACGCTCGTGCTCGTCGCGGACGCGCTCGACAAGCGGACGCGGATGTACAACGCGCTGAAGAAGAGCGCGACGCTGGTCGACTGCGGATCGCCGGTCGACGTGGCGAGCGCGGCGCGCTGGGTGAAGACGCGCATCGAGACGAACCGGATGGACATCGATCCGCAGGGCGCGCGCGTGCTCGCGGCGCTCGCGGGCTTCCCCGATCAGCCGAGCCCGAAGGGCAGAACCGGCGACGTGAAGCGGCTGCGCGGCGAGGTCGATCGGCTGCTGCTGTACGCGCTCGGCCAGAAGACGATCACGATGGAAGACGTTCGCGAGGTGGCCGGCCCGGCGGCGCTGCAGGACGACTGGGCGATGGCCAACGCCATCGAAGACGGCAAGGCGCCGGAGGCGCTCAGGCAGCTGGCGCTGATGTTCGACTCGGGGGCGGCGCCGGAGCAGATCCTCGGCCAGCTCGGATGGCTCGTGCGGGCCAAGTTTCCGAACGTCGCGCCGCAGGCGCTGTCGAGCGCCGTCGACTCGCTGTTCCGGACGGACCACGACCTGAAGCGGTCCGGCGGCGATCCGAGGGTGCTCCTCGAGCGCCTAGTCGTCGAGTTGTGTGCAGGGAAGCGCGCCCGCACGGGGGCGCGCAGGTGGTGAACCCTACGCGCGCTTGGCGATGCGCGTCTGCAAACGCGACTTGTAGCGGCCCGCGGCGTTGCGGTGGATGATGCCCTTGCTCGCCATCTTGTCGATGAGCGAGATCGTCTTCTTGAGCGCGTCCTTCGCCCCGGCGAGATCCTTGCCGGAAATCGCCTCCCGGACGTCCTTGAGCGCCGTGCGCAGGCGCGAGCGGAACTGGCGGTTGTGCTCGCGGTTCTTTAGACTCTGTCGGTGCGCTTTCAGCGCGGATGCATGACTAGCCACGTCGTTTCTGTCCTCCCAGAACCCCTAATCGTAGCATACCCATGCCGATAGCCGTCGAGCACTTCAGCCGCGCCTACGGCGCGTTCACCGCCGTCGACGACCTGTCGATCACCGTGGGGCCCGGCGAGATCGTCGGCCTCATCGGCCCCAACGGCGCCGGCAAGACGACGACGCTGAGGGCGCTGGCGGGGATTCTGCTGCCCACGAGCGGGCGCATCGTCGTCGACGGGCACGATCTGGCGACTGACGGCATCGCGGCCAAGAGACGCCTCGCGTTCATGCCCGACGAGCCCCACCTGTTCGAATACCTCACCGTCAGCGAACACCTCCGGCTGATCGCGCGGCTGTACGCGGTGCCTGATTTCGAACAGCGCGCGAAGGCGCTGCTCGAGGAACTCGAGCTGGTCGGCAAGGAGCAGTCGCTGCCGGGCGAGCTCTCGCGCGGCATGCGCCAGAAGGTCGTGATCGCGTGCGGCCTGGTGCGCGACGCGTCGACGCTGCTGTTCGACGAGCCGCTGACGGGGCTCGATCCGCTGGGCATCCGCAAGATGCGGCAGACGATCGTCGCGCGCGGACGCGCGGGCGCCGCCATCCTCGTGTCGTCGCACCTGCTGCACCTGGTGGAAGAGATCTGCACCCGCGTCGTCATCATGGACCGCGGGAAGAAGGTCGCCGACGGCACGGTCGTCGAGCTCGCGGCGACGGCCGAAGCCGCGGCCGGATCCAACCTCGAGCAGATCTTCCTCAAAGTCACGGGAAGGGAATAGGTGCTCAGCGCCAGCCTCTACATCACGTCGTGCAGCGCGAAGAATCGCCTGCGCGCGCGGCTGCGGCGGCTGCGCGAGCCGCGGTACCTGATCGGCGCGATCGCGGGCATCGCGTACTTCTACTTCGCGATCTTCGCGCCGCGCGGCCGGCGGGCCGCCGCCCGACCCGGACGGAACGCGCCGGACTTCGGCGCCGCGTTTCAGATGACCGGGACGTCGCTTGGCGGCCTGTTCGTGATGCTGGCCGCGGCGCTGCCGTGGGTGTTGCCGTCGAAGTCCAAACTCCTGCAGTTCTCGGACGCCGAGAAGGACTTTCTCTTCGCCGCGCCTGTGACGCGGCGCGCGCTGCTTGCGCACCGCATCCTCCGATCGCAGATCGGATCCCTCATCGCGAGCCTGTTCATCGGCCTGTTCGCGGCGCCGTTGTCGGGACCGGGGCGGCTGCGTCTGGCCGCCGGCTTCTGGCTGATCCTCGCGACGAGCAACATCTATTTCGCGGCCGTGCAGCTCACGCGCGCGCGACTGCAGTCCTCGGTCGGGGCGGTGCGTGCCGTCGCGTGGGTGCCGATCGGCCTGCTGGCCGCCGGGCTCGTGGTCGTCGGGTCGAGTGTCGCGCGTCAGCTGATGCAGCCGGCGGCCGGCGCGGCCGATGTCTTCGTCCGGTTGTCGCGCGTGACGTCGGCCGGCCTGCCGAAGATTGTCCTGTCGCCCTTTGTCGCCGTGATCCGGCCGCCGTTCAGCACGGCGGCAGGCTTCTTCCCCGCGCTCGTGTCGGCCGTCGCCGTGCTGATCCTCGTGACGGCGTGGATGCTGATGAGCGACGCGATGTTCGACGAGGTCGCGGGGCAGGGCGGCGGCCCGGTCTCCGAGGACCAGCGGAAGACGAAGGTTTTGCCCGCGCGCGTCGCCAAGGTCGGCTGGACGCTGCCGCTTCACGGACGTCCGGAGCTCGCGCTGATGTGGAAAGGGTCGATGGAGACGATGCGCGGCATCAGCGCGAAGAGCCTGCGGTACCTGGCACCGGCGCTCTTCGGCGTCGGCGGCGCGGCGTTCGGCATCCTGCAGGCGAACCGCCTCCGCGGCCCGGCCGCCGCCGTCAGCATCATCGCGGGGATTGTCGCCGTCGCCGCCGTCGTGTTCGGTCCGCAGATCGCGCGCAGCGACCTGCGCACCGACTTCGAGCACCTCGATCTACTCAAGACGTGGCCGCTGCGGGCCGCCGACGTCATCCGCGGCGAGATGCTCTGGCCCGCGATTCTCGTCTCGTCGATTCTGTGGATGGCCGTCCTCGTTGCCGCGGTCTTCTCAGCGGCCGCGGCTCCGGGCATGCCGTTCTTCAGCCGCGTGTCGTTCGCGCTCACCGCCGCGATCGCCGGTCCCGCGCTCATCGCCGCGCAGTACGCGGTCCACGCGACGTTCACGATCTTTTTTCCGGCGTGGGTGCAGATCGGCAGCCAGCGCACACGCGGCATCGACGCGATGGGGCAGCGGCTGATCATGCTGCTCGCGATCGTCGTCTCGCTGGCGCTGTTCGCGCTGCCCGGCGCCCTCGGCGGGGGAGTCGTCTGGTTGATCTTCCGCAACCTGGTGGGCAACGTCGTCTTCGTGCCTGCGGCCATCGTGTTCGCCGCGATCGTGCTGGTCGAAGTGTTGGCGGTGACGGAACTGCTCGGACCCGCGTACGAGCGAATTGACGTGACGTCCGTCGAGCGGGCCGAATGAATTAGGTAATTGAGTAATTTGGTAATTGGTTAATTTGTGGACGCGGCGAAAGTGATGAGGCGGACTCTTTTCGTCCTTGCGGGCATCCTCGGCCTGTCTGCAATGGCTGAGGCGCAACCGTACGTGAGCGCGGGCGTCGGCCTCACCGTCGTTTCGGTGCCGGCCAGCGGGGACATTGGTACGCCACTCTCCGGCGGCGAAGATCTTGGCGCGGCCGGGCAATTCACGGTCGGCGCGGGCGTGTTTGTCGTTCCGCGGTTTGCGTTAGGCGTGGAGTTCGTGATCCCCGGAGATGTCAGTTTCCAGCAGAGGGCCAGCCGAACCATCGTCACGGAAACGGCTCGCGATGTCATCATCGCCGGCATCGCGCGGTACAAAGTCGTCAACGCCCTCGAGGTCGTATTTGGCGCATCAGTCGTGTCACAGCATTTCGATCTGAATGGTGACAGCCCGGGATTCTATACCGGAGGGGCGGTAGTTGGTCTGGATTGTCCAGCCACTATCAACAAGCACGTCGCCATCCTCGGTTCCTTGCGGCTGCAGCTGATTTCTCGGAGCTTCGCATCGACGTACGGCTCCGTGCTTTTCCAGCCGTCGGTAGTGCTTCGATTTTCCAGGTAGTTTCGTCGAGAAGTTACTCAGTTACCAAATTAGCCAATTTCCAGATCTATTTACCGGGCCCCCATCTGCGTGAAGGTGCCCGTCGCAGGCCTCTGGTCGGAGTAGCGGATGTGCTCCTGGCCGTCGATGACCTCGGTGATCTTGTAGATCACGCGGCCGCGCTGCTGGATTGGCTGGACGGTGATGTTGCCGATCTTCCGGACGTAGTCCTGCGTTTCCTTGTAGGGCGGCACGGCCTTGCCGTAGCGGTCGACGGCGCCGGGGCCGGCGTTATAAGCGGCCAGCGCGAGGACTTCGTTGTTCGAGTACTTGTCGAGCAGCTGCCTCAGATACGCCACGCCGCCGCGGATGTTTTCCGCCGGGTCGAACCCGTTGGTGACGTGAAATTCCTTCATCGTCTCCGGCATCAGCTGCATGAGGCCCATAGCGCCCTTCGGCGATCGCGCGACGGGATTGAAGCCCGATTCCACCTGCATGACGGCCCGCACGAGATCGCTGCGCACGCCCTGCGCCCGCGCGTTGAACGCGATCAGGTCATCGTAGAGCGACGACTTCGCCGTGTCCACCGAACGCGTCGTCCGGATCGACTCCGCCTGAGGGATGACGTAGGCGCGCTCGGGGGCGCCGTTTTTCGGATGGTCGGAAACGACGAGGTGGCCGTTCCCATCGGTCCACGTGTAGATCTGCGCCTGAGCAGGCGAAGCCAGACTGAAGACAGCAATAGCCGCACAGATGAGTTTCAAGTTGTAAAAGGTCCCGCTGGGGTTATCGGCTATTGTAGCCGCCGTCGGTAGCGTCGGGACCGATTACGAAAGCAGCTTCTCGATTACAGATTTGCTCGCGTCGAGCATCTCGTCGATTTTGTCCGGCTGTTTGCCGCCCGCTTCCGCGAAGTCAGGACGACCGCCGCCGCCTCCGCCGACGATCGGCGCGATTTCTTTGACGACCTGGCCCGCCTTGATCTTCGACGTCAAGTCGGGCGTCACGGCGACGATGACCTGCACCTTGCCCTCGCCCGCGGAGGCCAGAATGACCACGCCGGATTTGATCTTCGCTTTCAGCGAGTCGGCGACGCCGCGCAGCGCGTCTTTGTCCAGATCCTGGACCTTGCGGCGCACGAGCTTCACGCCCGCGATCTCGATCGTGTCATCGGCCTCGCCCGCGCCTCCGCCGCCGGTCGCGAGCTTCGTCTTGAGTTGCGTCACCTCGCGCGCGAGCTTCTTGCCCTCGGCCTGGAGACGCTCGATCGCCTCGACCGCCTGCTCGGGGTTGACCTTCAGGACGCCGACCATCGCGTCGATCGTGCCGCGCTGCTGCTGCGCCCACTCGACGGCGCCAGCCCCCGTAACCGCTTCGATGCGGCGCACGCCGGCCGCGACGCCGCTCTCGGCGAGGATCGCGAAAAACCCGATATCGCCGGTCGCCCCGACGTGCGTCCCGCCGCACAGCTCCACGCTGAAGCCGGGGACGCTGACGACGCGGACCTTGTCGCCGTATTTTTCGCCGAAGAGCGCCATCGCGCCTGACGCGATCGCTTTTTCAGGCGCGACGTCGACGTCGGTGGTGACCGGCGTGTTGCGGTAAATCTGTTCGTTGACGATCCGCTCGATGCGATCGAGCTCGTCCCGCGTCACCGCCTCCGGGTGCGAGAAGTCGAAGCGCAGCCGGTCGGGCGCGACCAGCGAGCCCTTTTGCGCCACGTGCGTGCCGAGCACCTTGCGCAGGGCGGCGTGGAGCAGATGCGTGGCCGTGTGGTTGCGGCGCGTCGAGTTGCGGACCTCCGCATCGACCTCCGCGGTCACGATGTCGCGGGTCTTCAACGTCCCGCTGGACACGCGAACCAGATGTGCCCGCGGTGTGCCTGCGCCGGTCTTTGCCAGTCCCTCGACGGTCGCGACTGCGCCCGACGCGTTGGTGATCCGGCCAGAGTCGGAGACCTGTCCGCCGGCCTCGAGATAGAACGGCGTCTTCGCGAGCGCGACATAACCTGACTGTCCCGCGCCCAGCTCCTGCGCCGGCTGCCGCTCCTCGTTCCACATCGCGACGATGGGCACACCGGTGACCTTCGTC
>Ga0134123_10001798_pt1 | contig 13966 bp, 16 predicted proteins | sample KB303_FD_96460 | JGI IMG/M metagenome (GOLD analysis project Ga0134123, IMG submission 96460) | Terrestrial soil microbial communities without Nitrogen fertilizer from Kellogg Biological Station, Michigan, USA - KB3-0-3 | ecosystem: Environmental > Terrestrial > Soil > Unclassified ...
GTCTCGACCAGCGTCGGGGCGGCACCAACGATCTTATCGCCATCTCTATAGGCGATAACCGGATAGTACCGGTGGCCCGTCGCCGTGATCTTGGTGCATTCATCTACGGCGAAGGCGGCATTGCCCGTCAGCGTCAGCGCCACGAACATGCTCAAGCAAAGACATCTTTTCATGATCCGAGGATCCTTGTTCCTTAGCGGAGTGCAATGTGCGGGAGGAGCGTTCCTATCATTTACTCCCCTTTTTCATCTGCGCCTTGACGCGATCGACCTCGGCTTGCGAAACCTTCCCGGCTTGAACTAGCGCCCGCACGCAAGCCGGCGACAATTTGGGTCCAGCCTTCTTCATACACAGATTTAGGGCTGAACTTTGTAATCCATACTCACCGCAGAAATTCTTATAGTCATTGACGCAATTGTTCTGCATTGCCGGGGTTATGGTTCCCGCCTGTGCCCAAGCAGTTTGTGATACGGCGCATACCAAACAAAACATCAAAACCAAAATGACAGGGCGATAGCAGATCAATAGCAGAGACCCCAAGTAGCGCATCTTCCCGATCTCCGAAGGTTGACTAGTCTACCTATGATGCCGAAAAAGGGCATAACCGCGACTTCGACCCCTCTCCTTTACAACAAACTTTGGGCTGCATGAAGGTTCTCTAGTAAGCGGGACTGCCGGGTCCGGAATGTTTATGCCCAACTAAATACTTGTAACAAGCACTTTGAATGTTATCGTAGTTGACGGCCACCAATACGCAAGAAGGAGCGTCACATGGGTATCCTCGATGACCTGCTCGGTAATGAACAACTCCAGAAACAGTATAAGGATTTCATCAAGCGATACGAACAAGGCGCTCCATCCGAGGGCTACTCCGATCAAGAGGTTCTCAAGCGGTATGGTGAAGTGTCTCACGCCGTGCCGCCCGATCAGTACGCTCAGGCTGCCCAAGAGGCGCTGGCCAAGCTTTCGCCGGAAGAGCGGGCGGCGTTCGTGGAGATGCTGCAGGAGAGAGCTGCGGCGCGCGGCGTGAAACTGCCGGGAAAGGTGGCACCCGATCCGAAGGACCTGGGACAGGTGCTTACTGATCTACATGAGAAGCCCGGTCAGCTCCGAGATATCCTCGGCCCGAGCGCCCAGGGCCAAGCGGCAGGATCGAATCCCATTATAGACATATTATCATCCCCGACGGCCAAGGCCGTGCTCGCGGGCATCGCTGCTATGGTGGTCAAGCGTGTCATGCAGGGCTCGTCCCGAACTGCGTAGGGGATGCATGATTCGGCGTGAAGTCGAATACCACGCGCCAGGAGGAAACAATAAATGGATTGATTGCTGCTGCCGCCTTTAGCTGAGTCAGCCTGACGTCGGCGCACACAATAACCCTCATGCCGCTGTACCTGGTCGGGTGCTTCTTCTTTTGAGCCCAAGGAGCTTTGAATCACAAGGCCATTCTCCTTTCGTCGTAACGGAGGCCTCGGCTAGTGGGCACCACTCGTGGTCGGAGCTTCTTTTTCAGAGAGACTTAGCGGTCGAGTTGAGCGCATCCACGTGACTACTTGGGCAGCCCTTTCCATTCTCGCGCTCGGGGCCGCGCTCCTGATCTTGAACGAGTCTGGTATGATTGCCGGGCCCGATACCACGACGTTCGCCTATGTGGCGCTCTTCCTCGCCCTGATCGTCTATCTCTGCGGAGGCTTGCTCGGGAGCTACAGCGGGCGCGGCTTGCACTCGGGCTCGGCATAGTAATCCTCTATACCTACAAGGACGATCTCATGCCTATGGCGGCGCGACGTTGCGCTCGCTTATCCCGCACGCTGGTCAGCGCTGACCGACGGGTAAGAAGAGTCCCCCACAGTCGACACTTGCGACCAAAGCTTCCAAACCAAGGCGTAAGGAGTGAGGTACCACGTTAAACGCCTCTAGCCGAAATTCGGTTTTTTGTGCCTATCATTCTCACAAAAGCTGAATCAGGTTCAGCGGCGCACCGCGCTTATCCAGTTCCCTGGGATCAAGCGATCAAGAAGATCATTTGCGCTTCACATAAGGAGAGTTCCAGCCGCAGAATGTATTTCCTGATCTGCTCTCTAGGGGCTGCTAATGGGGGACATTCTGGCATTCAAACATGCACCATAGGCCATCAGCGCCTTGTTTTGATATCAATCAAGATGATGCTGCGGAGCAAAATGACCCATGGACAACATTCCGCTATTTTTTTGTAGCTGCGCCCTTCGATTGCTCGCTCCAGCGTGAACATTAGGCCAGCCGTGTTTAGGAATCTGCGAACCAGCACAAAGCTTTTCCTTTTGTGCAGCGCGTTTGTTGTTTCAATCATTGTCGTGACTTATAGTCTCATTGCCGAAAAGCGAATTGCCATCGAGTTCGTGCGAAAGGAACTCGTGGGATTGCGATATCTGGAGGCAGTTCGTGGAGTCTATGCTTGGATTCTGGGGAACGGCCCAATCTCACCGTTGTCTTCGGAGACGCGCCCGTCGGTAAATCAGGTGCTCGGTGAGATTGCCGACGCCCAGTCCCATTTAGCCGGCTCTCTGCATACGGCAGAGCACGCACAGTCGGTCGCGGATGCGGTCCGGAAACTTTCTGATCCAGCGTATGGCGAGAAGCTTGGACTTATAGTCGATGCGCTTAGTAAGGCGCGCAATCTTGCGTCCCGCATCGGTGACGATTCCAACCTAGCTCTCGATCCCGATCTCGACAGCTACTACGTGCAGGATATTGTCGTCACTAGGATGCCGATGCTTCTTGGACAAATCGGCGAGTTGCAATCTTGGTTGCAAATGCCTTCGCCGACGGGGTCATCATCGGTTGAATCTTCCGTTCGTCCATTAATCCTAGATGGCACGATCCGCTCGACCCTCGAAGAGATCACGCGGGATGCGAGGGCATCATACCGCGGGGGCTCGGGCGATCGTTTGCGGCAAACGCTCGATCCCCACATAGCTTCAATGGTCTCAGCCGGAGAGGCTTACCTTGAGGCGATGAGGTCGAACCTTGGCGCAAGTGACCCAGCCTCACTTGGTCAGTCATATGCGAGGACAGTAGACGATGCGCTTAAGACTTGGAAAGCAAGCGATGGGGAACTGGATCGCTTACTCAACAGGAGACTTTCCAACCTTTTGGCGAAGCTGCGTGGCAGTCTCATTCTGAACGGCCTGCTCGCGATTTTTAGCATTGCACTTGCTTTGATGACCTATCGACATATCGTGCGGCCACTGGGAAAGCTCGAACGGCTCGCAGATGAGGTGCGAGAAACGAAAGACTATAACCTTCGCACTAGTTACCATGGCCGAGATGAGATTGGGCGGCTCGCCATCGCCTTCAACGCCATGTTGGCGGAATTGGCCATGGCACGTGAACGCGAATCCGCCGAACAAGCACGCATCGCCGCAATGCAGGCAGAGCTCGCTCGCGTAGCGAGTCTAACGGCCATGGGTGAAATGACGGCGTCGATAGCGCATGAAATCAACCAACCGCTCGCTGCCGTTGTGAACAACGCAAATGCAGGGCTTCGATGGCTCGGCCATCAGCCTCCCAATGTCGAGCGGACCCGCGCAATTCTCATGCGAATCATCAACGATGGTGGTCGAGCCAGCGAGGTTATAGCCAGCATTCGCTCAATGCTAACAAAGGGGAGTCAAGCTAGGGCGCAGCTCGACATCAACGATCTGATCCGTGAAGTCATGACGCTTGTGCGTAGCGAACTCCAAGGTCGCAGCGTCTCGATCAAAACCGAGCTTTCGGATAGCCTCCCGCATCTCTCGGGAAATCGCGTTCAATTGCGGCAGGTTATCCTGAATTTGATCATGAATGCTGTTGAGGCAATGGCCTCGATAAAGGATCGCGCACGTGTACTCCACGTTTGCTCCGAAATTAATGACCAGCGTCATGTGGTCGTTATGGTTGAAGACACGGGCACAGGAATTGAAGAAGCGGATCGCAATCGCGTCTTCGAGGCGTTCTTCACGACAAAACCAGAAGGAATGGGCATGGGACTATCAATCTGCCGATCAATTGTTGAAGCCCATGGCGGCCGCATAACGGCGCTACGGGCAAATCCGCATGGATCGATGTTCCAAGTCGTGTTGCCGGTTGAGGAACCGAACAAACTGTCATGAGTGAGGAATTGGCTGCCAACCCCGTTGTTTTTGTCATCGATGATGACGCATCGGTGCGCACATCTCTGAAGGAGCTTTTGGAATCGGTGGGTTTGCGCGTCGAACTCTTCGATTCAGCAGATGCCTTTCTCGCTAGTCGGATACCAGATGTCGCTAGCTGCCTGGTGCTCGATGTGAGGTTGCCTGGACAGAGCGGGCTTGAGTTTCAAACTGAGCTTATGAAGGCAGGTATCTCCTTGCCGATCATTTTCATCACTGGTCATGGCGATATCCCGATGAGTGTGAGGGCCATGAAGTCCGGAGCTGTCGAGTTCCTAACCAAGCCATTTCGGGACCAGGATTTGCTTGAAGCGATTCGCGCGGCAATTGAACGCGATCGAGCACGACGCGAACACGAGAGCTCCATTGCTGCATTGAAGACGCGATTTGCTTCACTGACAGCTCGTGAGAAAGAGGTTATCGGCTACGTCAGTGCCGGGTTCGTGAACAAACAAATTGCCGCCGAGATGGGCATCAGCGAAGTCACGGTGAAGGTGCATCGGCGCAACATCATGCAAAAAATGAACGCCCGATCATTGGCCGAATTGGTAAGAATGGCGGATTTGTTAAGCGTTGGTCGAGCGGCCTCAAGGGCTCACTAAACCTAAGTGTAATTCTTTTCGCTATCGAAAGAGATTACTTTGTTTATGACAGAAACGAGACGCCATGAGCCGTTTTGCGCCATGCCGGATAGAGGACTGCCGTTTGCCGAAGGTGCCGATGATCTCGATTGTCGATGACGATTTATCCGTTCGCGAGTCGACCAAGGAGCTTGTAGAGTCACTTGGTTACGAGGCACTTACATTTGCCTCGGCTGAGGAATTTTTGGAGTCGCAACGGCTCAGCGATACCAGCTGTCTCATCACCGACCTGCAAATGAAGGGGCTGAGCGGCATCGATCTGCAGAGGCGATTGATGGATGAAGGTCGGGATATCCCCACGATTTTCGTTACGGCATTTCCAGACGAGAAGACGCGCAGTCACGTGCTTAACGCCGGCGCAATCGGCTTCTTAAGTAAGCCTTTCAGCGATGAGACGTTGATACATCATCTCGATACAGCGCTTGCAGATTAACGGCTCCTACGCGCCAGGGATAATCAACTTAATTAAACTGCACTGCACCTGGGTGCCGAGAGCCACCCGCCTTCAACTAGCTCTAAACCTAAGTGTAGCCCACCTACCATTTCGGCAGCGCGTTTACACGCATGGACAATAGAGCGTCTCCTCTTCGTTGGTTAGGCTCTCTAATCTCAACAAACAAAAACCAGCCCAAAAGGCCGCGACGGGGAGAAGTCCAATGAAACACCCACTCGAGTGGGCAGCGACCCATCTCAAGAAGTCAGGTTATTTTTGCGCATTGCAGATTATTGCGGGTCTCGTCAGCGCTAATGGCGCCGGAGTCTTGTTCAGTCGCTTCCAACCTCTCGGTTATGTTGCAGCGAATCCCATCGGCAATCGCAGTGGTGAAGAGATTTTGCACTCGATTGCCGTTTTGGCGCGATTGAGTGGAGATATCGAGGTCATCTCATTGATCGCTCCCTTGGCGGGAGCTGTCATTGGTACGCTTCTCACAATCATGCTCGGCGCCATTGGAAACAGTCATCGCGGATGTTTCGCTTCGTCCGGTTTCTGATCCTGACACAAAAGGTCCTAAAAAATGCGTATCTCCTAAATCGCTAGCACTGTTGTGCGGAGGATGCATCATGAACGGCAAACAGCGAGCACAATGGAACGAATTCCGCCGACAGCCTTGCTCGGAGAATTCCGACACTGAGATCGCCAAGCGAGCCCGCAGTGTCCTTCGATGGAAGATCCGCTACGACTCCATTCAGGTCACCGCTGAGAAAGGGCATTTAACTCTTTTTGGTGAAGTCAATTGGAATTTGGACCGGGAGGCGGCGGAGCAAACGGTACGCAAGCTGAGCGGCGTGACTGGAGTCACCAATCTGCTTACGGCCAAAGATTGTGCCGTCGAATTTACTTCTTTCCCCGGCGCCGTCTCGTAGCAACAAAGGATGTCGAAGATCTCTGACTCTCGTCGCCTTTTGTGTGGCAATGCTTCTGGCCTAGACGATCAGATCGTCGGCTTTGGCGGATACTCCTCGTGCCTCGTTCTAATCGTCCCGCAGGACTGAAATGAACCCGACGCTTGTCATCATTGCGCTGATATTCAGCGCCGTCGCGCTCGTCTCTGTTGTCGCGTTTCTACTGAACTAATTGCTTCTGCAGGAGTAAAGCGGTTAGGCCATGTCCGATACCGCTTGAGTGGATTTCTCAATCCCGCTGGCGGGTTCCTGGGTTGTCCCGCTCTAGGCGTCGTCTCTCAGCTCTCAAGCGCCGAATCTCTTCGTCAAGCGCCTTATTTTTCTCGTCGAGAACGGTCATACGTGTTTTCGGCTCATCGCTGCCGCGCAACTTGTCGAGCGCTTTGCCGACGTCGAGTTTTTTCGTCAATGGTTCACCTATCGCTCGTTGCAGGACCTCCATTGGTCAATGGCCCAGCAATAACCATACTATAAGAGACGCGAATAGCCCAGCGAGGGCGACGCTGGCGGATTTAAGACATCGCGCGGACCGCCCACGTTTTCCTTGATGAGAAGGAGAGATCGAATGTCGGCTTCTGGCCGAGAAATCGACGACCCAGCGGCCAACCATCTTTAGGTGCCGCCAACCTAAAAAGATCTTCTGTGAGTAGTTCATCAAAGACGGAAATGCCCGCCAAAAAAGCATCAAACTGAATAGCTTCCTGTCCACCAATGTGGGGTTTCTGACCCAAAGCGGATCGTAGAGATGATTGCAACCAGGTCATTCGAAGTAGTATGTTATTAGCCGCTAGTCGGGGGAGCTCCGCTGTTGGAGGCTACTCCTGATGACTGCGCCACAGACCTCCCGATATCGCGGCTACGACATCGTACTTCGACGCCAATGGTCGAGTTGGTGCGTCGGTATATATCCTACACGAGCCGAGCTGCCGATTTTGCCGCGGTCAGCTTTGAATACTCTGGCACCCCGGAAGGCGGATGCCATCGCCGAAGCTAAGCATGCCATCGACTGCGTTCTCTCACGTCGAGATGATGTTGCAGAGGAGGGTAGACCATGGCCATAGCCCTGACGTTGCAAAAGTATCTGGATGCTAAAAACGTTCGATACGATCTGATGAGCCATAAGCCTACTAGCTCATCGATGGAGACTGCTGAAGTCTGTCACGTTTCCGGTGACTGTATCGCAAAAGGTGTTCTGCTACGCGATGAGACTGGCTATGCACTCGCTATACTGCCTGCGTCTCACCACATTAGGTTCTCAGCGCTCAAGAGCCAGCTTGGCGAAGATGTTGAGCTAGCCAGCGAGTATGAGGCGGCCGAATTATTCCTGGACTGCACGCGAGGTGCCCTTCCGGCTGTAGGAGAGTGCTATGGCCTAGATTTGATTGTCGATGACAGCATCGAGAAGCAACCTGAAGTCTATTTCGAGGCTGGGGATCACGGCACCTTGATCCATATGAGCCATGCGCAATTTGCTGCTCTCACCGCAGCCGCACGGCACGGATCTTTCAGTGTCCACGACTGACATAGGAACGAAGCAAATTTGATTTAGGTATTTAGAAGACGGTGGGGCCAGCTAAATTTTTCCGTGTGGACTGGTGATCGCGTTCTATGTCGCCTTCGCGTCATATCTCGCGTGGCCTACTATTGTGTATCAGCACGGCAGGTCGCGCGCTGCATTGGATGCTCCCACCTCTGTCGCGAACCACGGTGAGATGCGAAAGCACGGTGGCTCGCCTACCGAGCAGATGAGCCCGGCGCTCGCTGTTTCCGCAGCTTTGCCTGAATCCCACGAGTTGACGTGGGTGACGGTATTACTTCCTGCCAGGGTTTATGCCGGTCCTTCGATCAACACTCCAATTATTCAATTTTATGCAGTTGGAACACCGCTTCATGCCACGCGCTATTGGAACGATTGGATTGAAGTTAAAGAGCCCGATACCTCGAAATCCGGGTGGATCTATCGAAAATATTTAGGTGCGATCAGCAATTACGAGCAGGGCAAGATCGCGTCTCAAGAAGCGCAAGAGCAAAGACCTGTTGCCGGGCTTGTTTCAGCCAAGCGTTACGAGAAAACCGTTCCAGTTAAGCATAATGCGAGCACCGCTCGCTCGTCGAAGCAAGCAACCCGTTTCCAGCCGGCGACGCCTTTCCGTGGCCGAACCGAAATGGCTAGTTTGTTGCAGCGCGCATTTGGCGGCTACTGAGCGATGATGCGCGCTCTTCTTGATCGCTTAATGACCGCAAAGGGAGTGCATCAAGACGGGTAGAGGAGAAAAGAAGATCAGATTGATGGCTGTTGCCCTTACTTTGACCTTAGCAGCATCCGCTCAGGCCATGCCACTCGCGCCGCTGCATCAGCCGAACGGCATGATGCGCAAGTCCGTCAAGGTTGCGGCTATGGAGTAACGTTGACTTTCGTCCAGGTCTGGTCGGGATCAAAGGATTCAATCTTTCGCGCGAGCTGGTCGGTTTGGGGGCCCAGATCCTTCTGGAACACGGTGCCATCGTGACTGACCATAAGAGTCATGATGCCAGAATTGCCATATTGCGCGGGATAGGCGACAAGTGCGAAGCCGCCAATCATCTTGCCTTTGGCCAAATAGTCGTAGGCTCCGCCCGGCGCATTCGCGCCCTGGCGGGTAAGGATGCGATAGTAATATCCGTGATAGGGGATCGGCGTTTGACCGGCTTTATAGCCCTCGGCTGATGCCTTGGCAGCAAGGTCACCGAATGGGCTTGGCGGTTCGCTATCTGCAGTGGGCCAATAAAGACCGTCCTTTTTTCCGGGCCTGCTTACGATTCGCTGGGCATATACGTGCGACCCGAGCCCGGCTGGGTCGCGCGAGGCATATTCATTCTGGGCTTGAACGTACGCGAGAGACACCTGGATTGCGGCTAACTCATTGCGGCCGATGCGCCGGCGCAAGATCTCATCAACACCTGCGGCGGTATCGAACTGCCACTTGCCCCCTTTGTTGATGAGCGGAATTGGGAAAGGCCAATCGTCATCGCCGATGATGAGTGTTTGGCTGCCGTCCCCCTCCAAATCCAACGCGTGTTTGGCGTCATAGGCAGACACAAAATTGTCCCGAGCGTTGGCGTCAGCAACCGGGTCCCCTGAACTTACGATGGCTTTTCCATCAGGTCCGAGCACCGTTAGTAGACTTTTTTGATCTTGAGACTTCGCCGCCTGAATCAAGGTACTGACTGCGTCCTCCGGCGTGGTGAATTGCTCTTGCGCACGCGCGGATTGGCACAAGACGAAAAGAGCAGCGCAAAGGACGATGCTGCTAAGGAGCGTTATGACAGCAACACCATTTCTGGAACGTCCAAGCATGTCGGTCATCCCCATCAGCGATCATCATCGTGGCTGGTCCGTGCGAGCCACTCTTTCCAGGTCATGAATTGCAGCCCAATCCGATCATAATCGACCACCAAATAACCGTCGTGATCGCGCCAGACCGCGCTTGGTTGGACTCTCTGCACCTCCTGCGCCATGACGCCTACGTAGGCAGTGTGATCGTGGCCTTTGTAGCGAAAGCGATAGAGCTCGAGACCGTTGCTAAGGCGTACCAGCGGTACGACATCCTCTTTAAGGCGAATGTCGGATCGCCGTCCGCCACCGCGCCCACCACCGCCGCCGCGACCGCCGCCGCCGCGGCTGATACCTCCGCCAGGCCGACCTCCGCCGCGGCTTACATGTCCTCCGCCCGGCCGACCTCCGCCGCGGCTGACATGTCCTCCACCACCACCACCCCTGTGGGCCCCCTTAGGCCCACCGCCACCAGATGGCCGAGAGAAATCCGCCGCGCCTCGATTACCGAGGCTCGCTTGGCCTCGGTTGGAGAAGTCCTTAGCTTTGCGGCCGTCGCTGGGGTCGAACCCATTTCCACCTGGCCGTCCCTTTCCCTTTGCTTTCCCGAGGTCGGGTCTCCCGCCCTCAAGAGCCGCTTGCTTGCCACCACGCTCCTTTAGTCCTTGCTGAATTTGATTCATCTCGGGTCTGTTGCCAGGCCGCTCCTTCAGACCCTGCTGAATTTGACCGACATCCGGCCTCTGTCCTGGTCCCTTGCCACCACCGCCAGGGCGTTCTCCCGGCCTCTGTCCTGGTCCCTTGCCACCTAGATCCGGACGGTTGCCGCCAGGGCGTTCTCCGCCACCAAGGTTGCCGTTTCCCTTGCCGGGGTTCAGCACCTGCTCGCCGCCCCGCCCCCGATAGTCGAGCTTGCGGTCCCCCGACTTGATATTGGCATTCGCAAACTTGCTCTTCACAGCGTCGTTGTTGTAGCTGACGCCACGCCGGTGTTTGGAATTGTGTTGCCAATTCGAAAACTTCACGTCGTTGCGGTTGATATTGCGATTGATGTCTATGTCCCTGTCGATATCTACATTGATATTGCCGCGGCCCCAGTCGAAGTTGTCCCAAACAGCGTTGCCGATGGCGAAGCCCGCTCCCCACGCAAGACCTCTCGCGAGCGCTCCTCCAACTACGTAGCCAGGAGCGGGCGGAAAGTAATACGGCGGGTATTGCGGATAAGCCCATTCTCCATACACAACGGCTGGATCGTAATAAGGAACATAAACTGTTTCCGACGAGGTCGGCTCGATCACGATCACTTGCTTATCCGCTTGTTGTTCCGTTCTCACGGTCTGCTGCTTGTTTGACTCGAGCTTTCCATTCGTCTGCGCCGCAGAGCGCAGCCGTTGGACGGCGTCCATGACATCGGCCTGTTGGGCGAGGACGGCGTCGCCGAGCTTCTCGGTCCAATCGAGCTTGTCGTTCATCATGGCGAGGACCGTCGGGGTAGAGACGAGAACCTTCACGCTTGCATCCCAGTCCTGCTTGCCCAGAGCGGCCTGGAGCTTCTCGCCCTTCAGTCCCTTGTTGGACTTAGCAAAGCGGTCAGCTTGAACGACTTCTAATGGGTAGGTTGAGGCTATCAGCACTTGCGCCAGCAGAGAATCGGAGTAGAGCGCGATCGGCGCGACGAGTTGATCAAGCTCGCCCGCGTTCAGTAGTTGTTGCTTCTCGCTTGCTGCATCAGCGGTTCCTGCGACGTCCTGGCCCAATACGGCAGTCGTATTTAGAGGCAAAAACGTCAAGACAAGTGCAAACGCCCGAGGCTTCATGAAACTTAATTGCATGAGGTGCGCTCTCCTAGGCCGCCATCATAGTCGATTGTAGCTTTTAATGTGATTTTCGTCAGGCAAGGCGGTCCACCACCATTGTAAGTCGCTCATTTTAGCAGCAGCCCTCGCTAGCCAATCCGGTATATGCCTGGAACTTGCAATGAAACCCCGCTAGGAAGCGGGCGGACATGAAATGGGGTCTCCTTGAAATTAAAAGCCATTTTCGGTCTAGCCTGGTCGTCGGAAGTAAGCCTCACTGGTGACGCCGACCTATTCTGCGCACACCTGAAAAGCTAACTCCTCTATTGCACGGTCGCCACGGGACCCTCGCAGAATGGCTCTAACAGCGATCGTAAGTGATCCCACGCGGTAAAGTATTCCCTCCGCCGTTATTCGCCGGGTATGGTGGTTGCGCATTAGAGCTACTTCATGGCAAGGCCAGAAGCTTCCATCAGCGACCGTGCGTTTCTCGACCGTACGGTTGAAGTCGTGATCCGGATCGGAGTGATCGCCGGCCTGATAGGCTGGTGCTTTATGATCGCGCGGCCGTTCCTCGTACCCATCATCTGGGGCGCCATCATCGCGGTCACCGTTTTTCACGGTTATGAGATGTTAAAGATTGCCCTCGGCGGTCGACGCATCTTGGCCGCCGTGCTGGTCACCTTATGCATGCTTATTTTGCTCGTGGTGCCTTCAGTGCTGCTCGGCGATTCGCTCGTAAGCGGCGCGTCTAAACTCATGAAATCCTTCCAAAGCGGCGAGCTATTGATTCCGCCTCCGCCGGACAGCGTCGCTCGCTGGCCAGTAATTGGCGAGCCCATCGCGAGAGCCTGGACACTCGCCTCTCAGGATATGGGTGAGGCGTTACGCCAAGCCAGCCCACTACTCAAGCGCGTCGGGACTTGGCTCCTGGATGCCGCAGAGGGAGCTGGGATTGCGCTTCTACAGTTCGTGCTAGCGATTTTTATCTCTGGAGCCTTTCTCGCCAACGCCGAGGCCGCGGGTCGCATGACGCGAGCGGTTGCGAGACGCCTCGCTGGAGAGCGTGGGGTGATCCTTGCGGGCGTCGCGGAGCGCACCATTCGCAGCGTGGCGAGCGGAATTCTTGGCGTAGCCCTAATCCAGGCGCTGCTTGCGGGGTTGGGTTTCCTGGTTGCCGGCGTTCCGGCGGCGGGCCTCCTTACCCTGATCTGCCTTGTTTTTGGAGTGATCCAGCTGGGCGTGGTGATTGTGTTGATCCCAGTGGTGATCTACCTTTTTTCAACCGCGGAAACGGCTACCGCGGTCGGTTTTTTTATTTGGGCTATCTTGATCGCGCCGTTAGACAATGTCCTCAAGCCAATCCTATTGGGCCGTGGCGCGGACGTTCCTATGCTTGTTATCTTTGTGGGCGCCATCGGTGGCTTCCTCAGCTCTGGAATCATCGGCCTATTTCTGGGCGCAGTCGTCTTGGCTTTAGGCTACAAACTGTTCCTCACCTGGTTGAAACACGATGATTTGGCTGCTGACACAGCCCCCTGAAAATCATTCGCTCGGCATTGACGCTTCGACCCCCGAAACAACACCGAAGACGATTTTTTGCTGGTCGCCCTTTTGTTGGCCATTTGAGGCAGAACTGCATCGATTCATTAATGAGACTGCGCGCCCGGCAAAAAGAAGTAAGTGAGAGCGAAGACCAAGTAGACGGCAAGGAGTTGCAAGCCCTTGAGCCAGTCGGATCGTCCGTCACCCGCAACCTGGGCCGTGATTAGCGCAGACAGAAGAACCATCAAGACGAGTCCAGCTGGGAAGGCCAAGTCCATCGAGGCAGGACCAATGAAAAGGCTCGCAAATATCAAGAGGGGAGCCACAAAAAGCGCTACCTGTACGCTCGAGCCGATTGCGATCGAAAGCGACAGATCCATCCGGTCTTTCAAGGCGGCGCTTATAGCAGTTGCGTGCTCGGCTGCGTTTCCAAGTATCGCTACTACGAAGACTCCCACGAAGGCATTGCTGAGACCAAACTCGTGCGCGGTGGGTTCGATTGCACCCACGAGGATCTCGCTCATCCAAACTATTCCCGCCGTTGCGCCGGCAAGCACAGCTGCTGATCGAAAGACGGGTACGTGGGCTTCTTTCTCGTCCGCGTGGTAAGGCCCGGCGAAAAGTGCAGAATGCGTCACGAGCGTAAACACGAGGTAGAGCAAATATACGAGAAGAAGTACGACAGAAATGGATACGCTAAGTTGGGTCAGGCCCTCAGCTGTCGTACCTGCAGCCACTTGGAAGGCAGCTGGAAGCACCAACGCGATCGCGGCAAGCATGAGCATGGTCGCCTGAGCACGCGCCCCGGCAGCGTTGAAGTGTTGCTCGGATCGGCCTAATCCGCCGGCCAACATCGCGGCACCAAGCACCAGAAGGATGTTCCCGACGATCGAACCCGCTATTGACGCTTTCACTACGTCGTAAAGCCCGGCATGCAGAGCGGCGAGTGCGATTATGAGCTCGGCGGCATTTCCGAAAGTCGCATTAAGGAGCCCTCCGACACCTTCCCCCATCCGATCGGCAAGCTGTTCAGTCGCCCGGCCCATCCAGCCGGCGAGAGGCAAAATGGCTAGAGAGGACGTCGTGAAGAGAAGCAGA
>Ga0134123_10001800_pt1 | contig 13959 bp, 11 predicted proteins | sample KB303_FD_96460 | JGI IMG/M metagenome (GOLD analysis project Ga0134123, IMG submission 96460) | Terrestrial soil microbial communities without Nitrogen fertilizer from Kellogg Biological Station, Michigan, USA - KB3-0-3 | ecosystem: Environmental > Terrestrial > Soil > Unclassified ...
CATGTCCTTGCCCTGCTCGAGGTTGTAGACCGTCGAGAACGAGTAGCGCCCGTCCTTCGAGGTGTCGGCGATGTCGATGTTGCCGTTCACCCGCACCTCGAACTTCACCACCATGCTCTCGGGCTCGACGAACGCGACCACGGAGGTGTACGGCGCCGGGTTGGTGACCAGGCCATCGGTGGGCTGCTCGAATTCACCGTTGACGACGATGTACCTGGTGTCGGGCGAGACGACGGCGATGCCGTGCGCGCCCTGAAGGTTTGGAATCTTGATGATCCGATCGGTCTCGAAGTAGTCGAGGCGGATCCGCGCCAGCCGGCCGTTCGCCAGATCGTTGATCCAGAGGTAGCGGCCGTCGAAGACGCCGTTCTTCTCCGACAGCATCGGGTGATGGGTGTCGCCCCAGGCGCCGCCGGTGGCGTCGAGCAGCTGGCGCCGCGGATCGGTGTCGTTCATCGCGTAGCCGTATGCCGCGCGCGGCTCGAACACCGGGATCTCCCGCAGCAGCCGGCCCGACGGAATCCCGACCACGAAGACCGATCCGCTCTGCCCGCCCGACAGGAAGCCGTAGTACTTGTCGAGCTCTCCGGGCGGCACGTAGACCTTTTCGGCGGCCAGCGACTTTGCCGATCGCGACGCGCCGCAGCCGAAGATCTGGACCGCGCCCAGCGTCGCGGCCACGGTGAGGACGACGATGACGAGAGGATGGCGTTTCATCGCGATGCTCCTACTCGACGATCAGCACGCCGTGCATGTGCGGGTGGAGGTCGGTCGTGCTGCACTGCGTCGAGCAATAGAAGTTGTAGCGGCCGGGATTGTCGACCTTGAACACCACCGAGAGCGGCGCGCCGACCATCGCCCCGTTGATGAACACGTTCCGATCGAGACCGTCGATGGCGAAGCCGTGCCCGGCCCCGAGGCCGTTGTCGGTCGCGGAGAAGTCGACCCGTACCACTTCCCCGCGCTTGATCCGGATCTCCGACGGCTCGTACTTCCACGCGTGCTCGCGCAGCGCGATCACGCGGTCCGGCGCGCCGAGACCGTCCATGCCGCGGGCGTTCTGCCGCTTCTGGTTGGAGCCGTGTTTCGCCAGCGAGAGCACGAACGCGACCATGTCGTACTCTTCCTGCTTCGACATCGTGCCGGTGTAGGAGGGCATCGGCACGCCGTTCATCCCGGTTTCGAGCGTGCGGATGATCTCGCGCTCGGTCCAGCCGGTGCGGAACGAGCCGGGCTGCGTAAGGTCGCGTGTGTTGACGTAACGCCCCTTGGCGTCCACCAACGTCGCCGACGAAGGCCCGACGCCGCGGCCGTCGTCGCCGTGGCACTTGGCGCATTGCATCTTCGCGTAGACCTCGCGCCCGCCGCCGGCGTGCCCCGCCTTCGGCGGACCATCGGGCAGCGGCATCGGCTTCAGGCCGTGCGCGTTCGCGAAACGGGTGTCGAAGGTCTTCACGTAATCGACCAGCGCCCAGCGGTCGTCGTCCGACAGGAGGTACTGCCAGGGCGGCATGCCGGTGCCGTCGGCGCCACGTGAGATGGTGCGGAACAGATCGTCGTCGGTCGGCAGCGCGCCCGACGACGTCGTGCGGAACTTGAACTGGCCGGCGGTGAAGTCACGCGGCGGCGGCACCAGGAACGGCGCGCCGTAGCCGTCGCCCCGTCCTGCGGCGCCGTGGCACTGCACGCAGTTCACGTCGTACAGCTGCTTGCCGTGCGCAACGCTGGCGGCGCTCGCCGGCGGGTGCGGCGCCACCGGCGTGTCGAGGAACGGCGGCGTCAGCGCGGTCGTCCCGGCTGGCTTCGACGAGCATCCTGGCCCTGCCACCAGCCCCGCCAGCAGCAGCGCTCCCCATCCGGCTGCGAACGTCTTGCGTGTCGTCATGCCTGCACTCTAGGACCCTGCTGACGCCGCTCCTATGACCGGCGTCATACCGGTTGTCATTTGTTGTCTCGCGTGCAGTTCTGCGTATGACGGCCGTCATACCGTGCCGGCGCGCAGGCGGCGATGATGGCCGCATGGCACGCGCCGTTCCGCTTGCACCAGTCGACTTCGAGCGAGCGCCATTCCTCGTGATCTGGGAAGTGACGCGTGCCTGCGCCCTCGCCTGCGTGCACTGCCGCGCCGACGCCGTTCACCGCCGCGACCCGCGCGAGCTGACGACCGAGGAAGGATTTCGCCTGATCGAGCAGGTGCGGGCCTTTGGCGATCGGCCGCCGCTCTTGGTCCTCACCGGCGGCGATCCGATGCTTCGTCCCGATCTCACCGGGCTGGTCGCATGTGCCAGCGCGGCCGGGCTCACCGTCGCGCTGACGCCAAGCGGCACCGCCGCCGCGACGCCGGGGCGGCTGTGGGCGTTGAAGGATGCGGGGTTGTCGCGAATCGCGGTGAGCCTCGACGGCCCTGATCCGGAGACGCACGATGCCTTCCGCGGCGTGCGCGGCTCTTACGCGTGGACGGACCGGATCATCGCCGCCGCGACGGCGCTGGGCCTGCCGCTCCAGATCAACACCACCATCAGCCGGATGACGCTGCCCCGTCTCGAGGCGATGGCCGCGCGCGTCGCGGAGCTGCCGGTGGCGTTATGGGCGCTGTTCTTCCTCGTCCGCACCGGTCGCGGTGCGACGCTCGAGCAGATCACCGCCGACGAATGCGAGCGGGTGCTGCACTACCTCTACGACCTGTCGCTGACCGCGCCGTTCGGGATCAAGACCACCGAGGCGCCGCAGTATCAGCGGGTCGTCTGGCAGCGCGAGGAACGGCAGCGGCGCGCCGGCCTCGCGCCGCAGACGCTCGCACGGCGCCGGCAGCTGCGGGCGCCGCGGAGCGTGAACGACGGCAACGGCTTCCTCTTCGTCGATCACCTCGGGAACATCTGTCCCAGCGGGTTCCTGCCGGTTCAGCGCGGCAACGTGCGAACCGCGTCGCTGGCCGATGTCTACCGCCGCGACGACATCTTCGTGCGCTTGAGGAATGCCAACGCGTTGCTCGGCAAATGCGGCCGCTGCCGTTTCCGCGAACTCTGCGGCGGCTCGCGGTCCCGCGCCTTCGCCGCCACCGGAGCGGTGATGGCATCAGACCCGTTGTGCGTCTACGAACCCGGACCCGACATCGAACCATTGGTCGTTCAACACCTGTGAGGAGACCCGTGACATCAGCAGCCGTTATCGACACGCCGATCGCGTCGGTGCCGACGCTCGCGCCGGCCGCGCCGCCGCCGATTTTCCGTGTCCGTCCGATCATGCGCCAGGGAACGCCGTCGAGCATTGCCGGCGTCTGGACGCGCTTCGCCACGCTCGACGAGGCGCGCGCGGCGGCGAAGCCGATGTATCACGACGACCGCGTCCTGCGGGTGTTCATCGTCACCGACGGCCTCGCCGCGGGCTTCGTCGAATGGGTGGAACGGTAAACGCACCGGTTCAGGTTCGCGGCTGCAGCAGCTGACGGACCAGGCCGGCCATCGTCAAGGCCCACGCAGCCAGCGCCACGTACACAAACACGCGCGGAATGGCGAACAGGATCGGCGTGTCAATCGCCTCCGCGAGGCGGAAGGTCGCCACCGTGTACATGCCGAGCGGAAAGACGGCGCCCCAGTAGAGCGGGTCGTACTTCAGCGGAAACCGCATGTAGACGTGGCGCCACACGCCGAGAATCACGAGCATCGGAATCCACCACGTCGCGGTGGCCCAGAACATCAGCGTCAATCCCTTGATGAACGGCAGCAGGTCGCGCAGCAGCGGCGAGGAAGGCGCGGCCAGCGCCAGCAGGCTGCCGGCCAGGGTCGAGATCGCAACCGCGCCCATGTTGATCCAGTAGGGGGGCGCGAGATCGGCCGGGCTCATCGTGAAGAAGGTGTAGCGATAGAAGATCAACGAGATGATCCAGATGTAGAGCATGCCGCCGCCCAGCCACATCGCCAGGCAGAAGAGCAGCACGTCCGGCGCCTGGTCGCCGAAGGTTGCGGCCAGCTGCGTGCCGAGCACCGATACCGATTGCGCGGCGACCACCGACACCAGCCAGCCGCCGTTGATCCCTTCCGCCAGCGAGGGCTTCTCGGCTTTCACCGTCAGGGCGGCGAAGACCGTATACGTAATCCCGGCCCACAGCACGATCCCGGCCAGCCAGAACCATCGCGCCACCGCCGGGAGGCCGGCGACGACGATCAGTTGGCTCCCGAGGACGCAGGTGCCGGCGACGGTGGTGAAAAATCCCACGGCCCGGCCGTGGTGGATGACGTCGGCAACGATCGCGTCGGTGAAGCGCACGAGACGCAGAATCGTGAGCGTCCAGAGGACCGTGAAGAAGACCAGGTTGGCGCCGACGAGCGCGACGGCGATCGGCCGCAGCCCCAACAGTTGACAGGCAATCGACACGATGCCGGTGGCCATCACCAGCGCGAAGTAGGCCGGGTGCATCGTCGCGGCCGCGCGGCTCATCGTCGCGTGCGATCGATTCGATAGAGATACCGGAGCAAGCCCGCGTTGAGCAGGAGGCAGGCCAGGCTGGCCACCGCCGCCGGCCAGATCACCGATTCGTCATCGCCCAGATACGCGTTCATCGTCGAGGTCAGCAGCCACAGCTGCAGGACGACCAGGATGAGCACGAACGCGAGCATGCCGTAGACGACCGTGGTGCGCTGCTCGCGCGTGAACGGCCGGATGACGGTCACGAGGTTCTCGCCTCGATGCCGGTGGCGTAAATCTGTCGGTTCATGATTTCGAGCCGCACCAGGTCGAGCGGCCGCCGCGGCGGCCCGGCCGTCGGGCGCCCGGACGCGAGATCGAACGATCCCTGGTGACAGGGACACTCCAGGACGCCCTGCTCCACCCTCGGACGCACGGCGCATGACAGGTGCGTGCACTTCTGCCCGTAGGCGACGAACGCGTCTCCACCGGTTCGTACCAGCACGCAGTCGTCGTGTTCGCCGGGGTACGAGAAGCTCAGGGCCGTGCCCGGCGGAATCTCGTCGATCGCCGCGACGCGACGCATCTCGGGCTGCCCGCGCCGGCGGCGCAGCCAGTTCAGGCCGGCGATCCAGAACTGGCCGACGGTGAACGCCAGACTGGTCAGCACCAGGAACTTCATGAAGTCCCGGCGCTCGACGTAATGATCCTGCGGCCAGTCGATCGGGAAATCGCGCCGCCAGGCTGGTTGCTGGTCCATCGGCGACCAGTCCGGCGCGATCGTGACCTGCTCGACGTCGTGCAGCGGCCGGTAAACGCTGGCCGGCGCCGTTCCGGTCAGGCCCTCGCGACCGGGCGTATCGATCCGCGGGTCGATGGTTTCGCGCGGTTCGTCGGGCATCCTCTACACCTCGACGCCGGCGAACGGATCGCCGGCATCAACTGGCGTCAGCGCGATCGCGCGCTCGCGGGCCTTGTCTTCCATCGCCGCCGTCACATCGATATAGGGACGGCGCGACACCAGGGTCTCGGGCATCATCATGAAGACGCGTGTGGAAATCGTCTGCGCGCCGAACTGGAAGCGGTTCACCGGCCGGGACAGCGGACGCAGCTGGCTCATCTGCTCAGCGGTGCCGAAGAACAGCGCCTGGCTGGGGCAGACCGTCGCGCACATCGGCTTCTTGCCGACGCTGGTCCGGTCGTAACACATGTCGCACTTCATCATGATCTGGCGATCTTCGTAGACTTCGGGAACGCCGAAGGGACACGCCAGCACGCAGTTTCCGCACGCGATGCAGCGTGGTTTGCGCGCCGACTGCACGACGCCGTCGCCGGTCCGCTTGATCGCGTCCGCCGGGCAGACCTCGGCGCACGTCGGCTGTTCACAGTGCATGCAGACGACCGGAACGGTCTGCACGCTGTGCGCCCGATCGATGAACTCAAGGTGGATCATCGAGTCGCCGCGATGCGTATCGCATTCCGTGCAGGCCTGCACGCAGGCCTGGCAGCCGATGCAGCGGTTCGGGTCGATGAAGAAATGCAGGTATTCGGGTTTGGCCACAGCGTGTTCCTATTGCTGCGGTTCGCGCACCGCGGCGTAGGCCGGGGCGCCGCCCGCTTTGAACACGCGGCAGCCGCACACCTTGTACTGCGGAATCCTGCTGATCGGATCCTGGGCCGCGACGGTCAGCTGGTTCGCGCTCTTCTCCCCCGGCCAGTGGTACGGGATGAAGATCGTGTCCGGACGGATGGTCGATACGACCATCGCCTTCAGCGTGATCCGGCCGCGGCGGGTTTCCGCAATCGCCCAGTCACCATCGGCGATGCCGAGCTTGGCGGCCAGCCGCGGATGCATCTCGATGCGCGGCTCGGGGTACTGGTCGATGAGCGGGGCGATACGGCGCGTCTGCGTCCCCGACAGGAAATGACTGACGACGCGGCCGGTGGTCAGGTAGAGCGGGAAGTCGTCGCTCGCATCGTCGACCGGCGGCCGGTACTCGGCGACGTTGAACCGCGCCTTGCCATCGGCGAAATAGAACGGGCCGGCGCCTTTCGCCACCGGGTTGTAGCTGCCGCGTTCGAACAGGCGCGGCGTGCCGGCGTGTTCGACCGGAGCGCCGCTCTCGGGATCTTCGGTGTAGCAGGGCCAGAACACGCCCATCTGGCGCTCGATCTTCTCGTAGGTGATGCCGGAGTAGTCCGCCACCCCTCCCTTGCTCGCCCGCCGCAACTCGTCGAAGATCGCGCGCGGTTCGGCGAAGGTGAAGCCGTGCGGACGGTCCAGGGCCCGCGCGATGTCCTGGATGATCCGCCAATCCTGGCGCGCATCACCCGGAGGGTCGACCGCCTTGTTGATCTTGATGACGCGTCCCTCGACCTGGGTCACCGTCCCTTCATCCTCTTCCTGCAGGCTGCCGGGAAGCACCACGTCCGCGTGCCGTGCGGTGTCGTTGAGGAAGAAATCGATCGCCGCAAAGAATTCCAGCTTGTCGAGGCAGCGGGTGATGAAGCCGTTGTCGGGGAGCGATACTTTCGGATTGAAGCAGATCGACAGCAGCCCCTTGATCTCGCCGGCATCGATCTTCCGGAACAGCTCGTAGGCGTCGACGCCCGGCCCCGGCAGGTCCGGCTCGTCAATGCCCCAGATCCCGGCGATGTGCCGGCGATGATCCGGGTTGCTGATATCCCGCCAGCCGGGGAGCTGATCGCATTTCTGGCCGTGCTCGCGGCCCCCCTGGCCGTTGGCCTGGCCGGTGATCGTCCCGTAGCCGCTTTTCGGCTTGCCGATGCGACCGGTGGCGAGGACGAGGTTGATGGTCCCGAGCGCGTTCTGGACGCCGTTGGAGTGATGCTCGATGCCGCGCGCGTGGAAGAGGAAGCTGGTTTTCGCCGTCCCCCACCATTCGGCCGTCTGGCGCAGGGCGCGCTCGGGCACACCGGTGACGTCGGCGGTGCGCGCGGGGGTCCATTCCTGGCAAATACGCCGCGACCTGGTCGAATCCCACCGTGTGCGCGTCGACGAACGCGTGATCGATCCAATCGTGTTCGATCATCAGCTGCAGCACCCCGGCAAACAACGCCGCGTCGCGCCCCGGCCGCACCGGCAAATACAGGTCGCAGGTGCGGGCGACCGGCGTGATTCGCGGATCCTGGACGATGATCTTCGCGCCCTGTTCACGCGCCTGCCAGAGATAGTTGGTCGTGATCGGCGAACATTCAGCCACGTTGGAGCCGGCAACCCAGATCACGTCGGTCCCGACCATGTCCGACCAGGGATTCGTCGTCCGATCGATCCCGAACGCCTTCTTGTTGGCGGCGCCGGCGCTGACCATGCACAGCCGGCCGTTGTAATCGATGTACGGCGTCCGCAGGCAGACGCGGGCGAACTTGCCCATCAGGTAGGTCTTCTCGGTCGTCAGGCTCGCGCCGCTCAGCACGCCGATGGCCGCGCGGCCGTATTGCTCCTGGAGCCGCGAGATCGCCGACGCGACTTCCGCGATCGCCTGCTCGTAGGCGGTCGCGCTGAACCCGGAATGCGACGATGGATCGCGACGAAGCGCGGTCGTCAGCCGATCGGGGTGCGAACCCTGCAGGTACCGCTTGACGCCCTTCGGACAGAGCATCCCGCGGTTGAACGGAAAGTCTTCCCATGGCTCGAAGCCGATGACCTCGTTGTCCAGCACCTTCAGCTGGACGCCGCACTGCTGCCCGCAGAAGCAGCAATGCGTTTTCACCAGCCGCTCGGGGTCGGCGCTGGTCGAGCGGCGGGCGCCGGTCGCCGTCGATCGGTGCGGGCCGAACCGTTCGATGATGCGAAGCTCGTCGACTGGAATCGTCGCCATGTCCGCTACTCGGTCTCGGCGATCCGCTCGCTCAATCGATCGCTCCAGGCGGCGGCCTGCGCCAGGCCGACCAGCGCACGGCGACAGCGCGGACAGATCTGCTGATAGTGGTCGGCCCCGTCAGCCGGCTGCATCTCGTACGCGAACCCGAGCTGACGCTCGACAATCGACAGGTCACGCACCATCATCGCCGACGCGAAGCGGCGGCCGCAGCGACGACAGGCCGCCTGCTCGCCCCGGGCGCCGGCGTCCTTGTAAAAGCTGACGCCGAGCTGCGCCGGCCGCTGGAAGATGTGAAACAGCTTGCCGAAGGGCAGATACAACAGCGTCACGATCACGGTGATGGCGTGGAGAATCGCCAGGAAGTCGTAGGCGTATCCCTTCATCCAGGTGTAGCTGGCGGTGAGCATCAGGCCGGTGACGCTGATCGCGAACAGCAGCACCAGCGGCAGGATGTCCTGCCCGAACTGCTGCACCGACACGGCCGCGTGGTCGACCATCCGGCGCCGGAACGCGAGCATCACGCCCGGGATCACGAGCAACGACGCCCAGACCAGGCCGTGGAACACGATGAACCCGGTGATCGAGTCGACCGCAAAGGCGTGAACCGGGAAGCCGAACAGGAAAGTTTGATAGACGTCGAACTGACCGGGCGCCGTTTCGAAATGAATCCAGCCCCAGACCAGCGGGAAGGTGATCAGCGCGGCGGCGATGCAGCCCCACATGATCAGCCAGTGGGCCAGGCCGCGCAGGCGGCCGCGTCGAAAAATGAACTGGTTGGCCGCGAACCCGAGCAGAAAGCGTCGTACCGCTTCGACGAGATTGCCCCCGACCAGCCGCGGCGTCAGGAACACGGTCCACCCGCGCCGCCAGTACAACCGTGTCGGTGGACGGCGCAGCCACATCGCGTAGCGATAGGTGATGCCGAAGGCCGCGAACAGCGTCGCGAAGGTGTAACCGACCAGCGCGGCGTCGAAGTGATTGAGGTTGCGCGACCCGGCGACGATCAGCGCGCCGAGAACCACAGCGACGAGGAGGCCCCAGCCCCCCGCGCTGACCTTGTCGCCGGTGACAGGAGCCATGCTTGCTACAGTAACCTCCACGTCAAGCACCCTCAACCACGTCGTGCGCACGCAGCGACCGCCTCGATTGCTGCCGGTGCTGTACTTCGGCGTCGCCCACGTCGCGCTCGCGCTCGCGTTCGCCGCCGTCGCCGCCGACCCGCGCGGCGTGTCCGGCTTTTTCTACCACGCGCGGATGCTCGCGGTCGTGCACCTGGTGACGCTCGGCTGGATCACCGCCTCGATCCTCGGCTCCCTGTACCTCGTCGGGCCGATCGCGCTGCGCGCCGAGTTTCCGGCGGCGCGCGCCGCTTACACGGCATTCGCGCTCGTCGTGATCGGCATCATCGGCATGGTCGCCCACTTCTGGATTCAGGAATACGGCGGCATGGCGTGGTCGGCGGCCACCGTCGGCGCCGGCATCGTGCTCGCCGGGTTCGGCATCGTCGGCGGCCTGCGGCGCGCCGCGCTGCCGGCCGCGGTGACCCTTCACATCGTGCTGGCCTTCACCAACGTGCTCATCGCCGCAACGCTGGGCACGCTGATCGGGTTCGACAAGGTCTATCACTTCCTGCCGGGTTTCGTGATCGCCAACGTCCTTGCCCACGCCCACCTCGCCGCGATCGGCTGGGCCGCGATGATGGTCGTCGGCGTCGCCTACCGCCTGCTGCCGATGATCCTGCCCGCCGACATGCCTCGAGGCGCGGCGATCTGGGCGAGCGCCGTGTTGCTTCAGGCAGGGATTTCGGGTCTGTTCGTCGCGCTGCTGGTGCGCGCCGCGTGGCTGTGGCCGTTCGCTCTTCTGATCGTCGCCGGATTCGGCGCGTTCTTCGGTCAGGTTGCGTGGATGCTGCGGCGGCCGCGCCAGCCGCCGCCCGGTCTGCGCCGTCCCGATCCCGCCGTGTTTCATGCCGCGGCGTCCCTGGCCTCGCTGGGGGTCGCCGTGGCGCTCGGCCTCTGGCTGTCAGTGGCGGAGCCGTCGCCGGCCTCGCTCCGGGCCGCGATGGCCTATGGCGTGTTCGGGCTGGTGGGATTCCTCGGCCAGATGGTCGTCGGCATCCAAGGCCGCCTGCTGCCGCTGTTCGCGTGGTATTGGGCAGCCGCACACGCCGCGCCTGGCGCCGATGTCACGCCGCCGCACGACATGCCGTGGCGCGCCGGACAAGAGCTCGTGTTCGTGTTGTGGCTGTTTGGCGTGCCGGCCCTGGCCGGCGGGCTGGCGTTCGACGCGGTGCCGTTCGTCAGCGCGGCCGCGTGGTGCCTGCTGACGGCGACGCTCGTCGATTCGGTCAGCGCGTTCCGTATTCTGCGGCACGCATTCGACAGGACGGGCGCCGCCTAACTCCGCGGCGCCCGTTCGCGTTCCCGTTCAGCGTGTGTGGCCATGATCAGGCCGCGGCCTTTCGACCGCGGCCTGATCCCGCCATTGTCACGGCTTCAGTTCGACGATGGCGAAGTTCCAGCGGTCGCCGGGCGCCGCCTGCGCGGCCGTCGTCGCCGTGAACGTCACCGTGCCGGTTGCGGCCAGCGCCGCCGCCGATCGCTGCACCCAGAACGTATCGCCGTCAGCGCCGAGCTGTTGCACGTCCTGCACCTGACCCGCGGGGAACGTGCGCGTCAGCGCGTTGCTCCAGTCCTCGCCGACCGCATAGACGACCGACCCGGTCTGCGCCGTGATGCTGATCGTCGCCGTGGACGTCGTCTGGCCGCTGGCCGCATTCGACGCGCCGATCGCGCTGACGCCGGTGAACGCGACGAGCCTGACCATGTGGATGTAATCCGGCGCCGCCCGGTGGCGCAGGAGCGTGCTCGTGATCGACGCGTTGGCGAGCGCCGCCGGCGCGTTAGCCGTCCAGATTTCGGCGTTCCCCCACTGGCCATTTGCGCGAGTGACCAGCGTCCAGGTGAGACCGGCGCCCGAGACGGTTGCGGACTGCCCTGCCGTGCCGGTTGCCTGAGGCCCGTCAGCCGAGACGAACGCCACCAGCCGCGTCGGTACCGTGGTCGTGATCTGCACCGTGCGGTTGCCGCGTACGTTCGCGGCCGAGGTCACCGACGCGTGGACCGTCGGTCCGCTCGGCGCAGGGCCGAGCGAGACGACCAGGGCAACGGCACTGCCGGCGGCGACGCCCGTCCCCGCAGCAGGATTCTGGCTGATGACGCTGCCGGCCGGCACCGTGGCACTGTTTGCGTTCGTGATCGCCCCGACGGCGAGCCCGGCGCCGGTAATCGCCGTGGTCGCGGCGGCCTGCGTCAGGTTCACCACGTTCGGGACGATTGCAGCGGCGGGACCGAGCGAGATCACCAAGGCGACCGCGCTCCCGGCCGCCACGCTGGAACCTGCGGCCGGGTTCTGGCTGATGACGCTGCCCGCGGGTACGGTCGCGCTGTTGGCATTGGTAATCGCGCCGACGGCGAGCCCCGCGCCGGTGATCGCGGTCGTCGCCGCGCCCTGCGTGAGGTTGACGACGTTCGGGACGGTCACGTTCGCCGGACCGAGCGAGATGACCAGCGCGACCGCGCTCCCCGGCGCGACGCTCGCGCCGCTGACCGGGCTCTGACTGATCACGCGGCCGGCGGCCACGGTTGCGCTGTTCGCGGTGGTGATCGCGCCGACGGCAAGCCCCGCGCCGGTGATCGCGGTCGTCGCCGCGGCCTGGGTGAGGTTGACGACGTTCGGGACGGTCACGTTCGCCGGACCGAGCGAGATGACCAGCGCGACCGCGCTCCCCGCCGCGACGCTCGCGCCGGCGGCCGGGTTCTGGCTGATGACGCTGCCCGCGGGCACCGTGGCGCTGTTGGCGTTCGTGATCGCCCCGACGACGAGTCCGGCGGCGGTGATTGCCGTGGTGGCCGCGGCCTGCGTCTGGTTGACGACGTTCGGCACGGCGACGTTCGCCGGGCCGAGCGAGATGACCAGCGCGACGGCGCTGCCCGCCGCGATGCTGACCCCGGCGGCGGGGTTCTGGCTGATCACCCGCCCCGCCGGTACTGTGGCGCTGTTGGCGTTCGTGATCGCGCCAACCGTCAGTTGCGCGGCGGTCAGCAAGCTCGCCGCCGTGGCCTGGGTCTGGTTGACGACGTTCGGAACCGTCACGTTCGGCGGGCCGAGCGAGACGACGAGCGCCACGGCGCTGCCGGCGACGACGCTCGCGCCGGCGACGGGGTTCTGGCTGACGACGCGTCCCGCCGGCAGCGCGTTGACCTGCGTGGTGATTGCGCCGACGGTCAACCCGGCCGCGGTCAGGAGCGTCTGGGCGTCGGCCTGGAGCAGCGTCAGCACATCGGGCACCGTCACCGTTGGCGGCGGGGGCGGCGGCGGCGAGGCGACGATCTTGCCCGAGATCGTGAACAGGTCGGTTTCGCCGAGGAGCTGGAAGTTGTTCCCCGACACCTGCTCGACGCGGAACACGTTCTGGTTGATCGGGCTGCCGATCACTCGATGCGGCACGGCCGGGTCGCCGATGAAGCCCGCCGGCGGCGCCGGCAGGACGCTCGGATCCCACTTGAGGAACGGCCACACGCGAGAGGTCTTGATCAAGTTGTAATCGCACGGCGCCACGAGGCAGCCGATGTCCTCGGTCGCGAAGATCACGCCTGCATCGTCAGCGGCGAGGAGGTCGCGTCCGTAGGGATGGGTGATGCGGTAGGTGGTGTTCGGAATCAGGCCGTCGATCCGGATCCGGATGCGGCCGAACATCGCCTGTCCTCCGGGAACGACCGCCGCCGTCGTGAATGCGGCTTCCTGCCCGATCACCAGGATCGCTCGCTGACCGAGCGGCCATGGCTCGATCGAGGCGTCGGCGACGAACCAGAACGACTCGTCCGGGAAGTTCGACGCGGTGTCGCTCACGAGCGGCGGCTGCGTCGGATCCGGCAGCGTCGTCAGGCACAGGCCGGGAGTGTCGTAGCACAGGCCGAGCGTCAGCCCGTTCTGATCGGTCACCGAGATCGGGAACCCATGGCGGGGATCGACCGGCCCGACGATCTTCTGCGGCACGGTCGGGTCGACGCCGGTCCCGACGAGCGGAACAAGCTGGGGGCTGCCGGAGGAATTGTCGCTGATGCTCAGGCGCGCGCTGCGCTCGCCGACGGCGGTCGGCCGGAATTGCACCGTGATCGCGCAGGAGCCGCCGGGCGCCACCGTGCTGCACCCGTTGCTGGCGATCAGGAAGTCGCCGCGATGCAGCCCGGTCACGGCGGCGGTGCTCACCGTGAGGTTCGCGTTGCCGGCATTCTGGATGACCACGGCCATCGGCGGCGCGGCGACGCCGATCGACTCGCTGCCGAAACTGATGACCGATACGCCGTTGGCGACGACCAGCAACGGGGCGGCCGGCACTTGCGCGGAGCCGACGATGCCGGCGACGAGGGCGAGGATCGCGCACAGCGCCCACCACGAGCGGCGCGGCCCGAACCGGTGAACATGGGATGAACTCATAAAACACTCCTTGTGGGCGGGCCGGAAAACCGCTGGCTCACTCCGGGTGCCGCGTTGGGTATTCACACGCCGACGATAGAGGCGGCGGGAAAATCCGGTAAGCGGGTGATCCCGAGAGGAGCCGGCGGGGAATTCCGGTGATCGCGGTCGGAAAGTCCGGTGCTGGAACCGGCTAGACGGCAACCCGATCGGCGACGGCGGCGGGCGCCAG
>Ga0134123_10001801_pt1 | contig 13947 bp, 11 predicted proteins | sample KB303_FD_96460 | JGI IMG/M metagenome (GOLD analysis project Ga0134123, IMG submission 96460) | Terrestrial soil microbial communities without Nitrogen fertilizer from Kellogg Biological Station, Michigan, USA - KB3-0-3 | ecosystem: Environmental > Terrestrial > Soil > Unclassified ...
GAATGCATTGCAGGGCTCCAACGTGCAATTGCTGCGTAAACTGTTCAGTGCCGGGGTGTTCGAGCGGATGGCGGAAGCACGCGAGCTGGACCCGGCGGCGAAGGGCTATACCGGTATCGACATGCTTTATGATTTGAACGACGGACTATTCCGCGAACTGGCGGCGCCGGTGCCGGTCATCGAGATGTACCGCCGCAACCTTCAGCGCAATTACGTCCTGTTGTTGCTGGTTGCGGCGGGAGCCGAGAACGACCCCGAGGGCTCCTCCTCGCGCGCAATTGACTCGCGCAACGTCGACTCTTCCAGTGCGCTGAGCATGCAAGCCCGCCACATAGCAAGCCAGAGCCAACGGGCCGTCAATTCGCCTCTTTCAGATGTGGCACAGCAATACCGGAAAGACGGTCATCCCAGCGAGTTTCGTGCAGCACTGCGACTCGGTGCGGTGGACCTGCATTCCAAGATTGAAGCGGCAATCGGCCGGGTGAAGCATCCGGCAACGCTCGCATTGTTGCGCGAGCTCAAGGCACAACTGGAGCGTGTGCCCTAGAGCCGACCGTCGGGAGTCGATCGGGAGTAAGGCTTAAAGAAGCTGGGCGCTATGCCCGGCTTTTGATTGGAGTCGCGACGTCCGGAGAAATACGCCATGCTCAGGTCTATCGTCCGAGCGCTGCTGCAGGTTCTGTTTCGTGTCCGAGTGGAAGGCGACACGAGCCATTTTTTTTCTCAGTCGCGGCTTCTCATCATTGCCAACCATCAGTCCTTCCTCGACGGCCTGATTCTGGGGGCGTTCCTTCCGGTAGATCCGGTATTCGTGGTGCACACCGAAGTGACCCGCAACTGGTTTTTCCGGCTGGTGCTGCGCCTGAGCGATTACCTGGCGGTGGATCCCACCAACCCGATGGCGATGAAACGCGTCGTGCGCTTGATCGAATCCGGCCGCCCGGTGGTGATTTTCCCGGAGGGGCGCATCACCATCACCGGCAGCTTGATGAAGGTTTACGACGGTCCTGCATTTGTGGCCGCCAGGACTCAAGCAGTTATTGCCCCGGTACGGCTTGACGGGGCCTCCCGCACGTTCTTCAGCCGGCTATCCGGAAGCAATCCGCGCGAGTTGTTCCCGAAGATCACGGTATCGATTCAGCCCCCCGCGTCGATTGTGATGCCGAAAGACGGGACCGGCAGGATGCGCCGCAGGAAGGCCGGGGAAGGCATGCGCAAGATCATGCAGGAAATGATCTTCCGTTCGCGCCCGGATCAGACTCTCTATACCGCGCTTATCGATGCCATGCGGATCTATGGCCGCGGCAGGCGGCTGGTCGAGGACATGCGCCAGACCGAGTTCTCGTACAACGCGCTGCTGAAAATGACTCTGGTGCTCGGATTGCTGGTGAAACGCATCAGCGGCCGGGGGGATACGGTCGGGGTTCTCATGCCGAATCTTGCGGCCACATTGTGCATGGTGATCGGGGCGACCGCATTTCGCCGCGTACCTGCGATGCTCAACTACACGGCTGGCACTGACGGCATCCAGAGTGCCTGCGTGGCGGCGAGGATTTCCACTATTGTCACGTCGCGTAAATTCCTCGAAACCGCGCGGCTTCAGGCACAGGTGGACCTGCTACGTAATGTCAAGGTTGTTTATCTTGAAGATCTGCAGCCCACCGTCAACCTCGCAGTCAAGCTCTGGGCGATAGTCCACCTTATCTTTCCGCGTCTGCTCGGCAGGGGTGTCGATCCGGAGTCCGCTGCGGTGGTGCTATTTACCTCCGGGTCCGAGGGCCGGCCCAAGGGAGTCGTCCTCTCTCACCGCGCAATACTCTCCAACATTGCACAGATCCGCGCCATCACCGACTTTTCCGTGGAAGACCGTATTTTCAATGCGCTGCCGGTTTTTCACTCCTTCGGCCTGGTCGCGGGCGGGCTGCTGCCGGTCCTGACCGGTATCAAGCTGTTTCTGTATCCCTCGCCGTTGCACTATCGGTTGATTCCCGAAATCATCTACGACCGCAGTTGTACCATTTTATTTGGCACCAGCACTTTTCTGAACAACTACGCGAAGTTCGCGCATCCATACGATTTCTATCGCGTGCGCTACGTCGTTGCCGGTGCCGAAAAGCTGTCGCAGTCCGTACGTGATTTGTGGAACGAGAAATTCGGGGTTCGAGTCTACGAAGGCTATGGCGTTACGGAGACATCGCCGGTCATCTCGGTAAACTCTCCCATGGCCACTCGCATTGGCAGCGTCGGCCAGCTGCTTCCCGGAATGGAGGCCCGGCTGGTGCCGGTACCAGGCATCGAACGCGGCGGCGTGCTGCACGTGCGCGGCCCCAACGTCATGTTGGGCTATTTGTACTATGACAATCCCGGCGTACTGGTGCCGCCGCACTCGGAACTGGGTCCCGGCTGGCACGAAACGGGCGACGTGGTGGATATCGATGCCGACGGCTTCGTTCACATCCTCGGCAGGGTCAAGCGCTTTGCCAAGGTTGCCGGGGAGATGATCTCGCTCGAGGTCGTCGAAAAAATCGCTGTGGCCGCGTCGCCGGGTTTCCAGCACGCGGCTTCTTCGCGACCGGACGAGCGTCGCGGCGAAGCGGTCGTGCTCTTCACCACGGATCCTGCCTTGACCCGGGAGCGCCTGCAGCAGGCCGCACACGTGCTTGGCTCGTCGGAGATCGCCGTAGCTAGAGAAATTCTCAATGTTCCAGAAATCCCGCTCCTGGGCACGGGAAAGGTAAACTACGTAAGGCTCAAGGAAGAAGCCTCGCGCGCGCCGGCGGTCGCTTCCGACGCTGCCTAGGGATAGGCGGGCGAGTATCAACGGGTCGTTTGCAGCGATCCGACAAGCCGTGGTATGGGTGACCGCTGTATGCACCCTTCTGCGGAGAACCCGCTCTTGGGAAACGACGCCTGTCCTGCTGCGCGAGAAATAGCTCGCAGATTAGTCTAACTGCTGGTTAAAGGCGCGACCATCACATTCCCCATGACCGATCAGGCGCCAGAATTTTCCAAGCTCCTCGAGTGCCTCGAAGGACGCCTGCCCGCGTTTCGTCAGGCGCTGCTCGAGCAGGCCAACATTGACCTTGAACGAGTAGATCTGGCGGCGGGCGAAGTGCTACTGCGCAGGGGAGAAAAGGCGAGTGCGCTGTACGTAGTCGTCGCTGGTTTGCTGCGGGCGACAACCATCCAGGATGGAGGTGGAGAACTTACGCTTTCGGAATTCGGCCCCGGCGAGATGGCCGGTGAAATGGCGATTCTTGCAGGTGGCGGTGTGTATAGCGCAACCGTTTCCGCCGCTGAGGACGCGGTGCTCGTCCGGGTGCCCCGCGAGGCGTTTGAAAGGATCTCCAAGTCTGCACCCCAGGCCGTTCGCGAGATGGCGGGCGGAATACGCCGGCGTCTTGCGCGCGATCAGCTTGCGATCGGCCTGCCAAAGCTATTCGGGCCGCTCGATGAAACCATGCTCCAGTTCGTCGAGGAGCGCGTCGAGTGGGTGCGATTGCATGCGGGCGAAACGCTCTTTGCAGCAGGGGACAAGGGCGAAGAACTCTATTTCGTCCTCGGCGGGCGTCTGCGGGCGGTTGGCAATGACGGCCGGGTGTTCAGTGAAATGACACGCGGTGAAAGCATCGGTGAGATCGCACTATTGACCGGAGAGCCGCGCACCGCCAGCGTGGTCGCGGTCCGCGACAGCGACCTGGTGCGCGTTTCGCGTCAAGCTTTCGACGACATTGTGGCGAGGTATCCCGCCGTCATGCAGACCATTGCCCGAATCGTGGTGCAACGTCTGCGGGCGAAGGAGCACGGAGCGGTCGCAGCAAAAACGGGAAAGTGCGTTGCGGTGCTTGCGGCAGGGACAGGGAATGCCACCGCGACTTTTACGGAGCGACTGGTGAAGGCGCTCGAACGCATCGGCCCGACGCTGCACCTGTCGGCGCAGCGGCTGGACACCTTACTGAATCGCCCAGGAATTACCGAAGTCGACGAGGAGGATGCGGCTGGCATCCGCTTGACGGCTTGGTTGGACGAACAGGAATCTCATCACCAGTTCCTTATCTACGAGACCGATGCGACTGCATCGCTTTGGACGCGGCGCTGCCTCCGCCAGGCAGATGAAATTCTGCTGGTAGCGGATGCGGCTTCGGACCCGGCGCCCGGCACGGTGGAGAGCGCCCTCTTGGGTGTCAGGGATGTCATCTCGAAGGCGCGGCAAAGCCTGGTTCTTTTGCATAGGGACGGCAGCCGGTTGCCGTCAGGAACTTCGCGCTGGTTCGCGAACCGGAACATACAACGCAATTTCCACGTACGACTCGATACGGAGAAGGACTTTGGGCGCATGGCGCGGTGCCTGGGAGATGCCGCAATCGGACTGGTCCTTGGCGGCGGTGGCGCGCGCGGCCTTGCGCATATCGGCGTCGTTCGCGCCCTGAGAGAAGCGGGGGTGCCCATCGACATGATCGGGGGAACCAGCATGGGCGCTGTAATGGCTTCCCTGGTGGCGATGGACCAGGATTGGGATCAAATGCTGGAAACCAACCGCGAAGCATGGATGCGGAGGAAACCACACAAGGAATATTCGCTGCCCTTTATTTCTCTTATTCGCAGCCGGCGGCTCGACAGCATGGCGCAGAAAATCTGGGGCGAAATCGAAATCGAGGATCTGTGGATCAGTTTTTTCTGCATCTCCTGCAACCTTTCCACCAGCACCATGGTGGTCCACGAACGCGGATCGTTGTGGAAGGCTATACGCGCGAGCGCTTCGCTGCCCGGGGTGTTTGTTCCGGTCCTGAGCGACGGCAATATCCTCGTGGATGGGGGGCTGGTAAACAATTTGCCGGGAGACGTGATGCGTGAGCGAGCCTGCAGGACACTGATCGTGGTCGACGTCGGCTCGCAGCACGAGTTCACCTACAAGCTGCCGGAGTTTCCTTCGCCCTGGCAATTTCTTCGCAGCCGTATCCTGCCATTTACGGCGCGAATCGAAGTCCCGCATATCGTCGACGTGCTCATCCGTACGACCGATGTCAGCAGTAGCCAGAAGACCCGCGACGTCAAGAAGAATGCAGATATTTGTCTTCGCCCCCCGATCGACGCGTATGGCGTGCTCCAGTTCGAGTCACTGGACGAAATCGCCCAGGTCGGCTATCGCTACGCAAAAGCTAGGATGGAAGAATTGCGGGGTGAGAAATCACTGGCGGGAATTTTCCAAGCCCAGTGAGCGATTTTCCGCGATTGCGCGTAGCGCGTCCAAATCCAGGATTTCAAGATAGTCCCGCTCGTGCTTGATGAAGCCACCTCGAGACCAGTCGCGCAGGCTCTTGTTGACACTTTCCCGAGTAGCACCAATGAAGTCACCCAGTTCCTGCTGCGACAATTTAAGCTCGATCCTCACATGAGCGCCAATCTCCGTGCCGTGATTACCCGCCAGCCAAAGTAGTTGCTTGGCAAGCCTTGCCGGAACGTCCAGGAAGGCGCGGTCCTCCACGCGGATTGTCAGTTCGCGAATTCTGCCCGCCAGCACCGCCAAAAGCTTGATCGCGACTGGCGGGGAAGATGCAAGCAAACCGTGAAATGCCCGTTTGTCCACGACCGCCATCTCGCATTCCTGCAGCGTGGTGACGGTCGCAGAGCGCGGCTGGCCATCGAGGATGCCGATTTCGCCAAAAACCTCTCCCGGACCCATGACGTTGATTGCAGTATCCGCCCCATCAGCGCCCTGCGCGGAGACCTTTGCGCGTCCGCGCAGCAATACGAAAAACTCGGCTGCCGGGTCACCCTTGGCGACTATCGTCTCCCTCGGCTTGTACACCTTCGTTTTTGCAAGCTGCGACAGGCGGACGAGATCGTCCTTTGACAGTGCGTTGAAAAGCCACACGCGCGCCAGACTGTCGATCAGCGTCTCGGCCACGGCCTTTCCCCCGCTGTGAAGCAGTTCATAGGAAACCGTGCAGACGGCTTGTAGACTTCAGGCATGCAACTCCTCTTTCTCGGTTCAGGCTCCGCGCATACTGTGGGCGCCGATAACTTTCAGTCAAACATGATGCTCATTGCCGACAGCGGCCGGCGCCTGCTGATCGACTGCGGTTCAGACATTCGCTGGTCCCTGGCAAGACAGGGCCTGTCGCATCTGGATATTACCGACATATACGTCAGCCATCTGCATGCGGATCACATCGGCGGGCTCGAATACGTCGGCTTCCAGACCAAATTCGACCAGCGTTGCCAGCGTCCGCGGCTTTTCGTCGAAGCTTCCCTCGCCTCTCCACTGTGGAACCGCTCGTTGCGGGGGGGCATGGGCATCATCTCCGACGCCGAGACCCAACTCGAGACTTTCTTTGACGTATGCCGCGTTGCGGAAAATAAGCCCTTCGATTGGGAAGGCATACGACTCGAACCGATAGCCACGATACATGTTTTCAGCCCCCGCGCCACCGTGCACAGCTATGGGCTCCTGATCGAATGCAATAGTCACCGAACGTTCCTTACAACGGACACTCAATTTACTCCCGGCCGGTTAGCCGACTGCTACTCTAGCGCCGATCTCATCTTTCACGATTGTGAAACCGGGCCGACAAGGACTGGTGTGCATCCCCATTACGAAGACCTTGTTCAACTGCCCGATGCCGTGCGCGGCAAAACTTGGCTGTATGGGTACCCGCCCGGGCCTTTGCCAAATGCCCCGGCGGCCGGCTTTCTCGGCTTTGTCCGGGCCGGCCAGACCTTCGGGCTTGGCCGAGAAAGCGATCTGGCGGGTTCCGCCTCCGCGATTCGCGCCAGCACAAGCTCGCCTTAGCTCGCGTGCAGGACGATCCGACTGCAATTCCTTCTTTTGAACTTCGACCTGGCCATTCCGCGCTGAGCGGAATCCGTCTCCTCAGACAAATGGACAAAAAAGAGCCCGCCGACACGGCGGGCCAAGTCCACGGGAGAGTTCGGAGATTCAGTTAGAGACGGTAGAAGCCAACTTGATTGGAGCGCGATTGACGTTTGCGGCGCAGAAGATCTTGTCGTCCACCATCACGCAGCTGGTGTTGCCGTGCAGGCTGAATTCCACGCGATGCTTGCCGTTTTCCATGGTTGTCCGCAGCGTGTCTTGTGCGAAGACGACGGAGCAGGAAAGCGCGGCGGCTGATATCAGGCTGGTCAGAATCTGGGTGGTGGTCATGGTCTTGTCTCTCCAAAGGGTATTTCGTGTTGGGGAGACTGTACGGGCTACGGGGAGGGCTGCGAACTGAACTATTGCGCAGTGGGTATGTGAACTATTCACATCTTGATAGGGGACACCCCTTTGTCTGCCTTCGGTGGGCTCAAACGGCGTAAGGGCGCACGCGCAGTGAACCACTTCACATATTCCCAATCCGTCGGCAGAAAATAGCGCCGGTAGATCCATAGCCCTCCTCGGCGGTGAGACCACCGGCCACCAAGACGGTTCTCCGAGTCGTCTATTTCCCCCAATAGAAGCGGGCCGTCCTGATGGCACCCGATACACTGCTGCACCAGACACTGGCCGCGGACGGAAATACCTTCGTTGTCGCCGTCTCCTCGGCGCCGTCCGATCCCTCGATCTCGTAAAAAGGAAACCTCGACGCGCCCTGGCTCGGTCTCGATGTGAATTTCACACGTTCGCAGCGCCCAGGAGTTCCTAGGGACGACGTCGCCGCCGACGTAGAGTGGACCCCATAGTGAACTGCTTCAAGGAGGGCCCAGATCATGACCACGTCTCTTGGCAAGTTGTTGGTCCTGGCCGCGCTAGTGTGCTCTGCCGGTACCGCCTGCGACAAAGCTCAGATCACGAGCGGGACCGGGGGTCAGACGGTGGAACTCACCCAACATGGCAACATCACTTGTGTGTTGATCGACAGCAGGGTGTTTTGTGCGCAGTCAAAGATGCGCGCGTCGATGCGCTTGGCCTCCTCCACCGCGATTTGATTCTCCCGCTCTTCTCGAGAGCTTTGGCCCGCCTGTAAGGCGGGCTTTTTTTTCTTTCGGGGATGTTTGGCTTGGAAGTTTGTTGCCCATATCTTGGCCTCATCGCACGTGCCCGTGCGAATTGTGAATTTTGCACATTGCCAATGCGTAAGAGTTCAGGGAAATGGGTGTCTTGGGCCGGTAGAGTGGCTCCATCGTATAACCAACAATAGAGGACCAGTCCATGAATACCACCAAGCTCCTTACCAGTCTTGCCATCACCGGTGCTTTGCTTTGTTCCACCGCCTTTGCGGCAGACACGCTAAAAGTGAGCATGGATGGTGGAAAGCAGCGCGTGGAGTTTGCCCTCCATGGCAAGACCAGTTGCGTGATGCTGGACAACAAGATTTTCTGCGCACCCGCTACCAACCGTGCACCTATCCGTATGGCTTCTTCGTCTGACTAGATTCGAACCTCTCCCGGCAGTACTTTGGCCCGCCCTCCAGGCGGGCCTTTTGTTTGGCAGGTGCGGGTCATTGGCACACCCCGTTGAAGCACGCAAGAGTTGCTGGATAGACCGCGGGTGAAGGAAGTCTTGTCATGACAGGCAGTTAAGTGCAGACTTTTTGCGGCAACGGCCCAATCATTACCATATGGAGTTTCAATGACGGCATCGTCTGGCGAAACTACGCCGCTCTGGAGTTTGTCGGAGAAGCATCTCAAGGCGCTCTCGGAGCGCGGCAGCGTTAAGGCGTATCCGAAGAATACGGTCATTGTCAACGAAGGCGATCGTAGCGATACGCTCTTCATTATCTTGTCCGGAAGGGTCAAGGCGTACCTGGCTGACGAGGAAGGGAAGGAGGTGCTGCTCAGCACCCAGGGGCCAGGCGAATATTTCGGCGAGATGATTTTGGACCAAGGACCACGCTCCGCATCGGTAATGACGCTCGAGCCCTCAAAGTTCTCGGTCATCACCACCGATCAGTTCAAGAAATTTCTCACCGAACATCCAGATGCTGGGCCCGAACTGGTCGTGAGCCTCATTCACCGTGTGCGCGAACTGACCAAGACGGTGGGGAACCTCGCGCTGCTCGATGTCTACGGGCGCGTTGCCCGATTGCTGCTGGAATTAGCGACCGAAGAAGACGGCGAAATGGTTATCAGCGAGCGCTTGACCCAGCAGGACATGGCGAACCGGGTCGGATGTTCACGCGAAATGATCAGCCGAATACTCAAGGACCTGCGGACAGGCGGCTATCTTAGAATGGAGGGCGAACGGATTGTAATCGCCAAGAATCCCCCGCGCGCGTGGTAGCTTGCCGATATGCCTCTGGTTTCCATGGCTCAGGATGCCGCCTCGGCAAACGTACGAATGACCACCCTATTTTGGCAGTAACCCCAGGCGCCGGGCCTCCCTGACCGCCTGAGTGCGATTGTTCGTATTAAGACGCCTGAACAGGTCCTTCAGGTGTTGCTTGACGGTTCCCTCAGTCAGGCCGAGAGCGTCTGCTATGCGTTTGTTGGGCATGCCTTCGGCAAGCAAGGGAAGAATCTGCAGCTGTCTGGACGTTAGCGGCGCCGACTCGCCGTTGCCCGCGGGTTGCGAAGGGGGAAGAAACATCGCATCGGGTACATACACCTCGCCCTTCAGCACACGGCGCAATGCGTCCATCAATTGCTCGCTGCCGGTAAATTTCGGAATATATCCGCGAGCCCCCCCGTCCAGCAGGGTACGAATGATCTGCGGATCGTTCACTCCGGAGACAATGACTATGGGGAGTCCGGGGTAGGCACGGCGAACCGCAAGAAAGCCTTCGATTTCGCTCATTCCCGGCATTTGCAGATCCAGCAGCAGCAGATCTACGGGCCACTCCAGTGCAAGCTTGTCCAGCGCCGCACGCAAGTTACTGGCTTCGAGCACTGTTACCTGTGTGTCAAGAAGCTGTAGAAAAAACCGCAGCCCCTCCCGGAACATGGGATGGTCGTCGGCGTGCAGAATCTTCATGGTGGTTTAGGAGTCGGGGCGCGAGCGTGCAGAGGGTTGCGACATCAGTCTGCAGTTCGTTCCGGCATTGCCGGCAATGTGAAGAAGAATTCATTGCCCTCGGGCGATCCGACGGTCACCCCGACCGTGCCGCCGAGCTTGGATACGATGCGCTGCACGGTGGCAAGCCCAAGACCGTGACCCGCGGCCCGTTCCTGGTGCAAGCGGGTGAATGGCGTAAAGAGACGTTTTCGCTCGTCCTCCGATAGCGGCTCACCGTTGTCCCTCACACTGAAGCGCACGTGCGGACCATCAAGCGCACCGGCTACCTCGAGACGCGGCGGCGAGCCCCCGTACTTGAGCGCGTTACTCAGAAGGTTCATCCAGACCTCTCCCACCCAAGGCGCGTACCCCAAGGCCAGCGGCCAAGACTTAGGCAACTTTACGTCGGCGCCTTTGCGCGCCAGCATCTCGCCCAGCTGACTTAAAGCCTGGCTGACGAGGCCGTCGGTGTTGAGTGGTTTCAGCTCTACGTGCTGCTGTGAGACCGTGGACAGCAGGAGCAGCGCGTCCACAACCTCTCCCGTCATGGCCAGCGCGTTGTGTGCCTGCTGCGCCAGATGCCGTTGTTCACTGGAAAGAGCATCCGATTTGAACTTGTAGAGGATCTCTAGGAAGCGGCCAGCGGCCGCAAGCGGGGTCTTAAGGCTATGGGCAATGGTATGCGCATAGGCTTCCAGCTCTGCATTTTTCAGCGCAAGGTCCGTCGTTTTGGTCGTTAATTCCTTCTGCAGCCGGTTCAGCTGCAGGTGGTGCTGGATCCGCGCGAGCAATTCCTCGCGCTGAATCGGTTTTGTAACATAGTCCACCGCTCCGAGACGAAATCCCTCGACCTTGTGAGCCGTGTCGTCCACTGCAGTCATGAATATCACCGGGACTTCAGCGGTTCGCGGATCGGATTTCATGCGACGGCAAACCTCGAATCCGTCCGTTTCGGGCATGCGTACGTCCAGAAGAACCAGATCCGGGCGGGCAAGGCGTGCTTTTTCGAGGGCTTGCTCGCCGCTTCGGGTAAGCATCAGATCAAACCCTTGCTCAGCCAGAAAATCCGAGATCAGTCGCAAGTTCTGCGGCTTATCGTCGACGATCAGCACCGTAGCGCCGCGCAATTCAGCTGGGAGCGACATCGCGTTGGGTTTCTGCGCAGTCCCGTAACAACGTGATAAGGCGCTCCTCGTCCAGATCGCGAGCCAGGTTGTACAAACGGCGTCCGAACGGGCGATAACGCGCGTCGCCACGCTCGAGCTCCAGCGCGATCTGCTCCACGCGCACCAGCTTGCCCAGCCGCGCCAGTTCAAGCAATTCGTCGAGTGTCGCGCCGGAAGGAGCAACGAGTTGTACATCCGGCTGCTCGCGCGCCCGTGTGCTGCTCGGAGACCCAGTGTCCTCGTAGCGCCAGGTCAGATTGAGCAGGCGACCGATGATGTCCAGGAGTTCCATGCTCTCAAACGGCTTGCGCAGGCAGGTCTCGAAAGTGAGGGAATCTGTCTCTGCGCGTTCAAGGTCAGCGGTGCTGGCGGATGCCGCTACTATCGGCACAGTTGCCAGTTCGGGTACCTGGCGAATCGCATGGGCAGCCTGGAACCCGGACATTTCCGGCATGCGCAGATCCATGACTATAAGGGCGGGGCGATGCTGCTGAGCCGCGACGACTGCGGTGTGTCCACTTGCGGCGGCAACCACTTCGAATCCCAAAGGCTCGAGTAACTGCTGAAGCAGTTGGCGGTTCTCTTCCTGATCATCGGCGACCATAATGCATATGGAATGCCCCTCGTAGCCGACAATGCGCCGATGCGTGGGCAGGATAGCTTGCGGCTCATTCACAAGAGGAAGCGCCACGGCGAAGCGAAACGTGCTGCCCCCGTTCGGGCGGCTTTCGACCTCAATGTCCCCGCCCATCAGGTGTGCAAGCTCCTGACTGATAGCCAGCCCCAGGCCGACCCCGGACTCCCGCTTGCGCCCCGGTTCGGCCTGTTCAAAAGGCGCAAAAATTCGGCCGGTATCGTCCGACGCTATGCCTATGCCGGTGTCGCGTACCCAAGCACACAGTTCCACACGTTCGCTGGGCAGAGGACTGGTCTGAACAGTCAAGGTCACGCGTCCCGCGTCTGTGAACTTGATGGCATTGCCCAGCAGGTTGAGGAGGATCTGCCGCAGACGTTTGCCGTCCGCATTTACTTGCTCCGGGAGATCCCCCGACACTTCGAGGATGAACTCGAGGCCTTTTCTTTCAGCGTCTACGCGCACCATTGCCGCGATTTCCTCGACTAAGGCTGGCAGGGGGACGGGCGAAAGGTGCAACTCGAGACGACCCGACCGGATCCTTGAGAGATCCAGCAAGTCGTTGATGAGATCGAGCAGGTGACGGCCGCTGCGCGCTATCGTAGCCAAGGCCTCCTGACGACCAGGGTCCGCCAGGGGGCGTTCGCGCACGAGTTCCGCGTACCCCAGAATCGCATGCAGAGGTGTGCGCAACTCGTGGCTCATGTTTGCGAGGAACTGATCCTTGGCACGGCTTGCGGCTTCGAGCTCTGCGCGCGCGGCCATTAGAGCCCTGCGTTGCGCGCTAAGCAGGCGGATATACAACACCCCTGCCACCAGGATGACGGAGAACACTGCCAGCGATGTCCAGATAACCCGATAATCGACCTTGCTTTCATACCGGACCGACAACCATTTCTGCGAGATTGCGCGTTGTTCCTCGTCGCTGATCCCGTCAAGAACCTTGTCGAGAATGCTGACCAGTTCCGGCCAGTCGTTGCGCACTCCCACTGAAAAGCCTTGCGGCTGCAGGGCCTTCTCGACCGGTGTCGCGATCTTAAGATTGCTGATCTGGCGCTGCCGGATGTTGAATACGATGGGGAATATGTCGTCCACCAGGCCGTCCACTTTTCCGGTGGATACCGCCATCAAACCCTCGAGAATGTCGGGATAGGCGGGCACGGGCTGATTCGGATATGCCCTCACCATCAACGACTGGGATGAGTGGCCTTGAACGACCGCAACGCGCTCCGGGGCGAAATCACGCAATCCGCTCACGAAACCATAGTCGTCTCGGGTGACGATGACGTTCACGTAATGCAGATAGGGTTTGGTAAAGGCCAGGAATGGCTGGCGCTCCTGCGCGCGCGTGACCGCAAGCACGATATCCAGCTCCCTCTTCTGCAGCTTGTCCTGGACCGCGGCGAAATTCATAAGCTGGAACACCTGAAACTTCACCCCGAGACGCCGCTCGATGATTTCCACGTAATCGGCAACGACACCGGCAAATTTGCCCCGGCTGTCGACAAATTCGTATGGGGCATAACTTGTTTCCGCGCCAACCCTTATGACCGGATGCGCGGCCAGCCATTCTTTTTCTTTTGCGTCGAACTCGACGGTGGCCGTCTTGGGCTCTGGAACTCTACTATCCGGCGTTTGTGTATTTTGGGCTGGTGCATTCTGCGAGCGCAGCAGCGGCGTCAGCGCAGTGACAATCAGCGCTGCCGACACCACAAGAGCCCGAAACCTGCGAGCCGGTGCACGTGTCATTTTCAGCCTCCGAGCGTTTTGGGGAATGATGAAAGCAAAGCCGCCCCTTGTCGGTAGTCTACTGCCTTGTACTGGGCCTTGCCCCACCCAACGGGGGCTTCCCACCGCGCCGTCGGCAGCTTGGCCTGGCCTGAATGTGGAAATTCTATGGAAATCCCAACCCGGCCGTGCTGCCGGCCTTCGGGATCTGGCGGCGGATGGCTCTTCGCCGCCACCTCTATCACTAAAGTGATGCAGGCTACCCCGCATGAGGAATTGCCAACGTTATCCCGGGCGGCGCATCCTGCGCGCTGAAAACGGCCGCCTCATGGTCGCAAGGAAGGTTCCAGGCCTTTTTCTGTTGTCCGCGGCAGGGTCGTGTGAATTTTCACGTTGTGCTTCGGTAATTTGTACGCGGATTTGCTGATGTGCATCGTTAGTCTGGCGTTGTGAGTATTTGCTCACAGTATTTCTTTCGAGAGGAA
>Ga0134123_10001802_pt1 | contig 13942 bp, 5 predicted proteins | sample KB303_FD_96460 | JGI IMG/M metagenome (GOLD analysis project Ga0134123, IMG submission 96460) | Terrestrial soil microbial communities without Nitrogen fertilizer from Kellogg Biological Station, Michigan, USA - KB3-0-3 | ecosystem: Environmental > Terrestrial > Soil > Unclassified ...
AAGTACAAAGTACAAAGCACCAAGCACAAAGCACCAAGCACAAAGACCCAAGCCCAAAGCCCAAAGCCCCAGTTCAGTTACTTCTTCCCCCCCATCCCTCTCTGAATAATGCTTTGCATCTCGAGTGAGCTGGGCATTCCTAACAGCGTTGCTGGTCCTATTCCGAATGGTCCACCTTCAGTGTTCGCCGCAAACGTGATGCTGTCGCCTTGGGCGTAAGCGTACGCGAGCGTCGGCTGCATGTCTGCTGCGATTGCCTCCACGGCTTTCTGTGGTCCACTCGGTAAGTTCGCTGCCTGGCTCGCAAGTCCAGCCGGCACGAGCCCACCGATGTTGTGGTAGAAGATCGCCGAGAAGTTTGCATTACCGTCAGCCGGCAAACCCGCTGTGAACTTCGCCGAACGCAGCAGCGACAAACCACTCTCCTGCGATCTCAATGACTTCTCAATGAGCGCGCGGCTCGGACCGACAATCAAGTATCCGTTTACATACGTGTAGTTGACTTCAACCAATCCGAAGTCAGCCGATCGAAGCGTGTAGTACATGCGGCCGGCGAGATCGTTCTTTTCCCATGCCAGTCCGCGTTTGCCGAACCTGGCCGCTTCCTTATTGACTTCGTCGACCACCTGTTCGAGCGTGTGCTGGAGATGCGCCGGATCGTTGACCTCAAACACCAGCTTCCACGAAGGAGTCGGCAGGATTGGCCCATCAATCGCAAAAGCAAACTCTCCACCGAGTGGTGCGGCGATATCGTTGCGAATGTTGAGTCCGCGCTCCGACTGCTGCTTGTCGAGATATTTCCGCAAGTCAGGCGAGACGGTGTCCAACACACCAAGAAGATCGTCGACGAGTGTTACGGGGTTCTTAACCACGAAGGCTGCGACGACGTTCGCATCGGGCGAGATGTACTCGAGCGAACCCATCGGTCCCGGAGCGGCTAGCCACGACGGAATACCTTTCGTTCCATCGCTGAACGACAGCGAAGCCTGCGTGTGCGTCTTTCCACTCGCGTTTTTCTGATCGAGCACGAAGTACTTCACGCTCAGGATTCCCAAACGATTCAACGCCGCTTCGCGCTTTTCCGCATCCTCACCTTTTGCGCGCTCATCCCTGGTTTCCGCGACAACCTTCTCGAGGTTCGCTGCGACAACCAATCCAGCGCCTTCCTGGTAAACCTGCGCGATACGATTGCGGAACGGAGTTGCAGTAAAGCTGCTCAAACCGCCGCCGTTCTTCACTGTCGCGACAGTCTGAAGTTGCTGCAACTTCGGACTTGCCGCAAACAGGTTCTCCTGGATCCAAACATAAAGTTTGTCTTTGCCATCACCGGCCGCCGTTGCAGTCAACGGGTTTTCGACGAACTGGATCTGAGGACCACCCTTCTTATCGTTCGAATACTTCGCAATCTCCTGCTGGAGGAACTGCTGGAAGCCTTGCGAGTTCTTCAGATCGGCAAGCACGAGCGGCTCGTTTGGTTCGCCTTTTTCATCCATCGAGACCGACACGGCAATCTCATCGCCGAGGTATGAGCCAAACTGCCGAATCGTTTCGACAACCTGGTCCATGTTCTGCGATCTGCCCGACTGCTCTTTCGCCCACCACTCGCGCAACGCAGCGTTCTGGCTCATGCGTTCCTGAATAACGCGATGCGACTCGGCAATCGAGTTGGCAAGATTAGGAAGCGCTGCGTAAACAACTGTGTTCTCCGGCATCATGTCGAGCAGGTGAGTTGAATACCGCACATCCGGTTGTTCGATCTGTTTCAGGTCGTGCTTAAGGCCGGCCAAACCTGACAACACTGCCGCGTAGCGATTCGCATTGCGGCTCCACGAGATTTCATCTTTGACTGGAATTGTCGCGATCGAAGGATTGGTCGTAACCTGCTCGCCGGGACGAAGCACGCGATCTTTGCCGGCGTGATTCAGGTTCACTTCGCCTTCGATTACCGAGACTCGCGAACCTTTGGTGCCGTTGTTGACGGAGAAAATCGTTCCGGTGACGGCCACGATCGAGTCACCACTTTCAACAAACAGTTTCCCGTCTTTTTGTTTGGCCGCTTCGACGACGATGTTGCCGCGGCTCAAGTGAATCGTTGTGCCCTGGCCATTCTTCGTCAGGTAAAGCTCGGAGCGATCTTTCATTTCGATCAACGAACCATCGCTCAACTGAACAACGGCGCGGCCGTCTTTTGCGGTGCGCACCTTTTCACCTTTTTGCAGTTTCGCTCCGGCGTTGACCGCAGTCGTCTGCGTGTCGGCAACCTGAAACACCTGGCCTTCCGCTGCCTGCACAGTCGCTTCAAAATCACCGTATGGCCAGAACCGCTGAACGAACGGAACTGCCAGCAGTCCAATGCCGATAACCAGCGCAGCAGCAACTGCCCAACGCATGTACGCCGGCTGCAGCGAGAAGCGCGACTTCGATACTGCCGGTCTGATCGTGGCCGGCCGTTTCGAACGCGCTACATTCATCGCCTTGCGACACGGAATGCATTCGTGGGTATGGTCCACGAGCAACAACGAGCGCGCTTCCGAAAGTTTGCCGGCGAGGAACGCTGGAATCAGTGACTGAAAGTCTGCGCAACCTTCAATACGATCGACTGCCGGCGCCTTGAATTCAGTTTCACACGCCGCAGCCGAGACACGCGCCCAAACACGGTCAGCCGCTGCTGATACTGATGCGGGGTCGATCTTTTCATTGCGAATGTCAGCAGTAACCTTGTCGAGGATCTGCTCTTCTCTATTCCTTTTCATGATGTTTCTCCAGATAGTGCCCAATCTCTTTTCTCAGTTTTGTACGTGCGCGATGGAGGACAACGCCTACCACCAGCGGCGAGGTATTCATCAGTCCGGCAATCTCCTTGTTGTCAAACCCCTCGTAGTAACGCAAAACAAACATTTCGCCGGCGGTCTTACCGAGTCGCGAAACGGCCTGGCGAACCAGCGTTTGCAACTCACTATCGGCGTGGGCGGCTTCAGGGCTCATAAAACTTCCGGCAAGCGAATCGACATCGGCTTCGTCGAGAGCGACGGCGCGAGAACGCGTGCGACTCCTTAATAGATCGAGGGAGGCATTTATCGCGGCGCGCGACAGGTAGGCCTCTGGATTACGAGACCAGTCGTAGTCGTCCTGGCCTTTAATCAGGCGCAGGAAAACGGTCTGGAGCACATCTTCGGCGTCGGCCGCGCTGCCCGTAATTCGCTGCGCAGTCCGGAAGACCCGGCCGTGGTGTGCCTGGAAGAGAGTTTCCAGCTCGCTTGGGGGTTGATCTGTCACTAATCGCAAGGGTTTTAGTGCTGCCTGCACGGTGTTCTCCTTCGTCTACCACCTGATAGACGAGGAGTTGCAGGGTTTATTAACAGCCAATACCCAATATTTGAGAGTTTAATGCGGAAAGCGCTAGCTAGCGATAGCTATTTCTGCCGGCGCTACTGCTTTGAGTGGAAGTACAGACAACTTCCGCAGAGTCTGATTAACCGGATCGACAAGGAATCCTGCATCCTCCAAGGCTGCTACACCCAGCAGTGGCTCAGCTTTATCAGGACCAAAGATGATACGAGTTGCAATGAGTTCGTCCATAAACTCCAGTTTTGCAATACCGTACTCGTATTCTTCAGGTTCGCCGTTGGCAAGCTCGAATATCTTCTTACCGATCGGCTGGATCCCGATTCTCTTCAGTTTGCTTGCCGGCGCGAACGAGCTCCAGGCTCCAGTATCGACGAGGAAGTCCTCTGTAAATGAATCTTCAGATGTGAGGTTTTGTACCCTAACGGTGACATGTGTGAGGCCCATGCTTTCTCCTAAATAATTTTCAGCTGTTAGTGACATTGCGCTGGATGTTACATCGTCCGCAGTTGTGAGTAAAGAGCCTTTACACGTTTTTGGGCTTCCGACGCTTCGGGTGAATTCGGATAACGCCGAATGAGTTCGCGCCAGGCAGCGCCGTCGTACTGGAAGCGCTTGGTTGATTCATCGAAAACGAAAGTGATGCGCAGACGGTTGTAGCGATCGAGGCCGGTGTAGTTCAAGTAGTAACTGAACTCGGGCGCCACGCCGAGGTTCTTCATACTGCGAGCGGCGGTTTTGGAGATCTTCGCGGCGGCTTCTTCGGCGCTGTCGCCGAGCAACAGCAGAACTGCGGGACGCAGGGACGAACGTAAAAAGTGGTCGAGGAAGATTCGTGCGCGTGAGAGGCGATCGAAATTTTCTGAACGTTGGATTAGGTCAAAGAGCCTGCGATCATCGTTGTTTCGCGAGGGCGAAACAAGAGCTTCGCGTTGAATCCATCCGCGCGTGCGGCGGGTGACGTTAACCAGAAAGAATGTAATGCCGGCAGGAGAAGTCTTGATTGATTTGATCGCAACCAGTCGTCCACGCCCAAGGCGGCGCACGAGTTTTCCTGTTAGTTGAGGCGTGGCTCGAAGAGCGGCGAGGCGTTCATCAACCACTACAGCCAGACGACCGCCTGCCGGAGGTTTTTGTTTCTGAGCAAAGCCTATGATGGGAATGCAAACAAAGAAGATCAGCCCAAGTGCGAGCTTGTGAGGAAACATAATGGATCTCCAATCGTGAGGTTTTATACTGCCGCAATTCTCTCACGCAGCGGCGCGTGATGGAAATGACAGATCGCAACCGCCAGCGCATCCGCGGCGTCGTGTGGCGTCGGCACGCTCTTGAGCGCGAGCAGCAAGCGCACCATCTCCTGCACCTGATGTTTCTCGGCGTTGCCGTAACCAACAACCGTCTGCTTTATCAAGCGCGGCGAATACTCACTAATCTCGAGCCCCGCTCGTTCCGCAACCAGCAACACAACACCGCGCACCTGGCCCAGCTTCATCGTGACTTTGACATTCGTCGCGAGGAACGCGTCTTCAACCGCACACGCATCGGGAAGATGTTCAGCAATTACTTCCTCGAGGGCGTTGCACATTTTCAGAAGACGCGTCGAAAACTTCAGACTCGCAGGCACGCGAATCGATCCAAACGCGACGAGTGAATAACGACGTCCGTCGCCTTCGACCACCCCCCAACCCATCGTCTGGCTGCCCGGATCGATACCTAGAACACGCATGGCGCGGAAGTATACTACATGCCCCTTTGTGCTTTGTGCTTTGTACTTTGCTATAAAACAAAAGACAAAGTACCAAGTACAAAGCACAAATGATATTCTGAAATTTCCCCGAGCTCCCCCGTTGTACTGAATAACTACAATGACCGAGTTCTTCGAATCGCTGAGATCTTTGGTCCGCAAGCCGATGGGCTATGCTGACGAGAAGCCGTTCCAGGGTGAGTTCTTCAGTGTCGAACGTCTCGAACAGTTTGCACAAACTCTCGCTGCCAAACAGAAAACGATTATCAGAAAAGGCGGCGCGCAACTCCTGCGACGGCTCGAGGACAACGCCCGCAAACTCGAACTCGCGTATCGCGCGCTCGTCGAAGCACTTCGCGAAGGCCGCACCATCTCGCCCGCCGCCGAGTGGCTCGTAGACAACTATCACATCGTCGAAGAACAACTGCGCGAGATCCGCCAGGACCTCCCCAAAGGTTACTATCACGAACTTCCAAAACTCGCCGAGGGCGAATTCGAAGGCTATCCACGGATCTACTCAGTCGCCGTCGCACTGATCGCTCAATCTGACTCGCGGCTCGACACAAACATGCTGCAAAGATTTATCGCGGCATATCAAACAGTCGCACCGCTGTCTATCGGCGAACTGTGGGCCGTCGCGATCACTTTGCGTCTCGCATTGGTGGAGAACCTTCGCCGTCTCGGATTCACGATTGCCCGCGCGCGCGCGTCACGTGAAGAGGCCGACAAGCTCGCCGACAAGCTGCTCGAGCTCGCGTCTCGCCAACCCTCCGGAGTCATCTCGTTTCTCAACGAGCGCCTCGCAAAACGGGAAGACTTACCGCAAACGTTCCTGGTCCAACTCGTCCAGCGCCTGCGCGAACAGCATCCTTCCGTGATGCCGGTAATGGACTGGATAGAAAAAGACGTCGAACGGCAAGGGATAACTGTCGAACAGATGGTCCATGCGGAACATCAACGACAAGCCGCCGCGCAGGTCACGGTTGGCAACATCATCACGAGCATGCGCCTGCTCTCGACACTCGATTGGAACGACTTCTTTGAAAAGGTGAGCCTGATCGAGCCGTTGCTGGGAAAAGATCCCGCCGGTGTCTACCTGCGCATGAACTTCGCCTCGCGCGATCGCTATCGACACGTGATCGAGCGCATCAGCAAACGCACGCGCGCGAACGAACTCGAAATCGCACAAGCCGCCGTCGATCTGGCTGCTAAAACGAACGAAGAAACCGGACCCAAACGACACGTCGGCTATTACCTGATCGACGCCGGCTTGACTCTTCTGGAAACAAGTTTCGGTTACCAACCGCGCCCCTCAGAACGGTTGCGCCGTTTCGTGCTACGACACGCGATCGGAACTTATCTCGGCACGCTCGCATTCATGACCGTGCTGTTGCTGAGCTTTCTGATTTTCTCGATGTATCGTTACGGAGTCGGCTGGCCGTTTCTGATCGCGACTGCAGTGCTCGCGTTGATCCCCGCCAGCGATCTCGCCCTCACGGTGCTCAACTGGGATCTCACGCATTTCTTTCCGCCACGTCTGTTGCCGCGCATGGACACAGCGCACGGAATTCCCGAAGACGCGGCAACCTTCGTCGTCGTTCCAACTATTTTTCTGAGCGAATCACAAGTTCAAGAACTGGTCGAACGACTCGAAGTCCATTACCTCGCGAACCAGGATCCTCGCCTCTATTTCGCTTTGCTCGGCGACTTTCCTGACGCGAATGCAGAAGAAACGTCGACCGATGCGCATCTGCTTGCAGTCGCGCAGAGCGGCATCGAGGCATTGAATCAACGTCATGGCGACGCTCGCTTTCATCTCTTCCATCGCCGCCGGCAGTGGAACGCCGGCGAAGACAAGTGGATGGGCTGGGAACGGAAACGCGGCAAACTAGAAGAGTTCAGTCGACTTCTCCGCGGCGCAAGAGATACCAGTTTCCTCGTTCGCACTGCTGATGACGGATTGTTGCAAACAATTCGCTACGTCATTACTCTCGACTCAGACACACAACTCCCTCGCGACGTCGCTCGGAAACTCGTCGGCGCCGCAGTTCATCCACTCAATCGACCCGGCATCGACAGGTCAACGAATCGCGTTGTTTACGGCTACGGAATTCTGCAACCGCGCGTCAGCATCTCGCTTGCGAGCGCGTCGCGTTCGAAGTTTGTTCAGATCTTCTCCGGCTACACCGGAATCGATCCTTACACAACTGCCGTGTCAGACGTTTACCAGGATTTCTTCGGGGAAGGTAACTTTACAGGCAAGGGCCTGATCGACGTCGACGCGTTTCAAAGCACGCTCGACAATCGCGTACCTCCAAACACGCTGCTGAGTCACGATCTGTTCGAATGCTCGTTTGCACGCGCAGCACTGACGACCGACATCGAGCTGCTCGACGACTATCCCGCCTCGTACGAAGCCTTTGCGAAACGACTGCATCGCTGGACGCGCGGTGACTGGCAAATCCTGCGCTGGCTTTTTCCGAAGGTGCCCGATGCTGATGGTCGAAAAGTCGGCAACGTGCTGCCGCTACTACCGCGCTGGAAAATACTCGACAACCTTCGACGCAGCCTCGTCGCTCCGTCGTTATTGTTGTGGCTCGTGGCGTCGTGCGTGATATTTCCGGGTTCGCCATTCTGGTGGTCGTTCTTTGTCTTTCTCGTGATCGCGTTCCCCGTTTATCTCCACGTCACGACCGGCCTGCTCATGCATCCGCGCGGAATTCCGTGGACCAGTCACTTCTGGACCGTCTGGGGCGACTTTCGCACAAACACCGCTCAGATCGCGCTCTCGTTTGTGTTCCTGCCTCACCACACATGGCTGATGTGCGATGCGATCGTTCGCGCGCTGTACCGCCAACTGATCTCTCGAAAACATCTGCTCGAGTGGGTATCGGCAGCGGAAGCAGAAAAGGCCGCGCGAGACGATCTCGGATCCTTCGTACGGTTCATGTTGCCCGGCCTGCTTTTGACGCTGATCGCGCTTGCACTCACGGCAGGACTCAGACCATCGGCACTGCCCGTCATGGGCCCACTCGGCGCAGCCTGGTTACTTTCGCCGCTGATTGCTTACTTGGTGAGTAAGCCGCGCGCGTCGGAACGCAAAGAACTGGGCGCGGAAGACCGCAGATTCGCTCGCGGTATCACGCGCCGGACGTGGCGTTTCTTCGAAACGTTTGTCGGCGCCTCGGACAACTGGCTCCCACCCGACAATTACCAGGAAGATCCCACGCCTGTCGTCGCGCATCGCACGTCGCCGACAAACATCGGTTTACTGCTACTCGCGACTTCGTCAGCGCGCGATCTCGGTTACGTCGGCGCACTCGAATTGCTCGAGCGAGAGGAACTGACGTTTTCGACGATGGCCCAGTTGCAGCGTTTTCACGGTCACTTCTTCAACTGGTACGACACGAAAACTCTCGAGCCGCTAATACCGCAATACATCTCCACCGTGGACAGCGGCAATCTCGCGGGCCACCTGATCGCCGTCAAACAGGGATGTGTCGAGTTTCCCGATATCGCATTGTTTGACCATCGCGTTATCGATGGACTCACTGATACGCTCGACGCGATCACGTCGGAAGCTGCAAATCTCGGCAGCTCCCGGCAGCGCACGGACGTTGTGACTGTCAGACAGTTGCAGGACGAGATCTTAGCTTGTCGTCAACTGTTGAAAACTCAACCTGACGATAACCTGTCGTCATGGGTTTCGCTGATTGATGCTTTACGGCGTCGAGCGTCGGAGATTGAAGACATCGTCAACGCTCTCGCACAGGAGCACGGTGAAGTCAGTTTCAAAGAATTGCGTTGGTGGGTTGGAGCACTGAAGCATCAGGTCGATTCGCGCCACAGAGATGCCGGAGAGCTGACAAACTGGGCTCGTTTGCTGCCACTGGTTGAGTCGTCAATTGGCGGGTCGGATAAAGATTGGGAACGCATTCTCGATCTACTCCAGCGTGTTCCGACTCTCGCCGAAGTTCCGCAACTCTGCGACAAAGCTCTGGTCCAGCTTGCCGCGATGGAGGACCACGGTTCCGACGCCGCTGCCAAACTCACAAAAGCACTAGAACAGTCGGCCGGTGTTGCTGCTGACATGTTGTCGAGGCTGAGCCGTCTTGCAAGACAGTGCGACGACATTGTCGAGGCGATGGACTTCTCATTCCTCTTCGACGTCGAACGAAAGCTCTTCACGATCGGTTACAACGTCACTGCCTCACGCGCAGACGACTCTTACTACGATCTGCTTGCATCCGAAGCACGCCTCGCGAGCTTTGTTGGAATCTCCAAAGGCGACGTGCCGCAACAGCATTGGTTCCGCATGGGCCGCGCGCTCACGAAAGTCGATGGCGGCCGCGCGCTCCTCTCGTGGACCGGCACGATGTTCGAATACCTCATGCCGCTGCTGGTGATGCGTAATTATCCAGCGACGCTGCTGTCTGAAACCTACAAGACAGTCGTCGAACGTCAGATCGAGTACGGCGATGAGCGCGGCGTGCCTTGGGGCATTTCAGAAGCTGCTTACAACGTCCGCGATCTTCAACTCAACTACCAGTACGGGCCATTCGGCGTTCCCGGTCTCGGTTTGAAACGCGGCTTGATTGAAGATCTCGTGGTCGCGCCTTACGCGACTATGCTGGCCGCGGAGATCCTGCCCGAAGAGTCGATGAAGAACCTGCGGCGCCTGCAGAAAGAAGGCGCGCTTGGACCATATGGTTACTACGAATCGATCGACTACACCGCGGAACGATTACCGGAAGGTCAAAAGTCAGTCCTGATTCGGGCGTTCATGACGCATCACCAGGGCATGAGTCTTGTTTCGCTCGCAAACGTCTTGCAGGAAGATCTTGTCGAGCGACGCTTCCACGCTGATCCTGCGGTGCAGGCTACGGAGTTGTTGTTGCAGGAACGAATACCGGTCGGCGTACCTGCTGCTCACCCGCGCGCGGAAGAAGTGCTGACCGGACGCGTGGCCCAGGCGCCGCCGGGAATGATCACGCGCACGTACGAAACAGCAGATCACTCAACGCCTCGTACACAACTGCTTTCGAACGGCACTTACAACGTGATGATTACTACCGCCGGCTCGGGTTACTCGCGATGCGAAGAGAATGCGGTGACGCGCTGGCGTGAAGACGTTACCAGAGACGATTGGGGCGCGTTTATTTACCTGCGCGACGTGCGCACCGGGACAGTCTGGTCCGCCGGACATCAACCGGTGCGACGACGCGCACAGTCGTATCACGTTGCTTTTTCCGAAGACAAAGCAGACTTTCGCCGCGTCGATCCCGGTATCTCGACGCGCATGGAAGTCGTCGTTTCCGCTGAAGACAATGCGGAGGTTCGACGTATTTCGTTAACGAATCATTCGACCCGTGTGCGCGAGATCGAGTTAACCAGTTACACGGAGGTTGTCTTAAACACTCCCGACGCCGACGCCGCGCACCAGTCGTTCAGCAACCTCTTCATCGAGACTGAGTTCTTCGCCGGCGAGAATGCGATCCTGGCCCACAGGCGCCAGCGTTCACCTGAAGATAAACCCATCTGGGGACTACACGTCGTCGTTGCGGAAGGCGACGTCGTCGGCACGACCCAGTATGAAACGGATCGCGGACGGTTTCTTGGACGCGGGCGAACGGCGAGCAATCCGATCGCGATAATGGAAGATCGGCCTCTTTCAAACACCACGGGCGCGGTGCTCGATCCGGTTTTCAGTTTACGCAGGCGCATCAGAATCCAGCCCAACGAAACTGTCAGGTGCACGTTCAGCACCGCCGTCGCGCGGTCGCGTGAAGAAGCGACGGCGCTCGCGGACAAGTATCACGATCCGAACATCTTCGAACGCGAACAGCGTCTCGCCTGGACCAAGGCACAGGTCGAGATGAGTCACCTGAAGATCGATTCGGAAGAGGCACACCTGTTTCAGCGTCTCGCTGCGCGAGTGGTCTATTCCGATCCTTCACTGCGACCGAGCCCGCACGTGCTCGCGCTCAACACAAAAGCACAGTCGAGTCTCTGGGCACACGGCATCAGCGGCGATCTCCCGATTGTGGTCGTTCGCATCAGCAAGGAGGACGATCTGCGAACGGTCAGAAAACTCGTCCGCGGTCACGAGTACCTGCACTTCAAAGGTCTCAGGATCGATCTCGTGATTCTCAACGACACGCCGACGAGCTACATGCAGGTACTGCATCAGGAGCTCGAGACGATCGTGCGCACCAGCGGATTGCAGGGACTTCAGGATAAGCCTGGCGGAGTTTATTTGCGTCGCGCAGATCAGATGGCCGAGGCCGATCGCATCTTGCTTCACGCGGTGGCGCGTGTCGTTATCGTAGCGGAACGCGGCATGTTCGAAGATCAGATCGAACGGCGCCACGTCGAAGAGCCGCTGCCGCCGCCTTTTGTTCCGCGTGTTCCGCCGCAAACATATCCGGAAACGAGCGTTGCGCCTCCGGATCTCGCGTTCTTCAACGGTCTCGGTGGCTTTCACCAGGGCGGTCGCGAATACGTAACCCTGCTCGGCGCTGAACAATGGACGCCGGCGCCATGGTCCAACGTGATCGGTAACAACGTCGAATTCGGTTTCCTGATCACTGAATCAGGCGGCAGTTGCACGTGGTCGCTCAACAGTCGCGAGAATCGTTTGACGCCGTGGTCCAACGATGCTGTGTGCGATCCGCCCGGCGAAGTGGTCTACCTGCGCGACGAAGATTCCGGCACGGTGTGGTCGGCAACGCCTTTGCCGATTCGCGAGCGAGAGTCGTACATCGTCAGGCACGGGCAGGGCTACAGTGTCTTTGAACATACAAGTCACGGGATTTTGCAGGAGCTGCTTCTCTTTGCGCCGCTGGACGCACCAGTGAAGATCTCACTGCTGCGTCTGCGTAATCGAACTGCGAGACGTCGAAGACTTTCGATCACGAATTACAACGAACTCGTGCTCGGAGTTTCGAGGAGTTCGTCGGCGCCGTACATCATCACTGAAATTGATGAAGCATCGTCAACGATCTTTGCGAAGAACCCATTCAATAACGAGTTCGCGGAACGTGTCGCATTCGTCGCGACGAGCGAGCAGCTGTCAAGTGCGACTTGCGACCGCAAGGAGTTCATCGGTCGTAACAGTTCTCTGCAAAATCCCGCCGCGCTGCGTCGCGTCGGTTTGGGAAGACGAGACGGAGCCGGCCTGGATCCGTGTGCGGCAATGCAAACGACGATTGAGCTCGCCCCGCACGAAGCACGCGAAGTGATCTTCCTGATTGGCGAAGCTGAGTCGAAAAGCGCTGCACAGTCGATCGTTGCCAACTTCCGCCAGTCAGGAACAGTCAACGCGGCATTTGAAAAAGTGCTGACTCACTGGGACGACCTTCTCGGCACGATCGAAGTCCGAACTCCGGACGCCGCACTCGACACGATGCTCAATCGCTGGCTGCTTTACCAAACGCTGTCGTGCCGCATCTGGGCTCGCACAGCGTTTTATCAATCGGGTGGCGCATTTGGTTTTCGAGATCAGTTGCAGGATGTGATGGCACTCGTCTACAGCCGTCCGCAGGTTGCGCGACAACAAATCGTGCTGGCCGCCGGACATCAATTCAAAGAAGGCGACGTGCAACACTGGTGGCATCCGCCGAGTGGACGAGGCGTTCGCACGAAGATTTCAGACGATCTGCTTTGGCTGCCTTTTGTCGCCGCGTTCTATATCAGCGTCACTGGTGATGCGTCGATTTTGGAAGAAGTAGCGCCGTTCCTCGATCAGCCTCTACTTGGCCCCGATGAGCTCGAAGCCTACAGGCAACCGGAAGTATCGGGAGTGTCGGCGAATCTCTACGAACATTGCGCGCTTGCAATCGATCGCAGTCTCCGCGCCGGCAAGCACGGATTGCCGCTAATGGGCGCCGGCGACTGGAACGACGGCATGAACCGCGTGGGCCATCTCGGAAAAGGCGAGAGCGTTTGGCTTGGCTGGTTTCTCTACACGACGCTTGCTTCGTTTATGCCGCACGTCGATGCGCGAAAACAGAAAGCGCGCGCCAATCGTTATCGCAAGTACCTCGATAACCTGAAAAAGGCACTGGAAGAAAACGGTTGGGACGGCGACTGGTATCGACGCGCGTATTTCGACGACGGCACGCCGCTGGGTTCAGCTCAGAACGACGAGTGCCGCATCGATTCGATCGCGCAATCGTGGTCTGTGATTTCAGGTGCGTCAGATCCTTATCGGATGGGACGTGCGATGGCTGCGGTTGAAGAGTATTTGATCCGCCGCGGTGATGGAATCGTGATTCTGTTCACGCCGCCGTTTGATAAAGGCGCACTCAATCCTGGTTATATAAAAGGATACGTTCCCGGCGTGCGCGAAAATGGCGGTCAATACACTCACGCCGCGATCTGGACCATGATCGCGTACACGATGTTGGGCGATGGGGAGCGTGCTGGTGAGTTGTTCGCACTGCTGAATCCAATCAGTCACTCGTCAACTCGTGCCGGGTTGCATAAGTACAAAGTCGAGCCCTACTCCGCTGCGGGAGATGTTTACGCAGTTCCACCACACAACGGACGCGGCGGTTGGACGTGGTACACGGGTTCCGCCGGTTGGATGTATCGCGCCGGGCTCGAGTCGATACTTGGTTTCAAACTGCAGCACGATCGTCTCGAGATCGATCCATGTGTGCCGCGCTGGTGGCGCGAATTTGAGATCACTTACCGGCGCGGACGCTCGGTGTACCGGATCAAGATCGAAAACCCGCTCGGAGTCAGTCGTGGCGTCGTGAATGTTGAAGTGGATGGCATCCCACAGCCCGAAATCACGTTGGTTGACGACGAGAAAGTTCACACCGTTCGGATCGTGATGGGTGAAGTGGC
>Ga0134123_10001804_pt1 | contig 13939 bp, 8 predicted proteins | sample KB303_FD_96460 | JGI IMG/M metagenome (GOLD analysis project Ga0134123, IMG submission 96460) | Terrestrial soil microbial communities without Nitrogen fertilizer from Kellogg Biological Station, Michigan, USA - KB3-0-3 | ecosystem: Environmental > Terrestrial > Soil > Unclassified ...
GTCCTTGACCACTTCCGGCGTCGGTTCCACGATGTACTTGTAGATCGCTCGCGGCGCCTGGTGGATGCGCAGCACCGGGTAATCGTCGAAATTGTTCTGGACGATGGCGCCGTCCTTGGCGGTGATCGCGCCGAGCAGGGCATAGCTCAAGCCGTAGAGCATGCCGCCCTCCATCTGCGCCTCGACGCGGTCGGGGTTGACGGCGAAGCCGCAATCGAGCGCGCCGTGGATCTCGTGGACCGTCAGCTCGTTGGCCTCGTTGAGCGAAACGTCGACCACCATGGCGGCGTAGCTGAGGAAGCTGCGGTGGGCGGCGATTCCCAAGCCGCGCCTGGTCCCTTTGTACTCCCGCACCTTCTCGTCCCAGCGCGCCTCGCGCGCCACCCGCTCCACCACGCCGCGCAGCCGCCGGGTGTCGGGCGGATAAGGAGCGATGACCGGCGGCAGGCCGCCGAAGTTCATCGCCGGGAAACCGTTGTTGTCGAAGCATTTGACGGCCTCGGCCTCGAGGTCGAGGATGCCTCCCTTGCCGATCAGCTCGAGCAGGTAGTCCTTGCCGTCGCGTCCCGCCGCGATCGCCAGCTCGTTGACGAAGGAGCCGATGGCGAAGGCGTGAAAGATGTTGGACACCGAGCGCATCCAGCCGAGGCGGACGTGGTTCTCGGCCGGGCAGTTCTCGACGCGCAGGTGGGGGACCGCGAAAGGCAGGTCCTCGAGGCCCTGGGCCCGCTCGATGGCGGCGCCATAAGGGTACTCGCCGCCGCCCACGTACCCGGCGCGCGCTCTCGCGAAGATTTCGGGAGCGGGAGGAGAGGGAGGAAAGAGGGTGGCGAAGAACGAGGGGAAGGCGCTGCGTTGCAGCCAGGCCGTCGTCTTGCCACTGCCGTCGAGGGCCGCCTTGAGGCGCTGGTTGCTGACCGAGTGGAAGTAGCTGAACTTGATGTCGTCCTCGCGCGTCCACTGCACGCGGATCGGCACGCCGGGACGCTTTTTCGCAAGATAGGCCGCCTCGACCGCGTAGTCGCACTGGGACTTGCGCCCGAAGCCGCCGCCGAGCAAGGTGACGTGGACCTTGACGTGGTCGCGCACCCGTTTCTTGAGCTCGTCTCGCCGCGCGAACAACGCCTTGTCGTCCAGCCCGAGCTGCGCGCCGATCGCCTTGTTGAACGCGGCCACTTCCTCCCGTTCGCACTCCTTGACGATCTCGCACGGGTCGACGGCCTGCCAAGCCAGCCACTGCAGGGGATCGGGCCGGTCGTCGAGCAGATAAAAGCCGATGTAGTGCTGCGTGAGCTCGGGGCCCTGGGTGGGCGACCAGACCTCGAAATGCCCGTTCTCGTAGCGGGCCACCGCCGCTGGAGGCTCCATGGGTGCCTGGGCGAGGTGGGGAACGTAGTAGTCGCGCTCCACCACGTTCGCAGCCGCGCTGAAGGCGCTGTCGACGTCGCCCTTGTTGCGCAGCGTCTTGCCCGGCTTTGCGGTCGACGCTTCGAGCTCGCGGCGATAGGTTTGCGAATCGTAGTCGGCGTTCTTGAGCACGGCGCAGACAGGAGCTTCGAAGTCCCACTCGACCTTGAGCTTGCGCCGGCCCTGCAACGCCGCCCAGGTGTTCTCCGCCAAGACGGCGACGCCGGCGTGGGGGAGGAAGCCGGCGCCCACGCCTCCCGCCGCCAGCGGTTCCGGGAGGCGGATCTTGACCACGTCGACGACGCCCGGCACCTTGCGCGTCTCGCTATCGTCGAAGCTCTTCACCTCGCCGTTGGCCACCGGACAGCGCTCGATCACCGCCGTCAGCATGCCGGGCAGCTCGACGTCGGCGCCGTAGACCGCCTTGCCGGTGACCATGTTGGCGGCGTCGACGAACGGCATTCCCGCCTTGCCGATGTAGCGCCATTGATCGGGCGTCTTGAGGGCGGCCATGATCTCGGGGATCTGCGGAAGCGGCACCTGGAGGGCTTCCAGCAGCAGGTGCTGATACGCCATCGATTTCTCGATCTGACCGCTGCCGGAACGGCCGCCGGGCCGGTAATGGATGTGGTGCTGCTCCGCCCAGCAGTCGCGCTCGGCGTAACCCCATTTCTTGGCGAAACCGCGGGTGAACACCAGCCGGATGCCGGCGCCGAAGATCCTCATCGGCAGGTAGTAGATGGCCATGCTGCGCGAGCTGTCGGCGAACTGGGACACCTCGTCGGAGATCAGATAGCTCGGCTGGCCACCCGGGTTGGAGTTGGCGATGGCGAACCGGGGCCCGTCGGCCTCGGCCTGCTCCACCTTCACCTTCGACCAGTCGGCCTCGAGCTCGTCGGCGAGCACGGCGGCCAGGCTGGACTTGATGCCTTGTCCCATCTCGGAGCGATGGGCCTGGATGATGATCGTGCCGTCGAGCTTGATGGCGACGAAGGGACTGAGTGAGAAGCCTTCGTGGAAGAGCGTGCGGATCGCCCCCAAGGCGGCGTCAGCCGGCTCGGAAAAGGAGATCGAAGCGCCGAGCACCAGGGCGCCGGTGCCGACGCCGCTGTGGCGGAGGAACTCCCGGCGAGTGATCTTTACGGTGGCGCTCATGGTGACTAACCGCCGGCGGCCTTGTGGATGGCCGCGCGGATCCGTGGATAGGTGCCGCAGCGACAGATGTTGCCGCGCATGTACTGGTCGATCTGGTCGTCGTCCGGATTCGGGATCTTGGCGAGCAGCGAGGCGGCGCTCATGATCTGACCCGGCTGGCAGAAACCGCATTGCGGCACGCCGAGGTCGACCCACGCCCGCTGGCATGGGTGGCTGCCGTCGCTCGACAGCCCTTCGATGGTGGTGATCTCGGAGAGGCAAGCCACGCCGACGTCGACGGCGCAGGAGCGCACGGCCCGCCCGTCGAGGTGGACGGTGCAGGCGCCGCACTGGGCGACGCCGCAGCCGAACTTGGTGCCCTTGAGACCCAGGACGTCACGCAGCGCCCACAGCAAGGGCATGTCGCCGTCGCAGTCGACGGTGTGCCGATTGCCGTTGACGCGCAGCTGAAAGATCGACATCGACGACCTCCTTACAACTTGCGGCGAATCTCCAGGCGCACGCCGAAGACGTCGTCGAGCCCGTCCCGCCAGCCGTGCATGGCGTCGGCGCGCACGATCCAGGCGTTGGAGACCTTGTGCTGGTAGCGGACGCCGAGGGCGTACTGACGGCCCAGCGGGTTGTCGTTCATGCGCTCGACGACTGCCGCTTCGGCGACGATCTGACGGTCGAGGCTGAACAGGTACTCGAGGCCGAGCGCGCCACCGTACGAATCCTGCGCTTTGCCGTCGAGCGTCGGGTAGGCGGTAAGGCCGTCGGACTCAAAGTTGATGCCGGTGTTGTTGAGCACGCCGCCGGCGTCGCCGGCCCGCGCCAGCGACTGCGGCGAGTCGAAGCCGGCGAAGAGGTTGAAGTAGGGGACGACGTTGGCGGGGCTGGGAAGCGCGTTCCACGGCCGCCGCGGGATGAGCGAGTTCTCGATCAGCACCAGCACCCCGTCAGCCGTCTTCGTCGAGGCGCTCTGGCCGAAGTTGCCGATCACGCGCACGGTGTTGGCCACGCGGCCGGCGTAGCGCTTGCTGAAGGCGGCGGTGACGTTGTGGTAGCTGAAGTCGCTGTCATCGGCGTCGAGGTAGCCGTAGCCGCCCTCGAAGTAGCCCTTGTGCAGGTCGGCGAAGGTGGCGATGCCGAAGACCTTGGATTTGTCGGCGCTGTTGGTAACGGCGGCGGTCGACACCTCGTTGAAGCCGGCGAAGAAGGTGACGTCGAAGTTGCTGATGTCGAGCTTGGGGCTGTTCTTCGCCGTGATGCCGACGGCGAAGCCGTCGAAGGTGTCCTGGAGCCAGATGCCGTTCTGGGTGAACAGCGGCACGCGGCCGATGGCGATCGGCAGGTCGAGCTGGTTGATCTTCTTGCTCCACCCCTGGCTCATGGCGCCGAGGTCGCCCTCGAAGAACAGCGTGTCGAGGTGGAAGTCGAACTCGTCGACGAACTCGTCGTCCTGGTCGCCGCCGCGGATCTGGTAGCGCGTGAAGGAGCCGTTCTTGTCGAGCGGCCGCACGAAGGCGTGGATGCGCTCGGTGGCGGTGAAGGCGAGGTCCATGTCGAGGTTGAGGCGGGCGGCGATCACCGACTGGTCCTTCTCGCCGCTCTTCGGGATGGTGCCGTTGTCGTAGTAGGCGGCGGCGACGCGCAGGTCGCCGTAGCTCATGAAGTGGAAGCCGATCGGGTTCTTGGCGCCGAGCCAGGTGGGTCGCGGCTTGTAGGCGCCGCGGTCGTAGAGCCGGCGGCCGAGCTCGATGGGCGGAGTCGCCGTGCGGTTCATGTGCTTCTTGTCGTAGATGTCGATCTGCGCCTGGGCGTCATAGGGGACGTCGTATTGCGTCGGGTGGGGAGTGAACCAGCCGCCGGCGGGCGCCTCGACGTGCTCGAGGTGGCCGAGCAGCTTGGCTTCGGGCGACATCTTGGGCTCTTGCTTCTCGGCAGCCTCGACCTCGGCTACCCACGCCTCCTGGGGGTCGGCCGCGGCGCGCGAGGCGCCCAACGCGAGCAGGAAGAGGGCGGCGAGCAGCGGGTTTCTGGTCCACTTCTTTCCGTTCATGGGCGTACCGCTCTCAGCGGACCTGGAATTCGACGGCGTAGGGGTGGATCTCATCGGCCCATTCGTTCTCGGCTCGCAGCATGTCGGTGGTGGCCCCGACGAACTTCATGAAGTAGATCGGCTCGGTGCGGGCGACGAGTTGCACCGCGAGCTTGTAGGTGCCGGGCTTGGTGATCAGGTTCCCCGGCACCTTGTAATTGGCGACGCGGGTGCCCAGTGGCGGGATGCTGCGCTTCTCCATGCGCGCGAACGGCGGGTGGTTGAGCAGCGACACCGGCGTGCCGCCGGGGCGGATGAAGGGGAGCTGGTCGAAGTCGAGGTTGATCGGCAGGTACATCTCCCGATCGGTGCCCTTCACGTTGGTGGTGATGAACTTCGCCTGCATGCTGACCAGCTGGTCGTCGTGGGCGATCTTGCCGTCCTGCACGTCCTTCGACTGCAGGTCGGCGACGTCGCCGTGGCTGTCCATGTAGCCCGACTCCCAGATGCGCTTGCCGTCGGGATCGATGAGCGCGACGGCGAGCCACAGCTCGGGCTGCGCCCCCAGCGAGCCGGAGGGCAGGTTGTGGCCCCGGTTGCGGTTGTGGATCTGGTACTCGAAGGACAGCGCCTTGCCCACGGCGGGCGATCCCTTGAAGAACGGGCCGTCGAGCTGTGACGCCCTCTCCAGCAGCTTGATGCGCTCCTCACGCCGGTGGTACCAGCGCGCGACGTTCTCCTCGACGATGCGCCACGCCTGCTTGCGGAGGGCGGCGTCCTGCCACTCGGGCGGGAAGCTGTGGCCCGGCCCGACGGTGCTCTCGAAGCCGTCGCTGCCCCACTTGGCGCGGTAGTCGAAGGTCAGCCACTGCTGCGGCGTGAACGGCGACTCCTCGAGGCGGAAGGGGAAGAGGCCGGGATGGCTGATCGGGTAGCCGGGACCGACAAAGGTGTGGTCGGTGAGCGGCCGCTCGGTGTTGACGTAGTTGTTGTTGACCCGCGCCGCCGCCCCGACCTCGAAGCCGGCCGGCAGGCCCGGCGTCTTGCTCATGTGGCAGTCCTGGCAGGTGACGGGTGGGTTCTCTTTGGCGGCCGGAGACGACCGGTACTCCTCCCAGACGGTCTCCAGCTTGATGCCGGGGTGCACCTGCACCTGGTGGCAGGTGGCGCAGAGCTCCGACTGCTTGATGATGTCGGACTGCACGGCCGCCTGGTGGATGCGGATCCACTTCTTGCCGTCAGGCTCGGCCGGCCGGTCGGGCTCGTCCTGGGTGACCAGGATGCCGAGCCGCTTCGCGGCGCTGATCGCCGCGATGCCGCCGGTGGTGTCGAAGGGGCCGAACACCGCCTCGTGGATGTTGCCCGGCGTGATCCGCCGCGCCGCGTTGCCCTTGCCGTAAGCCTCGCCGACGCGGTGACAGGTGACGCAGGTGATCCCTTCGCGGGCGGCGCCGCTCCTGTTCCACCAGGCGATGTCGCGCCGCTCGCCGAGCGAGGTGCCGACGCTGGCGTGGCAGCGGACGCAGAAGGAGCCGATGGTGCCACTCGCCAGGTCGTTGATCTTCTGCTCGAACTTGTTGAACATCGGCGACACGTTGGCGTAGGCGTGCGACGAGATGCTCCACTGCTCGAACTGCCGCGGGTGGCACTCGCCGCAGACGCGGGCCGACGGATACTGCGTGTCGGCCTTCTCCTTGGCGTGGGGATCGTTCTCGGGCAGCGGGTGGGGAAGCACCTGCCCGCCGAGCGGCCCCAACCCCGCCAGCCAGAGGACGACGAAGGCGAGTCCGGCTTTGCGCATGTGGGCTGCTCCGTCAGAACGTCTTCAGGAACTCGATCAGCGCCCGCTTGTCGGCGTCGCTGAGGCCCGGCTCCTCCTTGAAGCGGTCGGTGCCGAAGTAGTGGCCCTTGTTGACCACGAAATCCGGGCACTTGCTGAGCTCGAGCATGGGCTTGACCAGGTTCGCGAAGATCTTGCGCGCCTCCTCGTCGGTGGCCCCCACCGGCAGCGCCTTGAGGTCCTTCTTGATCTTGATAAACAGCTCGAGGATCCGGCGGTCGTGCGCCAGCTTCTCCCCCGCCGTCATGTGGTCGGGCAGCAGGTTGATGTTCGACAGCAGGTTGATCGGCACGCCCTTGGGGATGGGGCCGAGCTCGAGGCCGTTCTCGCCGAGGATCGCCGGAGCCAGGGCTTCGACCAGCGGCCTGAGCTTCGGCGCAAAGGGCGGCAGATAACCCCTCGGCACGCGCAGGTAGCTCGACGCCGTCGTGCGGTCGATGAGGCCGGGCACCTTGTCGCCGAGCACCGGGTCCTGCTCGCGTTTCTCCGGCCACAGCATCTTCTCGATGCCGTCGTTGAAGGCGTCCATCCGGCCCTTGACCGACGGATCGCCGTTGAAGATCCCCACCGTGTTGTTGAGCAGGTAGGGCGCCGTCGACCACAGGCTGGCCAGCGACGCCGGCCGCGTGTAGCCGCGGCCGCCGGCAGGCATCGTGTACTGACTCGCCTCGCCGGTGAACGGATTGTGGACGGTGACCGTGCCCACCGACGGCAGGTCCTTGTAGGACGTCGACGAGAAGTTGTCCCAGATGTTGCCGCGGATCGCGTTGGTGGCGAGCGGGCTGCAGGCGTTGGTCTCCAGCAGCGTTACCGGCACGCGGGCCTCGGTCGACAGGTAGTTGTCGGTGAGGAAGTCGTCCTTGAGGACGATCTCCCGCATCTGCGCCTTGAACTCGGGCGTCTTGGTCGCCGCCCAGTAGCGGTTCCAGCAGTCGAGGTAGCCGGGGCCGGCGCAGCCGCCGGGATCGAGCCCCGCCACCGACGGGGGCAGCTTGGACGAGTGGCAGCGCGCGCAGGTCTCGGCGAAGACCACCTTGCCGCGCTCGAGCTTGGCGTGGTCGGTCGTCTGGTAGGCCGCGCCGCCGGGAGCGTTCTTGAGCAGGTGCGACGCCGTGGTGGCGAGGAAGAAGTCGGCCACGTGCGGCGTCTGCGCCTCGTTGGCCACCCAGTAGCTCGAGTTGGCGCGTCCGTCCTTGATCCTGATCGGCGAGATGGGCTTGCCGCCGGTCAGCGCGTTGAAGTGCGTCAGCCAGTCCTCGCTGAACAGCCCGATGTTGATGTAGACGCGGTTGAGTGCGCCGAGCGCCCCCACCGAGTCGGCGCCGTCCTTGAGCACGCGGGTGGTGAGCACCGTGTCGGGCGCCTGGTAGAGCTCTGACAGCAGGCCGGTGGGGAAGTACTCGTTGAACTGCTTGTTGTCGAGCTCCCCGCCCGTCAGCGTCTCCTTGCCCCAGCGCTTGCCCTGGATCAGGCGGGCGCGCAGGTTGTAGATGGCGTTCATCGTGCGCGGGTTATTGATGTAATCGGTGGAGACGAGCGAGGTGTCGAGCGCGCCTGGGCGCGAGGTATGGAAGAGCTGGTAGGGGAAGCTGCTCTCGTCGGTGTCCCAGGTGAAGATGCGGTCGATCCAGAAGTACTGGGCGCCGACGTTGGACGACAGGTCCGCAAACTGCGGGTTCTCGGGATCAGCCGGCGGGTGCACCGGGTTGGGCCCGATGTGGCAGAAGCCGCAGGACATGCCGACGCGGTAGGGCCGCACCAGGTCCTTGCGCAGGTAATAGCTGGGATCGTTGTAGTAGCGCACGGGGTCCCAGGCCTTCTTCGCCGCTTCGTCGAAGTCGGGATTGGGGAACAGCCGCAGGCCCATGATGCCGGTGCCCCAGCCGTAGTAGGACCCCGCCGGCCCGGTCACGCCGCGCGCCTTGTACTTGACGCCCGGGTACTTTGCCTCGTTCTCGAACGGGTCCGGCGGACAGTCGGCGCGGCGCTTGTCGAGCCACAGGCCGTAGCGGTCCGGGTCCGGCCCCTTGGCCTCCTCGAAGCACGGCTCGTTGACGAGGCCGAACCACTTCCAGCGGTTGTGGCGGCCGAACTGCGGCAGCTTCCTCTCCGCGGGGTAGGGGAAAGAGGAGATCGTCTTCAGCAGGTCGAGGTTGCCGGCGGCCTTGCTGGCGAGAACGTCCCACAGGCGGTCGTTCCCAGCCGTCCACACGTTCCAGTTGTTGCGGCCGATGACCTGCTCGCGCGTCAGGGGCACGCCGCTGTCCATGTCGTGGTAGTAGTCCTCGTCGGCGCCGGCCAGCGAGGCGGCGTCGCGGTTCGCCAGGCGGGCTTCGTCCACGATGGCTGTCCCGTGGTGGGGCCCTTGCTTCGGATGGCAGGCGAAGAGCAGCAGCAGGCCACACGGCAACAGGCTGGTCCACGCCCAGCGCCTCGTCTTCGTCTGCATCGTGACTCCCCCTTTTTCCCGACGGAGTGTGGGAACACTCCGTGGACGAAATGACTGGCTTTCGCTGACTGTAATCAATATCACCAGGCCGTCACCAACTCTATTGGCCGAAGTCGGAGTTGCTCGGCAGGAAAGTCCTAGGCGATCGTCTGATACAGTGCGGCCAGCAATCAGCAGGCGGTGCAGAAGAGGCGATCCTCGTCAGGATCTCGCTTTGGCGAGCGAAGTGGCGAAGTGCAGCCACATGTCATTTGCGATGGATAGGGTGCAGAAAAGGGGTATGCAGATGGGCACACGGATTCTTCTTGCGGACGGCTGCAAGATCTTCGTCGCCGGTTTGCGGGCCTTGCTCGAAGGGGAAGCCGGGCTGAGCGTCGTCGCCGAGGCCAGGGACGGGGAGGAAGCGGTCCGGCTGGCGACCGAGATGCAGCCCGACGTGGTGGTGCTGGAGGTCGCGCTGGCGGGCCTCGCCGGCATCGAGGCTGCCCGCACGATCTGCGCGCGTTCCCCGCAAACGCGGGTGCTCTGCCTGGCGGCGAGCGCCGAGAAGCAGCTCGTCGTGGCGGCGCTCGAAGCGGGCGCCTCGGGCTTCGTGCTCAGGGACTGCGAGCCCGACGAGCTGGTGCGGGCCCTGCGCGCCGTTGCCGGCGGGCACAGCCACCTCAGCACCGAGGCATCCGATGCGCTCGTGGCCGACTACCGCACGACGAACGGCCGGCCGGCCGCTACACCGCCGCTGTTGCTCACCGCGCGCGAGCGCGAGGTGCTCGCCCACCTCGCCGAAGGGCTCTCGGCCAAGGCGATCGCGGCGCGTTTCGGGCTGAGCGTCAAGACCGTGACCTGCCATCGCGAGCACCTGATGGCGAAGCTCGGCCTGCGCAGCATCGCCGAGCTCACCAAGTACGCGATCCGCCACGGCCTGACCAGCGTCGGCCACTAGGTCACCTTCCACCCCTGTCCCCCCGTCCCCCTGCCCCTCTAGGGGGCAGGGGGCGCCACCACCCGGCCCTCGTTTCTCGCAACGGACTCCTAGCGCGGGGGTCCGCGCCGCCGGCGTTGGGCTTCACGCCGCCGGCTGGGGCGGCCGGCGCAGCTGCTGCGTCACCTCGGCCAGGATCGACACCGCGATCTCGGCAGGCGAGCGGGCGCCGATGGCGAGGCCGACCGGAGCGTGGAGCCGCGCCAGCTCCGCATCGGTGAGCCCGAGCGCGCGCAGCCGTTCGAGGCGCGCCGCATGCGACTTCCGGCTGCCGAGCGCGCCGACGTAGAAGGCCGGCGAGCGCAGCGCCACCACGAGCGCCGGGTCGTCGAGCTTGGGGTCGTGCGTGAGGGTGACGACGGCGGTGCGGGCGTCGGGGACGAGCGCTGCGAGCGCCTGATCGGGCCAGTCGCCCAGCAGCGTCACGCCCGGGAAGCGCTCGGGCGTCGCGAAGGCCCGGCGCGGATCGACGATGGTGACGGCGTACTCGGCGAGCGCCGCCATCGCCGCGAGCGGCTGCGCGATGTGCACCGCGCCGACGAGGACCATCCGCACCGGCGGGCTCCAGGGCCGCAGGAACCACTGGCGCCCGCCCTCCTCGAGGTGGACGCAGGCATCGCGCCGCAGCGCGTCGGCGGCCGCCTCGCCTTCGCCGGCCTCGAGGACCCGCTGCTCGCCGCTCTCGAGGTCGGTCGCCAGGACTACCGGCTGCTGGGCGCGCGCCGAAGCGAGGAGACGCTCCAGCGTCGCCCGCTTCACTCCACGGGCTCCACGAAGATGCGCATGCGCCCGCCGCAGGCGAGCCCCACCTTCCAGGCCGTCTCGTCGGTGACGCCGAACTCGAGCGAGCGAGGCTTGCGGTCGGCGATGACGGCGAGCCCCGCCTCCACCACCGCGCCTTCGACGCACCCGGCCGACACCGAGCCGACGAAGGCGCTCTGCTCGTTCACCGCCAGCAGGCTGCCGACCGGCCGCGGCGACGAGCCCCAGGTCTCGACCACCGTGGCGAGCGCCACGCCGATTCCCCCGTCGCGCCAGCGCTTCGCCTGCTCGAGGACGTCGATAGCGTCCGTACGCATGGGCGAAGCGCTGGCCTCCGGGCTGGCGAGCTCCAGGCGCGCCTAGAAGTTGAAGCCCACCTGGCCGGTGATCTTGCGGCTGATGATGTCGCCGAAGACGTGCTGCTGCACCTCGTCGTCGAAGATGTTGGCGCCGATCACCTGCACGGTCACGCGGTCGCCGGCGAAGCGCACACCGACCGAGGCGTTGACCATGGTGAAGGCGTCGGTGGTGCCGTGGGCGAAGAGCACGTCACCCCAGAACGCCTCGTCCTGGTAGTTGGCGTTGACGTCGACGAACCAGCGGCCGGGGTCGTAGCCGAAGCCGAGGTTGGCGCGCCAGGTCGGCGGCAGGTTCTGCTCGCTGATGTCGGCGAGGCCCTCGAACACCGGCTCGTCCTGCCACGAGGCGTTGGCGAACCAGCTCCAGGCGCCGCTGCGCTGCTGCAGCGCCGCCTCGACGCCCTTGTCGATGGTCTTGCCGATGTTGCGGTAGCTGTAGCTCGACGGCACGCGTCCGCCGAAGCCGGGGCCGCAGGCGGCGGGCGTCGGTGCGAACGGGTTGGGGAAGTTGAAGCAGGGGATGAGGAAGGCGGGGAACAGCGGGCTCGGCGACGGCAGGTTGCCGAAGCCGTACGTCTGCTTGGTGAAGAAGTCGATCGAGTCCTCGGTCTCGTTGCGGTAGACGGCGAGGGTGACGATCACGTTGTTGCCATAGGTGCCGACGTAACCGACCTCGTAGGCGGTCATGTGCTCCTCGACGAGGTCGATGTTGCCGGTGGCGCGGGCGGGGAGGGCGAACGTTCCCACGCCGGGGATGGGGACCGGCTGCAGGATGGTGACGTCGAGGTAGCTGTTGATCGCCGACGGCGTGCGGAAGGCCTCGTTGTACGAGACGCGCCAGGTGTGCCGGCTGCTGGGCGAGATGATGAGGCTGGTGCGCGGCGTGAACACGCCGTCGGTGAGCGGGTCGACCTCGTCGTAGCGGCCGCCCACCACCCAGCGCACCTTGCTGCCGAAGAGGATCTCGTCCTGCAGGAAGACGCCCCACTCGTCGCGCTCGGTCCCCTGCGGGGCGATCTCGAGCTCGAAGTCGTTGGTGCGGTAGTTGGCGCCGTAGGTGAGGATGTGGTGGTCGCCGCCGAACACCGAGGTGTTGGAGACGTCGGCGTTGTAGGTGTCGGTGGCGAAGGCAAAGCCCAGCGGCTGGCCGTTGCCGCCCCTGGTGAGCAGGTTCACCGAGTCGGCGTCGAGGAAGTTGGCGAAGAAGCCGACGTGCAGCGCCGAGCGGTTCCAGTCGAGCTTGCCGTAGGAGAGGTGGGAGCCCTTTTCGACGTCGAACGGCCCGATGCCGGTGTGCACGATGCCGTCGGTGCGGGCGTAGCCGGCGGCGACGTCGAAGGTGCTGCCGTTCTGGAAGTCCCAGTTGAGGCGCATGTCACCCTTCGCCTGCTCGGTGCCGCTGTTCTTGAAGGCGAAGCTCGAGTAGGGGATGGTGGTGCCGGGGATGTTGCCGGTGGGCCGGTCGTAGGGGTCCTGCTCGTAGTAGCCGCCGGAGAGCTTGTAGCCGAAGCGCTCCGAGCCGCCGGCGTGCGAGAGGCTGCCGTACTTGGTGCCCAGCTCGCCGCCGCCGAGGAGCACCGAGGTGCCCAACATCTCCTGCGGCCGCTTGGTGATGAGGTTGACGACGCCGGTCATGGCGTTGGCGCCCCACACCGCGCTGCCGGGGCCGCGCACCGCCTCGATCTGCTTGATCTCGCCCGGGTTGACGGGCAGGAAGTCCCACATCACGAAGCCGAAGAAGTCGAGGTAGATGGAGCGCCCGTCGAGCAGCACCAGCTGGGTGGTGGCCAGCGTGTTGGTGGAGCCGCGGCCGGTCATCTGGATGTCGCGGGCGCTGGTCTGGGTGACGTTCATGCCCGGGATGTTGCGCAGCAGGTCGCCGTAGTCGTCGGCGGGGATGGACTGGATGTCCTCGGCGGTGAAGACCGACATCGTCGCCGGCGCGTCGACGAGCTTCTGCTCGGTGCGCGAGGCGGTGACGACGATGACGTCCTCGATGGTGGCGGCCGGCTCTTCGCCGGGCGGCGGCTCGGTGGCCGGCGGCGAGGCCACCTCCTGCGCGCGGGCCGCGGTCGAGACGAGCAGCAGGGCGAAGGCGAAGGCGATCCACGCACGGGTCCGAGCCATGTAGCCTCCTTGTCGAACGAACGGTATCGAGCGGTGCCGGGGACTCTACGCCTTCCCGCCCCCGCCGCCAAGCACCGAGCGAGCACCGGCTGAACGCCGGCCGGGCGCCGTGTAGAGTGCTGCTTCGAAAGGTAGGAGGAACGATGACTGACATTGCCGACCGCGGTTACTCCCATCCCGAGGTGCTGGTCTCCACCGACTGGGTGGCGGCCCACCTCGACGACCCCAGCGTTCGGTTAGTGGAGAGCGACGAGGACCCGCTGCTCTACGCCTCCGGCCACGTGCCGGGCGCGGTGGAGGTGGACTGGACGCGCGACTTGAACGACCCGCTGCGCCGCGACTACCTCAACGACGGGCGCTTCGCCGAGCTGATGCGTCGCATCGGCGTCACGCCCGACACCACCCTCGTCTTCTACGGCGACAAGAACAACTGGTGGGCCTGCTACGCCTACTGGGTGTTCCAGCTCTTCGGCCACGGGAACGCCCGCATCATGGACGGCGGGCGCCTCAAGTGGGAGAAGGAGGGGCGGCCGACGACGCGCGAGGTGCCGAGCTACGCGTGCACCGACTACCCGGTGCCCCACCGCGACGACACCAGGATCCGCGCCTTCCGCGACCAGGTGCTGCGCCACGTCGCCGAGAAGAGCGGACCGCTGATCGACGTGCGCAGCCCGCCCGAGTACAGCGGCGAGCGCATGCACATGCCCGAGTACCCCAACGAGGGCGCCCTGCGCGGCGGCCACATCCCCGGCGCCGCCAACGTGCCGTGGGCGCGGGCGATCAACCCCGACGACGGCACCTTCAAGACCGCCGAGCAGCTGCGCGCCATCTACGAGGGCGA
>Ga0134123_10001805_pt1 | contig 13938 bp, 10 predicted proteins | sample KB303_FD_96460 | JGI IMG/M metagenome (GOLD analysis project Ga0134123, IMG submission 96460) | Terrestrial soil microbial communities without Nitrogen fertilizer from Kellogg Biological Station, Michigan, USA - KB3-0-3 | ecosystem: Environmental > Terrestrial > Soil > Unclassified ...
ATGCCGAAGAAGGGGATGCGCTTCTCGCGCGCGAAGCGGATCGCGCGCAGCTTCCCTTCCACGCCGCGCGAGCCAAAGCCGGGGCCGACGAGGATGCCGTCGACGCTCGCGAGCTCGCCGTGATACCCCTCTTCCTCGAGCGACTCCGAGTCGATGTAGACGATGCGCACTTTCACGCCGTTCGCGATGCCGCCGTGGGTGAGCGCTTCGTTCAAGGACTTGTACGAGTCGCCGAAGTCGACGTACTTGCCGACGAATCCGATGCGCACCTCGTCCTCGGGATGCCGCATCTTGCGCACGATCTCTTCCCACTTCGTCAGCGAGCCGATTTCCTCGTGCGGCAGGTGGAGCTTGTCGAGCAGAATCTCGGCGAGGCCCTCGCGCGCGAACGCGAGCGGCACCTGATAGATGTAGTCGACGTCGTACGCCGGCACGACCGACTCCTCTTCGACGTTGCAGAAGAGGCCGATCTTTTTCTTCATGTCGTCCGGGATCGTGCGCTCGGAGCGGCAGAGGAGGATGTCGGGCTGGATGCCGATCTGGCGAAGCGTCTGGACGGAGTGCTGCGTCGGCTTGGTCTTCAGCTCATCGCTGGCCTTGATGTACGGGATGAGCGTGACGTGGACGTTGATGGCGTTGCCGCGGCCGGCTTCGAGGCGGAACTGGCGGATGGCTTCGAGGAAGGGCAGGGACTCGATGTCGCCGACCGTGCCGCCGATCTCGACGATGACCACGTCGACGCCTTCGGAGACGTCCCTGATGCACTTCTTGATCTCGTCGGTGATGTGGGGGATGACCTGCACGGTCTTGCCGAGGTAGTCGCCCCGGCGCTCCTTCTCGATGACCTTCAGGTAGATGCGGCCGGTGGTGTAGTTGTTCTTGCGCGAGGCGCGCATGGAAGTGAAGCGCTCGTAGTGGCCGAGGTCGAGGTCGGTCTCCGCACCATCGTCGGTGACGAAGACCTCGCCGTGCTGGAACGGCGACATGGTCCCCGGATCGACGTTGATGTAGGGATCGAACTTCTGAATGGTGATGCGGAAGCCTCGCGCCTCGAGCAGCGCGCCGATCGAGGCCGCCGCGATGCCCTTGCCGAGGCCGGATACAACGCCGCCGGTGATGAAGATGTATTTCGTGCTCATGAGCGCGTCTCCTCAGGATTCGTGATACGTGTTTCGTGTCCCGTGACCCGTGCAGTGTCGCCCGGACGAAGATGCACGGGTAACGGCACACGGAACACGGACAACGACGGTTTCTTTTTTGGGGGGAGTGATTTCTGATACGTCGAGTGATGAATCTGCATCGTGAGCATTGCGCTCACGAACAACGGCTCCTGAGATCACGCATGCAGTCTCGCAAGTTCATTCTCGACGCGCGCCACATCCTCGGGGCGATCGACGCCGAGGTGCGGCCTGGTGGTTTGCAGCACGGCAATTTTAAAGCCCTGCTGGAGTGCCCGCAACTGTTCGAGTGATTCGGCCCGTTCCAGCGGGGAGACCGGCAGGCTCACGAAGCGCTCCAGGACGGTCCGGCGGTACGCGTACACGCCGATGTGCCGCCGCGCCGTTTCGCGCGAGCCGATCGCCGCGCGCGAGAAATAGAGCGCGTTGCCGGCCATGTCGGTCACCACCTTCACCACATCGCGCGCGTGAAACTCCTCGTCCGTCTCCAGCGGGCAGGCCAGCGTGGCCATGCCGGAGATCGTCGTCGAAAGACGGTGGATCAGCGCGTCGACGGACGCGACGTCGATCATCGGCTCGTCGCCCTGCACGTTGACCACGATGTCGAACGGCGCGCCGTCGAGCGTCTCGACGATCGGCAGCGCGGCCGCGATGCGGTCGGTGCCGGTCTGAAACTCGCCCTCCGGTTTCACCGCTTTGCCGCCGAACTCCGCGACGTGGCCGAAGATGCGGTCGTCGTCCGTCGCGACATAGACCGCGTTCGCCAGCTGCGACGCCGCCGCGCGCTCGTACACCCGCTGGATCAGCGACACGCCGGCGATCGGCACGAGCGGCTTGCCGGGAAAGCGCGTCGAGCCGTAGCGCGCCGGAATTACAATCACCGCCCGCATGTCCGCCGGCGATTCTATCAGTGCAAACGACCGCGACCTGATGAAACGCCTGACCCTCGTCCTGGCGTTCATCCTCTTCTTCTCCGCGGCGTTCTCGGCGCTGAACCGCATCTACTCGAACAAGTTCCTCGCCACCACCGGCGAGGCGCGCTGGCTGTGGGCGCATCACCGGATGAGCTCCAACGACCCCGTCGCGTTCTTCGCCGCGCGCGACTTCACGCTGCCGGAGAAGCGCTACTACACCCGCGTCAAAGTCGCCGCCGACCCGGAGTACACGCTCTTCATCAACGGACGCGAGGTGACCGGGCGTCTGATCCAGGGCGACCCGACGCTCGACCTGTACGACGTCTCGCAGCTCGTGACCACCGGCCGCAACCGCATCGTGGTCGCCGTCCGCGCGCCGCAGGGGGTGGGCGGCGTGCTGGCGTCGATCGATATCGCACCCGAGGTCGCGAACTGGGTGGTGACCGACGCGTCGTGGAAAATCTACCGCTGGTGGAGTCCCGATATCCTCCTGCGCGACGTTCCCGCGGTCTATTCCGAGCGCCCGCTGATCCTCGGCCCGCCGCCGATCGGCCGCTGGAACTACCTCACGCTCGTCCCGCGCACGCTCGTGCCGCCGCCGTCGACGACCGCGCCGCCGCGCGAGTCGTTCCCGACCATCGCGCGCCTGCCGGCGATCCGCACGCGCGGCGGAATCGCGTTCGCGGTCGTCGACCGCACGCGCGCCACCGCGTTCGACTTCGGCTTCACCCGCGGCCGCGTGCGCTTCATCGCCGACCGCGCGATCGGGCGGAGCCGGAAGGTGCAGGTGCGCTTCGCCTACCTGCGCTCGGAGCTCGGCACGATCGAGTGGAACCTGCGCCCGATCGTCTTCGCGCCCGGCGAGACCGTCGTCACCACGCCCGAGCCGCACAGCTTTCGCTACGTGATGGTGTTCGCGCGGGACGTGCGGGCGGAGGTGGCCCGATAGCGTGCCATGAGAAAAGTGCTGGTGATGCTGGTCCTGCTGGCCGCGGCGATTTACGTGGCGTCGTGGTTCTGGGCAGGGGACGAGGTTGACGCCGCGGCCGCACGGCCGTGGCCGGACGGCCTGGGAACGCTCGCCGCGGTCCCGGATCGGTATCCGCCGCAGCACGAGAATGAAGCCGCACGGAAGCTGACGAAGCTCGCGGACCCCGTCGCCGGAAACGACGCCGTCACGACGTATGTGCGACAGGAGATCGCGCGCGGCTACCTCACCATCGCCGAGCCGCCGCGGATCGCGGACGTCTCGGCGATCCGCGAGCTGCTGCTGCGCGAGCCGGTCGTGTGGGAGCGCGACCTCCTGCAGCAGCATGGCGGTCTGCTCCCAAAGGTGGCGATGCATCTGTCGCTGATGCGCGCTCTGGTGGCGAGCGCCCTCGGGCGCGCACGCCGGCACGACGCGGCCGCGTGGGAGGACCTGCACGCGGCGTGGAACCTGACGAAGGCGCTCGACGGTCATCCGCACCTGATCCCGCGGATCGTCGCGATGTCGATGACGCGCGCGATCAACGCCGTCGCGTGGAAAATGCCGCTTCCGGCGCCGGCGTGGCTCGACGAGGTGCAGGACCGCGATTTCGTGCGGCCGCTGATCGAGACGCTGCAGTACGAGAACTGGCGGAGATGGAGGCAGCAGAAGTTCCCCCTGAAGCCGTTCGCCGCGACGATCGAGCGCGAGCGCACGCTCGCGGCTGACCTCGTGCGGGCCACGGAGTGCGATTTCGATCGTGGAATCAGGACGGGTGATCGCACCGATCCTCTTTTCAGGCTCGATATCGGCTGGCAACGCGCCTTCCGCTACCGCGTCGAGCGCGAGGCGACCGCGAACGCGCTGCGCGCCCGTGCCGGGCAGCCGATCGAAAAAGGCTCGCGCTGCAGCGACGGCGGGTGGAGCTTCGACGGCAGGACGCTGCGGTTCACGAAGCCGATCGCGTTACCCGAGCAGCGCGATACGTCGATGCCGCTCACGCTGCAGGTTCGCGAATGACGCCGTCGGCGTTGCCGACACGCGGAGACGTCCGCGACCTCCGGCGTGACAGGCCAGTCTTCGATCGCGGCGAAGGCGTTGTCCTGCAACTCGTATGGGATGTTGGCGCTGCGGAGCTTCGAGGCCAGCCAGTTATGGCCGTTCAGATAGAACAGAGCGCGGAACGGGCACCACGTCGGAACGGACAGAAAACAGAGCCCGAGCATCTCGTCGATGAAGTAGAAGTAGTAGTGCAGGCATTTGCCGCGGTCGCGGCGAATGAAGGTGCAGCCGGTCTTCTTGTCGTGCCACGGCTCGTACGTCGGACATGGCTCCATGGCTGAAAAGATGTGGACCAGCCCCGAGCTGTTTCCACGTGCCGTGAGGATCTGCTGCGATCTTCTTTCCGAAAGCTCTTCATGCGCTGGATGTACTCGATCTCCACGCCTTCCTGGACCGCCAGCCGTTCAGTGTGAGCGCGAATCGCATCACGGAACGGCTGCGCGAACTGCTTCGCGTAATCGAACAGGCGGATGTCCCGCCGATCGAGTTCGGTGGCCATCGCCTGCGGGTAGGCCACGCTCGGCAGGGTGCCCTGAAGCACCAGCCGATCGAAGCACGAGAGAACACCGACGATCTTTTCTGCGTGACGGTCGATCAGGTTCGCCATCGGCCGACCGTCCAAACCGGCTGACTTTCTTGGTTTCGGCTAACGCCGAGGTAGGATAAACATCCGATTGTGTCTCTCCTGGGTAGCATGTCCATGCGACCCATTCGAACGCGAGAGTTGCGGATCAGTGCCGATTCCGTTGTCGTCGAGAGCCAAAGCTCCGACGGGCCCCGGACTGGGCCCTCCAGGCTCTACCGCTTCAACCTCGTCCTCTTGGTCGTGTTGCTCATCGCGCTCACGATCTGGTTCGAGAGCCATTCACTGTTGAGACCGAGCTGAAGCTCGTTTTCTCGAGGACCTTCCGTACCAGCGGACCGAGGCCGGGTCGGGAGTGGCGGTGAGGCTGGTCATGCCGCGGCCACCATACATCAGGTCGAGCCGTCCGTCGCCCGTGGTGTCGCCGAGCCGGAACAGATCGCCGGGGTCGCCGGCATCGTTCGAAGATGTAGCCCGCGATCAGGATCGCCTCGGCGCGCCCCATCAGTTGCCCGAGCGGGATGAGCTCCTGATCCGCGTGCAGCGGGGCGGTCATGAGGAGCGCGAGAGCCCCGCCGGCTAACCACTTCGTTCTCTTCATGGATTCCTCCTTCAACCAATTGCGAGGAATCCAAGACTTCGTTGCAGGCCGGTAAGGACGGGCTGGTCACGGTTTGGTGACCCGCAGGGGATCGCTGGTTACGCCGACGCGAGTGCTGGCCTTCGCAGGCACCCTGGGGTCACATCTGGAATTTCAATGCACGTTCGCGAATGACGCCGCACAAGTCAAACACCATCGCAACCCTCGAAAGGTGCGCGAAACCCGCGCCGCGCGAACCGGCGGACGGCCGCGTACGAAGGGCAGTCCTCAGACCCGCGAAAGTCCCTATCGGGAGGAACGAAGAATCCTGCCAGAGGGAGCATTTCCGCGTCGGACGATCCGCACCGGAAGAGCAATCCGGAAGAAGCATCGTCATCGTGTGTCGTGAAAAGATCCTCACTGTCATCGAACCGCGCCGGAGGAGGAATCGGATGTCCGTTGATCATTTGGAACCCCGCGCCTTGGAAGAGATCTTCACCAAGTCGCTCAACACGCCCAGTCCCCGCGAAGGTTCGCTCGATCCGAGCGAGCACTTCGAATTCTCGCGTCCGCCAAAGGGCCAGATTCACCGGTTCGACACGCGGAGCGATTCCGAGATCGCGGAGGTCGCCCTGCACCATGATTCGTCTCTGGAAAGGGAGCGTGCGCTATGGGAGTACGCCGACCGCCATGAAAGCGCGGCCATGCCGCTCCTCCGGCAAGCTGCACAACACGATACCGATGCCGCAGTCCGGTGCAGCACGTTGTGGGCTCTTCAGAAATTCGCCGGCGCGCCGGCTGCCAACGTGATCGCCGCGTCGCTGATCGATGACCACCCCGAAGTCGCCGACTGGGCCGCCCTGCTGACGCGCGAATGCACGTCCGTCGACGTACAGCCGCGCCAGAAACGGGCGTTCCGCTATGACCCGACGAACCCATTCGATCAAACGTTGCCCTTGATGATCGCGGGATATGCGCGCGTTCGCGTGGCGGGCGTCGGCTCGATCCAGGCGACGCTTTCGCCACAATGGTTCGAGGCGATCATGGGTCGTGTCATGGCATGCACGCGCCGCGAGACCTTCGATACCGATCTGGTCATCGAGAAATGCATCTACGGGTATCACCCTGATCGCTCGAATCACTACGAGACGTACATGTTCCGCGGCTTCACCACTCACCTTGCCGAAGGTGTCGCCTACCACCAGTACGAAGGGCGGGGAGAGCACACGTTCTATCCGTCAGGCAAGGTCGAGGAAATCACGCAGGAGCCGTTGACGGGCGTGATGGTGAACATGGCGCGCTGCGCCGTGACGATCACCATCGGCGATCCCGATCGCGACAGGCAGCGCATCGTGCAGTCGGTCCGAGGACGTTACATGGGAGCGGCGTACGTGAACACGGCGCGCGTGTTCGAGAACAACATGACGCTCGGGCCGGGCATGGTGCAGTTATCCGATTGGGCACATCCCATCGCCGGACCGCTGACGAATACGTTTCTGTTCGGCACGTTCCGCGGGAAGTTGTCCGACCTCAACCACGACGGGCTACTGGACGTGAACACCGAGCCCTGTCACGCGACGTTCACGGGACAGCCAGACTTCGATCTCGACGGAAAGGCCGACGGCGATCCGTTCGATCCGCGCCGGCGCCGTTGACCAAGGGAGCAGACGCCATGACGTACGAGAGTACTGGACGAAACGTTCGGGAATTCCTGCGCGGCCTTCTCGGCAACGATTCCGGATCCACCGCGGAGCCGTGGCCGGGCACTCCGCTGCCGCCTTCTCCGCCGTCGGGTGGAAGTGGTGGTTACGATCCGAACCGGATTATCAATCAGGTCAAATTGAAAGATGCCATCGAGCCGTTCCACCGTATTGCCGCGGCGGGAGTGGGACTCCAGTGCAATCACGCCGTTCAATTGATTCCCGGACATCTTCTCGTCGTTTACAAGGAACGGGTCTATGTCCTGGATCCGAACAAACGACGGTTCACGTTTGCCTTTCACTTGCTCCGCACACCGAGAGCCGAGATGCGCATGATCGTCCCGGATTCGTACGGCAACATCTACTGCAGCATGTCCGGCACGCTGGAAACGGTGGGGCCGATCGACTACGCGAGTTTCGGCAACTGGGGCGCGGTCCTGAAGGTCAATCTCGCTCGCGGCGAGATCAGCAGCGTCTGCGAAGGCCAGTTCATCGATCCGTTCGGACTGCAACTCCTTCCCGGGAACAAGTTGCTGGTTGCCGATTTCGGCGGTTGGGGAGGAACGGGAACGATCTATCTCGTCGACCTGGCCACGGAGCAGAAAGAAGTTCTCTCTACGGGCGGCGTGTTCGTCGACCCGGAGAGCGCGTTTATCGACGAAGGCGGCGTCCTGTGGGTCGCGAATTCGATGCACCGCGACTACGACGGCGCGATCGTGAAAGTGGAAAACGGACGGCAGACGGTCGTCGTTCCGTCGAGAGGGTACGGATCGGGGATCCTCTGTTCCGTTCATTCCTCGAACCGCGAGGATCGGATCGTCGGGTATGTGATCGACTGGCCGCACATGGCCGGTAGTGCTTTGTTTCACGTGGACAAGGCGACGGGCGAGATCGACTATCTGCGGCAGGCGTCCGCGGAAGATCCCAAGATCTTCGGCCCGCATGGAAGTGTCGTCGGCGACGTGCTTTGGGTCGGTGACTCATACGAGGGCGAGATCATTGCCTTTGACCTCGACCGGAAACGGATTGTCGACCGCATTGACGCTTCGCCGATCAAGGGCTCGGTCAAAGGCGTGTACGACTCGTTCGATTTCATCGAAACGGTGGCGGTGATTCCGCCGCAGGAGAAAGTCGGCGATGCCGCATGGGACTCTCATGCCCGACGGCGATGAGAACGCTCGGGCGATGGGATCGTCCGTCAGGCGCGTCCTTCTGCAGTTGATGTTCGATGAGGATACTGCCGGACGAGAAGAACCGGTGCTCGACAGTAGAGAGATTCAGGGAAATGTCCTCGCGGGTTTCAACAAGGACTATCAGGCGTTTCTGTTTCTTCGCATAGTCGATGTTGCCGCGGCGCGCGCCTGGATCGGCCGCTTTGCGCGGCAGGTGGCCACTCTCGACGAGGTGATTGCGTTCAATCGTCTGTACAAGATTATGCGTGCGCGCCGAGGCAAACACTCTGGCGCGTTGCAGGCCTTCTGGCAGAACATCGCCTTCTCCTATTCTGGGCTGACCAGGCTCGCTCCGGACGCGCATCGGTTTTCCGACCTTGCGTTCAAGCAAGGCATGCACGCCCGTGCGACACTCCTCGGCGATCCGCCCGATTCGACGGATGCTTGGACCATCGGTTCACCCGAGACCATGCCCGACGTTCTAGTGATCCTCGCGGCGGATAGCGCCGAGGTGCTCGAGACGAGGAGACGCGATGTCGAGTCGTCACTGGCGCCGGGTCTGCAGCTATTTCGGACCGAGCATGGGAAGGTCCTGCCCGACGAAGGCCACGAGCATTTCGGATTTCGCGACGGTATTTCGCAGCCCGGCGTTCGCGGACGCGTCTCTACGCTTCCATTCGACTATCTGACGCCGCGCGAGAATCCGGTCGACAGAAACGAAGGGAAGCCGGGGCAGACGCTCCTGTGGCCGGGAGAATTTGTCTTCGGTTATCCGCGCCAGAGCGCCGACGACATCGCCTCTCCCGGCCCAATTGCAGAAGGTGGGCCGCCCTGGTCGAAGAACGGGTCGTTTCTCGTGTTTCGCCGCTATGTGCAACATGTCGACCGATTTCGTGAGTTTCTGGAAACGACGGCGACGGCCTTGATGCGTCGAGGTGCGCAGATGAGGCCCGAGACGCTCGGTGCGAAATTGATGGGCCGGTGGAAAAGCGGCACGCCAATCGTGCGCGCGCCGGCGTACGACGTTCCGGAAATCGCCGCGTCGTCGTGCACCGACAACCACTTTCGCTACGCCGCGTCGAGTGCACTGATTCCGCAAAGCACTCCTTCCTTTTGCGCCGATCAGGCTTTCACGCCAGCCCTCGCGGATCCTGAAGGTATGCGCTGCCCGCACGCGGCGCATATCCGGAAAGTCAATCCTCGCGATACGCGACTGGGCAGCAGATCGGCAGAGACCCACACCCACCGTCTCATTCGACGCGGCATTCCGTTCGGCACGTCGCGGCCTGGAGAAGAAGATGGTCTTCTATTCGTCGCATACCAGACCTCGTTCGAGCGGCAGTTCGAGTTCGTCATGAGCCATTGGGTGAACCACCCTGACTTCAGCCATCCTGGAGCGGGGTACGATCCAATCATCGGTCGTACCGGCTCGGGCGCCGAAATGCCGCGGACGTTTTTGCTGCCGCTCACACGGTCAGACGGCACCACCGTACTGGCCACGGTGAATGTGCCGGAAATCGCGTCGCCCACGGGAGGCGCCTATTTCTTTGCGCCGTCGCGAAGCGCGCTCGAGTTTTTTGCCAGAGGTGAATGATGATCGTCAAGTGCTATCGCTACCGGGTTCGCCCGAACGTCGTAGCGGAATATCTACAGCTTCAACGGCGCGTCGCCGAAGTGTTCGGGCAGGCGGGATGTCTCCGATCGCTCATCCTACGGCCGCAGAACGGCGAGGAATGGCTCGACCTGATGTTTTTCCAATCGGAAGAGCAGATCGGCGAAGTGGAACGTCGTGCCGAAGAGCTGGGGGCCGGCGAGTTGTACGAGAGATTTCTCCGTCTCACGGGTTTGCAGAGCGACGAGATCGAGCAGCAGGTGTACGTCTGTGCAGTGGATAGCGATGACCTGTAGTCCGCGAAAGATGCCGATCAGAGATATGCCGCGATCGCCACAAACGAAAATCGCCGCCCTTTCGGGCGGCGAAATCTGGCGGGGCCAACGGGGCTCGATCCCGCGACCGCCGGCGTGATCGCCGTCAATAGATGACGTGGCGGATGAAGTACTCCTGCTGGGAGAGCTTGCGGCCTCGAGGGACTCGGCGTCGGCGCGGGTCATCTGAAAGCGGCCGGCGGCGCCGCCGGTGGTCGTTTTCAGGAACAGCTCGACGACGTCGATCTGCGCACCAGCGACGCCGGCGTTTCTCACCATCAGGAACGACGTCGCGGAGATGGCATTGAAGACGCGGTCTTCGGTATCAACGACGACCTCGGCGCGGAGGCCGCGCGCTCGAGCAGCGCGATACGTCGATGCCGCTCACGCTGCAGGTTCGCGAATGAAACGAATGATCCCGGCGCGCCTCAGCTCGCACAGGCCGCGCGTCAGCTGGTTCTCCGTGAGCTCGTGCGTCCGCGATAGTTCCGCGAGAAGATCGTAACCGGACCGTTTGCCGTCAATGTGCCTCACGATGGTGAGCAGGAGGGGCGAGACGCGGCGGCGTACGGAGCCCCAGCGCGTGGAGACCAGGAAGCTCGGCGCGGCTTCGAGCGCGAGATCGAGACGCTCCGAGGCAAGGTGCGGCCGCAGCGAGAGCACGGATGCATAGCTCTCCGCCTTCGTGACCAGCTGGTCGCCCAGAACGCAGAAGTCGAGGTCCGTCGCCAGCAGGCACCAGAGCGCATCCTCCGGCGTCTCCACGATCGGCTCGCCCATGACGTTGAAGGAGGTGTTGAGCAGGATCGGCACGGACGTCCGGCGGTGGAATGCGGTGATCAGATCGTAAAAGCGCGGATTGTGCTCGCGCCTCACCGTTTGCACGCGCCCGGTCCCGTCGGCGTGCACGACCGCGGGCACGCGCTCCGCCGCATCAGGCAGGAAACGGCACACGCGCAGCATGAAAGGGCTCGAGAAGTGCTCATCGACATCCTCGAACCAGTCGCGCGCATATTCTTCGAGAATCGCCGGCGCGAACGGGCGGAACCCTTCGCGATGCTTCACGCGTGCGTTGAGCCTTTCCTTCATCCCGGCCGGGCGCGGATCGCAGAGGATGCTGCGGTATCCGAGAGCGCGCGGACCAAGCTCCGAGCCCCCGTCGAACCATCCGCCGATCTTGCCGTGGCAGAGGAGCTCCGCCGCCGTTTCGATCACATCCGCGGGTCCTGACGAACGGAGAGCGGGAGCTCCGTCGATGGCCTGTGCGAGATCCGCGCACGTGTAGCTCGCCCCGAACGAATCGCGGACGATGCGGCGTCCGCTCGCGCGGCGGTCGAACTGCCACAGACCGTAATAGGCGGCGCCGATCGCCACGCCGCTGTCGTCCGCGGCGGGCATGAAGTGCACTTCGTCGAAGGCTCCGTCGCGAACGATGAGCTCGTTCGCGACGCTGTTGAGCGCCACGCCGCCCGCGTAGGCGAGCCGCACGTTGCCGGTGATCGCGCGTGCCTTTCGCGCCAGGGAGAGAAGCGCCCGTTCGAGCGCCGCCTGCACCGAAGCCGAAAGGTTCTGGTACTCCGTGCGCAGCTCGGGCCACCGATGGTTGTGGTCGAAGCGCGGCGGCACTGCGTCGTGGAACTCGAGGATGGCATCGCTGCCGACGGTCAGGAAATCGTCGATGGGCGTATCCGCGACACCATAGGCCGCCAGTCCCATGACCTTCCCGGCTTCCATCGAATCGCCGAAGATCTGCCTGGCGACGGCCGAATACATTCCGCCCAGACTTCCGAACGAGGCCATGCCGGAGGCACGCGGCACGAGCCACCTTCCGCCGGGAGTCATCTGTTTGTGGAGCGGAGTCAATCCGTCTTCGGCGGCGCTGTAGATCGAGATGGACTCCCATCCGTCGTCCGGCGGTGGCACGGCAACGGCGCGCTCGCCCGCGGTCAAATCCGCCCCTGGCGATCCGAGTCCGTCCACAACGAGCACCGCGGCGCTCGAAAAGCCGGATGTCGCGAACGCACTTGCCGCATGGGCGAGGTGATGGGGCACGGCGAGCGTCGGTGTTTTGTGAAACCCGACGCGCAACTGCGGCTGCAGCGTGATGTCGTTTTCGACCGCCCGGATGGATCGCTGCGCGGAGATGGCGACCAGCGAGAGATCGGCCGCGGTGATGCCGGCGTGCTCGAGACAGTACGCAACGGCGCAGGAGGGATCCGCGCCGCGGATGCGCGCCCCCTTCTCGCGGGTCAGGCGTTCTTCCTGGATCGCGACGACGATCTCGCTGCCGCGCAGCAGGCACGCGGCGCCGTTATGCGAAGCGCTGATGCCGAGGATGAGGGGCTCCGACGCCATGGTGGACCCCCTCCACCATCAATAGATGACGTGGCGGATGAAGTACTCCTGCTGGGAGAGCTTGCGGGCCTCGAGCGACTCCGCGTCGGCGCGGGTCATCTGGAAGCGGCCGGCGGCGCCGCCGTTGGTCGTTTTCAGGAACAGCTCCACCACGTCGATCTGCGCGCCGCTGACGCCGGCGTTTCTCACCATCAGGAACGACGTCGCGGAGATGGCGTTGAAGACGCGGTCCTCGGTATCGACGACGAGCTCGGCGCGGAGGCTGCGCGGGCCGGTCGAGAGGATCTTGCGCTCGAAGATGCTCATGTTGTCGTAGGCACGCTCGAACTTCTCGATGACCGCCGGCGAGATGGCGCCGGAGCCGGTCGAGACGGGCGCGGGTGCCGCGGCCGGCGCCTCGCGCTGCTGCTCAGCGGTCTTCTGCTGCGCGGGCGTGCGGAGCTTGATCGACGACCCGAGCGAGGGCTGCGACTTCGCCTGCGCGGGCGCGGTGGGCATGTTCGTCGTGAGGTCGACGATCGTCGCGCCGCTGATGCCGAGCTTCGTCAGCTGCTCCGACTTCGGCACGTCGATGAACGACGGATCGACCTGCAGCGACTGCCCGTTCTCGAGCTGGATGATGGCCTTGCCGTTCGCGGCGACCGTCCACTTCGCCTTCGCCTTGTAACGCGTGCCGTCCTTCATGACGACGACGTAGGTCGCGAATGCGTTTGCGCTGCACAGAACGGCGAACACGAACAGCGTCAGAGCTTTCTTCATGGCGGTCGTCTCCGGATCGGGTCGATTATAGACAAGCGACGGCCCGCCGCCACTGGTCGATGAGCACGGCGAAGCCGTCGCTTCGCCTTTGGTTATACTGACGGACCGCACAACGCCGTGCGGCGCGGCATCGATTCCGCGCCTCACGGCAGACGGACCCAGGAGAATCCAGCATGCTCGTCGTGATGGAGGCCGCGGCGCGGCCTGAACAAATCGAAGCAGTCGTTCGCCATATCGAGCGAATGGGCTTCCGGGCGCATCCGATCCCGGGCGCGTTTCGCACGGCAATCGGCGTTACCGGACACGGCGGCAAAGCGGATCCCTCGATCCTCGAGAACTTCCCCGGCGTCAAGGAAGTCATCCCCGTCTCGCACGCCTACAAGCTCGTCAGCCGCGAGGCGAAGCCGGACGATACGATCGTCACGGTCGGAGGCGTCGACGTCGGCGGCAACGGCATCGTCGTCATCGGCGGGCCCTGCGCCGTAGAGTCGCTCGATCAGACGCGCACGGTCGCGGAGCAGATCAAGCGCGCCGGCGGACAGCTGATGCGCGGCGGCGCGTACAAACCGCGCACCTCGCCGTACTCGTTTCAGGGACTCGGCGAGCAGGCGCTGGAGATCCTGGCGCGCGTGCGCGAAGAGTTCGATCTCCCGGTCGTCACCGAGGCGATCGATCACGACACGCTGCAGCTCGTCGAGCAATACGCGGACTGCATCCAGATCGGCGCGCGCAACATGCAGAA
>Ga0134123_10001807_pt1 | contig 13937 bp, 10 predicted proteins | sample KB303_FD_96460 | JGI IMG/M metagenome (GOLD analysis project Ga0134123, IMG submission 96460) | Terrestrial soil microbial communities without Nitrogen fertilizer from Kellogg Biological Station, Michigan, USA - KB3-0-3 | ecosystem: Environmental > Terrestrial > Soil > Unclassified ...
CGCTCGTCTGGGTCGGACCGTGGCACATGGGATCGCAGACCGTCACCGGCCGCGATACCTTCACGAAGAAGAGCGCGACCGAGATGACCCACAGGGCCGAGATCGAGATGGACGGCAAGTGGGTCACCCTCGGACAGGAGACCTGCACGGCGGCGAAGAAGTGAGCTAACGTTCGCGGCATGCGCAATACCGCACTGCCGCTCCTTCTCTGCCTGGCGCTCTGTTTCGTGGTCGGCATCAGCGCGCTCGCGCGCGAGCCGCTCACGGTCGGTTCCGCCACCGCACGCCCCGGCCAGAAAGCGTCGGGCTGGATCGAGGTCGACGCCTCGACGAAGATCCCGGTGAGCGTCGTACACGGCGCGGGCGACGGCGCGGTGCTCGCGCTCGTCGCCGGCACGCACGGCTACGAGTACACCTCCATCATCGCCCTGCAGCGCCTCCTCCCGAGGCTCGATCCGGCGCGCATGAAGGGCTCGGTGATCCTCGTCCACATCGCCAACCCGCCGACCTTCTACGGCCGCCGCATCTACTACGGACCCGACGGAAAGAACCTCAACCGGATGTATCCGGGCGATCCGAACGGCACGATCAGCGAGCGCATCGCGCACGCGATCACGACGCAGGTCATCGATCAGTCCACGCACCTCGCGGACATGCACTGCGGCGACGGCAACGAGTCGCTGCGTCCGTACTCCTACTGGATGACCGGCGGCGACGAGCGCGTGGACGCGGCGTCGCGGGAGATGGTGCTGGCGTTCGGACTCGATCACATCGTCGTCGACCACAGCCGCCCCACCGATCCGAAGAAGAGCATCTATACGTCGACGACCGCGATCGTGCGCGGCAAGCCGTCGATCACGGTGGAGTCTGGAGGGATGGGGCTGACGGACGAGGCCTCGGTGGGCGCGCAGGAGGCGGGCGCGCTCAGCCTCCTCGCCCACCTCGGCATCATGGACGCGCCGTCGATCCGCGTGACCCATCCGGTCTGGTACGAACGGACCGAGGTACTGCGGGCGGCGGCGACGGGCGTGTGGCGGCCGGTGACGGACAAGATGAACACGGTCGCGAAGGGCGCGCTGGTGGGACGGATCCTCGATCCGTTCGGCAACGTGCTGCAGGAAGTGCGCGCGCCGTTCGCGGGGGAGCTGTTGTACGTGGTCGGGACGCCGCCGGTGACGGAGGGAGAGCCGGTGGCGTTTGTGGCCGAGCCGAAGCGGGAGTAGCGGTCACGCAGTCACGCGGTCACGCAGTTTCGCAGCTGCCGCGTGACTGCGTGACCGCGCGACCGATTACGCCAGCAACCGTTTGGTCAGCTGAATCTGCCCGCAGTGATACGCATCGTGCGCGGCGACGCCGTAGATCATGCGCAGTTTCTTTCGGTCCTCGAGCGTCGCGTCGTCGAGTGCGGCAATCGCGTCGCGGAGGCGGTGGTGCTCGACATCGAGCAGCTCGACGACCTCGCGCCATGCGTTCTCGCCGCCGCGCGGCGGGGCCTCGAACCAGTTGCTGCCTTTGAGCGCGAAGGAACCGCGTTTGCCGCCGGTGAGGCGCTGGCGGACGGCGTATTTCCAGTACGCCGCGTGCGCGACGAGCTCCCAGATCGTGTGCCTGCCCTTCGCCGGCCGGCGGTAGACGTCGGCGGGCGCGAGGCCGCGGAGCGCGCCGCGCAGGGTCGGGCCGTGCCAGCCGCGCGTGTCGTAGGCAGCGTCGAGATTGGCGAGTAATAGTTCGCGAACGTTCATGGCGTCATCGTATGACGAGGCGGCGGGACGCCGCCTGTTCAGCCGGCGGGACGCCGGCGTTCCGCTGCGTGACTGCGCGACCGCGTGACCGCGTGACCGTTGACACAGCTACTACACGTGTCGTAGCATCAACCACATGACTCGGATGAATCTCACGCGCTTCGAGCTGGAGATCATGGACGTGCTCTGGCGGCTCGGCGAGGCTTCGGTGCGGGAGGTGCGGGACGCGCTTTCGGAGCGGCACCGGCCTGCCTACACCACTGTCCAGACCATCGTGCAGCGGCTCGAGCAGAAGGGGGCGGTGCGGCGGACGCGGAAGATCGGCAACGCGCTGATGTTCGAGCCGGCGGTGACGAAGAAGACGGCGTATCGCCGGGTGGTGGATGAATTGCTCGGCCTGTTCGGTGGCTCGGCGCGGCCGGTGGTCGCGCATCTGCTCGACAGCGGCAAACTGACGCTCGAGGATCTGAAGTCGCTCGAAGAGCACGCGGCCTCGCGCAAAAGGAAATCGAAGTGATCGGCCATCTCCTGCTTTCGACGCTCGTCCTCGCCATCGCCATCGTCGCCGCGCGCCTGCTTCCGCTGACGGCCCGCACGCGCCACGCACTCCTCCTCGCGGGGCTCGCGAAGTTCGCGATTCCCCCGGCGCTGCTCACCGCGATCGGCTTTCGCCCGGCGCCGGCGACGATCGCGATGCCGCTGCGCGTGTTCGACGGCGCGCAAGCCGCCGCCGCCGCGACGCAGCGCGTCGACTGGCTCCCGTATTTCTGGGGCGCGATCGCGCTGCTGATCTTCGCGCGCTGGGCGATCCTGCGCACGCGCACCATCGCCGCGGCGCTGCGCACGAGCAGCGCGCCGTCCGCGCGCGAGGTGGACGCGCTCGCGTTCGCGCGGCGCGCGCTCGGCATCCGGACGGCGATCGACGTCGTCCGCTCACCGATCTGCGAGGCGCCGGCGGTGCTGCGCATTCTCCGTCCGACGATCGTGCTGCCGGCGCAGGCCTGCGACGCGCTGGATGACGACGAGCTGCGCACGCTGCTGCTGCACGAATGCGCGCACGTCGCGCGTCGCGACAATCTCGTCACCACGCTGGAGACGCTCGCCGCGTCGCTGCTCTGGTTCCATCCGCTGGTCTGGCTCGCGCTGCGCGAGCTCGCGGTCGCGCGCGAGGAAGCGTGCGATGAGGCCGTGTCCGATGCCATTCCGTCCACCGACCCCTACCTCGGCGCGCTGACGAAGATCTGCCGCGCCGTCCTCGCCGCGCGCACAGCCGGCGCGTCGTGCATGGCCAGCGCAAAGCTGAACGAAAGGATCGAACACCTCATGAACTACGGACGCCTCAAACAAACCGCGCTCTCCCACCGCGCCGTCCTCGCTTCCGCGATCGCCGCCCTGCTCGTGATCACGACCGCGGCGACGGCGTTGTCGGTCGAGAAGAAGGAGAACCTGCGGCACATCTACAAACTGAACTTCAGTGTCACGCCGCCGGGGCCCGACGTCGTGATCGCCGCCAACGTCGTCGACATCGCCAGCGGCGCCACCGTCTGGTCGCCGAAGGTCACCGCGCACCCCAACGTCTGGGCGACGATGAGAACGACGAACGGAGAGCACGAGATCGAGCTTCGCGCGCGCGTACAACTCGACCGCAGCGTCGAGATGTTCATCTTCGTGAAGGAAAAAGGCGAGCTGGTACAGCGCAATTACTACAGCTACACGCCGAACGCAGCGACACCGCCGGCGTCTTCGAAATACACCGGCGCGCCGATCTCGATCAACCTGAAGGACGCCGATCTGAAGGACGTGCTGAACACGTTCGCGCAGATCACCGGCCTCGACGTGGCGATGACGAGAGACGTCGAAGGCAAGCGGATCACGATCGACGTCAAGGACATGCCGTGGGATGAGGCTCTCGAACAAATCGCGCGGCAGAACGGGCTGAAGATCACGATCGACGGAAAGGTCATCCGCGTTCACAAGTGACGTACGATGCGGCGCGCATGAACGACGCCGCACAGCGCTACGTGAACCTGGTGCTCGCCATGGGCGAGCACGACGCCGATTACGTCGACGCGTACTACGGACCGCCGGAGTGGCGCGAGGAAGTCCGCGCCACTCGTCCGACGCTCGACTTCATCCATGACGCGGCGGTGGGGCTACGCGAGCAGCTCGCGGCGATCGCACGTTCCGACGAACCGCTCGAAGGACTGCGCCACGATTACCTGCGCCGCCAGACCGACGCGCTGATCGCGCGCGCGGAGATGCTGCGCGGCCGGCGTTTCACGTTCGACGAGGAGTCGCGCGCGCTGTACGACGCCGTGGCGCCGACGCACGGCGAAGATTACTTCCGCGCGCTGAACGCGGAGATCGAGGCGGAGCTGCCGGGCGACGGCCCTCTCATCGATCGGCTCGAGGCGTTCCGCATGGAGTTCGTGATTCCGCGGGAGAAGCTCGACGCGGTGTTCGGCGCGGCGATCGACATCTGCCGCGCGAAGACCGCGGAGCACATGGGGCTGCCGATCGGCGAGTCGTTCACGGTGGAGTACGTGAACAACAAGTCGTGGAGCGGCTACAACTGGTACAAGGGCGGCTTCACGAGCCTGATCCAGGTCAACACCGACCTGCCGATCTTCATCGACCGCGCGATCGATCTCGCCTGCCACGAGGGCTATCCCGGACATCACGTCTACAACGCGCTGCTGGAGAAGACGCTGGTGCGGGACCGCGGGTGGCCGGAGTTTTCGGTGTACGCGCTGTTCAGCGCGCAGTCGCTCATCGCCGAGGGGAGCGCGAATTACGGGATCGACGTGGCGTTTCCGAAAAACGAGCGCGTGGAGATGGAGCAGGAGACGCTGTTCCCGATCGCGGGACTCGATCCGTCGCGCGCCGAGCAGTATTACCGCGTGCACGAACTGGCCGCGCGCACCAGCTACGCCGGCAACGAGGCCGCGCGCCGCTACCTCGACGGCGCGATCAACGCGGAACAGGCCGCGGAGTGGCTGACGACCTACGCGCTGATGGCGCCGGCGCGCGCCCGCCAGCGCGTGAAGTTCATCGAGCAGTACCGGGCGTACGTGATCAATTACAACCTGGGGAAGGACCTTGTCCGGAACTACGTCGAGCGCCGCAGTGGTGGGGACGCTGTCAGGAGGTGGGGTGTGTTTGCGGAGCTCTTGTCTTCGCCGCGGTTGCCCTCGGGTCTGACTTAGCGTGCCCGGTCCAGGAATGCAGAAGGCAGAATGCAGAAGGCAGAATTGAGAAGCCCGCCCATCCACTGTGCCTTATCCGGGTGTGCTTCTTAATTCTGCCTTCTGCATTCTGCCTTCTGCATTCCTGGGCCGTGCGCGCAAATCACGCCATGCTCCGCACCCACGCATCATTCACACTCGTATCATTCCCCCATGGCCCCCACCTTCTTCGAGACTCCGGCCGCGTTCCGCAGGTGGCTCGCAAAGCACCACGCACGCGAGGCGGAACTGCTGGTCGGGTTCTGGAAAAGGGGCTCGGGGAAGCCGTCGATCACGTGGCCGGAGTCGGTGGACGAGGCGCTGTGTTTCGGGTGGATCGACGGCGTGCGGAAGCGCATCGACGACGAGAGCTACACCATCCGCTTCTCGCCGCGGCGGAAGGGCAGCATCTGGAGCAGGATCAACATCAAGCGGGCGACGGAATTGATCGAGCTCGGACGCATGCAGGCGGCCGGGCTGCGCGCATACGAGCAGCGCGACGAGCAAAAGACCGCCGTCTACGCCTATGAAAACCGGCCGCGCGAGTGGCCGCCGGAGATGGAGAAGCAGTTTCGCGCGAACCGGAAGGCGTGGAGCTACTTCACCGCACAGGCGCCGTCGTATCAGCGCGTCTGCATCTTCTATGTCACCAGCGCGAAGCAGGAGGCGACGCGGGCGAAGCGCCTCGAGAACCTGATCACCTGCTCGGCGGAAGGTCGAAGAATCTAGCCATCGCGGTGAGCGCGGCATCGCGGCACTCGATCATCGCGAGGTGGCTGCAGCCCCGCAGAGGCACGAGCGTCGCGTGCGGCATCTCGCGTTTGAGGCGCAGCGCCACGTCGAACGGCACGATGCGGTCGGAGGTGCCGGCGACGATCAGCACGGGCATACGCACGCGCCGCAGCTTGCCGTCCATCAGCAGGTCATGGCGCTGGAGCATCGAGCGCATCGACGCACGCACGATCCACGCCTTCTTCTTCGAGTGGCGGAGGAAGTCGCGCAGGATGAAGTCGGGGAAGCGCGGCGCGAGATCGCTCTGCAGCCGGAAGCTCGCACGCTGCTCGTCGATCGTCGTCGCGGAGAAGGAATTCTCGGTCAGCGTCGAAGGGAACGCGAGTCCGGCGCTGCTGATGAGCACCAGTCGCTTCACGCGCTCGGGATGCTCGGCGGCGAGTTTGAGCGCGATCCAGCCGCCCATCGACACGCCGGCGACGTCGGGCTGCTCGAGCTTCATGGCGTCGAGGAATCCGCGCACGAGCTCGGTCTGCGTGGCGATCGAGTAGTCGCTGTCGCGCGGCTGATCGGACTCGCCGTATCCGAGGAGATCGGGGGCGTAGATCCGGTGCCGCTGCTTCAGATTGCGGAACAGCGGCGCCCAGTCCTCGGCGCGCATGGCGACGCCGTGCACCAGCACGAGCGGCGGCCCCTCCCCCGCCGTCCAGTAGTGAATCCGCCGTCCGCCCACGTCGGTGAACGCGCTCTCCATCCCGATCGCGCGGAGATAGAGGCCGCGGGCGGTGAAGAAGAGCGTGAGCGGGCGCAGATACACGAACAGCGCGATCGCGAGCACGACCCCGAGGACGAAAACGCGGCGAAAGGTGACCCGCACGACGCAGACATACCATTTTTTGCCGCTGGCCGAGACGCGTCCGCAGCGCTACCTTTACATCTTCGACTGTTTCCATAACCGCGTTTGGGAGGAAGGACGGCGATGCCGCCGACCACGCACGGCGTGACTACGATCGCCTCAACCCGGGATCGCCCTGCCAGGAGACCCTGGCGCGAGCGGCTGTTCGGAATCTCGGCGGAGGAGGTGCGGTTCGACCGCCGCGGATTTCGCGACGAGGTGCCGGGCATCCGCGAGCGTCTCGAGCGCTCCGGCACGGCATTCGTCGACGGCTACAACCACGGGCTGCGCCACTACGCCGACCCGGCCGCTCTCGACGCGTCGCTGCAGTCGATCGACCGCGACCTGCACGGCTTCGCGCACGAGGGGGCGTCGATGTCGCTGGCGATTCTCGGCCTGCTGTCCTGGTCGCGCTCGCGCTGGCGCGCGTTCGCCGATGCGCACCGGCCGTATATCTATCTCACGCTCATCGGCGCCGGCTGGGCCATGGCGCGGCTGCACCGCCGCCGCGAGGCGCGCGTCTTCCGCGAAGCCGACCCCATCCTCTGGCCGCTGGTGTGGGACGGCTACGGCTTCCATCAGGGATTCTTCCAGCCGGCAAAGTATGTCCGCGCGCAGTCGCGGCCGCGTCTGCGCGGCTATGCGCCGCGCGGATTCGATCAGGGCCTCGGCAGGAGCCTCTGGTTCAGCGAAGGCGCGTCCGTCGCGCGCATCGCCGCGACCATCGGACAGTTCGACGCCTCGCGGCGCGCCGATCTCTGGAGCGGCGCGGGCATCGCCTGCGCGTACGCCGGAGGCCTCGACCGCGGCGGCGTTGCAGCGCTTGCGGACGCCGCCGGCGAGCATCGCGGCTCCTTCGCGCAGGGCATCGCCTTCGCCGCGAAGGCGCGCGTCGAAGCGGCGCACGTCACCGGCGACGCCGAGCTCGCCTGCGAGATCGTCTGCGGCGGCGACGCTCGATCCGTGACGCGCGCCGTCGACGACGAGCTCGATCGCGCCGTTCCCGTCCACCCGAACGAGCCGCGCTACGAAGCGTGGCGCCGCTGTGTCAGCACTCGCTTCACTCGATGAAGGAGGTCGCATGTCCATCTCCCCGAGCCGTTACCTTCCGCGCGCGGTCGCCCTGGGCGCGCTGCTGCTGATCTATTCGCTCGCGCAGCTCCCCTCGCCTCCCGAGTCGCCGCAGACGCTGGCGCGCTCGTTCCGATTCGAGTCGGCGCTGCTGCCGGTGGTCACGCCGTCGCGACGCGTCGCGCGGCCTGTGCGCAAATCGGTCGAGCACATCCGGGCGTGGATCTCGTCCGTCGGCGCGGGCGTCGCGCTGCACGACCTGGATGGCGACGGACTTTCGAACGACGTGCTGTACGTCGACGTCCGGAGCGACGAAGTCGTCGTGGCGCCGGTGCCCGGGACGCCGGCGCGCTTCGCGGCGTTCGATCTCCTCCGCGCGCCGGGATGCGACGCGGTCGCGAACAGCGCGCCGATGGGCGTGGTGCCGCACGACGTGAACGAGGACGGCCTCGCCGATGCGGTGGTCTATTTCTGGGGACGGTCGCCGCTGGTCTATACGCGCAACGCCGCGCCGCTCTCCGCGCAGGCGTTCGACTGCCGCGAGCTGCTGCCGGCGCGCGAGGAGTGGTACACGAACGCGGCCGCGTTCGCCGACATCGACGGCGACGGGCACGCCGACTTCATCGCCGGCAATTACTTCCGCGAGGGCTGCGGCCTGCTCGATCCGAAGTCGGCGTCGCCGGAGATGCAGATGCAGGACTCGATGTCGTACGCGGTCAACGGCGGCGTCAATCGCATCCTCCTGCGGACGCCGCACGGCTACCGCGACGTGAAACACGTCTTCCCTGAATTCATCGCGCGCGGCTGGACGCTCGCCATCGGCGCGCAGGACCTCGACGGCGATCTGCTGCCCGAGATCCTGTTCGCGAACGACTTCGGCCCCGACCGCCTGCTACGCAATCTGTCGACGCCGGGGCATCCGAAGTTCGTGCTGGTCGAGGGAAAGCGCCGGTTCTTCGATCCGAAGTCGAAGGTCCTCGGACACGATTCGTTCAAGGGCATGGGCGTCGACTTCACCGATCTGAACGGCGACGGCATCCCCGATTTCCTGGTCAGCAACATCACCGAGGAGTTCGGACTCGAGGAAAGCAACCTGCTGTTCGTCAGCGAAGGCACGCCGTTCGCGTACCGCGACCGGAGCGAGTGGCTGGGGCTCTCGCGCAGCCGATGGTCGTGGGACGTCCGGTTCGGCGATTTCGACAACGACGGCGACGCCGAAATCGTGCAGGCCACGGGATTCATTCGCGGCACGTGGAATCGCTGGCCGGAACTGCACGAGCTGGCGATGGCCAACGACGCACTGCTGCATAAAGAGAAGATCTGGTGCGTCGTGCCGCCCGGCACCGACATTGCGGGCCACACGCGCAATCCGTTCTTCACGCGCGCGGCGGACGGGCGGTGGTACGACGTGGCGAGCGAGCTCGGCATCCCCGAGGGGATGGTCAGCCGCGGCATCGCCACGGCGGACGTCGACGGCGACGGACGCCTCGACTTCGCCACCGGCAATCAGTGGGAGCCGTCGCGCTTCTTCCACAACCTCTCGCCGCCGGCCGGCAAGTCGATCGTGCTCCATCTGCAGCTCGCGAATGAAACGCGCCTGCAGCGCGGAACGCCGGCGGGACTGCACACCTCGCCGGCGATCGGCGCGACGGCGCGTCTGAAGCTGCCGGACCGGGTGCTGCTCGCGCAGGTCGACGGAGGCAACGGCCACTCCGGCAAGCGCGCTCCGGAGCTGCACTTCGGCGTCGGAAACGCGAAGGACGCGAGCGTGGAGATCACGTGGCGCGACCGGAACGGCCGCATCGCGCGACGCACGTTCCGCGTGACGCCGGGAACGTGGACGGTGCTGCTGGGAGCGGCGGAGGTGCGGTCGTGACCAACAAGGATCTCCGCCTCCCCGCGCTCCGCCGCTTCGCGATCGCGATCACGGCGCTCAACATCCTCGGCCACACCGTGCTGGGGTTCGAGCAGGCGACCGCGCAGCTCGTCTTCTCCGTGCTCACCGCGTACACGATGGAGATTCTGCTCGAGACGCTCGAATGCCGGGTCTCGGGGCGCCGCCCGCGCTACCTCGGTGGCTTCCGCAACCTCGTCGATTTTCTGCTCTCGCCGCACATCACCGGCTGCGCGGTGGCGATGCTGCTCTACGCGAACGCGCGGATCCTGCCGGTCGTCTTCGCCGCCGCGACCGCGATCGCCTCGAAGTTCCTCTTCCGCGCGCCGGTCAACGGCGGCACGCGGCACTTCCTCAATCCATCGAACTTCGGCATCACCGCGACGCTGGTCCTCTTCCCGTGGGTCAGCATCGCGCCGCCCTATCACTTCACCGAGAACCTGCACGGGTGGGCGGACTGGATCCTGCCGGCGATCATCATCACTTCGGGCTCGTTCCTGAACGGCAAGTTCACGAAGAAGATCCCGCTGATCCTCGGATGGCTCAGCACGTTCGCGCTGCAGGCGATCCTGCGCGGCAGTTTCACGGAGACGTCGATGCTCTCCGCGCTGCTGCCGATGAGCGGCGTCGCGTTCATCCTCTTCACCTTCTACATGGTCACCGACCCGGCCACGACGCCGGTGAAGCCGCGCGCGCAGTTCGCGTTCGGTGCATCGGTCGCGCTGATGTACGGGTTCCTCGTCTTCAACCACGTCGTGTTCGGCCTCTTCTTCGCGCTCACCGCGGTCACGGCCGGGCGCGGCGTGTGGATGTGGATCACCGCGCTCGCGCGGCGCGGCGCGCCGGCGGAGATGCAGGTGCCGGGGGTGGCGGTCGAAGGAAAACCGGCATGACCGTTCCGATCGCGATCGCCGGCGCGGCGTGCCGCTATCCCGACGCGGCGTCGCTCGACGAGCTGTGGGAGACGATCCTCGCCCGGCGGCAGGCCTTCCGCCGCATCCCGCCGGAGCGCCTTCCGCTGGAGGACTACTGGGACGCCGATCCGCGCAAGGCCGATCGCACGTATTCGCCGAACGCGGCCCTGATCACGAACTGGAAGTTCGATCGCGAGAAGTTCCGCGTGTCGCGCAGTACGTACGAGTCCGCCGATCTCGTGCACTGGCTCGCGCTCGAAGTGGCGGACGCCGCGCTTCGCGACGCCGGCTTCGACCCGCCCGCGGATTCGACCGGCGTCATCGTCGGCAACACGCTCACCGGCGACAGCTCGCGCGCGAATTCGCTGCGCCTGCGATGGCCGTACGTCCGGCGCGCGGCGAAGAACGCGGGCGTGCCGGACGACGCGCTGCTGCGGCTGGAGGAGGAGTTCAACCGCCCGTTCGCCGAGATCGGAGAGGACTCGCTCGCAGGGGGTCTGTCGAACACGATCGCGGGACGCATCTGCAATCACTTCGGATTCCACGGCGGCGGCTACACGGTGGACGGCGCGTGCTCGTCCTCCCTGCTGTCGGTGATTCACGCCTGTAACGCGCTCGCGCAGGGCGATCTCGACGTGGCGCTGGCGGGCGGGGTCGATCTCAGCCTCGATCCGTTCGAGCTGATTGGATTCGCGAAGTGCACCGCGCTCGCGGCCGAGCGGATGTGGGTATACGACCGGAAGTCGAACGGGTTCCTGCCGGGCGAAGGTTGCGGGTTCGTCGTGCTGATGCGCCGCGACGATGCGCTGCGCGACGGCCGCCGCATTTACGCGACGCTGCGGGGATGGGGGATGTCGTCGGACGGGCATGGCGGCATGACGCGTCCCGAGGAGCGCGGACAGCGGCTCGCGCTGCAGCGCGCGTATGCGAAGGCGGGGTTCCCGATCGACAGCGTGACGCTGTTCGAGGGCCACGGCACCGGAACGCCGGTCGGCGATCCGATCGAGATCCAAACGATCACGTCGCTGCTGGACGAGCCGAAGGAGCACTACATCGGCTCGATCAAGGCGAACATCGGACATACGAAAGCCGCCGCGGGGATCGCGGGATTGCTGAAGGCGATGCTCGCCGCGCATCACGGCGTCATTCCCCCGATCACCGGATGCAGCGAGCCGCGCGACGTGGCGCCGCTGCGCGTGACGCAGACCGCGCTGCCGTGGCCGGAGCATGCGCCGCGCCGCGCGGCGGTGAGCGCGATGGGGTTCGGGGGGATCAATACGCATGTGGTGCTCGAGGGGGAGGGAGGGCGGCGGGACGCCGCCCGGCCAGCCGGCGAGACGCCGGCGTTCCTGTGCGCGGCGGCATCCGAGAACGAGTTGCGTGCGTTGCTCTCCAGGGTCGCGAAGCGGATGCCGGAGCTTTCGCTCGGGGAGCGGACCGACCTCGCGGCCGCGCTCCCGAAATGCGGCCCCTGGCGCGCCGCATGGAACGCCGCCGTCCCGGCGGCTGGCCGGGCGGCGTCCCGCCGCCCCCGCATCGCCTTCCTCTTCTCCGGCCAGGGCTCACTCCCCAATCTCGCGACGGACGTCGCCCAGCCCGCGATCGTCCGCACATCGCTCGAGAAGCTGAAAGAGCTCCGCCGCATCGGCATCGAGGCGCAGTGCGCGATCGGCCACAGCCTCGGCGAGCTGACGGCGCTGCACTGGAGCGGCGCGATCACGGAAGCGCAGCTGCTCGAGCTCGCGGCGTACCGCGGCCGCATCATGCAGCAGCTCGCGGGCGGCGGGGCGATGGCAGCGCTCGCGTGCGGCGAGTCCGAGGCGCGCGCGATGCTCGAGCCCGACACCGTCATCGCCGCGATCAACGCACCGAAGCAGACCGTCGTCTCCGGCCCCGCCGCGGCCGTCGATCGCGTGATGGCGCGCGCTCGCGCCGGCGGCATCGCCGCGACGCGCGTTCCGGTCGCCGCGGCGTTCCACTCGCCGATGATGGCGCCCGCCGCCGCGCCGTTGCGCGACTACGTCCGCGCGCTGGGATCCCGTCCGATCGTGCAGCGGTTCTTCTCGACGGTCACCGGCGACTGGCTCGCGGCCGACGCGCAAATCGACGACCTCCTCGCGACGCAGCTCACCGCACCGGTGCGCTTCCGCGAGGCGGTCGAAGCCGTCGCCGCCGAGGCGGACCTGCTCATCGAGATCGGCCCGGGACGCGTGCTCGCGGAGCTCGCGTCGTTCGTGTCGATCCCGGTGGCCGCGTATGACGACGCCGTCTCCGCCGCCTGGCTCGCCGGCTGCGACATCGACACCGAGGCGCTCTTCGCCGGCGTCTTCGCGCGCCCGTTCGACCTCGACACACGGCCCTCGTTCATCGAGTCGCCCACGGAACGCCGGCGCCCCGCCGGCGGAGGGGAAGCGGCCGCACCAGCCGGCGAGACGCCGGCATTCCGCGAGATCGTCGCCAGACATGCCGACCTGCCGGTCGACCTCATCGCCGCGACCGCGCGCCTCGGCGCGGACCTGCACCTCAGCTCCATCACCGTCGGGCGCCTGCTGGCGGAGGCGGCGAGGGCGATGGGCGTGCCGCCGCTCGTCGATCCGACGTCGTTTGCGAATGCAACGGTCGGGGAAGCGGCGGCCGCTCTCGAGGCCCTGCTCGGCGTCGAGGCGCCGCAGCCCGATGCGCGCGAAGGGATCGCCGGCTGGCTGCGCGCGTTCCGCATCGAGCGCGTCGCGGCGCCGCTGCGGGCGAAGCGCAAAGCATCCGAATCGAACTGGCGCGTGCTCGGCGCCGAGACCGATCGTTTCGCGAACGTTCCGGGCAAAGGCATCATCGCGTTTCTTCCGCCGGACGACGCGGACGCCTGCATCGAGATTCTGCTGCAGTGCCGCGCGGTGGCCGACGGCGAGCGGCTGGTCGTCGTGCAGCAGGCGCCGTGCGGCTCCGGATTCGCGCGCACGCTCCATCTCGAGCGGCCGAATGTGTCCGTTCGCATCGTCAATACGGATGATCCGGATCGCGTCGCGGACGAAGCGGAGGCGATCGGCGATTTCTGCGAGGCGTTCTATGAAAACGGCGTGCGATACGAACCGCGCGCGCGGGTGTGCCGCGCCGAAACACAACCCCTCGCGATCCACACGCTCCTCGTCACCGGCGGCGGGAAAGGCATCGGCTTCGAGACGGCGCTGCACATGGCGAAGACCACCGGCGCGCGGCTGGTGCTCGTCGGTCGTTCGCACGGCGACGACGAGCTGCGCGCGAATTTCTCGCGCCTCGACGCCGCCGGCGTTTCGTACGAATACCTCGTGGCCGACGTGACGAAGCCGCTCCCGCGCCTCGGCGCAGTCGACGCGATCCTGCATGCCGCCGGCGCGAATACGCCCGCGCTGCTCGACGCGCTCGATACCGATGCCTTCCGCGCCGCGCTCGCGCCGAAGCTCGATGGCCTGCGCAACGTCCTGGCGGCCG
>Ga0134123_10001808_pt1 | contig 13934 bp, 10 predicted proteins | sample KB303_FD_96460 | JGI IMG/M metagenome (GOLD analysis project Ga0134123, IMG submission 96460) | Terrestrial soil microbial communities without Nitrogen fertilizer from Kellogg Biological Station, Michigan, USA - KB3-0-3 | ecosystem: Environmental > Terrestrial > Soil > Unclassified ...
CAGATCGGCCTGGTGATCGGTGTGGTGACGTCAGCCCTCGTGATCGGCTGGACGACGATGTACCTGCATCAGGTGTTCGGAATCGGATCGAAGGACATCGCGGCGCCGCAGGCGACGCTGATGGCCACCATCATCAAGGGGCTGCTGAGCCAGAACCTGCCGTGGGGCCTGGTGCTCGTCGGCGTCTTCATTTCGATCGGCCTGGAGCTCTGCGGCATCCGATCGCTGTCGTTCGCGGTCGGCTCGTACCTCCCTATCGCGACCACCGCGCCGATCTTCGTCGGCGGGCTCGTGCGCGGCTACGTCGAGCGGAAGACAGGAACGCGGGACGAGTCCGAAGTCAGCTCCGGCACGCTCTTCAGCTCAGGGCTGATCGCCGGCGGCTCGCTGTGCGGCATCCTGTACGCGGTGCTCGTCGGGACGAAACGCATCAGCGGACCCCAGGCGCTCGGCAACATGCTGCCCTTCCTGCATGACGGCCTGAGCGGCTACATCGCCAGCGCGATCCTGTTTGTGGTGCTGGCGGGCGTCCTCGCGCGGCAGGCGCAGAAGAAAGTAATGTAAGACGTGGTGCTCAGGGTTCTCGGGGTTCGCAAGGTTCTCGGGGTTCTCGCGGTCCTCGGGATTGCGGCGGGCGTGTCGGCGCAGCCGGCGACGCGGCGGCCGACGAACATCGCGGCGCTCAAGGCGTTTCCGAGCTTCTATCACAATCGCCCCATCCTGCTCGTCGGCACGGTCGCGACCGACGACAAGGGCGTCCGCGTCTCCGACGACAACGGCTCGTTCAAGGTCCTGTACAAGGGCACCGGCTCGGTCCCTGACGGGCTCGACGAAATCCGCGGCGAGTTCTGGGACATCGGGCGGATGAAGCCCGACGAGCCGCAGCTGGCGGGCTTCGATCTGCAGCGGACGTTCGGGATCGATCCGGCCGGCGCCTGGCCGCGTCCAGGGGAGGTCACGGCGATCATCGCGACGAACGTCTCCACGGCGGTGCTGCCGGCCACGCCGTCGATCCGCGCGATTACGCTCTTCCCCACGCGGTACGTCGATCAGAAGGTGACGATCACGGGGCAGTTCGGCGGCCGCAATCTCTTCGGCGACCTGCCGGATGCACCCGGCAAGAGCCGCTGGGACTTCGTCCTGCGCTCGGCGGACTCGGCCGTCTGGATCACGGGCCAGCAACCCAAGGGCAAGAACTTCAACTTCTCGCTCGACTCGCGGCTCGACAGCGGCCGCTGGCTCGAGATCACCGGCACCGTGAAATTCGGCCGGGGTCTCGCCTGGCTCGACGTGAAAGAGGACGGGATTGCGCTGGGAAAGGCGCCGACCGACACGCCGCCGGCGGAGACCGAGCCCGTCCGCGTCGCGCCGGCGCCACGGCCCGAGGTCGTCTTCAGCACGCCGACGCAGGACGAGACCGACGTCTCGATGGGCACGGCCGTCCGCATCCAGTTCTCACGCGACATCGACCAGTCCACGCTCAAGGGCCACGTGAAGGCGCACTACATCCAGTCGCAGACCGTCGAACGCGGCGAGCCGGTGACGCCGACCGCCGACTTCACGATGCAGTACACCGGCCCGACGCGCGTCCTGGAGCTGCGGTTTACCAAACCGCTCGAGCGCTTCCGCACGCTGCACATCGACCTCACCGACGAAATCCTCGGGACCGACAAACAGCCGCTGAAACCCTGGACGTTGAGTTTTGATCTGGGTGGCGCGTAGGTCCGCCTGGAGCGTAACGCCGTAGCGCGAAGGCTTTAGCCGAGCGCTCGGCTGAAGCCTTCGCGCTACAACACTATCCTGAACGCGGCCATCGTCCGCGTTTCGCCCGCGACGACTTCCACCACGTAATCCCCGGGCCCGAGCGGTGCGAGCAGGAGCTCCGCCGTCGCCCACTTCGTCCCGTCGGCGTCGGTGCGCGTGTTGGGCGTGACCGGAATCGCGGCGATGGGCTTGCCGGTGCGATCGAGCAGGCGCGCGCTGGTGACGTCCGCGGACGAGGGCACCTCGACGCGGACGCGGTCGCTGCGGCGGAACCGCAGATCCGCCGTCGGCTGTTCCTTGTTGGCGGTCGATAGCCCGCGCCGGATGAACACCGCGCCCGACGCCGCCGACGCCGTCAGCTTCACCGGCATCGACATCGTCTCCGACCCGCCCGGCGCCTGGCTCCGCACCCGCATCGTGTAGTCGCCCGGCGCGAGCGCTGTGTCCGGCGCGATGCGGACGATCGCGCTCGTCGTCCCGGGCGCGATGCGTCCCTTTGCCTGGGAGACGATGTCGCCGGCTTCATTCAACAGCACGGCGTCGAGGTCCGCGCCCGGAATCCGATCGACGATCTCGCCGACCGTCCAGAACGACGGCAGCGGCTGGCCGTTCGGCCCAGGTCGCCAGCCCGACGTCACGTAGACACGCAGCGGCAGGTCACGCGCGTTGTTGACGACCTTCGACACCGCTGAGGAGGCTGCGGCGGCAATCGCCGCGTCGCCGGTCAGCGGTCCGGCAGGCGCACCTGGTGCCGTGGTCGCCGGCGCCGCCGGCACGATCGCTCTCGCGAGATCTGAGGCGCGCAGCGCCTGATATCCGCGACGCGCGCGCACCGAGATCCCCGGCCGCTTCACGCGCACGTTGATCGAATGAAATTTCCCGTCCAGCTTCCCCGTCGAGTAATACCCGAGCAGATAGTACGAGCTCAGATCGTCGACGATGCGCTGGAGCGCCTGACGGATGTTGTTCGTGCCGATGACGGCAGCGCCGTCGGTCCCCTCGGCCAGCCGTCGCAGCCCGTCTGCCCGGAGCCTCAGGCGATTGTTTTCCTCTTCCAGTCCGAGCGGACGGGCCAATGGGCCCACGCCGCCGACCTGCCCGCTTGGCACGATGCCTTCGTCAAACACGGTGAGCCCGCGCGGATCGACGGGATAGAACGCCGTGTTCGAGCGATTCGCCTGCTCGATGATCGTCCGCAGCCGCGTCTCGTGATCGATGTTGGCGTAGTGCTGTCGATCGAGCTCGCACTTGCTCATCGCGGAGGCACCCGCCTCGTTCGGGCCGCCGGTCGTGAGCTTGCCGTTCCTCGGATCGATGCCGATGGCGGGACCCATCGGCGGCTGCACGAGCGGCGCTCCCGTGTCGGGGTCGACGAGGGGACGCACGAGGCTCGAGTTGGACCGATAGAGCAGCCAGCCATCGGTAATCGCGAGCACGGCTTTACGCTCCTCGCGAAGGTTGCGAATGCTGACGACCAGGTTTTCGAGCGCGTCGAACGTCTGCTCCTCGCGCCGCCGCAGGATCATCTCCTGGGCGAGGCCCTTGTCCGGCGCGTCCTTGCCCGACTTGGACGGCGTTGCCGGATAGCAGTACACGTACATGTTCTCGACGTCATCCAGCGGCAGAGTGGAATCGCGCTTGCCCCACCAGTCGTTGGCGACCAGACGCTCCATCGCGACGGTCTTGCGCGCGAACGTGACATCGCTGAGCCGCATCGGCGGGGCCATCAGGCCGATGTAGTCGTCAGCGCCGATCAGCCTGTTGAGGACGTTCACGAGCGTCCTCGAAATCGTGCGGGACGTGCCCTGTTCGACGTGGGCGGGATCGAGAAACAGCACGAACACGCGCGCGCGTGGATCCTGAATCGCCTTGAGCGACTCGGCGACGGTGTTCGGCTCGGGCCGGCCTGCCCCGACCGCGGCCGTGCGGATGACGACGTGCTCGAACTGCTCGATTTTCTGCGGGGCCCGATCCTCGACGACCTCGAAGTCTTCGGCGTTCAGATCGAGAACAGGCGCCCCGTCCTTCGTCGGAAACACGTCGACGCGGACGTAGTTGGCTTCAGTGCGGAACGTCGGGATGGGAAGTTGATCTTGAGCTGCGATCACCACCGCCGCGGCGATGGCCATCGCGATCCCGCCGGCAAGTGTTTTCGCCATTTCTGCCCGAGTCTATAACGGTCCTTGTGCCAGCAGTGTGGCAATTTCCTGACGGACCCGTTCGATGAGTTCGTCGCGCTGCTCGACCGTCACGTCACGTGTTTCGACCGGCTTTCCCACCCGGATCGTCAGCGTCACGGGACGGATGATGAAGCTGCCCTTCACCATCGCGGTGCGTCCGCCCGAGATGGCCACCGGGATAATCGGCGCGCCCGCCTTGATGGCCATGCGGAAGCCGCCCTTCTTGAACGGCAGCAGCTCGGCGGTCCGGCTCCGTGTGCCTTCCGGAAAGATCAGAAACGATCGTCCGTCCCGCAGCGCGGCGGCGCCTCGCTCGATCGACCGGTGTGCGGCCTCCTTGTTGCGCCGATCGACCGGGATGAACCCCGCCATCTTGAACGCGCGCGGCAGCAGCGGGATCTGATCGATCTCGGCCTTGTAGAGGACGCGCAGCCGCGGGTGCACCGCGCGGAACATCACCGGCGGATCCACGTTGCTCTGGTGGTTGGCGCAGACGACGACCGCGCGATCCGAGGGGATGTTCTCCTTGCCGTCGACCTGATACCGGATACCGGCGATCGACAGTCCCAGCTGATCGCCCCAGTGGCCGAAGATGTACAGGACGTCGACCCAGCGGAACACCAACGCGAGCAGCATGCCCAGCGGCGCGGCGACCAGGACGTAGAGCGAGACGGCGAGGTAGGCGAGGATCGAGCGGATCGCCGCGATGAAAAGAAAAACGCCCGTCTCAGCGCGTGCTGGACGGGCGTCTTTGCTGGTCACCAGCGACTGGGTGCGAGGTGCTGGTTAGGAAGCGCGAGCCGCTCGGCGAGCGGTAGCCGGCGCGGCGGCGGCAGCGGCCGCCGGACGCGGAGCGACCTTGGCGACCTTCGCCCGGACCGGCGCCGCCGTGCGCGCACGGTTGCTGAAGCAGCGCTCCAGCGCGCGATCCACGCGGCCCTCGATCTCCGCAGCCGTCTCGCGCATCACCTCGGACACTTCCGAGATAATGAGGAACTTCGCGCGATCGAGCATCCGCTTCTCGCGGAACGAGAGGCTCTTGGACTTGGCAAGGAACGTCAGCGACTTGAGCACGTCGGCGACGTCGTAGATCGAGCCGCTGCGCATCTTGTCCGAGTTGTCCTTGAAGCGTCCCTTCCAGTTCTGGTGGTTGTCGATCTTGCCGTCGCCGAGGAGATTGAACAGTCGTTCGACTTCTTCGTCCGAAATCGCGCGGCGGAGGCCGACGCCGTCCACGTTCGCGAGCGGTACGAGCACGGTCGTCTCGTTGGCGACGATGCGAAGGTGATAGAAGCCGCAGGTGGTGCCGAGAATGGTTTTTTCTTCGATGCGTTCAACGATCCCGAGGCCATGATTCGGGTAGATGACCTTGTCACCGACTTCAAACGTCACGGTTCCCCCTGTCCCCTTGTTGGTGTGCGCTGTATGGAAGGCCTTGGAAGCGTCCCGGCAGCGCTCTAACTATAGCGTACTCAGAGGGTTGAAACAACGGAAAAGGCCGCAAAACAAAGGCTTTTTCGCAATTCAGCGCAGTTTCTGCAAGCTATACTGGCGGTTGGCCTTCTAGGTAGTTCCCCTCGGGCCGGAGTGGTGAAACTGGCAGACGCGCGGGACTCAAAATCCCGTGGGGTTTACGCCCCGTGAGGGTTCGATTCCCTCCTCCGGCACTTCCCCTGATTCTGACTCATCAGTCGGCGGCGTTCGGACGAGCCCACAAGTGGTCGCAATGTGGACAAAAGAGCAACTCTTCTCCCAACCCGTTGATAGCCATCGTCCTGAGCACGCGGGTCGAACCGCATCGCGGACAGTCGGTGACGCGCTCAGCGGGGGTGTTCGTCTTGCGGCCGGACGAGCCTTCAGCGTCGGGGACGTCGTCGGTACGCCAATGCATACCCATCGTAACAAGGCTCGGCGAGCAACTCCTGTGCCCGGCTCAACAGCCCTGCAGCGATCAAATTGTGAAAGCGGCTGCCAGTTCGTACGTATGTGACGGGTAGATCAAGCCGGATTCGGGACAACTTGTGGCATCGGCGGACTTGCGCGACGCTGAATTCCCGACCGTCGCTCAACCCGGCGGCTGAGCCGTACGCCGTAAATCACGTGCTCAAAGACGTCCTGCACGGACTTGCGGCGGTCCAGGCGGGGATTCCACTTCGCGACCTTGCGAAGCCACTGCGCAACCATGCTTGGTTAGCATCGCAAGGAAGGTGCCGAAAACCCTTATCTCCTGAGCGCGAGCTTTTTTAAGCGCGCAAGGAACAGCTAGACGTCGCTAAGCCAACCGCGGACGTGCGCGTACCGGACGACGTCGGCGCGTGTGATGAGGCCGAGCTTCTGGCCGGCGTTCGCCTTGTGGGCTTCGATCGTCTTGACGCTGACGCCGAGGTTCGCCGCGATTTCCTTGTTGGAATGGCCGAGCGCCACGAGGCGCAGCACCTGCTCTTCTCGTGGCGACAACGCCGGCATCGACGAGGGCGACGAGGGCGACGAGGGCGACGAGGGCGACGAGGGCGACGAGGGCGACGAGGGCGATCGTCGCGGAATCCGCGTTTCGGCGTTCATCGGCACGGCCGCTGGATCGATGTACTTTTCGCCGGCAGCCGCGGCCTTCACGGCGCGAATGAGCTCCGCCGAGCGACTCTGCTTCAAGACGTACCCGGAGGCGCCGGCGCGCAGGAACTCGTGCACGTAAGACTGATGGTTGTGACGCGTCAACACGACGACGTCGCTGTCGGGACAGCTTTTCTTGATGGCTTGCGTCGCTTGGAAGCCGTTGAGGCCGGGCATCGTGATGTCCATCACGACGACGTCCGGCCGCAGCGTTTCGGCGCTCGAGATCGCGGACGCTCCGTCGCCGGCTTCGCCGACAACGGCGATGGCTGGGTCGCCGTTCAGAATCGCTCGCAGACCTTCGCGCACCGTTTCGTGGTCGTCGGCGAGCAAGACGCGAATGGGCTCCATGATGGCCGCCTTCTTGCGAAGCATACACCCGGATCCCCATGCCCGGCGACGTCGCTTTTCGCACCGTTGTGATTGGGGGCTCGGCCGGGTCGCTGGAGCCGCTGACCACTATTGTCGGGCTTCTACCGCCCTCGCTGAATGCCTGCGTCCTCATCGTTATCCATACCGGCTCGGAGAGCGTCGGCGTCCTGCCCCGAGTCCTCGCGAGACGCTCGGCCCTGCCGGTGACGTTTGCAGGTGACCTCGATCCGATCACGCCGCGACGCATCTACGTGGCGCGACCCGATTGCCATCTCATCGTGACCGCCGACGGGTTGCGCGTCGTCCATGGACCGCGGGAACACGGATTTCGGCCGGCCGTCGATCCGCTCTTTCGGACGGCCGGGCGCGAGATGGGGCCGCGCGCGATCGGCGTGATTCTCTCGGGCGCGCTCGGCGACGGGGCGTACGGCCTCAGTGTGATCAAACGCCACGGCGGCCGCGCCATCGTCCAGGACCCGGCCGAGGCGACCGTCGACCGGATGCCGAACAGCGCGATCGCGACCGTCGACGTCGATTACGTGCTGCCGTCCGCGGAGATCGCGCCCACGATCGCCCGCCTGACCGGGGAGCCCGTGCAGCAAGGAGACACCACCATGGCGCGGGCGAACGATCTCGAGCCGCAACTCCCTTCCGCAGAGACGTCGGTCAGTGAAATGGAGCGGCGGTACGGCGCGCCCTCGGCATTGACCTGTCCCGACTGCGGCGGCGCGTTGTGGGAGATTGAGGAAGGGCGCGTGGTGCGGTACCAGTGCCACGTCGGGCATCAGTACGCCCCCGACGCGCTCGATAGCGGCCAGCGCGACACGGTGGACGGCGCCCTGTGGAGCGCCGTCCGCGTGCTCGAGGAGCACGCCTCGCTGCGACGCAAAATGGCGAAGCGCGCGGCCGGTCGCGGACTCAAGGGGGTTGCCGACGTCTTCGAAGAACGCGCTCGCGACGCGCACGACCAGGCGCGGCAGATCCGGGCCGTGCTGTTTGCCGCGTCCGACATGACAGCTCCGGCGCCGGCCGTCCCGGCGGCGCGACGCCGTGAAATTCGTCACCCCAAACGGAAGCGGGGACGGTAAAGTTTCAGGATGCCGGGCGCGCGCAAGAAACCCCGAAAACGGAAGCTGGTCCCGCCACCACAGCAGCCGGAGGGATTCGCGATCGTCGGCGTGGGCGCGTCGGCAGGCGGCCTCGAAGCTTTCACGACCCTGCTGCAAGGCCTCCCGCCCACGCCCGGCGTCGCCATCGTTTTCGTCCAGCATCTGGCGCCGCAGCACGACAGCGCGCTGGTGCCGCTGCTGACCGGTCACAGCTCCCTCCCGGTCGTCCAGGTCACGCAGGGAATGCACGTCGAGCCGAACCGCATCCACGTCATCCCGCCGAACACGCAGATGGTCCTCACGGGGACGACGCTGCGCCTGAGCGCCCGGCCCGACGATCGCTCGCAGTACACGCCCGTCGACATGTTCTTGTCGTCGCTCGCGGAGGCGGCCGGTCCGCGCGCGATCGGCGTGATTCTCTCGGGCACCGCCTCGGACGGCGCGCTCGGCCTGCGGGCGATCAAAGGCGCCGGCGGCGTCACCATCGCGCAGCTGCCGGAGTCGGCGAAATACGACGGCATGCCGCAAGCGGCGATCGCGACAGGCATGGTGGACCTCGTGCTGACGCCGAAGGACATCGGCGCCAAGCTGTCGGAGCTGGCGCAGCATACGTCCGCGCACGCGCCGGGTCCGGCGGCGACCGACCTCCCCGTCGACGAGGGCGAGCTCCGTGAGGTGTTCGACATCCTGCGGCCGGCCAGCGGCGTCGACTTCCGGCACTACAAGCTGCCGACCATCAAGCGCCGGCTGCTCCGCCGGATGGCTCTCCATCGACTGACCGAGGTTCCTGAGTACGTGCGGCTGTTGCGCCAGGATCCGGCCGAGGTGCGCAGCCTCTATCAGGATCTGCTGATTCACGTGACGCGGTTCTTCCGCGAGCCGGAGTCCTTCGACGCGATCGCGCGGGAAGTCTTTCCGGCGATCGTCCAGGGCCGCGGGCCCGATCATCCAATACGCGCGTGGGTGTCCGGCTGCGCGACGGGCGAAGAAGCGTATTCGCTGGCCATCGCGCTCGTGGAATACCTGCAGGCGAACCGGATCGACGTGGCGGTCCAGATTTTCGCGACCGATGTGAGCGAGCCGGCAATCGAGCAGGCGCGCTCGGGCGTGTTTCCGCCCGGCATCGAGACTGACGTGAGCCCCGATCGCCTCCGCCGGTTCTTCACCAAACATGACGGCGGCTATCGCGTCACGAAGATGATCCGGGATCTCTGCGTGTTCGCGCGGCAGGACCTGACGAAAGATCCGCCGTTCTCGCGTCTCGATCTGGTGCTCTGCCGCAACGTGCTGATCTACATGGACGCCGTGCTGCAGCGGCGGCTGTTGTCGGTCTTCCACTACGCGCTCAACGCGACCGGATTTCTGGTGCTCGGTCAGGCCGAAACCGTCGGGGCGCAGATGCAGCTGTTCTCGCTGATCGACAAGAAGTATCGCGTGCACCGGAAGAAAGCGGCGCCGGCCGGGGCGGCGGATCCCCCGATGGATTACGCCGGCGGCCGGCTGACGGCGACGAAACCCCAGAGCGAGCCCGCCAGCGCCGAAAAGCTGCTGCAGGCCGAAGTCGCCCGCCTGCTCATGGATCGCTTCGCGCCGCCGGCGGTCGTGGTCGACAACGACCTGCAGGTCCTCCAGTTCCGCGGCCAGACCGGCGCGTATCTCGAGCCGGCCCCTGGCGAAGCCAGCCTCAATCTCCTGAAGATGGCCAGGGAGGGCCTGCTGCACGGCCTGCGCACGGCCCTCACCGTCGCGCGCAAGTCGAGGCAACGCGTGCGGAAAAGCGGGTTGCAGGTGCGCGCGGGCAACGCGTGGAAATCGGTCAGCATCGAAGTCCTCCCGCTGACGTCCGGCGGACGGACGCACTACCTCGTGCTGTTCGAGGAGGACCCGCGGAAAAGACCGAGTCGGGCGAAACCGGCGCCGCCGCCGACACTGACGAAGCGGGAGCAGAAGGCCGATGCGCAGTTCCTCCAGCGCGAGCTGGCGGCGAGCCGCGAGTATCTGCAGTCGATCATCCAGGAGCTCGAAGCCGCCAACGAGGAACTGCAGTCGGCGAACGAGGAGATCCTCTCGAGCAACGAGGAGCTGCAGAGCACGAACGAAGAACTCGACACGGCGAAGGAAGAGCTGCAGTCCATCAACGAGGAGCTCAACACCGTCAACGAAGAACTGCACGGACGCAACGAGGAGCTGAGCCGTGTCAACAGCGACCTCGTCAACCTGCTCGGCAGCGTGCAGATCGCGATCGTGATCGTCAGCGCCGACCTGCGGGTACGGCGGTTCACGCCGATGGCGGAAAAGGTCCTGAACCTGCTGCCCGCCGACATCGATCGCCCGATCGCGCACATCAACCCGAATCTCGTCGATGCCGACCTCGAGTCACTGATCGCCGAGTGCATCGACTCAATCTCGCCCGTCGAACGCGAGGTTCGCGATCGATCGGGCCACTGGTACTCGCTGCGCATCCGCCCGTACCGCAGCGTCGAAAACAAGATTGAAGGCGCGGTCGTGACGCTGTTCGACCTCGACGCGCCGAAGCGGTACGAGGAATCGCTCCGCGCCGCGACGCTCCTTGCCGAGGAGATGCTGGAGGCGTCGACCAAGGCGATCGCGCTCATCGACGCCGACCTCCAGATCCGCGCCGCGAGCCGGCGCTTTGCCGAGCTGTTCTCGATGACCGACGACGAACTGCGCCGGCGTCCCCTGCTCACCGATTTCGCGCGCGCCGACGGCGTGTCGGAGCCGCTGCGGGCCCTGGCCCGCGGCGACGGCAAGTCCGTCGTGACGCAGGAGCTCACGCTCGTGCCGGCCAGACTCGGGCAGCCGGTCACGGTGGAGATCCGCGCCTTTCCGCCGTTCGACGAGTCGCCCAATCGTGTCCTCCTCCTCATGGTCAACACGGACACGGCGGCGGCGGGGCGCTGAACGATGTCCCCGCCCAGACGCTCCCCGCGTAACAGTGCCGACGACGCGAAGCAACGCGCCAGGCGCGCCGACGAGGACCGCGATCGCGCCAGCCTTCAGCACGAGCTCCAGGTCCATCAGGAGCAGTTGATCGCGAGGAATGCAGAGCTCGAACACTCGAGCGCCTCGCTCGAGGATGCCCGCGACCGGCTGCTCGATCTCTACGAATTCGCGCCCAACGGCTACGCGTCGCTCGACAAGAACGGCGTGATCCGCCTGATCAACTTCACAGGAGCCTCGCTGCTGGGCCGATCGCGGGAGGCGATTGAAGGCCTTCCGATCCTCGGCTTCGTGGTCACGAATGATCGGCCGCGGCTGCTCGATCTTCTGCGCCGCGCCCGGAGCGAGGGCGCCGACGGCGACCTCACCCTCGAGGTCAGCCTCAAGCCCGAGACGGCGCCGCGGGAGGTCGAGTTGATCTGCCGTCCCGCGCGCGAAGCCGTCGACGGATCCCGCAATCTGCTGGTCGCGATCATCGACATCACCGATCGCCGGAAGCTGGAAGCTGGACGTGCCGCCGTGGCACGCGAGCACGCCGCCATCGCATCGCGTCTGATCTCCGCGCAGGAAGAGGAGCGCCAGCGCATCGCGCGCGACCTCCACGACAACGTCGGCCAGCAGGTCACGGCGTTGCGCCTGCTGCTGCAGCTGGCCGCGATGGACGACGGCGACGAGGGCATGCGCGCGCGCGTCATACAGGCGCAGGGCATCGTCGAACAGCTGGATCGCCAGCTCGATTTCATCACCAGTGAGCTGCGGCCCGCCTCACTCGATCTGGGGCTCGCGTCGGCGATCGAGCGGCTCGTCCACGAGTGGTCCACGACCTTCGGCGTCGCCGCCGACGTGCACTGCGCGGAGCTGCAGCAGCTGAGCGTGCCGAAAGATCTCGAGACCCAGCTGTACCGGATCGTCCAGGAAGCCTTGAACAACGTCTACAAGCACGCGCACGCCCGGCACGTCAGCGTCGTCCTCGAACGGCGGGACGAAGGCCTCATCCTGGTGGTGGAAGACGACGGACGGGGGTTCGACCGCGAGGCGTATCAGCGCGAACAGGGCCGGGGACTCGGACTGCTCGGGATGAAGGAACGGGCCGACCTGATGGGCGCGAGGCTCGACATCGAGGCCGCGCCCTCAAAGGGAACGACGATCTACGTGCAGGTGCCGGCCGCCGCGGTCAGCGCTGGTCGTACGGAATCCCAATGACGGTCGGCACCCAGTCGGGACGCAGCACCAGCGTCGTGAAGCCCAGCATCATCGTGTAGCGGCCGTTGTTGTCGCGCCCGAGCACGAGCGGCTGCTGCAACCGGATGTGCCAGTCGTAGACCGCCAGCCAGATGTCGATCCCGATGTCGATGAAATCGGGAAACTTGTTGTTCCCGCGCAGGTACGTGTACTGGCTCTTGCGGACTTCGTTGATCTCATTGAAACTCTGTTGCTTCTCGATGAGCGTCTTCACGTTGTTGATCGCGTCAACGACGTTCTGGACCTGGCGATCGGTCACCTGTCCGGCGCCGACGGCTGCGCCTTCCCCGTTCGCCGGCGCCGGAGCGATCCCGAGCAGACCGCCGAGCGTCAGCAGTTCTCTTCTATCGATCATCCTGGCCCTCCAATCTCTCGTCCCTGGCCTCTAGCCCCTGTCCTCCGCCTGCGGTTCGCGAATCAGGATTCCGAGCACGGTGCTGACGACGCTGACGACGAGGGCGCCCCAGAAGGCCGGCCAGAAGCCGGCGACGTGGAAACCGAGACCAAGGCTGCTCGACAGGGAGCTCGTCAGCCAGAGCATCAGCGCATTCAGGACGAAGGCGAATAATCCAAACGTAAAGATGAAGAACGGGAACGTGAGGAATTTGAGGATCGGACGGATGATGGCGTTCACCACGCCGAAGACGAGCGCCACGCCGGCAAACGGCAGGATCGTCCCGGTGTAGGTGACGCCGGTCACGAAGCGGGTCGCCACCCACAGCGCGGCGGCGTTGACGAGCAGACGGATCAGAAACGACATCGCGCGTGTCCTCGGCCTGGGACGTCAATCGTCCCGCAACGACTTCACATGCTAGCAGAACTTTCCGCGCCGGCTTCCCGCAAGTAGTATCAGCATCGGCACTTACCTCTGTAGAGTTTTTCGGCATCGACGTGGCATCGCAGTTGCTCAACAGTGTCGTGGCCAGTTACTTAAAGAGGATCAACCGTGGCATCACTCACTCGCACGCTGGGCTTCGCCGCCGTCCTCACACTCAGCCTCAGCGCCGCTTCGTCCGCCCAGGTCATCGTCCCTGGATATCCGTACGGCTACCGCTACGCGGCGCCCGACGCGGCTGTGAAGTTTGACGTCAAGCCGAAGGAAGCGGCCGTTTACGTCGACGGCTACTACGCCGGCCTCGTGGACGACTACGACGGCGCCTTCCAGCGGTTGCGGACGACGCCGGGCGGCCATGAGATCACGCTGTTTCTCGAGGGGTATCGCACCTATTCCGAGAAGGTCTACCTCGCCGCCGACAACACATTCAAGATGAAGCACCGGCTGGAAAAACTCGCCGGTGGCGACGTCTCGGAGCGTCCGCCGGCGCCCGCGCCGCAGCCGCAGTATCAGCCGGGCCCGAACGACGAGGGCCCGCAGACTCGTGGTCCAATCCGCCGCGGTCAGGGCCGTCCGTTCCCGCCGTATCCGCCGAACGGTCCGCGGAACGCGCCGTACCCGCCCGATGGCGGTCCCGGAAATCCGCCACCGCCGCCGGGCGCGCAGGACGGCGGTCCGCGTGACAACGACGGCCGAGGGACGCTCTCGCTGACGCTGCAGCCGGCAGACGCGGAAATCCTGGTCGACGGGAATCCCTGGCAGCACGACCCGGCGAGCGATCGGTTGACGATCGACTTGTCGGCAGGCCGCCACAACATCCAGATCCGCAAGCCGGGATTCGTCGGCTATCTCACGGACGTC
>Ga0134123_10001810_pt1 | contig 13933 bp, 8 predicted proteins | sample KB303_FD_96460 | JGI IMG/M metagenome (GOLD analysis project Ga0134123, IMG submission 96460) | Terrestrial soil microbial communities without Nitrogen fertilizer from Kellogg Biological Station, Michigan, USA - KB3-0-3 | ecosystem: Environmental > Terrestrial > Soil > Unclassified ...
CACGTGGACGACCATGTAACCGACGGCGTCGACCACGACTGGGTGCTCACCTGGAGCTGGGCGGAGGCGCCGCAGGCTCCCGCGCCGGTCGACGCCTGGCTGCGCGCCCACATGCCCGCGGTCCTCGCCGCCACCGAGAAGGCCGGCCACCGCAGCGGCCCGTACGTCGACCTGGAAGACCGCGACGATCCGGCGAAGGGCTTCAGCTCCTGGGTCGGCGAGCCGCGCTATTCGTCCGGCTACTTCCCGCTGCGCAACCGGCCGTCGATCCTGATCGAGATGCATTCGTACAAGCCGTACCGGCAGCGGGTGCTGGCCAACCGCGACTTCCTGCTCGCCCTGTTCGCCGAGGTGGCGCGCGATCCGGCGTCGCTCACCCGCGCGGTCGCGGAGGCCGAGGCCGCCACGGTCGCCCTGGGCAGGCAGGACGCCCCGCCGTCGCAGGTGGTGGTCGAATACGCGGCGAGCCCCGAGAAGGACAAGATCCGCTTCCCGGTGTATGCCTCCGAGCAGCAGCCGTCGCTGGTCACCGGCGGCTCCGTCCTTCACTACGAGCGAGGGGAAGTGCGGGAGATCGAGGTGCCGTGGCAGCACAAGGCGCAGATCGCCAAGGCACTCCCCCGGCCGCGCGGCTACTTCGTGCTGCCCGGCTGGCCGGAGATCGAGCAGCGGCTGCGCTGGCACGGTCTGCGCGCCGAGCGGCTCACCGGACCGGCGGAGCTCGCGGTCGAGACGATGCGGGTGGCCGAGCCCGACTTCGCCGGCCGTCCCTATCAGGGGCTCACCCGGGTGACCGCGAAGGTCGAGCGCCGCGACGAGCGCCGGACCCTCCCCGCCGGCACCCTGTGGATTCCGGCCGATCAGCCGGATTTCGAGGTGGCCGTCCAGCTCCTGGAGCCGGAGGCGCCCGACTCGCTCCTCTCCTGGGGTCTCCTCTCGACCGTTTTCGAGCAGAAGGAGTACATCGATTCCCGGGTGCTCGAAGGAATCGCCCGCGAGATGGTCAAGGACCCGCAGGTCGCGGCAGCCTGGCAGGATGCGCTCAAGGACGAGAAATTCGCGGCCGACCCTGGCGCCCGCTATTTCTGGTGGTATCGCCGCACGCCCTATTGGGACGAGACCGTCGGGCTCGTGCCGGTCTTCCGCGCGATGACGGCGCCGGCCGGGCTTCAGACGCAGGCCTGGCAATGAGAGCCCTCACCCCCGGCCCCTCTCCCGCGAGCGGGAGAGGGGAGCAAAGCGAAAACCATTCTCTGGACAGAGGGGGGTTGGAGGGCTGTTCACCCCTCTCCCGCTTGCGGGAGAGGGGCCGGGGGTGAGGGTCCACGCCGTGCGCTCCCGCTCCGCCACCTTCGCCCTCGCCCTGTTCGGCCTGCTCCTCGCCGTCTCCCTGTTCTGGGAAACCGGCCGGTCGGTGCGGCGGATCTGGTGGGCGTTCGCCTACGCCGGCGAGACGCCGCTCGAGGAGCGGTCCCGGATGTTCGATCCGGGGTACGTCCAGGCGATCGAGGAGATCCGGCGGAAGATCCCGCGCCATGGGGTCTATGCCCTGGTCGACGCCGACGCGGCCGAGGAGGGGAGCGTGCTCTGGGTGCGCTTCGACCTGGCGCCGCGGCGGGCGACCTACCTCGGATTCCTGCACGACCTCCGCGACTCGCGGACCGTCCGCGAGCGCCTGATCCGCGAGGCGCGCTGGGTGATCGTCGCCTCGGTGCGCCGGCCGCCGGTCCTCTATGACCGGCCCGCGTTCCTGCGCGCGGTGCAGGAGGGGAGGTTCCGTTGAACGGGCTTCTCCCGAGCCTTGGCGGAGTGGCGCTCTTCGTGGCCGCGGGTCTGGGCCTCGCCGAGCTCGTGCCGGCCGTGCGGACGCTCCCCTGGCCCCGGCGGCTCGCCTGGGCCTACCTCTTCGGCATCGCCGGGCTCTCCGGATCGCTCTACGCGCTCTCGCACTTCTTCGACGTGCCGCTGCGCCGGCCGGCGATCCTGTGGACCGCCGCGGCGCTGATCGCGACCGGGATCGCTGCGCGGGCAGTCTCGCGGCGACGGCACCGCTGTGGACCTCACCCCCTCGGTCCCCCTCTCCCATCGCCCCCCCACCAACCGGGAGAGGGGGAGGTCGCGAGATCGAATGACCGTAGGGCTTTGGGTGGGGGCTTCCCCCTCTCCCGGTGGAAGTGGGGACGATGGGAGAGGGGGACCGAGGGGGTGAGGTCGGGCGGGGGAAGGCTCCGACTCCGCAAGGCGTTGCCTTGGGCCGCCACCGCCCTCCTCGTCTTCATCTGCCTGGGACTCTTCGCCGACGCGGTCACCGATCCGGTGACCGGCTGGGACGGCCGGATGACCTGGTCGACGCAGGCGCTCTGGATCCAGGACGAGGGCACGGTCGACTCCGAGGTGCTGCAGCGGAAGAACCTGTACGTCACGCATCCGCAATACCCGCTCCTCCTGCCCGTGGCGCAGGTGGTGGTCCTGGAGACGTTCGCCGTGCCGCCGGACGTCCATTCCTACCGGGCGCTCTACACCACGTTCCTCGCGGTCTTCCTGCTGCTGCTCTGGGACGGCGCGCGGCGGTGGGCCGGGCGGCTTCCGGCGCTCCTCGCCGGGCTCGCCGCCGCGGGGGTGCCCGCCTTCACGTTCTACGAGGACACCGGCGCGGCGAGCGGCTACAGCGATCTGCCGCTGAGCTGCTTCTACGGTGCCGGGCTCCTGCTCCTGCTGCGCTCGCGCGGGCGCGTCGCCGACGCCCTGGGGGCCGGGCTGCTGCTCGCGGGCGCGGCCCTGATCAAGAACGAAGGCGCGCTCCTGGCGTTCTTCGCCCTGGGCGCCGCGGCGCTCGCCCTGCCATGGAAGAAGCTCCTGCGCCCCCGCCAGCTCGCCCGTCTGGGCGCGGCCGTGCTCCCTGTCTTCCTGGCTCTCGCGCTCCTCGCCTCCTGGCGCGCCGGCATCCCGAATCGCCAGGATGAGCGGTACGGCTACCTGGTGGCGACGGCGGATGTCTGGCCGGAGGTGGTCACCCGCATCCCGCTCATGTCCGGCCTGGCGCTGCGCCAGATGTTCCGCTTCGACCACTGGACCCTCTTCTGGATCGCGGTCCCGGCGGTCTTCTGGGTGGGGCGGCGCGGGTGGAGCGGGCGCCGGCGGCGCCTGGCCCTGGCGTTGGCGGCCGGAGCCCTGGCGCCGCTGGTGATCGCCTGGGGCGCCTACTCGATCCATCCCCATTTCGACACCCTCGTCCCCGTGACCTGGACCCGTTTCCTGGTGCAGGGCTCACTCCCTCTGTTCCTCCTGCTCGCCCTCGCGCTACGCGATTTGATCCAAGGAAGATCGGATCAATTGACAAGATCGAATAGATTGGCGCGGGTTTCGCAAGAGAAATTCCGATCTGAGCCGCCCCGCTCGTGAGGGTCTTCCTCGCGTCCGGAAGGCCAGTCCGGACGTGAGACCATGAACGACCGAGCAACTCCGCAGCCCGCTTCCTGGCCTGCGGAGGGGACGACCATGCCTCCCCGAGAGAACACCTCCCGGCATGAGTGGCCGCTGGCCACCCTCGACAGCCTGCGCGATGCCGTCATCGCCCTCGATCCCGAAGGGCGCATCCTCCTGCTCAACCACTGCGCCGAGGACCTGCTCGGCATCGACCGCTCCCTCGCTGTAGGGCGGCCCGCGGACGACCTGTTCCGCCTGCGCGACGCCGAGACCGGCCTGACGATCGACCTGCCGCCGGCCGACGATCCTTTCGTCCCGCCCTCCGACAACGCCGGCCCGGAGGCGCGCCAGGCCCTCCTGATCTCCACGCGGGCCGGCGGTGAACGGCCCATCGACCTCTTGTTCGAGCCCCTCCTCGACGAGGGCACGGCCAGCGGAGTGGTCCTCGTGCTGCGCGACGCCGCGCCGCGCCTCGCCGCCGAGCGCGCCCTGCGCGAGAGCCAGGAGAGCGCCCAGCGCCGCGTCGAAGAGGAGCTGCACCGCCGCGCCGAGGAGATCGCCGCCGCCGACCGCCGCAAGGACCAGTTCCTCGCCATGCTCGCCCATGAGCTGCGCAACCCGCTCGCTCCCATCCGCAACGCGGTCGAGCTGATGCGCCAGGTCGAGACCATGGACCCGTCGTTCCAGCCCTCCCGCGAGATGGTCGAGCGCCAGGTCAAGAACCTGGCCCGCCTGGTCGACGATCTGCTGGACGTCTCGCGCATCACCCAGGGGAGCATCCGGCTGCGCAAGGAGGTGGTCGATCTGAAGACCATCCTGGAGCGCGCGGTGGACACCACCCGGCCGCTCATCGAGAGCCGCGCCCACGAGCTCATCCTGGACCTGCCGCGCGAGCCGATCCGCCTGGAGGCCGATCCCACCCGCCTCGAGCAGGTGGTGGCGAACCTGCTCAACAACGCCGCCAAATACACCATGCCGGGAGGGCACATCTCACTGTCCGCGACACGCTCTGGCCGCGAGGCCGTGATCCGGGTGCGCGACAACGGCATCGGCGTGCCGCCGGACGTCCTCGGCCGCGTGTTCGAGCCGTTCGTGCAGAGCGACGGCTCGCTGGCGCGCTCCGAGGGAGGCCTGGGCATCGGCCTGACGCTGGTCCGCAGCCTGGTCGAGATGCACGGCGGCCGGGTCGAGGCGAACAGCCCCGGCCTCGGGCAGGGGAGCGAGTTCGTGGTGCGCCTGCCGGCGCGCGTTCCGCAAACGGCCGAGGCCGCCCCTCCCACCGACCCGGCGGCCCCGCGCCCCCTGGCCCGGCCTGTGCGCGTCCTGGTGGTCGAGGACAACCTGGACGCCGCGGAGAGCCTGGCCACCCTGCTCCGCGTCTGGGGGCACGACGTCCAGGTGGCGCACGACGGCCTCCAGGCCCTGGAAGCCGCGCGAGAGAGCCGTCCCGAGGTCGTCCTTTTGGACATCGGTCTCCCCGGGCTCGACGGCTATCAGGTGGCGCACCGCCTCCGCGAGGACGTGGGGCTCGACTCCTCGCTGCTCGTGGCGATGACCGGCTACGGCCAGCCCGAAGACCGCCGGCGCTCCCGCGAAGCGGGCATCCACCACCACTTCGTCAAGCCCGTGGAGCCGCTCGTGCTGCGCAACCTGCTGGCGGACGTGGCGGCGCCGGCGGGGTCGGGGCACTAGAAGACCAAGGACCACAACGACGACAAGGACCTCAGCGCGATCGAGGGTATCCTCGTCCCTGATGTCCCTGATGTCCCTGGCGTCCTTGAGGTCCTTGGGGTTCCTCCTCCTGGCCGGCTGCGCCTCGGCGCAGCCGCCGCCGACGCCTGCCTGGCTCCAGCCCTGCCGGGTGCCCGGCGTCTCGTTCGAAGCGCGGTGCGGCACCTACCATGTCCGCGAGGACCGCACGGCGCGCGCCGGCCGCACGATTCCTCTCTATGTCGTGGTCCTCCCCGCCCGAGGCCCACGCCCGGCTCGCGATCCGGTCTTCTACCTGGAGGGCGGCCCCGGCATTCCGGCCACCGAATCGGCCGCGGAAGTGGCCGAGGACCTCGCGCCGGTCCTCGCGGAGCGCGACATCGTCCTCATCGACCAGCGCGGCACGGGCCGGTCCAACCCTCTCGATTGCCCGCTCGCGGCGCCTCTTGGCGCCCTTTTCGATCCGGAGGATCTACGCGCCTGCCGCGAGGCGCTGGAACGCAGGGCCGATCTCACGCGCTACACGACGCTGGATGCCGTGGAGGACCTGGACGAGGTCCGCCGCGCCCTCGGGCTCGGACCGGTCGACCTGATCGGCTCCTCCTATGGCACAGTCCTGGCCCAGGCGTACCTCCGGGTCCATCCGGAAGGTGCGCGGGCTGCCGTGCTGATCGGGACGGTCTCCCCGGCAGACCCTTACCCGCTGTCGGTCGCCCGCGACATCGAGTCCGGGCTCGACCATCTCTTCGCGGACTGCGCCGCGGACGCCGATTGTCATGCCGCCTTCCCCGACCCGAGGGCGGATCTCGCCTCCCTGATGGCGCGCCTGGAAGCCGGTCCGAAGCGGGTCGAGATGCCGGACCCGGACGGCGGTGGTCCCGTGACGTTCGATTTGACCGCCGATCTCCTCCGTCTGACCCTCCCCGTGCGGCTCTACTCTGCCGAGGCGGCTGCCCGCGTACCGCTGTCCATCCATCGAGCTGCCACCGGAGACTTCGCGAGCCTCGCCCGCGCCGTCTTGATCCTGCGACGGAGACTCTGGAATGGCCGGAGCCTCGGCCAGGTCCTCACCATCGACTGCAGCGAGTCTCTTCCGGCGGACCGGCTCACGCCCGAGGCCGTGGCCGCGGCCACGGGGGGGACGTTCCACGGCGATTTCCGGGTCCGCGCCCACCGCACGATGTGCGCGGACTGGCCGCGGGTCGCGGTCTCCCCCGGCTTCTTCGAGCCGGTGCGGGCCGCGACGCCGGTCCTGCTGCTCGGCGGCGCCCTCGATCCGATCGTGCCGCCGCACCACGGCGAGGCCGTGGCCCGGCACCTGCCGAATGCACGTCTCGTGATCGTGGCCGGGGAAAGCCATTTCCCGATCAATGACTGCACCCGCCGCCTCTTGCGCGACTTCCTGGCCGCCGGTTCCGCCGCCGATCTCGACACCATCTGCGCCGCGGAAGGGCGGCGCCCGCCGTTCGACCTCAGGTAGACTGGCTCGAGGGCCACCTCGAACCATGGACGCCTCCACCGAAGGCCGCCTGCTGCGGCTCGCCATCGCCAAGGGTCTCCTCACCTGGGAGGACCTGGACCGGATCGTGGAAGCTCTGCCGGAAGGCGAGAGCCGCCAGGATCGGTCATGGCTCCGCCTGGTTCTGGACGCCGGATTGCTCGACGAGGCGCAGGTTTCCCGGCTGACCGCCGAGCTCTCCAACGAGAGCACTCCGAATGCCGGCCCGATCGTGTTCCCTCCCGAGCACCGCTTCCTCGCCGGTTGGCCGCGCTACCGCGTCGAGCGCCTGCTCGGCTCCGGGGGCATGGGGACGGTCTTTCTCGCCTTCGATCCGAGCCTCGACCGCCGCGTCGCCCTGAAGCTCCTCCACCGCAACGACCCGGAACAGACCGGGCGCTTCCTGCGCGAGGCCCGCGCCCAGGCGCGCGTCGAGCACCCCAACGTCTGCCAGGTCCACGAGGTCGGCGAGGTCGACGGCCGCCCCTACATCGCCATGCAGCACATCGAGGGGGCGAGCCTGGCCGACCTGCGCGGCGAGCTCTCTCCCGAGGCCATCGTCCGCCTGGTCCGCGACGTGGCCCGGGCCATCCAGGCCGCGCACAAGACCGGCCTCATCCACCGCGACCTGAAGCCGGCCAACATCCTGGTGGCGACCGATGACAAGGGGGGCCTGCATCCCTACGTCGTGGACTTCGGCCTGGCGCGCGACCAGGGGGAGACCGAGCTGACGCACACCGGCGTGATCAGCGGCACCCCCTCGTATCTCTCTCCCGAGCAGGCCCAGGGCACGCCCCTGGATCGCCGCAGCGACGTCTACAGCCTGGGCGTGATCCTGTACGAGATGCTGTCGGGCCGCCCGCCGTTCCAGGGCACCAACCCGGCCCAGGTCCTGGTCCGTCTGCTCCAGGAGGAAGCCGAGCGGCTGCGGAAGATCGCGCCGTCGGTGCCTCCGGACCTCGAGACGATCGTCATGAAGTGCCTGGAGAAGGACCCGGCGCGGCGCTATGACTCGGCCCGCGCTCTGGCGGACGACCTGGACCGCTGGCTGGAGGGCGAGCCCATCGCGGCGCGGCCGGCGGGCTGGGCCTACCGCGCCGGCAAGCGCCTGAGGAAGCACCGCCTCCTGGTGGCGGTCTCCGCGTTCGCCTGCGTGGCCCTGCTGCTCCTCGGCGGCGCGGTGCTGCGCACCCGCTGGCAGGCGCGCGCGAGGGCCGAGCTGGCGCAGCGCTTCGGCCAGCGCGTCGAAGAGCTCCAGTCGCACATGCGCTATTCGGCCTTCCTCCCCCGGCACGACATGCGCTCGGCCAAGCAGGAGCTGCGCCGTGAGCTCGACGAGATCCGGCGGGAAATGGAACAGCTCGGCCCTCTCGCCGACGGGCCGGGGAATTACGCCCTCGGCCAGGGACATCTGACGCTGCGCCAGTACGAGGCCGCCCGCCCCCACCTCGAGAAGGCCTGGAACGCTGGCGAGCGCCGGCCTGAAGTGGCGGCGGCGCTGGCCCAGACCCTCTTCGCCCTTCGCGACAAGGCTCTCATCGAGGCCTCGCGCGGCCGCACCGCCGAAGTGCGCAAAACCCTCCGTGAAGAGCTCGACGAGGATTTCCGCGAGCCCGCTCTGTCCTACCTGAAACAGGGGCTGCAGGGGGAGACTCATCCTTCTCCTTACCTGGAGGCTCTCCTGGCCTTCTATGAGAAGCGCTACGACCACGCGATGGCCAAGGCGCGGGAAGCGCACCGGCAGACCCCCTGGTTCTACGAGGCCGGCCAGCTCGAGGCCGACATCTGGAAGGAGCGTGCCGACGAAGCCTCCGACCAGGGGCAGAGCGCGCAGAGCCTGGCGCTCTGGGACCGGGCGGGAGAGGTCTACCGCCGCCTGCTGGCGGCCGTGCCGAGCGACATCTCTCTCAACGCCAGCGAGTGTCTGCGGCAGGTACGACAGCTCGACCTGATGAGAGCCGATCGCGACGACACGGCAGCTGATGAAGACAACGCCCTCGCGGCCTGCGACCGCGCCCTGGAGATCGATCCGGAGCTCGGCGAAGTCTTTCGCGCCAAAGCCTCGGTCTGGTGGATGCGCGGCCACCGGCAGGACCGCCGCGGCATTGATCCACGACCCGCCCTCGCCACCTCGATCGGGCTCTCGCGCAAGGCGCTGAAGATCGACGGCTCCGATGCCGGAGCCTGGAAGAACCTGGCGACCGCGTACCGCCTGCAAGGGCAGTGGGAGCTCGGCCACGGCGTCGATCCCACCCCCTCCTTGCAACGGTCCTTGAGGGCATCGGCCCGCGCCGTCGAGCTGCAGCCCGAATTCTCCGGCTATCACAACGAGCTGGGGCTGGCGCAAATGGTCCTCGCCAACGATCAGCTCCGGCGCGGGCTCGATCCGCAGGACACCTTGCGCAAGGCCGCCGCCAGCTATCAGCGCTCTCTCGAAATCAATCCACGCCAGCTCCCCGCCCACATCAACCTGGGCACCACCTGGAACTGGATGGCGGATGCTCAGATCGCCCGGGGACAGGACCCATCCACCGCATTGGCCCGCGCCGCGGCGGAGTTTGAAACAGCTGCGCGATTGAATCCAGACTCGGCGGCAATCTACAACAACCTGGGGAACACCTACCTGACGCTCGCTCAGTATCAGCTCACTCGTGGCCTCGATCCCGGTCCCTCCCTCGACCGCGCTGCCGCCGGTTATCGCAAGGCGCTCGCCGCCCGGCCCGACTACCCCTATGGGCCCTACAACCTGGCTCTCACCGAGAAAAACCGCGCCCTCGCCCGTCTCGACCGCGGGCAGGACCCGGCCCCGGCTCTCAAGGCTTCCCGAGCCTACATAGCCGAGTCGCTGCGCATCAATCCCACGGATGCCGACAACTTCCTCGAGCAGGCGCGGCTGCACCTGATCTCCGCCCGCTGGATCCTGCGCCAGAAGCTTCCCCCCGATCCGGATCTGGACCAGGCGGACGCGGCCCTGTCCAAGGCCGAAGCCCTGAACCCCGGATCGCCCGAGATCTTCCAGGCGCAGGCCGAATCCGCGCGCTACCGTGCCGAGGCGGCGCTGGCGCGAGGCGGACGGCCGCAGGAGGCGATCCGGAGGGGCCTGGAGCGCCTTGCCGAGGCGCTCTCCATCCGCCCCGAGGACGCCCAGACCCTGGCGATCCAGGGAACCCTGTGGCAGCTCGCCGCCCGCGCCGAAACCGATCCCGCGCGCCGAGCCGAAGCCTCCGCCCGCGCGGCCGCCGCGCTGGACAAGGCCCTGCAGCTCAATCCTCTGCTGCGGCGCGAGTACGGCTCCATGCTCGCGGAGGCGAAGCGATGAGAGCCGAAGCTCTATGAGAGCCGAAGCTCCATGAGAGCCATGGTCCTCCCCGCCCTCGGCCGGATCGAGGAGAATCCCGAGCCCCTCGAGCTGCGCGATCTCCCGGTTCCCGAGCCGGGACCGGGCGAGATCCTCCTGCGGATCTCCACCTGCGGCGTCTGCCACACGGAGCTCGACGAGATCGAAGGACGGACGACGCCGCCGGTCCTGCCGGTCGTCCTCGGCCATCAGGTGGTCGGCCGGGTGGAGAGCACGGGTCCCGACGCCACGCGCTTCCGCCCGGGCGAGCGGGTCGGCGTGGCCTGGATCTTCTCCGCCTGCGGCCACTGCCGGTACTGCCGGACCGGCGACGAGAACCTCTGCGCCGACTTCCGCGCCACCGGCCGCGACGCTCCCGGCGGCTACGCGGAATTCATGACCGTCCTCGAGGACTTCGCCTATCGCATCCCGGACGTCTTCACCGACAGCGAGGCGGCTCCCCTGCTCTGCGCCGGAGCGATCGGCTACCGGTCGGTCCATCTCACCGGTCTCAAGAACGGCGAGCCGCTCGGCCTGACCGGTTTCGGAGCCTCGGCCCACCTGGTCCTGAAGATGGTCCGCCACCGCTACCCGGAGACCCGCGTCCACGTCTTCGCCAGGAGCGAGCAAGAGCGCGACTTCGCCCGCGAGCTCGGCGCCGTCTGGGCCGGCGACACGCGAGACACCGCGCCCGAGCCTCTGCGCGCCATCATCGACACGACGCCCGCCTGGGAGCCGGTCCTGGAAGCCCTGCGCAACCTGGAGCCCGGCGGCCGGCTGGTGATCAACGCCATCCGCAAAGAAGAGCGCGACAAGGACGCCCTCCTCCGCCTCGACTACCCGGAGCACCTCTGGCGCGAGAAGGAGATCAAGACCGTGGCCAACGTCGCCAGAAGCGACGTCGCCGAATTCCTCGAGCTGGCCGCCGAGATCCCCCTCCGCCCCGAGGTCCAGGAATATCCGCTGGAGGAGGCGAACCGGGCCTTGCGCGAGCTCAAGGAGCGGAAGATCCGGGGGGCGAAGGTGCTACGGATCGACGCGCCAAGCCCTTCTGCGTGATCCTCAACAGAAACCGTAGTGCAGCGCACGCGAATGCGTCCGCTGTGACGGCTTTCCCCTCGCGAGGGGAAAGGCGTCTGGCAACTCTCGCCTCGCGCCGCGGTCTCCTCGACGGCCTCGCCAGATGGGCAGCTCTCTTGGCTTCTGCCGGATGAGTCTACACCGGCCGGGGAGAGGGGGCTTGGGATCAAATCATTGACAGAGTCAACCAATCGCGGGATACTGGCCGCGGCCAGAGCCAGGAAGGAGGCCGCCATGGAGCAGGTCCCCGTCGAGCAGACGATTGAAGCCGTCCGCGGCTTCAACCGCTTCTATACCCGGAAGATCGGCGTTCTGCAGGAGGGCCATCTGGACAGCCCGTTCTCGCTGACCGAGGTCCGCGTCCTCTACGAGCTCGCCCACCGGGAGAGGCCGGCCGCGGCCGAGCTCGCGCAGGACCTCGGGCTCGATCCGGGCTATTTGAGCCGGATGCTCTCCAGCTTCGAGCGGCGCGGGCTGATCGAGAAGAAGCCTTCCGCGCAGGACGCACGTCGGAGCCTCCTGTCGCTGACCGCGGAGGGGCGCGCGACGTTCGCGCCTCTCGACGTCAAGGCCCGCGAGAACATCGAACGGCTGCTGGGCGAGCTCGCGCCGGCCGCCCGCGGCCGCCTGATCGCATCCATGCAATCGATCGAGCGGCTGCTCGGGGCGGCGAACGACAACGGGGAGCCGTATGTGCTGCGCAACCACCGGCCGGGCGACATGGGGTGGGTGGTCCACCGCCATGGCGTCCTGTATGCCCAGGAGTATGGATGGGACGAGCGCTTCGAGGCGCTGGTCGCGCGCATCGTGGCGGATTTCATCCAGCACGAGGACCCCGAGAGGGAGCGCTGCTGGATCGCCGAGAAGGACGGCGAGATCCTCGGCTCCGTCTTCCTGGTCAAGAAGTCGAAGACCGTGGCCAAGCTGCGGCTGCTGCTGGTCGAGCCGAGCGCGCGCGGGCTCGGGCTCGGCTCGCGCCTGGTCCAGGAATGCGAGCGCTTCGCCCGCCAAGCCGGCTACAAGAAGATCATGCTGTGGACGAACAACGTGCTCCACGCGGCCCGGCGCATCTACGAGAGGGCCGGATACCGCCTGGTCCGCGAAGAGCCGCACGACATGTTCGGCGAGGGCCTGATCGGCCAGACCTGGGAGCTCACGTTGTGACCGGTGCCGCGATCCCGCTCCAGGGCTCCTCGGTAGAGCACCTGGAGCGCCGCGGCACCTGGCTCGTGGTGACGCTCGCCACGGCGGAGACCGGTAGGGTCCACCTCCTCCTCTTCAACGGCGAGGCCCACGGAACCGTCGAATCGTTCCCGCTCGCGCTCGCCTCCGGCACGCTCGAATCCTCCGAGGGGCCGCTCGGCTCCCTCATCCCCATGCCCTTTCCGCACCCCGGCGCGGTCGAGCTCCATCTGCAGGGCACCCAGGGAGAGCTCCTCACCATCGTGGGCCAGTCGCTGACGGTTCGCGCCGCGGAGCCGGAGCCGGCGGTCGTGACGCTGCGGCCTGCACGCCAGGGGGGCGACGGGCACAGGCGTTAGTCCGACGCCACCGGCAGCCCCGCGTCCACCCACGCCTGCCAGCCGCCCTGGAGCGCCACCGCTTTCGGCCAGCCCGCCTTCCGGAGCTCGAGCGCCACACGGGCGCTCGTGGCCTCTTCCCGTCAGGCACAGAAGGCGACCAGCCAGGCCTCCCGCGGCAATTGCAGGCGCTCCGCCTCCTCGACGGCGCGTTCGGGGTCGAGGCGGACCGTCCCCGCAGCGATCTGGCCGCTCGTGTCCCGCGACCGGTCCGTCCGCACGTCGAGGACGATCACCGGCTCTCCCGCCGACTGCAGGCGGAGCATCCCGGGGACGTCGACCTTCTCCGGGACGTCCGGGGCGGCGGCAGGCTCGGACGGGCGCTCCTCCGGCGCCTCGGCCACCGCGGGCCGCGGCGGCGGCGGCTCGTTGCGGTCCCGCTTCTGCAGCAGCATCACCGAGCCGCCGTGCAGCACGACCGAGAGCAGCACGACCAGGCTGCACAGGGCGAAGAGCCGGTCGCTCCCGGGCATGCCGGCGAAGACCGTCACGAGCACGAGGAGGAGCGAGCTCAGGCCCCGCGGCCCGAACCAGGAGATCAGCCGCAGGCTCTGCCGGTCGAGGCGGGTGGGCCAGAGCGAGACCAGGAAGACGATCGGCCGGATCACCACCACCGCCACGGCGAACAGCGCCTCGCGAAGCCCGGCGCCCGCGAAGCCGGTCCAGATGAGCGAGCTGCCGAGCAGCACGAAGGTGAAGAGGAGGGTCATCTCGGCCGTGGTCTCGCCGTACTCCTGGAAGCAGTCGCACAGCTCCACGTCGAACACCGAGATGGTCATCCCGGCCGCGAAGGCGGCCAGGAAGCCGCTGCCGTGAACCGCCTCGGCGGCCGCGAACGCGGCGAAGGCGATCCCCAGCGAATAGAGAGACTCGTAGTCGCGCCGTATCCCGATCCGCCGCCGCACCAGGTCGAGGGTGGCCACGCCCAGGAGCCCCGCGGCCACCCCGGCCCCGGGCCCGATGATGAACAGGTCCAGCCCCAAGCTTCCCCAGCTCCTGGGCGTCTCCATCAGACGCACACCCGAGAGCGCCATGGCCACCAGGACGATCGGCAGCAGCACGACGTCATTGAGGCCGCTCTCCAGCCGGAGCGCCAGCCTCGCCGCCGGGGGGAGGTCGGGCCGCCGGAGCAATCCGCGCAGCAGGACCGGATCGGTCGAGGCGAGAGCCGCGCCGAGCACCGCCGCCGCCGGCCACGAAAGGCCGAGCAGGGATCCCGCCATCAGAGCGACCAGGACCGCCGAAAGCAGGGTGCCGGGTCCGAGGACGAGGAGAGTGAGCCGGACGTGCCGCCGGATCTGG